>Ga0307512_10002524_pt1 | contig 22920 bp, 33 predicted proteins | sample 14_EM_MG_FD_200267 | JGI IMG/M metagenome (GOLD analysis project Ga0307512, IMG submission 200267) | Populus trichocarpa ectomycorrhiza microbial communities from riparian zone in the Pacific Northwest, United States - 14_EM | ecosystem: Host-associated > Plants > Roots > Unclassified | place...
TGCTCCTGTACCAGTGATTAGTTGCCGCAACATGTGTGAAACGGACAGAGGCGCTTACGACGCCACAACCATCAGTAACAGTACTTTCATTGTCAACTGAGAGGAGATCCAAGGAGGACTCCGTGGAGCTCTCCTCGGAGACATCTGGAGAGTGCCCGAGAGTACTCGGGCTGTCTTCTTGTCGTTCCTGTGCCGAAAAGGACGTTAAAGAACTATCGTGTTTGACAGTAGAAGACAAGAACTATACCGTTACAGATGAGCCAGCGGTGTTTGCCGGCTGTTGTTCCGCGGATTTTGGAAGGCGTACAATCAACTCGGAGAGGAGATCCAGCGCCGAGCGTTGGCGAGGCTCGAGAACATCAGATTCAGTCGGAGTGGGCTGTTCAATCAAGCTGAGGGGAAGAATGTTATCGTCCAGCGATGGTCGCTGGGTCGTGTAGTTGGCATTTTCGGGCAGCTTGACTACGGGATTTTCAGTCTCGGGCACGAGAGCAATCACGGATGTCTTGGGTTCGGGATCAATTGGTTGTGACTATCGCATCGTATAAGGTAACTCAACGAGAGTGGGAGCAAAAATAACGCACCTTCACAAACGGCAGCAGGGATTCATAAATCTGTTTGCGTCGAAGGTGCGCGAAAGGACACCCGTTTCGCCTACAGAAGCCGTCACGCACGAATTGGTCACAGATTCCATCAGACATCTGTTCTTTCCTACTCGATCCCTATTTCCATTTAAGCTTAACATAGTGCCAAGAAAAGCAGGACACATACAGGTATAGGACGAGTGAAACGTCCCCAGAGGGTGCGAAGTCCCGAAGGACAGTCATCTTGCTCCAAAAGATATCCAAAGAGGTCGAGCTAGGAAGGTCCATAAGGAGAGAATAAAATTGAAGAAAACTAATCTTACCATGATAACGTGACGGACATGGGCACGATTACAGTGCAAATCTCGACAGTGACCCCAAAATATGTAGTTCCTGCAGATGGTGCTCGGTTTTCTTTGCATTTGTAGATGAACTGAGTCAAAGCTTGGCCGCTGAAGGAGTCACGGTGCAGTTAGGCAACCGAACAACACAGAAAGAACCCTCGAAAGACAGGCCCACCGGTGGTAATCCGTGGAACCGAGGAGGAGGGACGTAGTTAGAGGGGGGTTTGCTCTGGCAATGTGTAGTCATGTTACTCGGTATTTGAAGGGATACAGTTGCAATTGTGTTGTGATGGATTGTGGCAACGACCCGGTTGCTTTTACAGGGTGAGGAGGGGTGTAAGATGGTAGATGGGAGGGATCGGAGAGGAAGATGGGTGGGAACAATAAGGAATCAGGAGTTCGGGATGAATAGGGGAGAGTTCAATGCGGAGAGAGATGGGATGACGAGGGTCATACAGTAAGCCTAAGCCCGGGCAATATTTGCTGTTGTGGTTGTGAGATACTCGTGGCTGCGGCCTGGGAACTCTCGAAAGGCACAATTCGTCGCCCCCAGACCCCCGTAAATTACGTAACATATTCAAACTCCGATTATGGCTTCTATCCCCTTTGCCCAAGCTCATCCGCGGTACAGTACAATACATCGCAGGTGTACACAATCGAGTCAGAATAAAAGGTACTCATCAACAAAGCGAATCCAAGCACGGCACACACATCAGGCGTAATAGCCCGAAACTCCTCATGTCGACACCTTCGACCACAGCGTTCGGTGACGTATTGAGCGAACTCGTTGCCCCAGAGAAGACTCCGGTTGGTGCTGGAAGCCACACGGCTGTGCCGCTTCCGTTAGGGCGAACCGGCACCGATGACGCTGACGGAGTCGGCGCGGGCCCACCCGTCGTGTAAGCCCGCACGTAATTAATCTCAAAGTACGCGTCGTCGTACTTGGGCGAACCTGGCCCAACCACGTTGTCGTCGTACTGCGCACGCGATAAAAAAAAAGAATTCATTCGATCTAGCAGAGGACACTCACGCATCGACCGGTAGGGCCCGAATTGAAACACTGGGGATTGTACACTGTTGGAACCCCGGCCCTAAAAAGATATGAAATGCCTCGTGAACGTCAAACATCGCGGGGTTCAAAAAAGTAGCAGACCAAACGCCACAAAGGGTGATGTCGAAGACCAGTTGCTGAGCGGTGAAGAACCGAGGAATGTCGCACCCACAAGCCGGGTAACTCGCAGACGGTGGACCCCACTCTGAAATGTCGATCGATGACGTCGAGGTAGCCTGCAAGATGGACGGCGGCAAATTGTCACGCTGCGCGCATTATTATGTTACCTCACGTGCAAGTGATTATCAAAGAGGGATACAGACACTCCAGAACCAGATGCTGTTACATCGTCATTCCAGAAGGTGACGGAGCGAGCCGATCAGACGCACAAAATACCAGCCACGTCGAATTGAGTGGCCCACACCCCACCACCAGTCATAGCAAAGCCCTCGCCAAAGCTGTTCGGGCTCGTCTCGGAGACGAAGCATCCGCTCGGTCGCGAACAGTCGGTCTCGCCTGACACGCCGGTTTGCCATGCGCCGGAAGCCTGCGAACATCCTGGCACCGTGTGCAGCGCGTACTGATTCGCGCCCTGCGATTCATGTCAAAAGCGCTGCCATGTGGCCCACCGAGGCATCACGAGAAGCTCTACCATGAGGTTGACACCTTCGATGATGTCGATTTCGCCATGATCCGGCCATTGTGGCCCTTTGCTCCAAAATGCTGGCCAAACCTGTGCCACAATTCTATGATTAGCTTTTTGTTGTTGTTTTTTTTTGGACGGACACAACTCTATCGGAGCTGGCACCTACCGAACATCCGTAGGGAAGATGTGTCAAGTCAATGATCCACAGGCTGCCAACGCTGTAAAAGTCTTGCGATGTGATCCGGATCTGTTATCGTATTTTTAAATTTGTCCGATCGGACCGAATGCGGCGACAAGTGACGAAATACCGAGTTCCTTTTCTCGTTCCAAGGTACATCGGTGATGTTATCGACTTTGATGATCGCACGATTGTGTTCGTCGATGTATACCAGGTTCTCTTGGAATGCGGAAACGCGGTCCACCCACACAACATCGCCTGTGGTGTGGAGAGGTGAAAAGGGTCACGGTAGATAGAAAGCAAAAATGGAAATTTCGAACGAACGCACGCACCGAGTGTAAGGTTATCCCAGCTCCCGTAAAAGTCCCAGCGGTCGAAGAACGTTGCACCAGAATAGTCCCGGACCAGGTCGTACGACGCCGAACGCGGAAAAAAAGACAGGACATGGGAGAAAAAATAGAGCAGAGTTGTGCCGAGCATCTGGAGTGTTGGGATGGATTGGCACTTTCAGTTGGAGGATTATTGGCCAGAGGGACAGCCTGAAAGTCGTGACAAGGGAAGAACTCGAGGGACAGAAGGCGAAACCTCTTCATCAAGGTACCCGCAGAGGGGAGCCGAAGAACAGGCACGCAAGATAAGATAAGATCCAAATACTCGCGTTTTCAACGGCCACCTACCTCTCTCTTCCTCTCATCACGGCAGTGTGCGCCTAGCCCAACCCCGCGCCCCCGGTTATTCCAATACTGGCATGAATTGGCATCTTCTTTCTTCGCTCGGTCCGGCTACTGCGGCTGATAGTAATCATCTCCGCTATCTGGCACTTGGTCCCAATAGAAAAGCAAATCCAGAAGAAAGGGTCCCCTAAAAAAGAGGTGAGATGAGCCTCAACTCAAATATCATACTCCTCTCGCGCCTCTCATTTACATGGACCTCCGAGTCGGGCGTGTTGCTCGAATCGATAAACTCGTTCCGTTATTGTAAGGGAATCGGCCACATGACGCCGTCTGCATGCCAACTCGCCACCCGCCACCATCCATCGCCTCATCTTCACCCTGCACGCATAGCCTCCCGCCCGCTCGCACTTTCATCCCGTCTGCTCGCCCCCCATCCCCCGTCTTCCACCCTTGTTACCACCTGATCGATACCTTTCCTTGAATAGGACAAGAGTCACCCCTCGTCGCGCCACAATCCCTATGGCCGGACATACGCGGATCGCCCAACTCGTCGGCCGACGCACTGCCCCGCGCACGCGCCGCTCACAGCCCCTCGCTAGTCGTGCTCAGTTCGGGGATCTCATCGCCGTTTTAGAAAGGACTTTATTGTATTTAGGAGCATTCAGGACACTCCGTGTACGTTTGCTATCTCCTTTTGCCCTAGACCTTTCCTCTCCATTCTACACCTTCTTGTTATACCTCAGCCCTTATTGTCGACCGCCGCCGTCCCTTGTCACCCTGCGCCTGCTGTCGCGCGCATAGAAACTAATCGCGTACTTGCATATAAGCCCCATGCCTGGCTTCGGCCAAGGGGGAGGAATGAATCCAGAATCCTATCACTCGTCCCATCTTCCGTTTGCGTGCGATCGCCCTTAGTCTCTCGTTACGCCCGTCACGACCTCCCTCTCCTCTCTCTCCCTCTTTCCCCTTCGCGCTTTCCACTTTCCCCTCGGGATTGCGAACCCGCTCGGATCTCAGAACTAACGCTCGAACTCACAAGCGTGGAGTTACCTCCCGCGCTACATTATCCATAACATGCCTGGGCCGAGTCTCAGCTTCATCGTGAGTGCTTGCGACACTGATAACGGGCCCACCTGACCGTCTAATACTTCTGTGCCACATCCCAATAGTAATAAAGTCCCAACATGCCTCCCGAGTCCTCGCTTTCAAGTTCATCCAAGTCCTGGCCATACAGAAACTTAAGACGGCCACTATCGAAGCAACATCCTTCAGGTCCTTGTGTCACTTTTCATCTTGCAGTACTTTGTCGTATCATACGAGGTTTACTACCACTCTCCACCCATTCACCGGAAACCACGTGCCACGAATTGAGCTGGAGAAGAGAGTTGTCGTGTATATGTAGGTTTAGGTCCTTCCTTTACACATCGACTCCCTTCTCCAGCTCCCTCTTGGTCTGTAGTGTGTGTCATAGTGGTCTCCTGGTGGACCATTTAGTATTCCCCAGAAGTATTTTCATTCTTGACTGCTTCCATCTTCCTCCCTCGTTATGTTTGTTGACGGTCTGGGATTCACCCAAGTTCCTGCCTTGGATTCACATCCTGTGTTCCTCTCTTGATTTCCACTAACTTACACATAGTATACTATAAATCATAGTAGGGACACATGCGCATGTATATAAACATTCACGTTGGCTTCCTGGAATGCCTCCTTGAACCCAGAGCCATCACCTCTCGAGAAGTCTCGCTTCGTGACTCTCCCTCGTCAGACCCATCTTCACGGAGCGCCCCAATGTCGAACCGAACTACGATGACCTCAAGCCTGAGCGTCTTCAATCTCAGCGACGGGGATTTTTGTGTCGTCTCTCAAACCTACCTATACGACGCTTATCGCACTACACCTACTCCTGTGATTGGTTGTTGAGGCAGTATGTAGGAAATGGACAGGAGTGCCTACAACGCTACGACCACCAGTAACACTGTTTTCGTTGTAAACGTCGTCTTCATGTTGACCCTGTGCCGAAAGGGGCATCAAAGAATGGTCGTATCGACAGCAGGAGTGAAGAATCTTACTAGTACAGATGATCTAGTGGAACTTGCATGCTGGGACGCTGTAAGTTTTGGATGTCGTACGGCTAGCTAGAAAATAAGATTCCCTACAGCATCGTCTCGCTGGGTCTGAGTTGAACGAACAAGGCCAGCGGTGTTCGCCGGCTGTGGTTCCGCAAGTTTTGGAAGGCGTACAATTAACTTGGGGAGGGGGGCCACTACCGAGCACTGGCTAGGCTCGGGAACATCCGAATCAGTCAAAGTGGGTTCGCAACCAAGGAAAGAGACTGTTGGAGGTTGAAAGAACACGCCGAGTGGAGGAACGTTATCGACGAGCGGTGGTTGCCGATTCATGTGGTTCGTCTGTTCGGGCAGCTTGACTACGGGATTTTCATCCGTCTCGAGCACCAGAGCAGCCACGGATGTTTTGGGCTCGGAATCAATTGACTGTGACTATCGCATAAGGTAACTCAAGTGTAGGGCAAAAATAACGCACCTTCGCAAATGGTAACAGAGAATTGTAAACCTGGAGGCGTCGGAGGTGCGTGAAAGGACACCGGTTTCGCCCACAGAAGCCGTTGCGCAAGAATTGGGCACAGATTCCATCAGACATTTGAGCTTTCCTACTCGATCCCTATTTCCATTCAAGCTTAACATAGTGCCAAGAAAAGCAGGACACATACAGGTGTAGGACGAGTGAAACGTCCCCGGAGGGAGCGAAGTTCCAAAGGGCAGTCATCGAGCTCCAAGAGATATCCGAAGAGGTCGAGCTAGGGACGCCCATGAGAGAGAGCAAAATCGACGAAAACTAATCCCACCATGTCACCGTGGGGGACATGGGCACGGGTACATTGCCAATCTCGACAGGAACCCCAGAATATATAGTTCCTGCAGATGGCATTCGGTTTTTGGCGCATTTGTGGAGGAACCGAGTCAAATTTTGGCCGCTAAAGGAGTCACGGTGTAGTTGGGTGACAGGACAACACAGAAAGAACTCTCGAAGAGCAGGCACACCTGTGGTAACCCGTGGGGCCGAGGAGGGAGGACGAAGGTAGAATGGGGTTTGCTCTGATGATGTGTAGTCATGTTGCTTGGTGTAAAGAGGGTTGAACTATGGCGATGAAACGGTGGTGGACGGGGAAGAGAGAGGTATGATGGTAGTTGTGAGATGAGGGATGGGATGATAAGGGTCAGACAGTAGGCCTAAACCATGACTGTGTCCGTGGTTGTGGATGTGATAATGGCTGTGGCGTAGAAGTCTTGCGAGGTCATCCAAATCTGTCATCATATGTGCAAGATAAGATACTAAGATTGTCATTTCTAGCACCACAGCACACCACATGTACAGCCACCACTCCGGATCATCCAAAAAAAAAAAAACCTCGTCTTGATCTCCATGAGCGACTCAACAAAAAGTTCATCTTAAAACACAATACCCAATCTACCCCCCTCTTTTCTTTTCTAGTTTTCTTTCGTAATGGAAGCATCACCAGATGCCCTAAACCCTCATGTTCACGACCCTTCACGACGAGGCTCACCAGCTGTGCGCGCAGCAAAAGACATCACTTATGGCAGTGTACGTCGAATAGTCTTTACACCGTCAGATCCTCAAACCCTCTGGCACTACCTTGCAGGCTGCAGGAATAGTTTCGAAAGTCTTTGAACACCCCTTTGACCTCACCAAAGTTCGTCTGCAAGCGCAGGTTCTCGATGCTACAGCACGCTTCCGCGGACCATTGGACTGTCTAGTCCGGACATTCAGAAACGAAGGCGTGCGGGGCTTATTCCGTGTATGCCTTCTTCTCCCACCTCCCACCTCCCACCTCCCACACTGAACTCTTTCGATGTGATAGGGTTTACCCGCCCCCATAGTTGGCGCCATGGCGGAAAACGCGACCCTTTTCGTCGCATACGGCGAGTTGCAGAACCTCGTTCGACAGGCCTGGGACGTCCCCGTTTTGCAGACACTCTCCCTCCCTCAACTGGCCCTTGCGGCCGCCGGTGCTGGCGCCATTACAAGCTTCGTCCTGTGAGTCTTCTCTTTCCCTCCGCCCACACCTTCCTCATCGAAACACGGTGTGACTGACGATTGTTTCGTGAACAGGACACCGATAGAACTCGTAAAGTGCAAGATGCAAGTACAGATGCTCGTCACCGGCGCATCGTCGTCGTCGTTTGTTGGGGCAGCGGTGGCAGGGGTCCCTCCCGCCGTACGCGCTGCCTCCACCGCGACGGTGTCTTCTCTGCGAAGGCATCTCCCAGGACCGCTGGCCATCTTGCGCGATGCTATCCGCACGGACGGCATGCGCGGGCTCTGGCTGGGCCAGACCGGCACGCTCATCCGCGAGACGGGTGGGTCCGCGGCGTGGTTCGGCACCAAGGAGCTGGTCTGCAAGCTCCTGCTGCGCCGCAGCGACGGACACGGACACGGAGACGCCCGCGCGCCTACGCGCACGCTCCGGCCTTGGGAGAGCGCGCTGAGCGGCGCGTGTGCTGGCATCGCGTACAACCTCGCGTTCTTCCCCGCCGACACGGTCAAGAGCACGATGCAGACCGAGGCGGAGCTCCGGCCCCCCGCGCCTGCGGCGGGGTCTGTGAGGGGGAGAGGAAACGGCCAGAGTCAGAGATCGTTTGCGGTCGTCGCAAGGGAGCTTTATCGCGCGGGTGGGTTGAGAGGCCTGTATGCCGGTTGTGGCATTACGGTTGCGCGGGCAGTGCCCAGCAGTGCACTCATATTTGTGATATACGACGGGTTGAAGGCGCGGTTTGGGTAGGGTGTTTCATTCCCACCATCCCCTTTTTTTTTCGTTTAATTTTGTCCCATTTCTTTGCTGCATACATAGAATGTCCATCAACACATACTGCAATGTATATATATCTGAAGTAATGACGATGTGTTGTTGAAGCTCTACAAAATGTTCACAAAAAATGAATTGATGCTTGACCAGGTTGTTCAAGTCATCGACGTCTTCAACAGTACTACAGTAGTAGGGATACGAGTCCCGCGCCCTAAGGAAGAGCTGCAATGTGTGGTGTTCTCCGCATTTCAAGCGCTACTCCTTGGTTTGATCGCACTTAAGTTACTCCGTTAGGACAGTGTAACATCCGAGTGAAACATCGTTCAGGCAAGAAGCACAGAACTGAACCAGATAATTATCTGATGCTTGGTCGATGTCCTGACTGCAGTGGTCCAGTTGTGGTCAACTCGCACAACGAACTGGATCGATTCCAAAGCCAAGGTCTTCTCCCGGGTGTGCGCCAACCTTGGGGTGGTACCATCGGTTCTACACCTGTCCCGACACGGGCTTTCTAACTGTTTTGGACTTTCCAATGTGAAGAGTTTCAACCACGTCGGAGTGTAGAACAGTTCTTGTTTCTTGTCAGGGCAGTCGAGAGTTCTACAAGGGGTAAGGTGAAAGGAACTAGCGCTCGCGCTCCCGTTGGCCCGGTTCCCAGTGTACTGTTGGAAGATCGGCGGCGGAGTGTTCATGGTCGGGTGTCATGGAAGCAGATACAGTATGGGCGCAAATCACCAGTGGCGTACTGTATGGGGGAAAGGTGGAGTTGCATGGACGACCGCTCATCCATGGACCTCGTTGCATGAGCATGAGTTCCGGCCTTTGACACTCGCCGCCCTGATATCACAGTCACCGACGTAAAGGGGCATCACACCATTCCGACGGCGGGCACAGGACAAAATCGTTCCGACGGCGAGCACAGGATTCCACAGGGTGGACGCGGTACGAATTTGCAGTGTTTCTCAGAACTTAATTGAGCTATCCGGAAACCTGGATTCCTGGCCCGAGGGTGTGGAAAGTGGAAATGATAGAACTGATTGTGCCAGAACTGGGCCTGGAGGTAAAACATGTCATGGAAGGAAGGGGCGTGATGGGTTGGAAATACATACTGTACCGCATGGGTTACTGTATCCAAAGGCGTGTAGCCATGCTGCGGAGTTGCCAGCACGTTGTGCCACAGCACACAAAAGGACCAAGGACCATGTGCCATCGCGTTGAGCGATGACTGCGGCCAAAGACATAAAGGCATTGTCGGGGTTTCCGGGAAACTTGCTAGGCGTTGTTGGTATGCCAAATTGAGTTATCCGTTCTGCTCTGCTCGCTACAAACGCAACAAGACGCTCACTGGCTCGCCTTTGTCTTGCCTTGCCGCGTTTCCCCAACCTTTCACCCGACCTCATTGTCAGATTGGGGATACCTCCCAAAAATGTTGTCGCTCCTTCGCCACAGCCTACGTCTATCCATCACACAAACAATCACTTCTCGGCCGGTAGCGTTCGCGACCTCGTCGGCGCCGACTACCACGAGTGCTCTGCACGTGCGCGCGTACGCTTCCAAAGCAAAGCACCGCCAAAAGGGTGGAGGTGGTGGTGGCGGTCGAAAAAACAACAGCATCCCGGACGCAGCAGACGCAGAGTCCGAATCGCCGTCGTCGCAGACTGGCGGCGGCGGCTCGTCGAAAAAGCGTGCGCCGATCGCGACCGCCTCCCTCACGCCCAGCTCGCAGCAGACGTTGACCGACCCCGCGGCGCGAGAGGAGTACGCGCGCGCGGATGCAAAAATGCTCACGTCCGTGGAGTGGTTCCGCCGCGAGGTCGCGCTGCTCGAGGCGCGCACCAGCGGACGCGTCACGCCGCGGCTGCTCGCGCCCGTGCGCGTCTCTCTGTCTGTGGCGCCTTCTGCGTCGGGGTCGGGTTCGGGGTCGGGATCGGGGGCGCAGAAGGCGCGGTTGGAAGAGGTGGCCACTGTTGGGGTGCGCGACGGGTCCACTTTGATCGTCACCGTGTTTGAACCGCAGGTGAGCGTTCTTCTGGTTGTCGTGCGCGCCGTTTCTACTCGTCCCATGTTTTCGCCCACCCCCACCGATCGCTTTCTACGACGATGAGGTGTCCGCTGATAAACTGACCGGGCGGATGCTTGCTTTTCAGTAGAATTTGAAGCACGTTGAAGACGCCCTATACGAAGCCAGGATTCACGGTGTCATCCCCCAACGGGTCGATGAGCGCACTTTGAGAATACCGATACCAAAGTGCGTCATCCTCATCCTTGATCTCCGCGCTCTGGTCTTCCGTTTTTCTCATTTTCATCTTTCCAGACCGACAGTAGAGGCGCGTCTGGCCGCGTATTCCACCGCGTCGAAGCAGGCAGAAGAGGCACGTGTCCAAATTCGCCGCCAACACCAGGCCAGCGTGAAAAGGGGCAAATATCATCGGCATTCTGTTGCGCACGACGAAGTAAGAGCATCCCTTTGCACCTAAATATCATCGTAATTGGTGTGACTCGATTCTCAGTTTCAGAAGCTGCAAGACCGCCACATTGCCGACGTGGATACCGTCTTGGCACAAATAAAAAAGAGCTCGGGTGCACGGTGAAATACCGAATCTTGCGTTTCTCCATCAATGCGCACTATCCACACATTATGCCGGCTTATCAACACATATAGTGATTACGGACAATAAAAACGGTTCATAACAGTGTGTCGTATGTCAAAGCATAGCCATAACCATATCCGACTCAAGCGCCCCCTCTGTCGTCTGGACACATGATGTCACCCCATCGTGCCTCTGACACCATCGGCGATGTGTACACCGTGGGCGTATTCCCCTAGTAGGACGTCCATGATGCGGCTCCCACCGGCTTTCTTCGCCTCGTTGGCCATCGTATACAGTGTTTCAGGGGGTACGAGCTGGTGGACGGCGTTCGCAATCGCGCTGGCGAAATCGAGCGGGTGCACGCCCAGTGCATCAGCCAGCTCCTCGACGTGGCGTTCCACGCCGGCGGCATGCGGCCCCTTCGAATATCGGGAGTAAGCCTGCACGCCCCAACCGAATGGTCTCGAGATGAATTTCCATGTCGAATCCACATAGGGGATTGAGGAGGGGAAAGAGAGGGCGCCCGACTTGAATGCGTCGACCGCGACGAGGGTCGTTCGGTAGGTGTACCAGGCGAGGCACACGAGGAGGATGCAGATGAGGACGTGGATGAAGGTGGTGAGCTGGACTTGGGCCAGCGGTTTCTTGAAGTCGGAACGGACGCCGCGCTCTTCCTTCGGCATCGGAGGCGGTAGGTCTTCCTTCTTCGTCGTGCGTAATTCGTACGAGGCGGCGGACGAAGGGCGCTCTGGAGACATGCTTTGCCTCATCCGAGTGCTGCTGCGAGTCGACACCATGTTGTTTCTGGTGATGTGAATTAGGGTGGTTGAGTCAAATGTGTCGGTTGTTGCTGAGACGGGGATGAGCCACGAGAATATGTGGGCATTTATCAGTAAATGCGGACTCCACCAGGCGGTTACAGTAAGGCAAAGAAATGAGGAAAAGGTTCACTGCGTGGCTTGATGCAGGCTGGAACACACGCATCGCACGCTGTGATTGAAACGTGGTGTAAACGAGGCCCCGCATGACGTCATCGTTGATGTGTTATCTATCCACCCCGTGATCTGCCTACTACGTACTGAGCCCATTACGTGGCGTAGTTTGGCCGTTTCAATGTTTAGACCGCCTAACTACAATGACTCTCTAAGTTATTATCTCAGCGATGGAGCAGGACACATGACGGCGATCAATCGTTGAGGCGACGCCCGCAGAGTCTGTCCGGGATACGAGAGAATTGGGGTGACCTCCGACGTCCACTTGGACGGCGACCGTATGACCATGGCGTTCCCCGAGCGGCGGCGAGAGTAACAGAGGAGGTGGGTGCAGCTAAGGTCTGGCTGCTTTCCGACCTCAGCTTGAAACCCTGAAAAACACAAGGACGAGAATACCCAAACCCTGGTCTCGCCAAGATCTTCCGGAGGAACCAACGAAGCACAGAGACCACTGGCATGGCAACGATATAAGGCTGCCGACGTATCATCCAAGTACAGAAAGACACCTGAAAGAGGTAGCCTACCATTGCAAGGAAAGGAGGTAAGCGCTGTAAAATGAACCATAGTAGCCTGACAGCCGTGGATACGACTGCGCGCAGGAGGGACGTTTGTTTCCCTAGCCAACTGTCAGTCACGACATAGAGGGGGATGTGTTGATGTCCTCACAGCCAATGACCGTAGCGCTTGGCAGGGATAAAAAGTTTGAATAGATCGAATAGGAGCCTATTGCTTGGTTGACCCTGACGGCCGTCGCGTTGATATCGATCAGAGCATTCAATACGGTTTCATTCATCCGTTGCAAAGTCCCAGCAAGCCCGTCCGTTGCCCGAACGGCATTTATTTGGGCATTATTCATCAGCTCCAACTCACGAGCACTAGAATTCAATGCGCCTGACAGGTGATTGACGCTCATAGCGAGCTGCACAATCGACTGGACACAGTGCGGGTGATTAAGAGAACGGAAAGAATATGAAACTTTGACTTGCGTTCAAGGCAGAAAACAGACCTCCCTCTATGAGAGATAATTGCTGCCACATTTTTTCCTGCAAGAGATGGTCAGTACTGAGCCAACGCCCAAGACACGGGTGCTTACGGAGGTGTCGAGAGTTTCGCCAAGCCTATTCTCAAGGAGTTGAAGGCCCGAGTTCAATCTCGCAGAAAATGACCGCTCGAACTCGGCCGACAAAGACATCAATGTTCGAGAGTTCTGTTCATGTAGACCTCAGCACAATGAAACACGCTGCTCAAGCACATACCTTTGATAATACCACTGAATGCTCCCTACTTTCCTGGAGTTGGACATCAAAAGCCTCCTTTTGAGTACGCACAATCTACAAAGACTTTTTTATACCCACACAATGTCCTACTCGAATAGTACTAAAGAGAAATTTACCTGCTGCAGCTCGTGAAGAACTTTGGCTGCGATATCGACGTAAATCTTGTCAGCAAGTGCCGGGGATGCCTGTAGGCGGTTAATGGAGCTTTGGAGATCCTGTGGAGGTTAGAACCACTTGACAGGCAAAGGAAGGTCGGTTGCCTCACTAAGAGTAATGATTGCCAAAGCGTGCGCATCTCGTCTTCTTTTTCCGCGCGTTGCATGAGATGCCGGATATATGCAACTTTCTCGATGGAAGCGTTTCTGTAAATCTCGAACGCGTGGTCTCGATATATGTAAATCAGAATGCGCAGGCAAGGCCACTCATCCAAGGTTCGAACCTTTCTCATTACTCCGCTGGTAAGCAGTGCATAATTGGGCTTTTTGATGATATAGTCAACGGGAAAAGCAACCTTGAAACAGATTTCGCGTACGGATTTCACGTAGATACCCGGAATAACTGGCCCAAGACTGAGTGCTCCTGGAAAGAGCTCTGTAGTGGCTGTGTAAATGAATCAGAGACTTAGAGAAGGTAGTACGCTCACTCTACGCATATCCCATGATGCCCATGGTCGCTTGATCCTCCGTCTTCTAAGAACACCTCGCATTCGAGGGGGATTGAATGAATCCCGGCGGTCCGAAGCTCACACAGAGTCATAGAGATTGCGGCTGCATACAGTGTCTATGATGAATGGGATGTATGCGGGAAAGAAGTGTACCTTTAACCCTCTGATCAGCATCCAAGTCTATTTCCGCACAGCGGACACGTATACGACCAGCAGCACGACGAAAACAGTCAGGCTTTCTCTCGTAAGGACCTGCAACCCCAAAATGTTCGAGTGTGTCTAACAAAGGCGAAACCCGAGCCTACTATTCAGAGAGCCAATTGCATCTTTCTCGAGCCCAATTCCTGCGAAACACTAAGCAGATGGCCAGTTTTCCGAGCATGAGGAGCAGACCTGGAATAGCAAGGTCCTGAAGCACGGGATATTCAAGTTCTACATCGGGGGATGACTTGGAGGAATCATGTCTGCGCCAGGAAAAGGCGAATGTGGGAACACTGATGACTGATAGCATGCTAAAGGCCGCAATAAGCTGCATGGCGGTTGATGCGCTGAAAGACAATTTGGGTCTATTGGGTTGATTGGGCTGAAAACCGTCTCATCACATCACATCACGTGTCATCGACTCGGGACCACTTCTGCATCAATTAAACTTCTCTTTCACAACCTTACGTGCTGAAGAATCGGTCGTACCTTTTTCAGAACCATTCCTGTCTGCTCCAGGTGTCATTGATGACCACGGGGTCTATTGTGCTTTTCTTCCATCCCTGGGCTTCACCCCGTTACGCTGCATCAAACACCAAGTTTAGAAGCGCAGAAGCGACGGAACTACCTTCAATATGCCAGCATAGCAACGCTGTGAGTTCCTTCTGCATCGTCCGCGATCCATCAAAGCACTCTTTTTACTCGACCCCCTAGTTGCGCCGTGGTCACGCACATCAAGACTCCTTCATGGTTCTTCGCATAATGGATCGCCGGCAACCATATCCTCGGTAGAAGCTACTTTTTCCTTCTCGAAGCCATCGCCGTTAAGCATGCCGGAAATTGAACCATGTAATCCGACCGCGGGTGAACTTGCTTCATCCAAGCGCGTATCCTGACTACACTCTTTCTGATCGGAAGTATCTTTCACCTCATCTCAATCTCTCAATCAGACGGATTCGGGCCAATCCGACAGCTGGATAGCCAGTACAGTTGCGCATACGATAACTTAGCTGCCCAATGTAAGAGCACGTGCGATGACTTGAAATTCACGACTAACTTTGGCACCAAAGAACAGATTACCCACGAAGACGCCCGTCCAACGGATCACGGCGACGCCAACCCGATGTATCGAAGAATCTGGACGAAGTTAGCAAAGCCAGCTTCCCGAAGCCCGTCGGGTCGGCTCAAGTTCGGAACAGAATTCGGTGTCCGGTGTCCTCTCATGCTCGTTCCGATAGGTATGGACTTTACTACCTTGATTAGGGTCAGTCGTATTTTGAGAAATGAATTAGCCTGCTCTTGAACTTGCATTTGTAACAGTCTACGATGAATCTACGTGACAAAATGTGCAGCCTATATATGAAGAACAACAAACGAGCTACGGTTACAGCGATTAGGATGGCAACGCAAAGATATATGGCGGAAATGGTTGCGGAATGACACAAACGAGAAGGTAGGCAATGCTGACAGAAATCCAGAGGTAAATTATCGCATAGGGTATCCGACGTACATCGAAGGTCTGACGTTGGGGTAACAGCTGGGCATGTGATGAGGCAAGATCATGATCATCGACGCTCCTCCGCGCGGTGCTTGCGGTGGCTCGAAATTCCTGCAAGAGCACGGGCCTCCCACGGCCCCGGTCCTTCGCCATCGTCCCAGTTGCCCGTGACGGGCTCTCGTTCAAAGTCACCATCTTTGTAGCCGTAGCGCTTTTGGAGCAAGTTCAAGAGTGGATTGCGGAGTGCTGGGTCCATGCGAACACTTTCGCCCGGATGGTAGCTTCCCACGTCATGCCGCGAAAGGCTCTCCTCGAACAGGGCCTCCTCGAATGTACAGCCGCAATTAAGGTGCCCAGGGGGTGCCATCCGAGGGGGATGGGCACGGCGTTCGCGGCGCGAGTCGTGCCACGCACACAAAGCGTTACCCGCGCGGTTGAGCGAGCAGAAAAGCTTGATGCGTGCGTCGGTCCGCGCCCTCCATGATGCCGCAAAAGAGGGAGAAGTGGGAAGTTGCGGCGCGGCGGTAGCCAGACCGCTTATCGATGAAGGTGAGTACATTGGACCGGACGTGGGATGAGCAACCTCATTTTCAAGCTCGCGGATTCGTAATCGGGCAGACTCATTGATGAGTTCTAGCTCGCGAACTTTGTTGCGCAAATATTGGAGCTCATCGTCAGTAGAGGGGTGCGTCCGATGACCCGCGGGCACTGTGGTTGTGGGGGTGATGGACATCGATCTACGAGCAGAAGGTATGTGTGCCAACTGCGGGATAATCAAGGGTTGTGCTGGTGTGGTGGCCCCGCGCGTGTGGGGATAGGAACTGAAAGACTCGGGGTACCCCGTCGCCGAGAAAACAGGGGGGGGATGGGTGCTCGATGCATTGGGATTAGTATAATTAGATTGATTATAACCTGGATAGTGCAAGTATGATGTTGAGGGACTGTTTGAGGTGAGGGACCCAGACGATGGGGACATGTTTTGAAAGGACAAGGTATTGGGATGATCATCAAAGCCTGCAGCTTGTATAGCTGGTTGTCCCGTGACATCGGCGTTTGTCTGAGACCAGACCATGCCGGATGCCACATTGAACGAATCTTGCCTCTGCTGGGAACCATCACTAGCGGGTGAAGGGGAGTTTGAACCTTCGGAATTAGAAGAAAGATGGATATCTCCCATGGCACCTCGGAGGCTCGAAGAGGTTATACTGATGCTGGAACCCGAGGACTGCGGTCGACTTTCTTCGCCGTATGTTGGTCGCCGCATAGGAAGCTGTTTAAGCGGAGTTTTTATTAACTCCATACGTGTTTGTCAGGGGAGATGATGGTCGTACCTGGGCTCCAGACGTGGCGAAAGCGTAGACCTGTTGCCTTTCAGCTTCTACGATGGAACGTAAGGTCCCGCATTTGGAAAGAAGGGATATAACACTCACCACCCTCTGTCTTGATCCACTGCTGAGAGTAGTTATGGGCCGTCATTTTCGCCGCCTCGCCACCGTATTTGTTACGTATCCTTGCTTCGTGTGGAGTGGGAGAATACGGGTGCTTGGACCGCCTGAGTTGGGACCCGGTAGATGAATGGCGGCGAATAGGTGGTGAGGCCGCTCCAGCAGACGGGGGCTTGTAGGTAAAGGTGGCGGTGGCAGCGGAGGATGAGGGTACGTAAAAGGCTTTCGAGTCGGATGCTTGCTCCAACTTGACTTCGGGAGCGCTGTCGGAAGAGGAGGGGCGTTCGGGCCAGGTAAAAGAGTCGGGAGTCGGGTCTTGCATCCGCAAAGGCAGTGCGATATTTACAGGAAAATGGAGTAAGGGACCAATGACCCGTGAACTAGCGTCTGCTGCTTGGGTGATGGTGTCCTGAGACAATTGATCAAAAGGTCGCGAGGGACTCAGATCCTACACTCTCGTCCGCTGACCCACCGACATGTTTAAAAAGGAGTCGCAACAGGCTGTGACGGTTCCGCCTTCATCATCATAATATCAAGTCAGGCCAGCGGTAAATTAAGCGAGCCCGCGGCGAGGGTGCGAGGAGTTGGAAATGATCTACGTCTCCACAGCTAGAAGTGTCAGACCCGAGGAAGCCTGGCCAATGGCGCGCCACTTTGCCCGAAGGTTGGTGTGTGATCTCGAAGATATGACACACCGACCTGGCCTAACACAATAAGGAAATGTTTTGTTGATGTGGTGGTTGTTGCTCATTAATTGAGATAATTGTGCCATCACCGGCGGTAATATTCGAATCCAGATTCCCGGTCACTTGTCCGGCTCTGACCGTAGCGTTAGATCGAAAAAAAAATACAGCGTCCCGAGCAAGCTGCTCAGCAACAATCCATCACTGAGGGCCGTCGGAGGACCTAAAGAAGCAGCAAAAACCGATTAGTCATGATAACCGGTCCGGGTCCAGAACGATAACCGAACCGAGAACCGAAAAAAGTTGGTGGCTCACGAAGGGTCAGTCTTTTCGATCGCTTCCGAGCATACCCTTTTTGCGACAACGACCACGGCAATCGGTAAAAGATCCAACATCTGATCATGTACCCGCCCAACATTCTGGAATGCTAGCACCGACGGGTATCTGTTCCGTCGGGGGATCCCCCCATCCTGTGGCGCCGTTGACCATGCATCGGCTATCACGCAGACGCAGGAAAAGAAGATGTGAACACAAAGATGCAGTCAGCGGCGCCCTAATACTATCGTATATTCTTGTACCATGAGCTGAGATATTGGCTCCCTGTAATATTAAGAACCGTGTGTCATGATGAGCAGCTGAGGATTTATTGTTCAGGGTGGCGTCCGTTCTTTTGGAGAACTCGAGGTCCATTACCGACATCATGATCGTGGGTGTACCCCCCTCAGCTGATGCGTGTGTAGATTTTCCTAGTTTCAGTACTGTACCATCGAGGTGCGCGTAAAATCAAATGACTGGATCGCATGACCAGCTCATTCTTTTCGTACGAGAAGGGCCCACTATACCCCAAACCACAACAAATAGGCGGTTTATGATTGAAACTAGCCCAATCAAAATGTGCCGGTGAATCACGTAGAGTCACCGACACCTTGAAGAACCGGGTCCAACTATCTGGGAACACCCATGAGATCCTGAACTTTGGGGTCGGATTGGGTACGTTAACTAGCTCAGACTCGTATCACGAACGAGAACGGGTGATATCTTTCCATTGTTTCGCTTTTGGAAGTCGCTGGCTGAGAAGTGAGTTATTTGGTTAGTGGATAGATTGCGTACAAGTGCAGGCACACTTACACAACATCTTCGGGGACATTAACTTCGGCGGTTGCAGGATCTATATGGACTACTCCGGTAATCTCAACGGCAGGCTTCCCATGACATCTTTCCGTATCACAATAAGTCTAGGAATGCTCGATACATTCTTCACTTACAACATGAAGAGCCGGGGGATGGGGAAGCAATGAAATTGTTGAGACCCATGTCCCCTTGGTTGGATCTCACAAGAGAACTGCAGAATCTCTGCAATCTGACATCCCCGCCGCGATTCCGCAGACACATCCAACTGCGAGTTTGCTGTCAGTTTCGCCTTGTCCATGCTTGCTCGAAACCAACTCTGCCAGTGCTCTGCCGAAAGCCGAAGAAGACCACTGGCGTCACGTGATAGCTTTCCCCTTTAAAAAAAAATTTTATCGATTTTTTTTTAACTTCCCCTTTCCCTTAACCTTGTTCGGTATACGACAGGTCGTGCACTAACAGTTTTACTGCCCTACCGCATCTTCCGATGAGTTTCAAAGTTGCTGGCATGTATTTTTACTCCTTGGCAACAGTGATAATTGATGGGTCACCTGTAGATGTATCACTGGCGGCGTTTGGTCGCAAGGAAATTGAGATCGCAGAGGTTTGTTCGGTCATAATAGCTTTGGATCATTTCGGTCTCTAAGATCCTTTTGATAGCATGAGATGCCTGGTCTTATGTACATGCGGCAAAAAGTGGGTGTCTCCCAGAACATTGTGACTATCTGTTGATCAGTCCACCTCGACAGCATGGCCCGTCGAAACCTCTCAAGGGGGCGCGGATTGCTGGCTGTCTTCATATGTAAGCTGGTTGTGTATGACGTAAACAGAACATTCGGGTAAACAGTAACCTTCATTCAGGACCATCCAGACTGCCGTCCTTATCGAGACTCTTGTTACTCTTGGAGCGGAGGTTTCCTGGTCATCCTGTGTATGTCCTCACTCGCCGACAGAAAAGCAACTTCACTCATACTCATTCAGAACATCTTCTCAACACAAGATCATGCCGCGGCCGCGTACGTAGATCATTCTCTTAAAGATCTTCTCACGTTTATTCTCCGAAAACAGCATCGCTGCCACTGGTGTTCCCGTCTTCGCATGGAAAGGGGAGACAGAGGAAGAATACACGTGGTGCATTGAACAGACCATCAATGCATTCCCAGGAAATCAGCCTTTGAATATGATCTTGGATGATGGCGGAGACCTTACATCACTTGTTCACGAGAAGTACCCTCAACACCTGGCAGGTGAGCTGACACTTCGTAATCGTCAATTCATCTGGTTCCCATCTAATGAATCAGGTATTCGCGGCTTGTCCGAGGAAACTACGACGGGTGTCCACCACCTATACAAGGCGTTCCGCGAGGGACGATTGAAAGTTCCGGCTATAAATGTCAATGATTCCGTCACCAAGTCCAAGTTTGATAACTATTACGGTTGTCGTGAATCCCTTGTCGATGGCATCAAGCGTGCGACCGATGTCATGCTCGCTGGTAAGGTTGCTGTCGTCGCCGGTTTTGGTGACGTTGGTAAAGGCGTATGTTCATTTGTCCACTTCATGTCATTCCAATCACTGTATTCTGACCGGTTCTCGTTTTGGTGTGTAGTGTGCAGAGTCTCTGCGCTCTTATGGGGCACGTGTCTTAATTACGGAAATTGATCCTATCAATGCGCTTCAGGCAGCGATGGCCGGCTATGAAGTTACCACCATGGAGGAAGCGGCACCTCGCGCGAACGTCTTCGTAACTACAACTGGAAATCGGGACATTATTACCGCAAAGCACTTCGAGGTAATGCCGGAAGATGCCATTGTCAGCAAGTACGTCCTACCTATGATTGAAGCAAACCCTCGTTGACTCCCACCTCGCAGCATTGGCCATTTCGATGTTGAGATCGATGTATCCTGGCTGAAAGCTAATGCCAAGCAAGCGGTCAATGTCAAGCCCCAGGTTGACCGTTACACAATGGCCTCTGGTCGTCATATCATTCTCCTTGCAGAAGGCCGTCTCGTCAATCTCGGGTGCGTATTTCTGCGAAAATGACCCCCTACGCTACTTAATAGGAATGTAGCTGTGCTACCGGCCATCCTTCGTTTGTCATGTCGTGCTCCTTCACCAATCAGGTTTTGGCCCAGATTGCCCTCTGGACCACCCCTGACAAATTCCCTCTTGGTGTACACATGCTCCCCAAAGATCTTGACGAGGAAGTCGCTCGCTCGCACCTCGCCAGCCTGAATGTCAAGCTCACGACACTGACCACGACCCAGTCGTCATATCTCGGCATCCCAGTGAATGGGCCATACAAGGCAGATCATTATCGCTATTAGGGCCCAGGACCATAATAGTTTCTCTGGACGGCCTCAACGCCGCCGTACTCGATAGAACCGTATTTCGTTCTGTCAGCGTGGTAGATCATGGGCGAGTCTCAACGCTCTCGCCCTTGGCGTTGCGAGTGAAGCCAAAAGCCGTAAACGGTGAGGGGGACAGGTAGTCGGTTGTTGGGTGAGCTGTTACTTGTATTATTGACCTGTACGGGGCCTCAACGAGCCCTTTACCATTGCATCTTGCGCTATGTAGCGTACTTCTCAATAAAGTCATAAACTATCTTGGATGCAGAATGTGCGCCTTCTTGTCGGTCATGTGGTTGTAGCTCGATTCATCTTCTCGTCGATCGCGGTTCGGACCGGTTCATGATGCTGGTCGATCAGACTGGTCCACGTGCCTGAAAGCTGGCTGGTGGTGGTGGACTGACCCTCATATCACGATAACATGCTTCCCATGGGAACAAACAAATTCAGAATCCACTAGAGGGTGTCTTTGATCATTCCCTCCTGATCGGAAACCTTTTGCTTTGGCCTTCTCTTCGTTATGAATGTTAACATGCGAACTCTTCCATGTTGATCCCATTGACCCTAAATACGCCGTCGTATCCGAGGATGAGAAGCACACCTCATCCTGCGGAACCTTGTCGGAGTGCGTAGATGCCTTTTACCCATGACCTATGATATTAAGACCGACGACCGGACAAACCGAAATCCTCTATCCCTCCATGATCCGTGTCCTTGTCCTCGTGAAAATCCGAATGGTATCGTAAACCCCACTGGCAACACCCACACTGTCGGTTTCTCTTGTTGACGTTGACCGATATCATCATCAAGTCAGCGACTGTAGATCGCGTGATACTCTATAAGTTATGAATTGTTATGTCCCACCGCGGGGATCGCCTGGTGGCTTGATCTGGCACACGTTTGCATTTTTGACGGTATAGTGGTGCATCAGCAGACGTCACTACGAGTACATTGAATGATTCATCGCCATGCTCACTTCATTGGCATCTGGTCGGCTTGATCGTTCACCGCGCGCGTGCTCCCAAGTGGTCGGTCGCTGTGTGATGATGTGAGTCACCGATTGGGCCTGCGGGTGCGCGTGGCACACGTTGCTAAACGGGCATTGGCTATGGCCGTGACACCGACGAATCATCGGGGCAGGTCGACCAGTCGCCACCGCAGTGGGTTTTCCGTTGTCGGAGATTGACCTAGGTTTCCTTTCTGCTCCGCTGAAAGGATCGGATTGGAATATGGACACGCTTCGATCTCTCGAAGCTTGTGCGGGATGAGCGTCGCGAACCCCCCCCCATCATCAAATCGCCCCATATTGCCAGTACTACTTTTTATTCCAAGGTTCTCCGGAGACACTGTACGTTCCGTGATGGATTTTGGGTTTCTTATCGACAACTGACGTACAATCACCATTATCATATCACATACAGACGCCGACTTCCGAACGAATTCCACTCGCACGACTAGGTGGCGGTTTTTGGTTTGTTTCCGAACTGATCGAGGGGGAGGGCCGATGCACGGCATGAAACTTTAGGGATGGCTCCTTCCTTTTGACGAAGGGGAGGGGGTGGGAGAAAAAAAAAATCTGACCGTGAAGAAGGGACAGTCACGGTACCGCTCTCGGCTTTCGTTCTTTTTTTCGAGCTCGGCCATAGGCCAATCATATAACGATCCATGAAGCCCGAGGTGTGTATTTGTCCACGCTCCCTTTTTTGTAATGAGTATGCACTATACCCATTGGGGAATCATCGTAACACGATCGGTCTGGTAAATGGGGAGGGGG
>Ga0307512_10002526_pt1 | contig 22913 bp, 28 predicted proteins | sample 14_EM_MG_FD_200267 | JGI IMG/M metagenome (GOLD analysis project Ga0307512, IMG submission 200267) | Populus trichocarpa ectomycorrhiza microbial communities from riparian zone in the Pacific Northwest, United States - 14_EM | ecosystem: Host-associated > Plants > Roots > Unclassified | place...
GAATGGCAGTTTTGCCCACTCCAGTTTTCTGTTGCATTTCACAAAAGGAATGACATTCAGACTTTAGCTGAATAACCCAAATGGGTTCTTCGTGTGTTGACTCCCTTCTCCTGCCATCACGACCGATGGGCATGACTGGGTGTGGGGTGGGAGCCGGGGAATGCATCGGGGGTTGCGTGATGTGAAACTAGCGCGGGTTCGCTCAATTTCTTCACTCGTCTGCGGCCATATCGGACCGGACTGACCGTTTGGGAACATTGCGGATGGGCGTCCTGATTGGTTGCACTCCAGTATCCGTCGTTCTTCAAGGACCAAAGGAGGTCTGGTAGGGTTTGTGGGGGCAAGTGGACAAAGTCGTGGAAGAGCGATTCAACATAATTGACGTTCGAAAGCAACCAATTCAGGTACTCGGAGTGAGCTGTACCAGCATTTTGGGTCCACCCCAACGAGACCACCACCTGAAGTATTAGTGAACGATGTGTAAGGCTAGGAGGAGTAAGTCGTACCATATTGGCTGCCTCACGAAGGCATAGATTTCGGTGCTTAGTCTCGTAGTGGGACATTGCAGCTTTAACACGATGGATCGGTTTGTAGTTACCAGGTTCAAATCGTGGTTCTTTTGACAACGGCGAGAGTTCCTCCGAGCCAAGGCACGCACCGTGGAGCTGTATATACACACCTTCGACAACCACACTCAACGCCTGGTTTTGCCAAGCTTTCCCCTCTTTGGGGGGGAGCGGGGTTTTACTTTGGCTTCACTCCATACCTCTGGTCTGTGTCCGCTTGCTTTTGCAACTGTATCTCGTCGTTTTAAGGCTCTCTTTACTACTCAGCATCGACGTCGACCAGTAGTCTATCCAGCAACTCGCCACTCAACTTTTTACGCCAGTTATCGAAGCTTACGACATGCCCGTGGATATACCAGTACGTGTTAGCGCAGTATCAGTGAAGTTCCGTCAAGCGGCTGTCTAAACAACCCCGCGAAACATTGAGTGCTGAGATACACGCTCCGTACATCCTCTTCGAACCGACTATGATGGATAAAAGGCCTGCTTCTCGGGCACCACTAGGACGAACTACAAGAGTGGCCTTACGATAGCATCACCCTTCCGCCCGCCCATCCACGTCAAAGCCCGAACATGGTCAGCGCACCATGTATGACCTGGGGAGTTTTCATTTCCGGACCTCTGAAGTCCTGCCCTTTGGGCGGTTGGGGTATTCCACTGCGATTACATCAATGAGACCCTGGACTGTGCACGAGCGAGGATTTTTTAATTGGCATATGTATAAGATGGGAGTGCAGGTTAGATCTTTAGGAAACGGGGGCCTTACTTTGGAAAGCTATGCCCATTGTTTTGGGGGAGGGAGTTCAGCTGTGTCTAGCAGTAAGGAGCAGCACCCTTTCTTTAGCCGATCCGTACTGGAAAAGCTACTATACTCAGTGGAATGATCGAGACAACAAGAAGGTTATAGGGGAGAGTGCAGTTTTTTCGGGGAGCATGGTGGTTGCGACTTTGCCTTGTGGGAGTTAATTTCGGGGCTTCGGGTTTTGTCAGATTCTTGGGGTCTTTGAGTTTTCATTTGCGCGGAAGCGGCTACGGAGGGGAAAACTGTATTTTAATATGCCATGGCCGCTAGCGGCCGAATGCAAAATGATTACAACAACAACAACCGTGGAGCTGTGCGGCTACCAGGTACTTGGCCATATCTCGCAAGCCGTCTCCCTTATGCAAAAAAGCGGAGGCACTAAACGAGACCTTCGTGACCTAGCAAAGGTAAACGTGAGTGAAACCAGCTAAAGGTTGGCTGTGACAGACCTCGCTCGAGATTCTCGCGATGGTTATTCCAGAATAGACACCTGGTAGTAAATTCCGTATAGGTGCGCTGCTGACGGCAGGGGACAGTGTCAGGCACTGTTTCAGAGGCGGGCAAAGTCCGCCGTAGGCTGCGACTTGAGCTTAAATAATCTCACATGCATTTCACCTAGACGCGGCTCTGTGCAGCTTGGCCAAGTGAGTGAGAATCCTTGATGGGATGAACAAATGCCCGGAAAAACGACAAAATAAAAGTCGCGATGCCGCTGGTGAATATCGAGTGATCATTAGTGATGGTGAATGACCGTACTTAACTCGCATTTTTGTTTCCATTTGCAGCACTATTCAATATCTACACCGCCGTTCTCACAGCAGAGAGCTTTCCGGCACATCTGACAAGTTAGAGCCTCCGTGTGTGCTTCATTTTTAGGAGCAAGTGTTTGCTCGCGTGTATTAGGAGGTACAGGGCTGTGGGGAGGCTCTGAAATATGATATAAGTACGTGAGAAGTTGGGGGCGAGTAATGGGAGGTATGTATTAATCTTATATATTCCTGACGTGCATGTAAATCACATACGTAGTCACAACCCATCATTCGACCCAGTCTCTCCTTCCCTAATCCCAAGTTACGAACACCCCGGAATCCCCAGGTCAGTAGCCGTAGTTCTACCCAACCCTACCCACCCCCTCATCGCATTAATAATCTTCACGTCCCTATGAGGCCTCGTATACTTCCCCGGACTCATAGTATACGCGCAAGCGTTGGCCACATAAGCCTGGTCCTTCGGGACGCCCTTGCACCCACTGATCGGCTGGGGGCCCGTGTACAGCTTGCAATCACTCAGACCGTCCGGGAACCCAGCACCGCCGTCATCCATGAACATGTACGACGACAAGAGGAGCTTGATATGCCAGTCTGCATCTGTGCGTTGGAACAGTTGCAGCTCGAAGTTGCGGTGCTTGCCGACGTTTTTTTCCTTGATCAGGACGGAACCACGGTCACCCATGTCGCGCGGGGAGGAACCCTAGCGTGAGTGAGTTGGGAGCAAAGGAAGCGAGGGGTGGGGGTTATACGGCGTTCTGTTGGTCATGGTCGTCGTTTTGGATGGCGAAGCGAGAGGGAGGGATGATCCACCAGCCACAAATCGGCTGTTGGTTTGGGTAGTCTGCCATAGTTAGCGATGGACTTGCGACTCAATAGGGGGGTGTCTACCAGAGCTCCAGATTTTGATCTTTTCTATATCATCCGAGCTCAAGCCAGCGTCGGTTAATTTGTTGTTGAAGTTAGTATACCAGCTCCATTCACCTCCACCGCAAGCCTCGAGATCCCTCTCAACGCCCCCACCCACAATGACCTCAAGCCAGGATATAAAGTCGTCCGGAAAGTTGCCGCCCAGCTTCTTCTTTAGGCGTCCGAAGATTTGTGCCTGTGACTGCGGACCAATATGTTTCGCAGCATCGACGCGGAAACCAGAGAATCCAATTGACAGAAGATCTGCGAGGTAGGTGGCGATGCGATCCTGCACATATGGTTTCTCGGTGTTTAGATCTGTCAGTGATACCAGCCATCCTCTAGCGATACTAGCCCCGTTGCTCCAGTCGATATCGCGCTGGCAGTGGAAATCGGTGGCTGCGAATGGAACCGCGGGGTATTCCATCGTTGGTCGGGTACCGGTGAAGGGGTTAATCAGGAAGGTATTGGCAGAAGTAAAGTAAGGTGAATTGTCTGTGGCGTTATGTCCGGAATACAAAGTACAGTCGCCGAGTCGGTGGTTCTGAATATCTGACAAAGGGCTTAACAGATAGAAGGTCGTCGTGGAGAGAAATACTTACCAGTTCCTTGGCCACTCATATGATTGATGACAGCATCTGCATAAACTCGCACACCAGCAGCGCGGCAGGCATTGATCATGGCACGGAGTTCTGTTCGATTCCCATGGCGACTGTGTAGTCTGTAGCTCACAGGCTGATAACTATGCACGATGAGCAAAATCATATGAAGGGCTACCTAGAATACTCACACAAAGTACCATGGACGGAACTGACCATCCTGTTCGTAGTGATAAGATCCCCAAACGTGCTCGTTCGGAGGCCAAACTTTGACTCCCATGTACCCTGCAACCAACATCAATCTCGCCCATGTATATCATTTGGGTGTTACTCACCAGCCTTCCCAAGGAATTCGCATTCCTTAGCAACATCATTATATGGCCAACCAAAGAGCTCAACAATTGCGCCCTTCTGTCCGTTGTTGAAGGTGCCCCGTGTTATATTAACAGGGGCGTTTTGCCAGATGAAGTTCAACGGCTCCAGCTCAAGCTGCTTCCCGCTAGAAGAAGTAATTGTGATCGCAAGCGGTTCGGTGTACGACGAATTAACCCGGATGACAGGCAAATCTTGAATCATACTACCAAAGCTATAATACAGCGCATCTCCGGTCTTGGAAGCAGCATTCACAGTGACCACAGCCACGGTGTGTGCAGGGTTGTATTGAATATCCGCATATCCGACCAGATCGCTGTAGTCCTGGAAAGACGGAACATATGCCGCATCTCCCCTTGGCGGAGTCTGCCATCTTCTCCTTTCCGATGAAGCAAACATCTCATAGCTATCGCCCCAACAGTAGTCCCAGCCGTTCCAGTTTTGGCAGCCAGACAGCGGAGTTGCAGGTGCTTCGCTGGGAATACTAGTGGGAATAATCGGCGGTAGAGTGACGGCTGGTACATTCGTATCAGTAGGTGGGGGTGGCGGGTTGGCAAATACGCTTGGGCCTTGGCTGACGTTGTAGTTGATGTTGTTTCCCGGATCGTAATACGTCGTACCAGCTACAGTATATCGAATGTAGAACTGCGTAGCACCAGAGGCGGTGCCGCTGAAGGTCCAGAGTTCGTATCCACTACTGTCGGGGCCAGAGTTCCAAGTGGCAGCGATGGTTTGCGAATCGCTCCAAGAGTTACCGGCGGCCCAGACGACTGTGACAACCTTTACGGAAGCTATATTTTGGACCTGGGAACGTCAAGTTAGTTCCAACCCGGACCAATGAGGAAAGCGGAGGTACGTTGATTGAACCTGACAGAACATTGTTGCTGTAGGACTGGTCGATCAAGGCAACCTGGGTGGCCCTTTTGGCGTTCTGATGGAGAGGAGTGCCGGAGACAAAAAAGGGGCGAAATAAGAACACGGTAAGAAGGAACCCCAAGTACCGCATCGTGAATGCCTTCGCCGTTGTGGTTCTAGGCACAAAGGTAGGCTGTCGTTCTTGTTCTTCGCTGCCTTCGGTCCCATTGCATATATACCTCTGCTGATCGATTTTCAGCTGGATTGAAGCATGTTGCTAGGGAGGATGACGACATCAGTATGGCGCCGTGGGATTCTTCAGAAGATTCTTCGGCAAAGACGAAAAACATATTTCGAAGCACCCATAGGTACCTACACAATGCCGGATGCCGAAATTTGGCAATATCAGTCGCTCGAGTAATAGGTGATTCCACGAGAGGATGTGAATTGCGGCGCGTATCTCATATTCGGGACAGAGCATGGTGTTTCAACCATGATACATTCGGCCGCGTGTCCATGGCAAAGCACCCCGCTTGGATGGACTGGCCCGGATGAAGCGTCCTGGCCATGCTCGGTGCTCATCCACTCTAGCTGATGGGCACCATTGGCCAATTACGTATCTCCATCACATTGCATGGATCTTCTCACGTCGCATGGTTTTGTTATTATTCCTTCCGCCCCACAGTCCACATCCGATAATTCTCAGCCGTCGGAGAAGCTCCGTGGCGCCACTTAATTGAAGCCTAATTGCGAGTGGCATCTGATGAATCGGCCCGAGACAGCCTAGGGCTGACGTCTCTTGGGGAGGCGGAGTAGACCACGCATGCAAGGAACAAGTCCTCGTTTGTAGTCGCCAGGCACTTGCAACCATTAATTAGTCCTCAACAACGCGTTCAAGAAAGTCCTTTTATGTATCAACGCAACTCAGCTCAGGCAACGAACTGTGCATGGAACCGGTTCGCAGATGCCCAGATCAGTCCTGTTTGTTAGGCTTGGTGGGTGCATCGGTTGCAAACCAGGTTTAGAGATGTTGAATGGATCATATCGATATCTCGGCCGAAAGCTGCGTGACAGCCTTAAGTTGGTTTCAGACAAACGTTTATGATGTGCAGATTGGCGACTTTAACGTGGAACCCGATCTACAATGTGTCAGGGCAACGCAAGGAACACGTTATAGTGCCGGTACATCACCGGAAATGTGCCTGAGGTATTCGGTACGCGACTACACCTGCACCGCCACGCCGACGCCACAAAGATCTCATTGAGGAAACGCGCCGCACCTGAACCATGATCCTTCCCCAGAACTGACATCCCAAATCATACCCTTCAGCTCACCGCAGCAACATGCAACAGTGCAGATTACGGGGACCAGCGAGAGGGTTTTTTTGGCAAATGAGATGCAGATCTGGGGCGCTGTGGATGGCTTCAATCCCGCTGATCCTACGAATTCTGGGCCCATCGATACCTCGTCCAGCTTTCGAGGAAGTTATCGACAACGGGGCTGCTGAGCACGATGTGGTGTCTTAGGTTCGTACATACATCCATCGGCATCTGGATCAGGCAGCTAACCGGTATCTACTTAAGACTGCTTGGAATCAATTGCAAAGAGAGGCATCCGGTCGGAAGGAGCAGACATGCTCTCTTAATACAGATCATACCAACGTTGCAAGGCCACCACGGCCGAGGAACTAGCCACGCCTGAGAGCGCACCCTCCCCGAGATGGGATAGTTACGGATACGAAGGAGTGCCAGTGTCGTTGGTGGATATCAGTCGCCGCTAGAACGTGTTTTATCGCTTCCAACGAGAGCTAATGATATACCGGAATTCAAGATGTGCTCCTGAAGTGATAGATACAGGCTTTTGTTTATCTTTTGGTCATGTGCTCTAGCTACGACAAAAACTTAAACTACCGCAGTATGAATAAAGTTTTGTATTCGTGTTATTTTGATAGGTGGTGTGGTAATGTGCAAAGTCAAGTAGAGAATGATACAGAACGCCAAAAGCAAAATATGCGACCAACTTACGCTCCTAACAGCTTGCGAGTGACGAAAATCCTGGGAACAAGAGCATGACCAACACCGAACCAGCACATTTCATCTATACAATGTGGAGCTCGACAACCTTGATACCCTAAGGAATACAAAAGGAAAAAGCTGTGGCGGTGGGGACAGTGACATAGAAACAGAAACAGAAGCACCGACATCCGGCGCATCCATCTCCCGTTCCAAAATGGAAGCTATACTAACATCCACCAAGGACAAGGGCAACTCATATAAGTCCATAGCCGTGTCCTCTCCTTACATCAATTCGATGTAGCTGTAATGGCGGTGATAGTGACGGAGTAACATCGGTAGGTATAAATGGATGCATCGATGAAAACGGTAGCAGCAAGCCAAATAAATAGAAACGTGCGTAGAGTCATTGTCGTCGGTGTTGGTAGATACAAGCACAGGGTCTTCCTCATCGGGGTGGTGGCGAATCGCGGGGAATAGAACGTTCGGGTTGGAATTCTAGAAAGCTCGGGTACTAGATGCAGCATCAGTTAACGTTGGAAGTAGTTCATTTGCAATGATATTTCAGACCAGCATTCATAGAGGCATTGCATATTCCTCCATCATCATCTTCTTCTTCGTAGAACACCACAGAATTCCACTCAGTCTCTCAAGGTCGACCGTGATTCTGGAAGTTTCAAACGCATGGCCCTCAACCTTGCCTATCTCCTCTTGCAATGAAGGCATACCTTATCCTTCATGGATCCTTCCGGCGAGGTTTACCATCTTTCGGATTTCATAGATGATCTTGTTCTGGATTTGAATCACCTTGTCCCTCACCGCCTTATCGCAGATCTTTGGCAGCGATAGAGGCCATGCTCGGTTATTCGTGGCATCGTCAAAGTCTTTGTGCAGACACATCAGGACCAGACTCGTCTAGCCTCCCTCTCGGCCAGGTCTCCTTGCCCTCACTTGTGTCCATGGTGCAATGAAACCGGGAGCCGGGGTGTCCTGTTGAAACTTGGAGAATTATATGCAACCCTAACACGCTGCTGTTGGATGAGGAACCAGAATCTTCCAGTGTCATAACGAATCGAAGGATATCTTTGTATAATGCCCTGAATGCCCTAGAACAGGGCGACGGCACCTGTAGCGGATGATGTATCTCTCCACGATATCGTCTAAAGAAGCACAGGCAATGAATACTCGAGTTTGATATGGACAATGTCCACTTGCTTGGTCCAACTTCCTCCCAGTCAAACTAGACCGACCTTTTCCGACTTCACCGTTGCTGACTCTACTCAAGTTAGCACTGACTACCTACTAACCTTAGAATGCGACTTACCTCTCGAGCCAACCTTCTTCAACTTACCAGTGACAAAGTCTCCGCGTGCATCAAGATTCCCATTCCTCGGTAGCGAATTTGGCGGTCTTGAAAGTTGAGATCCCTCGGCGGAAAACCAGCGGTCTTAAGATATAATAAACAGATCCAGGGCATGCATCCCCACAGCCATGACGACTCCGACTCCACCACCGTCCAGCTTCTCAATTCGTCTGGGTTCTGTTATACCCTCTAGGCGTTTGACCGGCTCGAGGTTGAGCATTGGTTTCGAGCGGTGGTCGTTGGTGAGATCTACTAGAACTCTTCGGTGACTAGCTCCATCGTAGCTGTCAAAACACGCTCCATATATTATACATCCGCCTTCTCTATCCATTTCCACCCCGTCCCCGTCAGACGACGGTTGGACCATTGCGTCCTGCTCCTGAGAAGAGCCTGGATGATTCGGCCTGTTGTCTTTCTCCGTCGGAGCAGGACATTAACAATTCTCCTTCTCCGGAAACGGCCAATCTGCGGAGGCTTGTAACGGGAAGCGCAGGTCTGGAGGTGGTGTAGACGTCTCTTACATAAGGAGAGAAACCCGGCATTGAGGTCGTTATTCGAAATTTTGAACTGTCCATCATCTCCTCCGCAAGCATACCACCCGCGGAATACCATTGGTCGAGGAGGACATCTGGCTCTCCTACAATGCTCGTTAGCGAGTTGTTAGATAGTGGGCAGCCATGTGTGGCACTTACTGACAGGGTCGGTAATCAACTCTCCGTAGTCGACTGCTCCACGAGGAACTACCCTTACAGTTTTTCGTGGCTTCCTCGGACGTTGTGTCGTCTCAATACGAGCCTCACCCTCACGAAGCGTATGCTATGTAGGACGTCGACTGTTGAGTCCAAAGTCCTGCGGCGCAGATTGTATGAACCCTCGGCGCCTCAAGACGGCAATAGAATACCGAACTGCGAAAGAAAATCGTTGGTTACATATCTGTGTAAACGCTTGCATAAGCTTGTACTCACTTGTTCAATGTCCCCTTCCGCATCATCTTTGTCTTCATCGTCTTCGAGGCGGAATGCTTTGGTAACCGAACCGCAATCATCTCATCCTGATACTCAATCTTGATCTTCCTCCAAGCGCAAGAAAGCTGTCAGTTACAATCTGTGTATGAAGCTGTATGGACTTGTACTCACTCACTCCTAGACTAACCAATCTGGCACTCTTCTGACTCGGCTTTCGTCACTTCTTCGTCGCATCAAACTTCTCAGCAGGCGAAATGAAATTCGCCGAATCCTTGGGCAAGAAACCGCAATCACCTCATGTTGGTAACAATCTTTATCTGCCTCCAGCGAAAGAAAGAGGTCAGTTACAAATCCATGTATACGCTTATATGAATTTGTATCAACTTGTACTCACCTACTCCATCAGGGCTCCCTACGATCCTCGCCCTTCATCATTTCTTCGCCGTATCGAACCTTCTTTGCATGTCTGTAGGTTTGGTCTTCGAACGTACCCGCATATTTTTGAAACACTTCGGTAGTCTTGTTGAGAGCGCTCGGCCTGGCTCTACAATCTCTATTGTAATGAACGAACTCACCACCTTGAGCGCACATTTTCTGCCGACAAGGCCCAACGGTCCTCCTGATATATCCACCAGCACGGAAATTCCCAGCCGGCTTCTTGGGTTCTAGGCTGAATGGCATCAAGGAGCAGACATCTACCAGAGTTTCGAGATGAATCGCTAGGCCATTGACATGAGAAGCTGCGGTAGTGACGGAGCCGACAAACGTTCCATCTTTAGTCGAGAGGCAATCGGCATTAATGGCTTCGCCGACTGGATCGTAGGTCGGACTGATAACTATATCCGCGACAATATACTGGATATTTCGAAGAGTTGGGACTGTCGAGATCGCTGGAAGTGGGTGATGCGACATTTCTCAATCGGCCGAGAAATACCTCCGAGCCGCTCACTTCGTGCAAGGGACCATAGGCTGTTGGGCCTGATTGGTGGACTCTAGATCGACGGAGATAGTGAACTGTGTATCTGGTGGATCGCTTTCTCCTCGGACTCCTCGCCAACTCCGCCTTCAGATCTTCTTCGGACTCGAATTCTGTCATCTTGCGCAATGGGATGAGAACATTCGCTCCACTCTTCCGCCGAGAGCACTGAGCTGAGGTGATGGCCATCAGATCTAGGGTGGGGCGAAAGCAATTCCCGGCCTTACTGATTTCCGGACGCTAATCTAGATGACTAGGACAGAGCAGTGTCCTTCACCAACTCCGTCACTAGTCAGTCACGGTTCATCCATCCATACAACGTTACAACTTACCTCCGCCTTTTCCATTTACCAAGGCAGTTCCCAGCCTTTGTCCCTCCTCTCCAGCTCCCTCTTAGAGTAGGCAAGTCCCCCGCCGATGTGGGGAGTGAATTTCCGAGTTGCATGACATTGTTGTAATTTTCAATAGCACGATTGAAGTCGACAATGGCATCATCGCAGCCGGCCATAACATTCAGCCTAAAGTTGTCGACCAACGCCATTAGGTGATTGTTTGGACGTGTGATGGGTCAACCCAATCCAGGTGCGGAAGGAGACATTGCACACTCCCTCATCATCTCCTGTCACCAGCAGGTCAGCCTCTGCTTGCACGTACACAGGCAGAACGCTACAAACCCACCCTCTCCCGAAGACATTATGTTACCAAAACATACAAAACCGCCAAAAAGCCACCATTATCCGACCGCCGCAAGAAAGAGATGCTCGCGGTTTCTTCGACGATGAAATTGGCGAGACATGATTGCCAGATTTATACCTTTATATCCTGGCGACGGAGGAGGAAACGGCGTTGGTGGTGATCCGACATCCGTAACCACGGTTTGGAGATATCAAAAGTCAACGGCAATGCCGTGCAGCAGCCGAAACTAATTAGCAAAAATCGATCCGATCCTCGATTCATTACGGTAAAGAAGGATTTCGCCCACTGGGAAGAGGGTGAGATATGATCTGCCTCAATAGGATGGATGATGTTTGCTCACGAGGAGCTCCTTTTTCTCGACGATAGCGATAAAGGAGAGAAATAGAAAGAAGAAAAGCAGCTAGCCTACCGACCTTGTTCTTTGTGCGTGTTAGCAGGCACGGCATGCCCCCCACTAACTCTGTGACGTCCCTCATCCCACAGCCATCAACCACAATGCAAACTGTGGGATTTTTCTGGCGCAGAATGCTTATCGGGGCAGTTACCGTTGATTGCGTCTTTTCAACAAAGAGAATCGGTTGGTTTTTGGACATTCCAGTATGCGTGTGGGGAAGGGATTGTGACAAGCCTGGTAAATTTATGGGTATGCATATGACAGTATTATACACCATGTTATACGGAGGTACTTGCTGAACAGATACTGTGGAATTCAACTAATTTGTGGAGTGGGCATTGTGGTGCGAGTGATAGCATGTGGAAGGGTCAATAACCGGAGGTGAGCAAGTTCGCTTTGACCCTGCTACAAACAGTCATAGAGGATAGACCCCCACTCTGAAAACGCCTTCTTTCACTTCATCTTACATCGTGCCACGTTCTCACAATAGCTACAACACAACGCCAGCGACAGACTGCCCACCTCCTGCAAAGAGAAGTCTACGAACTTGACACCACAGAACCACGCAAGATGGGACATTACCAACTTCACCGAGTTTCTTCATCATCCCCACCACAGGCCTCCACTAACCAACCTAGTTATTTCAAAACGGACGACCTCCTCAGCGTAATCGTTGGCCCCGAACAAGTCGAATACGACCTTCACAAACAAACCCTCGCCGCTCGATGCCCGTACTTCTCGGCCTACTCTCGTTCAAAGGCACCGAGGTGGCCGAAAACACGACCTCTCTTCCCGATACTAGTGTGAATGCCTTCAGGGTGTTTGTCGCATTTATCTACAGACACTTATTGCCTCCCAGATGGGCTTGAGTTTGGGGATTTTATGTTCCACGTCTAGGTCTGCAGACCAGTTGTGTATGGAGACTCTCAAGCATAACGCATACAATCACACAGAGTCTCTTGTTATAGGACGAGATGCGACCCTCAAACTATCGCACAGGTGGCGGAATATGTGTATGACAACACACCCGACCAGTACCTCGATGCAGAAGCTAGAAGCACAAAGTCCACTACCGTCACGGCCGGCGGAACGCTAGTGTTGGAAATTAGTACCGCCAATTTGGAGAAACTAATAGAAAACAGTAATTTTTCGGCAGTAGTCAGGTCCCACGGCGAGCTAGCGGATGGCCTTCTATGCATCATGTCGACCAAATAGCTGCAGGCCATAGACTTTAAGCCAGGGTTTAGATTAAGTTTGGAGTGAGGTAGAATTCCAATAGATTAGTTTCGTTTACGCTCGAAAACCAGCCGTCTGATAGGCTTGCGAGCGACGAGAAAATCTGGGAACGAGAGCAGGTTCCGCTAAAGAGTTTCGAGAATTCTCTTCATCAATTCATATACCTAGATCAAGGCAAGTTGTGTATCCTGAATACTATCACTACTTATTGGTTCTCCTCACTTGTACGGAATGTATCGAAATGTGACCGATGCCCAACCTATATAAACACCAAACTCCGGTTTCAAGCCACCTTCAAGCTTCACAAACCATCACTCATAAGTATCCGAAAGATCTTGGGATATCTTTGTCTCGTCAGTAATCCGATCCCTCCCTGGACTAACTTGCCTATAAGATCCAACCGCCAAAGCTTGGCAATATCCAGGCTCCAAGTGTTGATAAACAACGCTCGGGGGAGAGCAAGGTTTCCCAAGGCTGAAAATGGGATATTCGCATTGATATCAAGGCGTAGAGGGTGAAGGGCTACACATGACAAGCGTATGTACTTACCGCTCACATGAGAGATATTTGTGCCAAGGAGAGATGCTATGGCGGTGGAGAAAGACCGGACGACCATACATCAGACCGAGCCGCCAATGAGTGATGCCAGTTCTGACTCGGATGAAAACATGGTGGCGGATACTGTCAATGCGCACGATCGTACAAAACAAACCAAACAATGTGCCTTGCACCCACTAAGCATAAATCCCATTCCGCTATGTGCGGGAGAGCTTTGCCATAGTGGGATGAACATGCACGAGGCATGCCACCTGTACATGGTCCGCCCATTAACCGTTCACGAGTTGCGCTCATATGCGGGCATAAACTACAATAGGTAATAGATCCAGGTTCCAGAAGCGATAGTATGGCAAGTTTTGATGTAGCTAGCTTCGAATCTATGGACACGATAGCCCTGCACCAGAACCCTGGACACTGCACCGCCCGAAGTCAATTCACAAAATCGGCTAACTCGTCTCCAGAATTCGCGAAGAGGGGTCTGCACACCGCCTTCATGACATCACGTCTATCTCAATCTTTTGCTCAATATCACTCAGCCGTGTAGACCGCGATGGGTCGACAGCACTGTATTCATCCCATAACTGGTGCGCATCATCGCCTCCTTCCCCAGTTCCCTCTCCCGTATAGTGACTGACCCTCAAAATACGCATTACATTGTCATTACATTTTACCATCCCCAAAACAGCCTATTCAATAGCGGCGGCAAAGAAAAGTAAAGAAGTAGTATAAAACATGACAGCGCCGAACTCCAGCGGTATACCCAAACAAAACCCTCATAACCCAATATTCATCGTCGCTCGCAAACATGAAAAACGCCGCATAGCTTCGTCATAACTAGCCCGGTTGTTCCCTCTCTCGCTGAAGAATAAAAAACGCCGTATGTGCTCGTCCCGTATCAAGCGCCAGTTTAGGATAACTGCTGTAGTTTGCCGAACCCTATAACCTGGCCGCTGCACATCCTCTCCAAATAAAAGCTCTCGTAGCGCCGCATTCCGCATTCCCCGAGACCAGCTCTCCCCGCCCCGCCTTCCCCGTCCCATTTACGGACAACAATTACAGCCGCCAGAGCAGCAGTTCCCACAGCACTCAATACACCCATTACAACAGGCGTCAAGGCATCCTGTGAGTCCCGAGACGCACTCTGCAAGCCCGACTGCGATCGCGCCGAAACACACATTGACAAACTGGAGACAGTCGGTACCGGCAGTGTTGCCGCCCGAGCAGGCAGCAGCGCACGACCAGCTCTGCGGATCCCATCGACTTTTAGGGGGTCCCGAGGCGATGGAGGGTTCTCGTAATATCATCGGTGGCTCGGTGGTGTAGCCATTGGTAGGTTCGGACATTGCGGTAAACGACTGTGAGGGGGGAGTATTCGACGGTTCCAAAGGCATGCGATCGATGGGTGCCTTGGGGAGGAGAGCAGGTTGAGATATGATATTTGGTTGCTGCTTCGGCCATGAGCGTCGAGCTTGGCGAGTGGAGTTAGTGCCCAAACTTGGTTGGATGTGTCATAAGCGCTAAGCAGCACTGCCCCGCAAACAAATTCTTCTGTCTTACGTTTTGCTCCGCCTCGTCTCCTTCCTCTTTCCCAATTCTCTAGCAAACCACCAACCGAAGCGACACAGATGGCCGACGAAGAGGCGTCAATCTACGACCAGATCGAAATTGAAGACATGACCTTCGACCCTACGCTGCAGCTATATACATATCCGTGTCCGTGCGGCGATCGGTTCGAGATCCTGCTCGACGACCTCCGCGACGGGCAGGAGATCGCCGTATGCCCCAGTTGCAGCTTGATGATTCAGGTGATATTCGAGCCGGTGCGTTCTGCGTGAGATAGGGAGGTGGCGTGGTGTAGCAGAGGCGGCGAAAAGCTGATCGTGCGTTGAGTAGGAGGACTTGCCGGTGGCGCCTATGGAGACGGCGAAGGCGGTCGCGGTCGCGGTTACCGCATAGAATGCGTGATGTAGGTTTGCATGAGGGGCGTTCGGCGTTACTTTGGTGCTTTGGACAGGCTCGGAGGTGGAAGGTATGCATGCATGCCCGTAGCCTCAGTTTCACACGGTAGGAGAAGGGAGTGAGTGGATGCTAACTAAAGCGGTCCAGACGTGATGTTTCATATAGTACAAATAGATGCATATCGAGTTTGAGCCTTTATTCGTCGCCGCAAAGATTTCGCACACAAACCCGCCGTATCACTAGCTGTGCGGAGATGAAAACTCAACGTCGTACGATCCAACAGTTTAGATGTGCGTTGAGAGAATACGGTTTCGAGGCCGACCCTGAATCGAGGGCCAGTCCCGTCGATTGGCTGAGTGTGCTCACATCAAAATTTCAGCATTTCGTGTTACCTACCAGCAACCTTCACGTCTTTCCCTACCTGCCCCTGGTTCTCCTGATTCCCCGTCACAGATAGTAATAGGCTCCCGGTAACACTTAACGGTCGTCGCAACCCCTTATCCAACAACCCCGTCTGCCAACATTTCGCGCAACATCCCGGCACTCCACAAACTACCACTTCCCAACGTTGCAACACTGTATCCAGAGCGACCCGGTTTCTCATCGCTCTACAAATAAACACCCTAACGTCATGCTGCAGATTGACGATTGACTACGGGGCAGATGGGTATCTACGTGGAACCATCTCGAGGCGGAACGATGACTTGTAGCCGGAACACTTCGGATCGTGACAAGGCTGTGGGATACAAGGCTGTGCACATCCAGTCGATGCTCCCGATACACTTCCGTACACTTCCGGGTAGCCTGACATCGAGAACTGGACAAAGCCTTACCAGTGCACAGTCTGTAACATCTGAGGTCATTCCACAGCAAGCCGATATCATCCTGCATCAAGAACGCCCTACGAACCGCGAGTGATGGTAGATGAACTCCCGTTGCGTCCGGAGTATCGATACGCACTCGTTAACACGCAATCCTCCCAACTCAACCAAATTGCAAGAGCCACGACTCTGATTCTTCCCTCGCTGGATGCAGCTGTGGACGTCATGCTCGACGGATGCGATGGCAGATTTTACTGGAGTCTTATTGTCATCCCTGTTTGAAAATACCATGCCGCAGTCTAGAGTATCAGAAGAAACGTCGCCCATGCTGGGTTCAGGTAGCACTGTGAACTTTGGTCTTCCACGGATGGAGATACTAACACACGGCATATAAGAGGAGCTATTTCTTTTTTGCTGTACGCGTCGTTTGATATCTGATAGGTGGAAAGCATATTCTGTCACTCGATTGCGACCACACAATGGGGATGAAGGGTAGGAAGTGGTAGACTCATGGACGGATGTATACCATAGCTGCAACAATATATTATGAATAAATAGTGTATATAGTCGAAGCTGCTATCGATATCTCACACATGTACATCAATACGAGGTGGGGGTTTCAAGCACCCCGTTTCAGCTCCAAGTATTCCACACAAGAGTTTGAGCCCATTGCATGAAAAGCTAAGCTCCAATAGTCGCGTGAAAAGCTATCTACCGTACCCATCCTCCCAGTTCGTAGTTGTGTTATGGTCATCTTCATAGCTCATCACTCGTACAGTTTCCCTCCGTAGGTATCGTTGCTTTTTTTTTAACTAGCGCTATCAGTTATACCAGATGCTTCACAATCGCCGGTAAAGATGCAATGTGCTCTACGGAAACTGTCGATACCTCGGAAATGGCTTGTTCTCCCTTCCATCTCATTAATCGTGGATAAAAGCGGCATGCGACACAGTTCGTAATACTCTCGAAGGCCAGGTTTGCAAGCTTGTACGCCATGAAGCGAAAACGAACGTCCAGTGTATGAGAGTAGACTCGGAAATGGTTTCACTTTTGTCGCATCTATGTCCGAGATTAAGGCAACTAGCTGCGAGTGATATGGGCCGGCTCAACCGCGAATTCCCCGGACCCCACATCGCGAAGATATAGCGTACCGGCAGACGAGGTTAATGCGGCGAGTTAAGAATAAAAGTTTTTAATTTTAAGTACAGCTAGGTATAAAACGAAACGCCAGGGGGCTAGAGATTTCGAGCCAATTGGCAGCTTCAATTACTGTATAATCTCTTGTAAAAGCCGCACGGATTATTCAGAAGTACTGGTAGGTGATGAAATCGACCAAGTCACTGAATTGAACAATTCTGTCGGTCAGAGATCGTTGATTGTAGGTTGATTATAGGTTTTTGAAGTCTTCAATTGACCATAGTCAACGAAAAGTATCTGCTACGGCTTATTCCCAAGTCTCGTTATTCAAGAGATTATACGATAGCTTTGGACACGAGCGTACCCGACATACTCGTGCACCTCCATGTACTTGAGTATGGGAATTTTATAAGCGTCAAGCTATCATAAAGAAACAAATTTGATTTCTGCCACTGTCATTACCGCGTCTGCATCCACCCACCTCCGCTTGACTCCTAATCTCCAAAACGTACTGCCCTGCGAAACTCTTCAACGTAGCGGTGACATTGGTGAAATCGGATGCGGGAGAGGAGTTGCTGGTACCGGAGGAGCTGGAATCAATTGGATGAGTCAGGTGAAGTCAGTATAGGTGAGAGGAGATAAAAGGGGGAGAGCTGGCGAAACTGACTCGAACCGGAGGTGATTTCGCTACCCTTTATCCCACTTATAGGCTTTTGGTATTCCCGTTCTCTCTCAAAGGCACACAAATAACCGCCCTCCCGAAATCAAGACAAGGAATTCACCATCTCCCCTTCAATAGCTATGGAAAATGGTAAGGGGGGTGGAAGGGCAGCGGAAAAATATTGGAAGGAGAACACGGGAAGAGAACTTCCGACCACGTGGTATCGTCCTACTGGTCGGACGGGACCTCGTGCTGACAGCAAGTCAGGTATTTGATGGTCGGTGATGACAGCCTTGGACAGCCCATAGCGGTGACGCTTTGTTTTACTGATCACATTGCTTTGTCCTTGGTTGGTAATTTGGATGTGTTTCCTATAGTCACTACGTAAATTGTGTCAATAGAGGCCCTGATTCCCGCAAAGGTCTTAGCCAGAGAACTAATCCCCCGCCCGCTTCTAACTAGCCGTCGCCGTCGTATATCTCACTATCTCGAGTGATATCGATGTGACATGTGCGTTTCAGACCAGTATTTGAGGTGATTGACTAAACCTCTATTTTCATTTACCATACTGAGCGCCGTGACAGTGACTGTGCTCGCTGCAGTGGTTGAAAGTAGTAAATGCTGGAGAAACCCGAAGCACAACAGATGTACGGTAGATAGGGTGAATGGATCTCTAGCATATCAGGGAGGAAGTGGGGGTGGTAGAGGTAGAAGGTTACCTTGCAGGGGAATGCTCGGTGACTAGCAAGAATTTGCCTGGGCACTGCGGGGTGAGGAAGATATTTGCTCGTGAGAAGGTATATATAAAATTTGGTTGGATAGATACCTAGATCCTCATCATGGGGTGGTAGAGATCCTCTTAACCCAGTATTAGATCTATGTACACAACTGCTGACAGAACCACGAATACACCGACTGCTGACCACCCATACGTTTGTTTGGGATCTATCAACCTGCATGTAAACAGTAGGTGGGGATATTTTCCCGCGTCACCAGATTTTTTGTTGGGAAAGATTCTGTTCGCTCACGACTGGGACGGCGTACATGTAATTATATGCCGCGCTCGGTATGTCTACAACAGCGCAGTTAAGTACTTAAGTAGTTTTTGCAAAGCACAAACGAAAAAGAATTCATTCGTACTTTTCATGCACGACGGGAAGCACACGATCAGTAGCCAGGACTTCTGGATGTAGGAATTCTCAGCGGCTGGGCATACCAAGACTTCTGAAGCTGCGTGGAGATATTCTTATTTGCCAAGCCACGGTACTGGTAATTCCGGCCACAAACGCCATGGCCCCTACATCCGGTTGTCCGAATCTGAATATGTATGTCTGCAAACGATGCAACCTTAAGAGCCGTCTCCGTTTCTTTCGTTTTCCCTAATTCCATGTCGTTTGTTAGATACTTACTTAAGCACTTGGTAGGTATGTAAATAGAGTTGTGCGTGCCAGCGTGTCATGGCGTAATTCGACTGGAGCTCTGTACAGGTCTTTCTATCGATCTAGCATTTTTTCAGTGGATGCTACTTCAAAGTATACCCAAAGGCCTGTACTTACCTAGGTAGATTTGTAATATTTGATCACTCTTCGCCCCCCATTTTGGTTTCCGCATATGTCATTAGTACTGGGAGTACCGGACATAAATACCAAAGCCAATGTAAGCCACAGAACTGAACCGCTAAATCTGAAATATGCAGTTCAGTAGATTCCCTTCGCCGTGGAGCATGAGGATTGGAATCTGATTGGCTGTGCATATGACCTAGAGTCGATTATCAATGACGGGGTGACTGCTGGAGTTGAGATATATGGGTCTATACTTATACAAGAGCTTAAGTATTTGGCTCACACGCCGTCATTCCCCATAACCGAGGATTCTCCCTAGCGTCGACAACACGGTGGGCCTTGTTGCCCTCCGAAAGAGGCAGTGTGCTCCTTTGGTGAAGAATGGGTGCTTCAATTCGACCAGAGCCAATAGTAAGCCCTTGCGTCACAGAGACATATCTGTCGAGGCTTAACGCCCCAATCCTTTGATTGCCCTGTTGGGTGTCTAATTCCTCAGACAAGCTCTTTCAACTCCACTCTCACCTTCTTCAATTCAACTCCGTCAATGATGCTGCTGTCCTTATCTCTGCCATCGATCACTATGAACGTCCCAAGGCGCAGCCTAAAGCCACCCCCCAGCTGCGATGCCTTCGTCGTGGCAAAGTCACTCAGTCCAACGTACTCGTCACTGCATAGCATCTAGGGCGCTTTCTATCGTCACCAGCCGTTGGCATATTTCAGCAGCCTGATAGCATTTCAGGGCTTTTCCACCACCGCACCAGTGGACCTGCGCCAGAACTGAACCCCACAGCGCCATCCCGCCAGCAGCGAACAGCGAGAGCCCCCGAACCCCCTAAGAGTAACTCTTCGCCTCCGGTTACCTATTGACAGGAAAACAGAGTAGTTACAGCTTCCTTACAGACCAACTACCATCTCTCCTAGGCACCTTGGATACCCACCGTTCCTATAACACGAAACACTAGGTTCTGCACGTCTCGAAGCCTTGTAACCGTGGAGACTATTGCAATCACGAATGGACGCCTTCAGCCTCGGGGCGCTCTCGACAGAGTATAAAGGTGTTACCTCCCACCAGCCGACTACTGTACTTGTAACTGAGGCAAAGTACCTCAACTGTCAGGAGAGAGTGTACTAAAGACTTTTCATTGCATATTTGGTCGACTCTTGACCGTTCGGAAATCGAGACAAGAGCTGCAGCACAACAAAGTGTACTACCCTCGATAACCGGTACATTACTACCACAAACGATGGCGAACCCGAGAATTTGGACCACAGCAGCAATCTGGAGACCCGATAACTCGGTCCCGTGCATGTAGGTCGACGGCGTACACATTTCCACTCCCTCGGGTCGACCAGTCACTACCGCGGCTGCTATGCGAAAATCTAGTCTTTGCGTACCAATTTCTGATGCAAGGCGCCGCTGGATCTAAACTTAGAGCTGTACCAATAGGTCGTTTCCCCTACCCTCCAAGCAAGTTCGTCCGTTTGCACCGAACGACTAAATCGATACCATGGAGTAGCAGTACCAGTTGTACTGTGAGACCCAGGGTTTCTCCCCCAAAAAAAGAAAATACGATGCTAACGGTGGTAGCTGTGTCGCCGTAGCTCAGCTGCTTCATGTGTACTCTACTCCGTATTAAGGGGCATTAGAGTAAAAGTACGATCTGGTTCTGGAATTTAAAGTGAAGCGATGGGGCATTTCTTCTGACTGATTGGAATATTTCTGCCTAGTTGCATTGTCTGTTCATTTCCAGCGACATCACAACGGACCCCCTATATAGACGACAGCCCAGTTGGTCGACTCTATCCAACCAACAGCTATAAAGGGAAGAATAGCTTAATCGCTACTAATCCAGCTAGCACGGTCAGCGCCAGCTGAGCGCCACGCGTGCGTGCAGTGGCGGTGGCAACAATTAGTGGGTGATATCCCCCGTGGGAGTGAAAGTGGGAGTGATGCTGCCATGGGGATGCCCCTGGGTACGGTTTTCGTTGATATAGGAAGAAGTCCCCGAATTTGGTGGGAAGTAACAATTTTCGGCAACAGAAACCAACCATATACTCCTGCCCAGGGATCCAAAAGGTCGGCGAACATCGGATATCCACCACGATGGTTTCGGGCCCAAGGAATCCGCAGTCATCTGTCTGCGACCATACAAACGTCGGTCATGGCATCACCATTTTCTTCCTTTGCGCGCCGCATTTGCCGTCTCTGCCACCTGTGCCGCATATACCAAATTTACCTGCTGTACCAACTTTACTGGCTCTGCCAAATATGTTTTCACCATAGTTGGCTTCGCTGATAAAGTCTACACTCCCAGCAGTCTTGATCAAAGCAAGCTCTACTTCAACTGAGATTCCGGTGCACTCATGCTGCTTCGAGGGATCCAGCCAATACCGAATAGCGTCGCCTAAGATAACATCAAGCCCGCCAGGAAAAGGAACCATGGAGCCAAACGCACGCCAGCATCATAGGGAGCTCAATTACGACTGCATATAATTCGCTTCCCATATCCACAGTTTTTTCAACATGTACCCTCCGGTCGAGCTCGTTACCCCCGCAATACGTGCAGCTTGCATATCCGACGTCATCCGCCTTCATGCTTGGAGCCAAATATCATCCTAGCCATTGGGAACCAGACAAATCAATATAATGTGTTTGGTATCCTATGCAACCTGCGAAACGAACGGGTGAGACCAGACAACACAGCGCATCGCAAAGCCTTGGCATTGACGTTCCAATAAACAGGATCAAGGGTTGGGTTCAATATATTCTCGAATATTCCACGCATATGCGGATGTTGTGCGTTGTACCCTTCCCCTCTGCTGGGAGGTTCGGTGTAGATTGGTGCGATCCCCACGCTACTCCGCAGATGGATTTTCCATCGAGATCGATCGAAAAGGTCATGTGCCTTGAATTATCCCGAGAAATACTCATGTATGCTCGGCAGCTGCCGGGCTACCCGCACCCAGTGCAAATCTCTGCACCCGGAAAGTGTGTTACACTTTTGCTGCCCTTTATTAAACCCGATTGCCCATGCCGAATATAAACCAACTGATTTGAGATTCGAAGCAGGAAGCATTGTAATGCTTTTTTCCGCCGGTATCCTAGCCCACAACGACAATACGGACCTTTGGCCCGATATACTGGTCTTTGACTGCGGTGCATAGCTAGCCAACCGAATTCTCATTCGCGTATAGAGGTGCGTCGAGCAGCCTGCAGTAACGATACCATCGACCTATTTTTAATCCCTGGAATGCATCTCTAAATTGCACATGTTCCTCATATTTGGTTTGCGTCATTCAATGGCATTATTCATTTTTGTGTATAGGTATGTGGACTTAGTGGAGAAACTATAGATCTAATACCAAAAAAACAAACGTTAACTAAGGGAATAATGAAAATGAAGAATAGCAGAACATAACTAGAACTTAATAACGCGTTTCCAAACTAATATGAAAACCCCATCTATTCCCATGACAATGTAACCGAAACCAACGCATCAATCATATCTATAACGAACCGATAACCGAAGAAAGAACCGAACCACGGACGAGGCAGAGCGGCAGGTAAACAACTTGGCTAGGTGAAGCTGATACCGCAGCGAAAGGACTCAAAGTGTTTCGGAAGAAAGAAATGGTGCGGCAGATCCACAGCTGTGAGAGAGACGGCAACAGTGAAAACGACAATGAGATCAAAAAGGTCTA
>Ga0307512_10002527_pt1 | contig 22911 bp, 20 predicted proteins | sample 14_EM_MG_FD_200267 | JGI IMG/M metagenome (GOLD analysis project Ga0307512, IMG submission 200267) | Populus trichocarpa ectomycorrhiza microbial communities from riparian zone in the Pacific Northwest, United States - 14_EM | ecosystem: Host-associated > Plants > Roots > Unclassified | place...
GTTGGTTTAGGGTTGTGCGCGGCGGAGCCGCATGCACTTTAGTTCTTGTGTACGTGTCAATTAGACTTAGAGAGTCAGTGAGTTTAGGTCAATAGAGAGATTCAGGACACCGGACACCGTACAACATGATTCTTGACCAGTGTGTGGATCCTAAGGAGAGGAATGAAGTGTCCACAAGGAGCTCAATAAGAAGCAATCACTGGTGCTGCTCAACTCAGAGGCCCGCATATTGAATGAAGTTGCACATGCATTGTATGTGTGAAATCCCAAGTCATCCTAACATTCAAACTTAATATACATCTTGATTCGTCCCTGGAGATATAACATCACATAACTTCTATGACCTTTACAGTTATGAACCAGATGAAGGTGAGCATCTATTCAAGATGCTAGTTTACATATTCAAGCATAAAATACATAAAAGTGGGTTGTGTACAATTCAGATTGCTTTGTATCAAGCTAGATTTTTTACATCAATGGAGCATTGATACACCACAGTTCATTACAACAAAATGTGGTGTAAGAGGCCATATTTCCACTGAAGGTTACTGCTATATTCTATATACTCAACCATACATCCAATGTATTCTAAATCACATGTTGCTTCAATACTCCCATTGTGACAATCCTTTGGTCTGACAATATGTTGAATAATTAATCACCGCTGAGACAGCGGATATGGGTCCGCCAGCAGGGTTACTTGGTTTGCAACATTGCCCTGGGGACTGTTTGGGATCATCAGATAATAGTTCTTGAAATGTCCATAGCTAATACAGTTCATTTGGGAAACACAGCGATCAATTTCATCCACCACATATGTAATGTTAACCTTCTTCACAGCAACCGTCTCAAGGTGCTCTTCACCTGTACCTGCATTCTGCACTCATGATGCCCCTTGGATTCCGACCAAGCACCGGTGAAAGCCAGGAAATCCCAAGTTATGGGGCACTGGTAAGGATACCCAATCCCCAATGCAGTTAAGCTGGACCTCAAATGATCCTTCCTCCACAGCTTACAGATTGAGGGCCATTATGTCCAAACACACCTCAAGTACCTCCAGCATCATCTGGAAACCATCCAGTCAACCAGCCAACATCTTCTGGCCCAACTCCACAAGTACCTACTACGGGTGCACCAGGAAGACATCGCCTAAGTCGCTCTATGAACTGATTCCAGCCAGCAGCCGATCCACAGTAATCTCATATTGCATGTGTTCTGGATTTAACCCATACCAGTACATTCCTACAGCGAATATAAGCCAGGAGATAGGAGTAATGAGTTGTCGCACTTGCCAAGGGCAGAAGCGAATGCCCCAATCAGCCTGAAGCGAATTGAATTCTCCTGAAGCAATTTCAGACAAACATGGCACAGCCCAACTACTATGTATTCAATAGGTAGAAGGAAATGAGGGTGACTGGGTGTCTTGAAAGAAGCATTGAGGCATTATCTGGGGTTGGAACCCTTGGAATCAGCTTTGAGATGGGCTCCTGAACTGGGAAAAGAATGTTACAGTGTTTTTTGTAACATTTGAGAACAGGCTGCCTCTGGAAAATTTTGACAATGCAGAATGGAATTGGCAACAATGGAACAAGGTATTTGCAAAGATATATTCACAGGTGCTGTCGGGGTTAAGGAAGCACAGTACATAAGGAAACACGCAACCAGGGAAGGATATGGGAGAGTATGTGCGCAAAAAGGCAAGAAGGAACCACGAACAGTTCCCAAATACAACTTTCAAGGTTGTGATTTGCTGGGTGCCAAGTGCTGGCCAAACAAACTGCACACAACCCCAAGCCTCACTATACACAGCGGTAAGGGACTGGAAGGAGCTGATTACATGCATAGAAAGAAATGGAGGCCTGAAAGAACTATATAGCCTAAACGCGACATTTAAGTACACCTTGGAGAAAGATGAATTTGATGATGACCATATTGGATTATATACACATGGGCAACAAATGAATGACCCATATATCAGTAGATTTCGTTCAACTTTTTCCTTTCAAATGCGGTGAAGTTGAAACCGAGACACAATTTGGTTTTATTTATGATGGAAATGAGGGTAGCAACAGAGAAGGAGAATGCAGAGCACATAATGAGACTGGCAATGGTGATCCCTGCTCTTCTTAATCCGGCTACATACGTGCAACTGCTAACTATTATACATAGACTTTGGAAGATTATGCAGAACATGAGGAGGAAGTAGGCAAAATTTGGATAGTAGTACTAATGTAAGATCTAATTGAAAGAATAGAATTGACCATATTCCAAGCAAATAAATGAGTTCTATTGCATTTTTATGAAACATCTAACATTGTAATGAATATCAGGAGAGCCAGAGTATGACCTGATCAGCCGAACTTACCTTAGAGCAACTGAAAGTGTTTATTGAGGACAAATGAAACCCGAAATAGCAGCCAGGGAAGTTATGAAGATGATGCATGGTGAGTTGATCATCAATCCAGATAATGGCAGTTTAGTATTGTATACAGTTCTCAGTACAATCAACAACAGATTTGAACATTAGTGTCTAGATGAGGCAATCAGACTCCTAAATGCCTATCTGATATGACAATTGAAAGCTGACTGAGTTCCTAGCAACAAGTATTTGATTCCACACCTGTCAGGAACTGCATTTCTGGCAATTCTGTTTTGGGCAATAAGGCTCATTGTGATAAGATAGGTTCGGGATTCAGACAAGCCAGCAATGCTGGAGGCAGATGTAATGGATCTTGCCAAGAGCTATACCTCCATAGCACCAGCAATGATATGCAAATTTCCAGCTAAGAAGAATGTTGTAGTGTTGCCACTTTCAATTTTGTGGGGGAACACCCCTGACAAATGGGTGGATATGGCACAGAACGACAATCCTAGCATTATTGGTGAAGTGCAAATCTGTTTTCAGCTACTGAAACTGAATTCAGTTCCCTGCCACCTTTTAGAAATCAAAATAACTCCACCCCTAGGGTACCCACCATTTACACCAGCATGTGAACAATTCCTGGTGGTGACAAAGCCCGGAGTGGCAAACAGATTCTACAGCATCATTCAAGAAATGACTTCTTAGACCAATTTCAAACTTCTGGACCTATAGAATACAGAACATCAAAATCTTGCCATAAGGAACCGACTACCAGTATGGGGAAACCCAATGACCTGTCAAATATCCATCTTATTTCATATGATATATTCCCATCTAGCGTGACACAATCAAGCAATGGCGAACCCACATAGTAGGTATGGAGGTTAGAGGTATTTGATGAGTCTCATTAGTAAAAGACTAAAAATGGTAAGTGCTGGCTAATTGTGATGAATGTGTGAATTGGATTCATGGTTGGAGTCACTGCAATACTGGAATTGCATTAACTCTTTGACAGGTGTCACCAGATGATTTGGCCATTGTGAGGTGTGCCTGAAGATCCAGAGGATGTGGTGCTCCCGATGATACAGTGTGCAAAGACATCACTGATCAGGAGGTGGTAAGAATTGAAACTGGTAATTGGGACACCTCTGGTTGGGATTCCATTGGTGAATGCACACCTGGTTGATCTCATGTGGACCAAGCATAAGCAAGCAGAGTTGAAGTCCCTTGTGGAAAGATACACTTTGCATGGTGCTTCAGATATATACAGTGTTCATGGACAGTGGCTAGCATGTGTTTAGTTACTATTGGGAGAAAGTGAGGATTGCAAGGATGGTTCAGGAAAGTAGTATGAGGAATAGCCACTCGATACTAGGGTGGATTTTCTGATTTTCCAATTGCTGAGAGAGATATTGCTGCCAGAGATAATTAATGAACTAGTGCGGTATCCTGAACATAGCCAAGACAATGTATCAAGTGAGGTGCTCATTCATCAACCACAAAGATATGACAATGCTCTCCTCAGTGCACCCCTTCCACAAATAGCAGTGCTGTATTCTCTTCATCCAGAACAGGTTCCACATTTGAAGTGGTGGCTAACATACTATTTTGCGAATGATGGGGATATAGTCCAAATGTATGCGGCAATAAGCAATAATGAATGCCAAGAGATGCAGCCCAAATTCATAGATTCACCCAATCCCTCAATATTTGTAACTACACCTACTGTCAGTGGGATATTCCTAACTCTTACAGTATGAACCATGCAGTAATGAGTCAGAAGGTCTGCGTACTGAATGAGCAGCACCAGGCATTTGCACAGATTGTCCTGCTGGGGCCAAAGAGATTTCCACACAGATGGCAATTAGACACAGGTTAAAGTGGCTACGATTACTGAGCAAGTGATCTTCATCAATACACTGGAGTGGCCCAAATATCAGGCTAGAAAGGCCTGATAAGTCGACCAAGTATCACGACATCCAGGATTTACCATATTCTGGATTCTGGCAAGGACCATCCCACACAACTGACAAAGAACAGATACACATTGCAGTCAGATTGAGATGATGAGTAATTGTCTAAGAATTTCAGGACAGTACAATCCAGGTATGCCTGTTTAATCTTGAACCAACCCAATTTCATCAACGGATACACTAAATTAGCAAGCATCATGTGCATGGTACTCCCATATATGAATTAATCATTTCTCTGTCATTTTGAAGAGAATCAAGTGTTGGTAATTGCATTTTTGTTTCTGAAAGTAGTATTTCTTAGAGACAGATTGTATAGGCATTCTTGGTGATTTAGTGACAAGTTTGAGATAAAGTCGAATTGATCTACACTTGTTTTATACAGTGAAACACACAAAGCAGCATTGGACAGTCCAATCTGTGACATTGTTGGCGTGATGGTTAAAATGTAAATAGCCATGGGAAATTATTTTTAGCGCCTCTGGTTGACTGATTCATTTTGCACTATATAATATCTTGTGCATAGTGAAAATGGTAAATAATATGCCAAGCCAGAGGCTACAATTTTCGGTTCAAATGCTGCTTAAAGCTTCTGATAATTGGTTGCAGTTTTATTACAATATTTGTTTGAACAATGCAATTTGAATTATTCTTCAATGGCATTGGTGAGCAAGTACTGGAAGTCTGATATCAGATACGCAAATTGAACTCCAAAGGATCGATACAGTCAATTCAGTTACCCACACGGGCACTGGGGAATCACACATATCTGAAGACAATCATTGTGATAGATAGAGCACCACAGATTCCGCAATCACAACAAGAAATAGAGTCAGTTTAGGCAATATTGCATAGCTTAATCAGACTAGAAGACATGGCATGGGTATACATGACAAATCGTCGGCGTTTGTTGGCATATGCTCAATGTTCAGCCAGAAGTGGCATCTGGAACCCAGAGAGGCGAACTATATGATAAAGCTTGGGTATCTATGGCTAGGCCCATGGTATTGCTGCTGGACAATTCTTGGCCCATGATTGAAGTTCAGCCATACCTCAGATCTCACATTCCAGGCAAGTATAATGTTTTTTGATTTGTATAATGCCAACTTTGTCAAACTGCAATTGATGATTAATGTGTGATTCCATGGCAGCGAAACCTTAGAGTGACAAACCAGCCACCAAACTGTATGTACCCACTTTGCAGGGCACTTTGTATTTGCTTCATTTTCGGAATACTTTCATTCACTTTGTTCGCTTTTCAATCCGAATAAGCAGTGCACACACATTTACATCAACCACGGGAATAAATACTTAGGTGCAGGCGGTTCATTCCGCTCAGCATATGCTATAAAGATATGAGTCCATGGTCACTCTGTCTCTAAAGGCCACTTCTAAAGTGGCTTGACCGCAAAGGATGGTATCAACTTGTACATTCGAGGGGATGTAGCCACTGCACACTGCACCAGAACTGATTACCCCATGCATTTCATGAACTAGGCGTAATATCATAACAACTTCATACTATCTTTGGAACAACGCTTCCAACATCAATAATTGTTTCTGTTAGTTCAGACTTCATCAAAAGTGCTCGAGCTTGAGCAAGAGCATTTCACTTGACAGATTCTGCACAGCAACTCTACAGATAAGTGGCAACTCCCACTCTCCTGACTTACTGCACTTACTGAAAAAGGCCTAAATTTTTAATAATTGTAGTGCAGACATAACTGGATTCAGACTAAATGTAATATTCGGCTACCAAAGTTAGTATGTTGAAATAAATTATGGTGTCCGATTTCCTTCAAGTGAGTTTGAACAGAGAGAATGTTGAAAGGTGTTATCTGTTTAGTGATTCAGTAGGTGATCGGTAACTTCCTGCATAGCTCATACCTTGTAAGCCCTAACTCCATGACGAATCCTGTTTCCCCCTACTTTCCACATTCCTATGAATGCATCAAGACCATGTTGTCATGAAGTCTCATATTATGATGAGACAACTTTGAAGAGTGCAATTAACTGTCAAGGTAAGGCGAGCTTGCAATCCCTCTGATTGCATTGAATCCTGAATGACAATTCTAGCCGTGGTGCACCGTAGGTCCCTGGAAGTGCATGTAGCGATTGCTGGGCCCGCTGTAAGATGCTGTTTCAGTAATGACTAATACGATTGTATAGCTTTCCCCACACACAGTAATTTTGTGTCGATTTGGTAACAGTTAAACTCATTACGAAGTTGTGATTTGATGTTGTGCAGTTTGTACTTGATATTTGACATGTTGCATATATTGTCCACCTCTCTGGGATAGGGCTGATGGGCTTTAGTTGGGCTGATGCATAATCTCTGTAAAGATGTTGGTCATGCCAGACTCAGCAGAAGACTGCGGCTGAGAGTTTGTGCATGCACACAAGACACTGTACTCTGAATACTGTACATAAGATCACAAATTTACCTCTACTTTAGAATACAACCTTTAAGCAATCTGTACATTTAAATAGGTTATGAGCCCAGTTATTGCTACTATCTAAAAATGTCATGATCTTTCCTACAATCTCTATCATGATGCCTACCTTGATAACTTCCTCCAAACCCACGTTCAACCTGACCAGGTGATGTTACATTCATGAGCTCACTCACGCCAACTGGGACAAATGAATGACAATATGATACGTATACTATCAGCCATGTGATCGTACCCAATCATCACCAAAGATGAACCTGACCAACAGCCCCGTGATTTGGACTACAATGACAACAACGATGATTGGAAGGGTAAGCAAACTGAAGCTGCAGCGGTAATCAGAGTTTCCAGTTCCCCCAATGTATGGCACAGTGTCATAGTTATAGGAAATTCTCACAAGATGTGAAATATACTAGAAACCAGTCTGGACACCCCCCGGATCCTACATTGGCAGACAGGACATTCTGTGGCAGTTCCCTGCTTGTCTACCTAAGGAGGATGAAATGCTCAATGCATATTGCACCATGCTTAGTGACTACCAAATATCACCGACGACAGAGATATTGCGATTACTGGTTGTGAATTCTGAACCCGAATATTCACATTAATGCCATCACAGTATGCAATGATATTGATGGTCCCGAAGCATTGAAGATGCTTATGAACACCCGATCAATTCAAGCATGACCTCCTAGAAGAAGAATCCACAGCCAGATTTACCAACAAACTTGGAGATCCATCCACAGGGGCCGCCCATCTCACCCAAAGTGGCGGCTGTTTTGGCTGAAGCAGAGTGCAAGGACACAGTGGACGCAGTGGACGCAGTGGATGCAGTGGATGCAGTGGATGCAGTGGATGCAGTGGATGCAGTGGATGCAGTGGATGCAGCAGACCCTGCAGACACAGTGGATGCAGTGGATGCAGTGGATGCAGTGGATGCAGTGGATGCAGCAGACCCTGCAGACACAGTTGATGCAGTGGATGCAGTGGATGCAGTGGATGCAGTGGATGCAGCAGACCCTGCAGACACAGTTGATGCAGTGGATACTGTGGACACATTGAACGCAGTGGATACAGTCGACACAGTGGATGCAGTGGACATGGTTGATGTGGTGGACATAGTGCTTGCAGTGAAAGCAGTTGAACCAGAGACAGCCATCAGAGGCAGTGCACCTGTTGCAAAACTGACACCCATACTACAGAGGCATGATGGAAGCGGAAATATGCACAGGAGGGAGTAAACAATGATGAGTGAATTTGTTTCCCTTGTAGGCTCCCAGTCCACATCAAGGTGGATTGCGTCACCTACAATTGTGTAAACAAGTGGTGGAAAGTAATCAATGCCACTGCTACACCAGCTCACACAACAACCAGCAACTGCGATCCCCTAACTGAATGGGTGTGCTTTTGCGGCCACCACAATTGTGAAGTGGGTCATTGTTTACAGAGCGTGACACCCGAGGTGCAATGACCACAGCAGCTTCCGATCACTGCCAATGCTCTTACCGCATACAGTAATCGAGCATGAAGACAACATTTCAGTTGCTATCAAGCATTATTGTTGGATCCATGTGATACAAGGCTCTGAGGTCGAACCCTTCCATACTCAGACTTCTTGAATGTCCCATCTACAGATCAGCTGAGTGAATTTGGCTGTGCATAGCACTAAATTCCGGGACGGACAATGCTCCATCAATTCACCATCTTCCTTCAATCTTACTGGAAAACTGATCAATGGCATATATTTGATAGTCTCCATGACCACACTCCCATCATTGACTATCAAGAAAGTGAAAATAGGAAATAGAGAAAGCTCTCCAGTGAGAGTACTAATCTCAGAGGGTATAATGTGAGACCCTACAAGGAAACCGACAACCAAGCCTACACTCAAGTATTCAGAAACCCCTACGATTGCCTCAACATATCCCACTACACACTCTGTACTAGGTAGTGTTAGCAACGGTTCCGGGAGGTCACTCCAGGTCTGGGTTGGGGTCAAAATCAGATAGTTACTCAATCGGAGGTCAAGGTTGTCAATACATCCAAATCGTCAATTCGGGCACGGTTTGATGGAAATCTCTCAACCTGTCATAAATGGGCGGGTCACCAGTGGGTCGCACAGCAGGTTCATCTGTTGATTCATATAATGCTCATGTTTTTGCTGTTTGATAATAGTATTTTATCAAAATCGGTAATTCAACATCCAGTAATCTCTTTTTGCATGTTTTGCAGTGTGCGATATCAATTATTTTGGAATCTGTCTCTTTCCTTTCATATTTTGTTTTGTTGCCTGTAAAGGCGGTCAATAGTTCTGATAGGAGTTCAAGTATTGGTGCGATGCCTTGATTACCAAGTATGTTGGACCAAAAAATGATGATACGGTGTTGACGTTCATTTTCAGGATGGGGTTATGTATATGCGATGCAGTGTTTTTCCGGAAGTGGTTGCGATTCATTCATATATGAATTATCGATACCAAGTGACACTTGGATTACCCTAGATGCAAGACCAAGAATCATTGATCCTCCGTTGGCGCACATTCTCAGGATTGGGCAGGCAGTGTATCGCTGTTGTCTTTGCCTCCAAAGGCAGCCAGTACCTCATTTATGGATGTCTGCAACCAATTGCCACTTAGATTGCCCAAGATGCAAAGTCAAAAATTGTTGACGCTCGGTTGACGCTGATTTTCAGAATCGGGCAGTGACCATGTCGCTTTCTCTGTTGCCAATAATGGATTCCAATATATCAGTTATGTATAACGGTGACCAAATCACATTTCGACAACCTTACCGTCAAGACCAAAAATTATTGACGCTCCGTTGATGCTTATTTTAATGTATTGTCCTTTCGCAATCTGCTGCCATGGATGATTGTATTCATAATAGTTTGAACTGATTGGATCCCTTTCTGACTGATTGAGACTCGGCCCTTTGGCAACGCGGACCCCAGTAATATTGTTGCCCTGGTCACTCTCATTCTATTACAATTTATACAGCTTCCCAAATGATTGATTCCCCACACTATACTTCTGTTTATTAACCAATATCCACATGCCACTGCTCACTCTACTCCCATAATATTTCTCTGAATGAAATTCTTGGTCAAACGACATAATGAACCGTGTAAATCTACATCAACACATTCTGTCTGACCATTTCTTGTTCCATTGATCCCTCCTCATTTCGATTGCATTTACCTTCATCATCATGTCTCAGCCTATTTCTTTGACCCTGTTGTTGACCAAATCAATTCAAAAACATTTGGTGCGGCACTCACATCCTGCCGCTCTAGGCTGTCAGGATCCTCGATGGGATTGTTTAGCTCTATTTAGGATGCATTGTTTTCCTCCCAGTTGTCTTTGCTCTCATTTGGATTATCCAAGTCAGCATTCTAGTCAAGCCAATTTTCAGTGTCTGAGATGCTTTCAGGTGCAATATCCTCATCACTTTCTGCTGCATGGCAGTTGATTCTCTTGATTTGGTGGACATTTAATACTTGAGGTCATCCTTTAGGGAGGTACTTTACAGACAATGCCAGTGGCAAAGATGATCTTTCCTACAATTTAAATGCGGCCACACAATCATGTTAAAAGTTTGACCAGGATACTTTAACGATCTCTTTAGTATCCGAAATGTATCCTACGGCTGTCATTTGGTTGTTTTGAGTGTGAGATTCCTTCTGTGTAGCACATAGGTTTTGGCTGCCCTGCCCCATCTCTAAAACGTCATAGACCTTGGCCATTTTGTGCAATTTCCTTTCGTCCGCCTCTCTCTACATTTCCAAGTCGTTTTCAGTATTTGTTGTATCCAATGCTGTGTCATCGCCTTCCAATAACCCGTTATGGACTTGAGCAAACAGCCTTAGCACGACTTTCTCAGGATGGGTCGTGCCAGTGGTTTTGGACTGCCTCAAGCTGATAACATCTCTCCTAAGGCGAAAACTGGCCTCCACTCTGACACAGTGTGGTATGATAGAGAATATATCCAGTGCCAAAGTAGAGAGATCGGCGTACTGTGAGTATGTTTCCTCTCGTTGATTCTACCTGTAGGTGATGTCCTGAATCCAAAATGTGCTGCAAATATCTGTACGGGAGGAGTGGTAATCATTCACATCCGGATTCATCTCCCCCAGTTCTGAGTTGAATCACGCGGTCATTCTACATAGTGCCTTGCAGCTGTCAGTAAGCGTGCTGCGCAATCGTTTTGTCCAGGCATCATTTGAGCCACATTTTCCGGCATTCTGTAATCTTCATCATCTCTGGACATATCATATGGATCATAAGAAGTTGACCAGATCGAGAAGCAATTGCGGCAGGGGAGAGATTGTTGCACAGTATGCATTCGGGTTGATTGATGGGCTAAAGTCTATTTTTGCGACAGTATCGGTTCTCCACATACTTCAGAAACGTCTCTTGGTATTGGTTAGTGTAAGATGTTTCATCCACAGGAATATTGCCAATTCCCCTGCGCCTCATCCTACACAATCGCAACTTCCAGGACAGATAATGAATTGGTGCCGAAATGGGAAGTATACCAGTCGTTGAAGTGACTTCAGCATACTATATGGACACCTTCTGTCCCGCAAACTTCACAGCAAAGTCTAAGTCATCCTTCCAGTGAGTGTTCTTCCTAGCTGGAGGTCACATAATGCCATCCATACGATCGAACATGTCAATGTAGACCGTGATGACATGATGAAGCATAGCCATATGCCTTTTCGACATCGAGAGGCTCCACTATCGGAGAGGCCTTGAAGTGTCCGTGACATACTGGATGATGGTCTATTCATGATGTGTTGTGAAGAGTGGCCGGTAAGCGCCGGATTGTAGAATATCTAGCAACTCATGAGTGAATCCAGGTACTCGATAGGCTCGGTCACGCAACTCCAGGGATACATTCCACCGTGCCTTGACATCCACAATTGGTGGTACTGCGATTCGTATATTGTCTTTGTGAGAGTCAATGAACTCGTTTTGACAACCCACTCTCAGCGTCATCAATACTGCAAGCATGCACTGCTATATAAAGGTCAGTTTCAGGATATTCAAAATATCTTGAAATATGTACTTTTTCAATTATCTTTGCTAAACTTTGTCTCATGGCTGACACCTTGTTGATTCTAGGATTGCCCTCTTTTCGAGGTCTTCGACTCTTCCCAATGTCTATGCTGTCATTCTCTCCAAATTGCTGATTGTGCTCATGGGTTTCCCAAGACTTGGTACAGCCTTTTACACCTATACTGCTCATGAATGCACCTAAAGCATGCTGAATGACATGCGCCAAACACTGTATGTGGTTTCTCAATGCTGGTCACTCGGTTCCGGAGGCCTCAAGGGTTGTGTGTCATTTGCGAGTCATCGTGTGGTTGGAGGAAGCGTTATCAGTCGTAATTCCAAGTCAACGGCTGTTGGTAAGCTCCTCACAATGCAGAACTTCCTTCAAGTGTACGGCTAGCCATGCTCCAGTATGCTGTCCCTTGACCTATCATCCTTAGTTAGCTTTCGGAATCGGACAAGAAGAGGCTATCGACCACATCCAGTGCATGCTGTACCTCTCGCAATACACAAGTTTGATTCATATAGTAGGCAATGACCGATGTTATGGCAAGTTTGTTCGTGGATATCAACACGTCGAATGCTAATCTATGTATATTTCATTACAGCAATTGCTTCCTAATTTCATCCACTGTCAGCGAGTATTTGCTCCAGCAAATATTGCAAAGGGTGGAGGGGGACGGTACCACAAGCTCGCTGCGTTATGCATCATATGACCGTTGTGGCTCTAGGTCTGATATTGTGTTCAATGGAATATGAGCCGAAATGATTCCTAACATGAGGTAGCGATTCCAGGTGTCTTGGTGAAATTTGGCATTTACAAAGTCCTTAGCAGTAATTTTGGAGCATTTGATCTGTTAATAGAGTTAATATAGATAAAACCAAAATGACGAATATGAATGTCCTTTGCGACCTTACTATTGTAATTCTTTCACTTCTATGTCTCTTCAGGATGGCCAAAGATGTTTCATTGACTGTTGAACTAGTCAATTCAGATACTTCCCACACTGTTAATTCATTTAACTTTGCAATGTGCACTGTTGGCATCCAGTGTTTCCCCATTGAGCTGGTCCCATGTTCTGATGGATGGCGAAGAACTTGATGACGAACAATACATATAATGCCCTGGCTGCCGGTCATCTCAATTCTGCAGTATAAATAGAATAGCCTTGATGGGGCACGTTTAGAATTTTTCCAAGCAGTAGGACGCTTCGAGTCCACATTCATAGAAGCCGACCAACTATCAAAGATGATTTGCAATGTGAGGTCACTCAAATCATGAATAGAGACACATTTCAATTTTTCGAAGATATCATAACCTCTGGCAACAAGGTATTCAAAGAATATGAATCCGACATCATGGTATAAATTCAATTCCTCTTTATTCCAACTTGAGAAGCTGTCTAAACGTTCATTGTAGTAAGGTAGAATGCTGCTTCTTAAATATTGACTCTAGATCTACAAGCAAGAAATAAATAAGACCTGTGAGACATTGGATGCATATTTGTGAAGTTGTATACAAAGACATATTGAAAAGACCAACCATTAAAAACTCAATTTAGGAACAATGTAATGCAGTTTGTTGCTGTGTAGCATACTAAGCCCACACCAAAACTGTTGACTCTGCATTGATGCTCCTTTTTAGGAGACTGTCACGATATCGTCACAAGAATCTCTGTTCAAACAGGCGGCCAATCCATCGATTATACATTAATGTTGTCACACAGCCAGTTGGTTATCCAAGACACACGACCAAAATCATTGATGCTTCTTTGATGCTCATTTTCAGGAGGCAGTAGCAATATGGTAACTAGCATATTGGCCTATAAACATGGCCAACGATTATCGGTTAACGCCGTTGCACAGCCCGGTGATTATCCAAGATGCAAGACCAAAATCCATTGACGCTCAGTTGATGCTCATTTCTAGGATGGGGCAACCATCGCGTCAATTTCCTTTTCACTTATAGAGACGGACATTACACCCGGTTATAAAGGATGTGACTATGCAGCTCCTTGATTGCCGAACATGTGAAACAAAACACAGTTTACACTTCGTTGATGCTCACCTTCAGGATCTACGAACAGTCACTGGATGGTCACCAATTGTATGCAATAATGGATACAGTAATTAATGACAGGCAATATGTCGTTTCGATGTATAATCATTTGCATCCAAAACCTTTCAGGCCTCTCAATTTCTGATCCCCCTCTATACATGTTATCTGAGCTATGTGTGACATAAGCCCATCAGGTTCCAGCGCTTTCCACTGGCACTTTACAATATATAGATCCATCCACTAGTGTTTGATAGATACAGCCCGACTTCCTCAGCTTTCCACATCCAGCTCCTTCTGCTCGATATCCATCACTTAGCATATTCAGTTTCCTATATCTCGACGATGTGCACTAGGTCTCAGCAGAGAGTTAGGGTGTTGGATGCATGGATTGATGCAGCATGACAGTCGACATTCATGCGGGATTGCATTGCACATTGACCACTCCTTCTATGACCAGTATGACATAACTTACCTAAATTTGTTTAGTAAGTTTTGTCTCTATTTTAGTTTTGGCTTTCTCGCTTAACTGTAACAGGTATGATGATTTCAACTTTGCTCGTTGTCTGGCGACAATATTTGGAGTGTAGAACTTTCACATGGCCAGTATGACCCTTACACATGCACAGACAAATTACGATGTCTCAAAATTTGGTCACTAAAATCAAAGAATAAGCTGACATGTAGCTATATTGGTACACAAATTGCTTTTCAAAGGGATACATAGTCAAAAATCACTATTTGGCTTTCTATTGCTCCGGCGACGCAGGAGCTGTCACCATTTCTCAGTCCGAATCTGTTTTCTACATGGTAATCAGCTAGGGAGGCTATATGAAGAATTCAAAGCTAAAGGGTTGAACTGGCTTTGATTTCTTGAATGTTGACGAATCAGGTGCCATGATGGGCAGGAGAGATTCTTCGTGTTTGTGAGACTGAGCTTTGCCAGAACCATACCTCATACAACAACTGCCCGGTCGAGAAGTCCGTTGCTGCGTTTGCAACTTTCCGAGGAGAACATCAGGCATCTCCTTGAGCTGTCCAAATGTTGTCGGTGGAGGTGTAACTGAACTCTTGTCAATCTGCGGCTTAACGACTGCTGGTACTTTCAAATCAGCCGACCCATACCTCATATGTCTGACCCGTAAGCAGTCGGCCGCGTCCCCCCATCCCAGTTGTGTCAATTCCTCAATCCTGACCTGCTTGAGCCGAATAGTCTCATTGTGATGGTGTGCTGTTTGAAAGATTGAACCCATCACCCAGCCAGGTTCGTGATGGTTGCTCAGCTTGCCCAGCTCTGGATGTTCCCCTATATCTTCCTGATCTTCCAAATCCTCCTCAGTGTCGGAACTTGCAAGACAGCTCAGACTGACTCTGATAGCGATCAACATCTCCTCAAATGTTTTTTCAGGCTTTCTGGTTGTCAATCCTGCCTTTTTAGCATTTGTCATATCTTCTTGCTCATGCATAATCCCCATCTCTGTGTCTTCAACTCGCTGTCTTGGTACAGCCGTTTCCCTATCCACATAATCGTCAATCCATTTCTCTGTCTCTTTGATGCTTAACAAGTGCATTGGGTGTCACTTCTCTGCCGCAAGATTCTTTTTAGATCGTGTGATGTGCAACGTTCTTAAGGATCGAATCCAGTCTGCATCCAGGCTGCTCATGCCTTCGTTCGCTTGATGGCGTCGTCTGGTGGATCGCAATGTCGATTTGCTGTTTTTGCCCACCAGAGGTGGCGAAAAGTTCTTTTTCGAAACCTTGACCATTTTATCTTTTGTTGACTTTGTTGTTGGGTGAGATATTGGATGTTGCAAAATATTGACCACATGGAGGCAAGCTGTGTCTTTTATGTGAAGGGTGGTATGTATGATAAACTTGAACCAAACAAAATCTGCGTTTTGACCGTCACTACCTGGCGAATAGGAATCCTAACTGTACCATATGACTTGATTTGTAGCCTCTGTTTCGTGTAAGATCACAGAAATATCTTGAGAGAATCATCAGCAGATGTCCTTTCGGTCGAAGATTATTCTTTTTATAGCACTCAAACATGAGCTTTCAGCTGTCATTCACTACTATTTATCGCCATAAATAACCAAATAACATTTGACCGACTAACGGCAAATCGCACGAATGGTGTCCACCCCTGTCGTCTGCAGCTCCACGCAGTAGGATTCATCTTGAGTAGAATGTTCAAGTTGGCTGTCACTCATTCCATTGTGACTAGAAGCTCCCTATATATTGCTCAGAATTTCCAACTTCTTTTCATTATCATCTTCCTCTACTTTTCAATATGAGGAAATCATGGCTCCACAAATGCCTCAGTAAGTTGCAAGCAGATCCGAATCGAGCGAACCAACAGGCGCTTCATCCAATACACCACCTGCTGGGGCACAGCAGCAACGGGGACACCAGGTAGTACGCTGCAACACTGCCAATGCAGCCACCGAAATTATGACCCAGGACGCACATCTAAAGATGATCCATACATCTGGAAGCACCAACAATAAAAAGCAGCCTGTGATAGGATTTGAGTATATCCAGACCAATGTAGACGGCCGTCAACAAACTATTCAATGAACAGCTTGTGTACGTAGAGCGCTCCGCGACAAATTTATGGCTGCCCATAATGTGAAACCTCCATGGGTGACTGAGGCCTCTATCCAGACATTCCGCGAAATCGAACATCATGCTGTTGTCAATTCTGGGGTTTTAGCGGACGAATTCAATGATTAGTGTTGCCGCAAGTGGATGAAACATGCATTCAATACCCTAGACAAGGCTATGGAATTATAGCTGGTAGAGGTAATTGCCGAATCTCATTTTCAGAAGCAGCAACTAATGTCTTCTGGGTTATTGACATGTGAGCTAATATGGCAAAGCAAGGAGGTCGGGTACAGCTAGAACAGTCCAACATGCGCCTTGCTTTGAATATGGCAAAAATGGTCCAAGGAGGGTTTTTGTGTGCCACAATTGAGGGAACGCAATACCTGATCAAGAAAACTCACACCAAAGTATGAGAAGAGAAGAAGGGGGGAGTTGAAATTCCAGGCAATAGAAAGGTGAAGGCTGTGATAGAAAGACACTTGGTCATGGTTCATGAAAATCAAACAGACAGCTGCCATCCATGCCAAGATATCCCTGCAAAGAATCCGCAGGCACCCTGGAGGTGCAAAGCAACATGAGCACCTCCCCAACAACCGGCTCGGCCTCCACACGGAACACCACATGCGCCACCTGGAGACAATCCAGGAGCTCAAAATATCCAAATCAAAGGCATGCCACCTGGATATGTGTATATACCTACTCCACTTACCAACGATCAATTTTCCAATCTTGATGTGTATGCCAAGGACTGCAAGCACGATAAAGATTTTAATCCAGATTTGCTGACTGATGAAGGAACAACCACTGGTTTGTACACTCTCTGTTGTGTGGTAATGCCGCTAACATCCATTTTACAGACAAGAGCAGCCTATTGAGCGAACCTGCAAGTGAAGATGAGCATTGATTGAAAGAAACAAGATTTTTGAGTATATCATTATGTACAATTAGCGGACACTTTAAAGAATATTTGAAAGGATATATTTATAAGTATTATTAAAGAACAATGTATTGATAAAGGACAAAGTACATGAAAATGATAGAATGGCTGCCAAAACACCATTACTGAATTTCTATGCCAAATGAAATGGTGGCATATTCCGGATACGCCCATGGCAAAATAAGCGTCAACGAAGTGTCCACAATTTTTTGTCAGGTAAGTCAAGTAATTAAAAAGTGATTTGGTCATTGTTATACATAATCAAAGTATTGGTGACTTTATAGGCAAAAGAGAAAGCGCCAGGCTCCCTGCCCCATCTTGGCAAGGAGGGTCAACGGAGCATGAACTATTGTTGGTCTTGCATCTGGGGTAATCTAAGTGGTGCTTGATCGCAGACATCTATAAACAAGGAGTTGGCTGCCTTTATAGGCAGATGAGCAAGAGAGATTTCTGCGACAGCCTCCCAGACAATAAAAACTTCATTCATTTTCGAAGATGCACCTCAGTGTACATGAGCCTTTTAGCCGATAACAGCGGTGAAAACTTCATATACTGACAATTCCGGTCACACCATACTTTGATTAAACATGACACAACGCAAAAAATTGTTGACGCTCCATTGACACTCATTTTCAAGATGGGGCAGGGAGGGTGTCAATGTTTGTTTTGCCTATAAAGGCAGCCAAGACTTTGATTATGTCTAACAATGACCAAATCACTCTTCAATTACCTGACTTACAAGACCAAAAATCGTTGATGCTCCATTTACACTCATTTTCAAGATAGGGCAGGGAGTGTGTCGCTTTCCCTTTTGCCTATCAAGGCGGCTAATACTTTGAATATGTATAACACACACCAACTCACTTTTTAATTACGTGACTTACAAGACCAAAAATCGTTGACGCTCTGTTGACGCTCATTTTTGGGACATAGTAGTGACATTGTTGCTGGTGTTTTTGCCCATGAAGGCTGCCAATACTTTCATTATGCATCACAGCGACTAGTTCTCTGATTAATTACCTGACTTACATGATCAGGAATTTTTGACGCTCTATTGACACTCATGTTCAGAATGTGGCAGGGAGCGTGTTGCTTTGTCTTTTCTCTATAAAGGTGGCCTATACCTCGTTGAAGAATGTCTGCAACCAATCACCACTCAGATTACCCATGATGCAAGACCAAAAATCATTGGCAGTCAGTTGACTCTCAGTTTCATGATGGGGCACGGCACGTGTCTCTCTTCATTTTGATTATAAACCCGGCCTCTGGATCAAAAAATGGCAATGACATACCAAAGCCAGTGCTTTGCAATGAACAGTAGGATATCAGAATGCTACCATACATCGAAAAGCCTGCGAACCAGATCTGGAGATGAATACCAACGGCTCGATCCGAACCCGGCAAACCCGGCAGGTGGACACGTACGGGTACTGACTTGGCTTGCCACCATGCCATTGGTCGAGGTGTTTGACGGCTCTGGAACCAAACTGAATGATTCTCAGGAACCAAACCTGGACCGCAGGCAGGTTACTCAGACTTATTGCTAACACTAGTTCTAGGTGCTCCTTTCACTGCCAAAACTCAGTAGACCCAAAAGTCTCTCATACTCTCAGACTGAAGAGTGTGGACAGGATGACTATTCAATATAAATCTCACAATGGTGAAATCTCTGATTGACTGATATACACACTATGATGCTATGCACAGTCTCCATCCTGGTGAAGCAAAAGTAACGGATCTTTAGAGTGCCAGTGATACACACAACTACGGTATTTGAACGTGTGCATTCAAATGTATACAGTCCGGTTTTGACACTGACCTCTGAAGACAATCTATATCATATACTTTTCACTATTTGCTACACCAGATTGACACCCATAAAGCCACACCCAACTTTGAAAGGCAAGACCTGTACCTCCGCTTACCAGTCATCTAAGGCCCAAGTAGACTTCGTCAGATACAGGATCAAGAGATTCCAGTGGGATGATTGATGGGTCCAATATGAAAATAAGTTCTTCCAATCAGTCCGCATGGCCTGTGGTACAGCCAAAGAGCCATGCGCTCCATATGCTCACCGTCAAAATGGTGCTACCATACACATCATCTGTACAATCCCCGAATAGACACATGTGATGATGATTGACACCTGGGCTCCAGTCCAGTTCAGGGGAGAAATGATTGATACCACAGTCTATTTCCATCGGAAATTCCTGTATGAAGGCATGATCAGGAATAATGACTACAACAGCTATCCAGCACCATACACAGCGCTATATGAAATGCTGCATTCATTTGGTGAACCAACACAAATGCTGCTGGGCATGACATGTGGTATGAGGCCCCTCAACTCAGCCTACATCAATTTGGATGCTACATCAGGTAACTTGTTCCCCAGGTTGAAATGTGCCATGGCATGTTCAGCCCGAGATTAAAACCCTGCATAATAGTAGGCCACAGACGAGACCCAAAGACATTGTGGAGGATATGGACCCCTTAACATCGGTGGGTGAAAACCCAATCAGAAGTTATCTTCAACAATTAATTGAATACACACCTGTTGAGTCAGCATGAAAGCATTGAAATCTACATATTTGGATCACCTGAAGATTTGAAATATGTCCAAGAAAAAGATGAAGGAGATGAGCCTCACCGACATAGTCAACTGCACAGATTGGTATGAGGTTTACATCTCAGATGCATGAAGCTCTTGAGAAGGAAGCAGAAAACACCCACAGCCAGCACCCCTGCCAAGAAGATCAGACTGCCCTGTATTCAGCAGCCAATGCTGAATGCAGCCCCCATAGCCAGTACCTCTGCAGAGAGGCTGAGATTGCCCAGTGCTCGGCAGCAGCAATCAAGCAATCAAGTCAACGACTGCTGGCATCTTCAGCTCCACCCATAGGGTGCAGAGTCACATGATGTCAAGGTAAAGCCACTGCAGAAGCATTAACACCATCCACAGCCACTGGAGATCCATTCACCTATACCTAAGCATTGGAAAGCCCTCAACAAGGGCACTGGGCAAGAGTTATGGACAAAGACAGCACAGTGATCCTGCTCAACGACACCTTCTCCACCGAAAACTGCCTGAAATCATGTCAACTGCACGTTCAGCAGAATGGCACCAATTCGTTTTATCAGACCACGCACAATTCTGACTTGTCCACAGGGTACAAAGCATGGCAAATTATACAGGGACATCACCATAGGGATATCATTCTGCCTTATATTCTTGTTAGGGTGGTATCTATATTTCATTATCTAATTTCTCTTACCAGGAGATATAGGTGGATTATACGCCACTACAATTTGGAACCTGCCTTCCAAGATCCCAAAATCAATGATGACGATATCTATATAACTCTACCTGAAGGAAGGCCAGAGCGCCTCAATGCCCAACAGATTATCATCAGACTCAGGAAGGATTTCGATGGTCTTAAACAAGTGCAGCAGTTATGGCATGATGATATCAATGCCTTTGTACTATCTCATGGTCTCACTCAGTTCTCAGATGCTCACAAGCTCTGTCTCCGCAGCAATGGCATTCTTGTACCTCAGTATGCCATGGATCGCTCAGTGTAGTACGAAGTGATTGCTACCAACACCATGATCAATGGCAAGGTGAAACACAAAGAGAAATGCACAATCACAAATCTCATCCTAGCACTCCAATTCCTCTTCATCGCGATCCACAGTAAAGATACCAGGATCTGTCTTGGTCAGAGAACCTCTAACACCGGGATTCTCAAACCCTTCAGCATTGAGGATACTCATTGTGTCTTGATACCCTTGGATCCCAATGTAAAATTGAACTTGGCCAACAATACAAAGGAAAAGGAATTAGATGATATCACAGACTATCAAGCTTTCATGGGATCACTAATATGTCCATCATTTGCAACTTGGCCAAATATTGTGTATGTAATCACTGCTCTGTCTCATTACAATCCGCATCCATTCACCAGCTATATGGCTGCTGCAAAAAGAGTGGCTCAAAATTACAAATCTGCAGCTGTGTTCCGACTACTATTCAATCTTGTCACTATCACCGTCAACATCAATACCAGCAGTTGTCTTGTAGGGTACTCGGGTTTAGTTTGGGCAGATCACAGTGCCAACAGCAAGTCTCAGGGAGACGGCATATTTCTCACTCACAATGGAGCACTCTTGTGCCAGTCTTGAAAGATAAGTTTTCTCACAATTTCAACTTTCAAGGCCAAGTTTATTGCCAGCTCAGAGGAATCTAGAGAAGCGAAATAGTTACTTCAAATACAGAGAGACATTCACGGCAAAGACTTTCCACTGCTGCCAATCAACTGTGATGATCAGGGTGCTCTCACTTATATCACCATGGGAATCATCCAAGTGTGACGCTAGCGCATCAATGTTTGCAATCATCACAGTCAAGATCTGCATAAACTGTGAATGGCCACAACTCCTACATATACTCATTCGAACATGTAGCAGATATACTCATGAGAGCACATACTAAAGACCACTATACAAATATTCCAAACCAATTGCATCAGCAAAAAACATTTCCATCTGGGCGGAATAGCTCCGTCAGAGTGGACGCGCTCCGTCAGAGCGGTCAGAGACACCCCGGTGGCTGATTACTCAGCGCCCGGCGTCAATACCACGCGTCGCGTTGCATATCTCCCTTCGATCGCCGTTTCGCAGTGTCTTCTTGGTCTGTCGGTCTCCTACTTTGAACACACACACTCTGGCATTGTGGCCAACTGTGACCATACATCGGAATGGGTTCATTCGGTACACGCTTGCATCGGGATTCCAATCAACACCCCGGAGTAGAAAGATATCATCGCATTATACGAAGGGATTGCAATGCAGACCCCGGACTAGAAAGACATCATCGCATTATACGAAATACACACTCTATCTTTCCCATCTTTTGATCCCACTCGCTCTTTCCACAATTTCGTGGATCCACGCAATTGCGTGAATCCTCGCGGCCGGGTAGTATCATAACTTCTCCCCCTCATCCTCTGCTCCTCGATCCAGGTTGACTCTTGATCATCGCATGGAGAGATAGAGAGGGATGACTTAACTTCGTGTTCTTAGGTGGTGGTAGAGGAGATGGGACAGATCATCATGAGAAACTGGGACTTAACAGAATTTCGTGTGCGAGACAATTTACCATCCCCGATATGGGAGGTACGAGTCCCGATCCGGCGTGTAATAACACCAATACGAGCTCTTCCCAACCCAATCAGGCAAGTCGTACCCCTGATTTCACATATCCACTCGTATCCTCCACATCGTTCTCATCTGCATCCCCCATCTCTCTCTTTCTCATCCACATCTCAACCATCATCGCAGAACACAAAGTTAAGTCATCCCTCTCTATCGCTCCATGGCATGATCATGAGTTGACACCGAGTACAGCATACACCGAGTACAGCATACACCGAGTACAGCATACACCGAGTACAGCATACACCGAGTACAGCAT
>Ga0307512_10002529_pt1 | contig 22901 bp, 26 predicted proteins | sample 14_EM_MG_FD_200267 | JGI IMG/M metagenome (GOLD analysis project Ga0307512, IMG submission 200267) | Populus trichocarpa ectomycorrhiza microbial communities from riparian zone in the Pacific Northwest, United States - 14_EM | ecosystem: Host-associated > Plants > Roots > Unclassified | place...
CACTGCTACCTGCAACATACTCAACCATACTCCGATTTATTCTACATCACATCGTACATCTATAGTAGTTTACCACCCTCTTTATTCACAGGACATGTCGACGAAGGGATCTCCACCGAAGACAGCGAATCAGGCTCCACCGGGTGGCCAATTTGGTTTGCAACAGCACCGTGACGACAATTCAGAATCCTCGGATAATGGTTCACGAACCACCACTGGCAAAGACAGTCGATATAGGAAACCCTCCAATCAATATCAACCCCCGCATGGGTATGGTTACCCTCCTTCACAGCAGCCATTTCCAGGAGCTCCGCTGTTTTATCACCATTCTCCATTCAACATGACACACAGTTCCCAACCAACCACCAGGGTAAGCCTACAATATTCAAGTTATGGGCCACCGTGGTAAGGATATGACCTCCACTCAGGCGGTTATGGCGAGTCTAGAATGTTTCCCCAGCAGCAGTTCCCAGGACAAGGGCCGTCATCGCCAGGTGCACTGAGAGTGCCTCCAGGATGGCCGGGAAACAATCCAGTCAATCGGCCAACATTGTTGGGGGTTTTCTCCCAACAGTGATAATGGTACTTGAGATAGTTATATGAATACATGTCAACGGAGATACTCTAGGTCTAGTCACGTGACATGCATATCACCTATTCATGACGTCTCAAGTAAGCCAGTCTTATGTTCCTTAGCGGGAACACATAAGAGTCGCGTGTCGATTGAATAATCAAGTAGCCTTGCTTAGCAGATTCATTGAAAGGATACATACTATGGTAATTCTTATTCAATGACGCAGCAATGCTACCAGATCGAAAGGAGTCAACTCCTGCCTAGCGCATTGTTTTCAACCACATTCGTTTCCTAGATACTAGCGGGATTGTTTGATTGGATTGGAGATTACTCCGACACACAAACACAGCATTTGATAGTCAATTTGCGATCATGTGGGACCTCTGGCTTATCGTCTCAGGCAATAAGAACAACCAGGGTACTCCCTGGTCGAAGAGAATGGTCTCGACCTGAGCATGACGTCACTGAGGGTATTACGATGTTGGCTGAAGATAAGAGGCCTGAAGCAACCCTGCTCATTGGTTTGAGTTAGTATGCATTGCAACGACAGTCTCGTATTTGATACGAGCTGACGTGTCAGATTCTACGTTGGCATAGTATTGGTTGGTCGCCAATTAAATCTATGACGCAAGCCAAATAGCCTATAGGGTGAGGAATGAATTTGCGATAAGCGCTGCCAACTAATTTAGTTGCCAGACGTTCCAACTACTGTCGCAAACGGGTAGTAGGATGTCTAATATCAGGTTCTGTGTGACACATTGTCTGACCTGATATTGTATGAAGGATGGCCTGATTCTTATCAGGAGCAAAAGCTTTGAAACCACATCGTATGAACATGATAACGTACTGGGATGCGTGGCATGTTATCACCGGGCGCATGATTAGTTTCATGACGTGACCTTGATAACGCTATCATGAGGTTTGTGATCATCACGTTGATGTATGGGTGTACAATCCCGTGAAGATGACTATAAAGAGATGGCATTGTTCTGGTAATGAGAAGAACAAGCTCAAGCAGCAATTCACAGTCAACATTCAGAACACCGAAGACGATCTTGAAATATTATTAAGAATTCAATCTATAAAAAACTTTTAATCATTACTTCCTCTATTATCCACCTTCGTGATCACGCCGTGTATGCCTGGACACAGGTACGCACAATCCGAGTACACACTGCAACAAGTAGTCGAGACTTTCGGCAATCTTCTATACAGTTTGGAAGAGCACCATTTAACCCCCACTTACCGAGTGGTTTTTCGTTTCTGCGAACTGGATGATATCGATTACCTGATGCTGAGATATCTGAACACCGGTGCTTTACCATTCGAGGAGATTTCCGAGGGGTGGTTATTTGACGATGAGGTGTAATTTACATCTATCAAGGAGACGGTCTTTGGTGCCGTTATGGATTGTTCGCTCCCGCAACAGAGCTTCAAGAGGTTGAGTCTTAGGATAAGACGAGCAAAGAAAGAGTTTCTTAGATAGGCGGTTGTACTTAATTCAATAAATGTTGTATTGATTATTGGGATTAAGAACCCCTGTAACAAACATCTTCCAGCTCTACTCCTCTACCTGGACCTCCTTCCAGCGCACCTGGGAGACCTCCCATTAGCCTCCCAACAAAACGATTCCTGACACCTGCGGAACCGCGGAAAACAGATGTCGGAAGGATTGCGGACTTGCCCCCATTGCCGGAGATTTCCTATGACTAATTGTGATGCAGATGATGAGAGCAACAATTCGTCGGACTTGGGCGGTGCAGAGGGTAAACCCCCAGTCAGCCTGAAGCAAACCGAATTCTCCTTGAAGCAATTTACCAAAAGGATGGGGCAGGCCAACTATAGTGAGTTCAACAAGTGGAAGAAAGTATGGGTGGCTGGGTTCTTCGGGAAAAAGCATTGGTCCATTATCTGGGGGCAGAACTGATTGAAACAGCTAAGAAATGGACCCCTGCACTGGGCAACAGCGGTTGCAGATTTTTTGGAGACATTTGAGAGCTGGCTGCCATTGGATATTTTCGATAATGCTGAATGGATTCATCCGCAATGGGTTGAGATGATTTTGAAGAAATGTGCAACCGAAATTCGGGAGGTGAGGAAAAAGGGAACGTGAGGCAACAAGCGACCGGCAACAGATTTGGGAGAGCGCACAAGCAACAATGCGAGAAGTAACCTCCCAGAGTTGCCAAATACAACATTCATGGTTGTGATTTGCCAGATGTCAAATGGCAACGATAATGTTCTATCCCCAAACCAACTCCAAGCCGCGTATACTGATGTGAGGCACTGGGAGGAGCTGATTGATTTCATCAACAAAGATGGACGCCCGACAGAGCCATACATTCTAGCATCAAAGTTCAAGTGCACTTTGGAGCAAGCGGAATTGCACGAAAAGTATATGGGATTATATACAAACGAGCAAATGATTACGGACCACATATATGGCCAGATTTCATACAACTATTACCTTTCAAATGCTTTGAAGTTGGAACTTGGACATGATCCGAAAATATTTTTGGTCGAAATGAAGTGAGCTACAGGGAAGGAGATTGCCAAGCACATAATTAGACCAGTGAAAGTAATCCCTGCTAGCCGTGTTAACGCTAGATGTGCACAACTGCTAATCATTATACATAGATATTGGAACGTTCTGAAGAGGGTGGAAGAGAGGAGGGAGAGGAGGATGGTGGGAAAGAGAATGATACTTGTATGAATGTAAGTTCCGATTGAAAGAATAGAATTGATTGTATTGCATCCGTATATATTCGTTCCAATGGTTGCATGTCTGTGAAATACGTAACACATCAGCAAAATGTAATTCAGTTCGGAAGCCATGCGCAAACCTCCCAGGCACTCCGGTAGCCCTCACCAGTGCTTCTAAGTACTTTCAGATGCTCCCAGCCCCAGCTGGAGCATTGCAAAGTGCTCTCAGACTCTGCAAGAGCATTCTCACGTGCACCTGAAAGCACCTGCAGTGATGGAGGTGCATTCAGGATGCTATGAGATTTGACTATTAGGATAGTCAAATGTTGGAGCTGCTGCATCACCAACAACTCTAGTTTCGGTCAGAAACACCATGGTGATCCGGACGGCTCTGATGGCTCTGACGGAACCTCATACCCTCTGATGGAGAATTACACGCTACCAGTCGCCCAGGCGACAGGTCGCATTGCATACGTACCCCTTTACTTTGTGGTGACGTTTACACACCATCAGAAGGACACGTGTGTTACACTCTTCACAGGGGCTGCAGTTATGCTGAAGCCGTTTACACAACGCCTGGCGATGTGAAATCGTAGCTACTACTTATCATTCAACGATTTTCAATACTTCTGCATTCAGTTTGTATTCTCATCTATGTATCTATGTATCTATATAGCTACCTATCTACACACGGTATATCTGGACTCGCAGCACAGGGTAATTGTCAGGAATTTGAGGTGCGCTTGAAGATCAGGGTCGAGTGAACGTCCACCTCTGTTACCCCAGTATATCCGTACACCCGCCCTCGCTCGTTAACGATGTACTTGGAGGCCGTCATAGAGCGAGTTTGGAGATGCACTGGGAGGCCGTGATCGAGCGAGTTTGGAGATTCACTTGGATGCCGAGATCGAGTGAACTCAGAGATGCACATGGAGGCCATGATAGGGTGAGTTTGGAGATGCACTTTGGGGCCATGATCGAGCGAACTCAGAGATGCACTTGGAGGCCGAGATGAAGCTGAACTCAGAGATGCACTTGGAGGTTGTGATGGGGTGAGCTTGGAGATGCACTGGGAGGCCGTCATCGATCGAGTTTGAAGATGCACTTGCAGCAGGTTATGATCGAGGGAGATTAGATGAGTACTTGGAGGTGGTCGAAATAGAGGTGGTCGATGGGAGGCGCGCCAAGTGCTGAGACTCTATTCATCGGTTAGTTAACTCGAAACCGTGGGAATGTGACGAGGTGACTTTACCTTTGAAGCTTTTATGGAGAACTGGCTGGTGGCAGTCAATCTGTAGGGAGGTACGCCGGAAGCTGAGGCTACATTCAGGGGTCAACTCAAAATCGTGAGAATGAAGGGACGACAGACAATCATAGGTGTATGCTGTACTCGGTGTATGCTGTTCTGAGAGTTAACTCGTGATCATGGCATCGAGAGATAGAGAGGGATGACTTAACTATGTGTTCTGCGATCATGGTAGAGACAGAGAGATGGGGGATGAAAATCGAAACGATATGGAGGATACCAGCGGACCTGAGACATGAGGGGTACGACTTGCCTGATTGGGTTTAGAAGACCTCGTATCGATGTTATTACCCGCCGGATCGGGACTCGTACCTGCCCTATCGGGGATGGTCAAATGACTCGCACATGAAATTCTCTTAGGTCCCAGATTCTCATGATGATTTCCCCGATCTCCTCTCATCTCTCTCTTTCTCAACCATCACCCAAGAACGCGAAGTTAAGTCATCCCAATCTATCTCTCCACGCAATCATCATGAGTTAACGCGGAGTACTGCATACACTGAGTACAGCATACACCGAGTACAGCATACACCGAGTACAGCATACACCGAGTACAGCATACACCGAGTACAGCATACACCGAGTACGGCATACACCGAGTACTGCATTATCCCAAGATAGACTGGCTCCCACTCCCAGCCAGCTCTAATCTCTCGGCGGATCTGATTGTCCTCAACTCTCTACATTCCCATGAGTACGAGTTGACGAATGAATAGAGTCTCAGCTCCTGTCGCACCTCTCTCCCGATCTACCGCCTCCAAATCGACAACCTCCAAGTACTCCTCTGATCTCGATGGATCATGGCCTTCAAGCGCATCTCCAAACTCGCTCGATCATGGCCTCCAAGTGCATCTCTGAGTCGCTCGATCTCGGCCTCCAAGTGCATCTCTCAACTCGCTCGATCACGGCCTCCAAGTACATCGTTAACGAGTGATGGTGGGTGTATGGAGATACAGGGGTAATGGAGGTGGACTGAGCGACGGGGAGTACATATTTGGGAGACCCCCGGGTAGATAGACATCATTTCATTTTCATCTCATCTGGATCCACGCAATTGCATGGATTATCACGGCCGTGTAGTATCTTATCTTGTCACATTCTTCCTAGGCTCCTCGAGCTGGAACCGTTCTTTCTCACGAAGTCCGTTTGGATGTCGCGAGCGGTGAGGCGGAATGTCAATTGTGGGCTCACTGCCGTCGATGTATGTATATAGAGATACTTAAATAATGCATGCCATATTATGAGGTAGCGAATCTTGTGACTGTATCAAAGACGAATATGATAGACGAAATGCCTTGTGCTTATGGAACCCTAAGAACCACTGGTTTGAGAATACGGCACCAAGTCTCCCACAGAGCTGTGCAGCGGTCTCAGCTGCTCCAAAATTTGACTATCCTAATAGTCAAATCTCGTACCGTCCTCAATGCACCTCCATAACTGCAGGTGCTTTCAGGAGCACCTGAGAATGCTCGTATCGACAGTGCGAGAAGAAACAGCGAAACTGCGATCGGAGGGCGATATGGAACCCGATGCGTGGTATCGGCGCCCGGCGCGGAGCAATCTGCCACCGGGGTGTCTCTGACCGCTCTGACACAGCCATTCCACCCGGACAGAAATGTTGTTGCTGATGTGAGACCTCTGCGCAGGTCTGCGGGAGACTTCGAAAGCTGCTGGAACCTCTGCACAAGCTCAGCAGGAGACTTGGTGCCGTATTATCTAAGTCTCTCTATATATATACATACGGAGATACAGAGATAACAGAGATGGACTCAGCGACAGGCAGTAAATATTTGGGAGACCCCGGGGTAGATAGACATCATCTCATTATACAAATTACACACTCTATCTTTCCCAGCGCTTGGTCTCATGCACTCTTGCTGAGCTTCATTAATCCACTCAATTTGTGTGGTTCATCACGGCCGGGTATCCCTTCATATTCTCTCACCCTCTTTCTATGCTCCTCAAGCTAGATGTTACGGGGGTTCTTAGTCCCAGTAATCAATACAACATTTATTGAACTAAGTACAGCCGCCGATCCAAATATCTCTTTCTTTCCTCGTCTTATCCTAAGACTCAACTTCTCGTTCATCCGTAACGAGAACAGCCAATCTAAACCTATACCACAGACCGTCTCCTCTGTAGATATATATCACTCTTCCGCGTCAAACCACCGGTCCTCGGAAATCTCCTCGAACGGCAATAACCCGGTGTTCAAATATTGAAGCACCAGGAAGTCGATACCTTCTAGTTAACAAAAACGAAAAACCACTCCGTAGGTGTGGCTTAAACGGTGCTCTTGTAAACTGTAAAGAAGATTGCCGAAAGTCTCGACAACTTGATGCAGTGCGTACTCGGATTGTGTATACCTGTGACCAAGCATATAAAGGGTAATCGCGTAGGTTGATCAAGGACGAAATAGTGGCAGACTACTTCTTAACGGATACGTAGATAGATAGATAGAATTCTTAATAATATTTTAAGATCGTCTTCAGTGTTCTGAAAGCTAACTTGCTCGCTGATAATTCCCAATTCCTTCAACTGACACTGGCTCTTTATAGCCCGAGTTCTCTTCTCAAAGTGATAGCGTTATCTCAGCCACGCCCTCCTAGTGCCCAGTAATAACTCGCCAGAACACCCTCAGGTAATTGTGTTCATGCAACGTGGTTTGAAAGCTTTACGCTCCTGATAACAATCAGGCCATCCAGCGCACAATATCAGCTCATCCTACCTATCTCAGACATCTTTTGCAAATGTATGATCGGTAGTTGGAACATCTACCAACCAAGTTGATAATGCTTATCGACTCTTAATCCCTCATGCTCATGAGTTATTAATTGCGTCATAGATTTAGTCGGCGCCCAACTGACACTATACCAATGCAGATTAAAGACGCGTAAGCTCGTATCCGATACGAGATTACATTGCGATCCAGACCTACTCGAGTCAACGAGTAGTGCTCGCTCTAGGCGCATTGCCTACGTCATTAATCCCTCAGTTACGTCATGGTAAGGTCGAGACCTTTCTCCAGACCGGAACGTGCCTCTCGGAATTCCTATCCCATTACAGGTAGGGGAGAGGAGTGCTCTTAATCGCATATGACTAACAACTGCCGAGTGTAATTACGACACATGTCCCGCAGAGTATCCAAGAGTGAATGAAGTACCCACACTTCACGCGACCAACATGTACTGCCTCTAAAGAGCATGTTGCTGACCACTTGAATGTTCACATGCATAGGCGTTATGCATATCGTAGATATGTATGCATCTTGTATCATAATTCAAGTATCATTATCGCTGCTAAGAGACAACCCCTAACACTAGAACCACTCTTTCTCATGAATTCGCTTCGGAAACCATGCGAGGTGTGGCGGAGTGTTGATGATGGACTGTCTCCCTTCTAGCTATAACGTTTCACCACACCGTGATCGAGTGAACTTAGAGATCCACTCCGAGGTCGTAATCGAGCGAGTTTGAAGATACAGTTGGGGGCGATAATCGAGCGAGTTTGGAGATGCACTTGGAGGCTGTGATCGAGTGAGTTTGGAGATGCACTTGGAAGCCATGATTGAGAGTGGTTGGAGATGCACATGGAGGCCGTGATGGTGCGAACTTTGAGGCCGTAATTGTGCGAGTTTAGAGATACACTTGGAGGCTGTGATCGAGCGAGTTTGGAGATGGACTTGGAGGCCATGATCGCACGAGATTGGACAAGTAGCAGGAGGTGGTCAATCTGGAGGCGGTTGTTCGGGAGAGAGGCGCAATGGGAGCTGAGACTCTATTAATTGGTTAACTCGTAGTGGTGCAAATGTAGGGAATTGACTACAATATAGTTTGCCAAGAGATGAGAGACTGGCTGGGAGCGGGAGGAGACAGTTGATGTTGGGATGATGCAAGTACGTGGTGTATGCAGTACTCAGTGTTAACTCTTGATCATGGCATGGAGAGATAGATAGGGATGACTTAACTTCGTGGTCTTAGGTGATGGTAGAATTGAGGACAAGAAAGAGAGAAATGAGAGGGTACGGGGGAAATCATCATGAGAAACTGGGACTTAAGAGAATTTCGTGTGGGAGTCAATTTAACATCCCCGATATGGCAGCTATTAGTCCCGATCCGGCGTGTAATTACACCGTTACGAGGTCTTCCCAACCCAAACAGGTAAGCCGTACCCCTGATTTCGCATATACGCTCGTAATCCTCCACATCGTTCTCATTTTCATCCACATCTCTCTCTTTCTCATCCACAACTCTACTATCATCGCAGAACACAAAGTTATGTCATCCCTCTCTATCTCTCCATGTCATGATCATGAGTTGACACTGAGTACAGCATTCACCGAGTACAGCATCCACTGAGTACAGCATACACTGAGTACATCATACACCGAGTACAGCATACACCGAGTACAGCATACACCGAGTACAGCATACACCGAGTACAGCATACACCGAGTACAGCATACACCGAGTACAGCATCCACCCAAGATTGGTTGTCTTCCCTTCATTCTCATGATTATGAGTTGACCCCTGAGTGTTGCTTCGGCTTTTGGCGTGCCTCCCTACACGATCGACCGCCATCAGCCACCTCTCCATCAGAGCTCAAAGGTAAAGTCAACTTGTCACATTCCCACAGTTGTGAGTTAACTAACTGTTGAATAGAGTCTCAGCACCCAGCGTGCCGTCCATCGACCGCCTCCCAGTACTCGTCCAATCTCTCTCGATTACGTCCTCCAAACTCGCTCCATTACGGCCTCCAAGTTCGCACGATCATGGCATGCAGGCTCATATCTCCAAAGTCGCTCGATCACGGCCTCCAAGTGTATATCCAAACACGCTTGATTACAGCCTCGAAGCTCGCACGATCATGGCCTCCAAGTGCATCTACACACTCGCTTGATCACGGCCTCCAAGTGCATCTCCAAACTCCCTACATCACGGCCTCGGAGTGGATCTCCCAGTTCACTCGATCGTCATTTTTAGGCGCACCTCGAGTTGCTCTCCAGCACCTCCTGCAGCTAGTCCAGATATACCGTGTGTTGATTGGTAGCTATATAGATACATAGATACATAGCTGAGAATACAAACTGAATACATGAGTTTCAAATATCGTTGAATGATCAGTAGTAGCTATGATTTCCAGGCGCCCCAGCTGCGATCCCAAATATGTTGTTTTTCCCAGACTGCTCTACTGTGATTCGAGGTGCTCCCAGACTTGTCGCCGGCGCTCCCAGGTTTCTTGTCAGCGCTCCCGGGTTTGTCGCTGGTGCACCCCGGTGCTCCCCGGCTTGTTGTCGGCGCTCCCAGTTACTCTGAAGGCCGGCAGGAATGCCTTCCTAGGGTCTGATACTCTCCTGAAATTGACGCATCTAAGTTTACACTCCACATCCTCTCAGACACTCCTGGAGGCTCCCAGTAACTAAAATACATTGTGCTGATGCATCGCGATGAGTTTCAGGAGCACCGGAATATGAGCCCATCTGCCCAGCTTACATCTGAGCAACTGAAACAGATCATTGAGGATGAAAAGAACACGGACAAAGGCGCAAGGGAGGTTAAGGAGCAAGTGGAGGATGGTGAGGAGGTCCTCGATCCAGCAAATACGAGCTCAGTATTGAATCTGGTTCTCAGTACAATGAACAACGAATTTGAAACGAGTGTCTTGATGAGGCAGTCCGGCTGCTGAATGCTCATCCCATTCATCACAACAGATGACCAGGTTCCAGGCCACAAGTATTCGATTCCAGGCCTGCCCGGAACAAAGTTTCTGGCGCACCAGGTTTGGGCCATCTGGTTCATTGTGAGGAGGTGGGTTTGGGATACTGATATGCCAGGAGCACTGGTGGCGGATGAAATGGGACTTGGAAAGTCTTTCACCTCCGTTGCAGCGGCAATGCTTTGCAAATTGGTGACTGAGAAAGTCGTAATGGGGTTGCCACAGTCCATTTTATGGGGGAATAACCTTGAAGAGTGGGTGATTTTGGCGGACAACGACTTTCCCGGTATTGTCGGTGAAGAATGAGAGTGGTATCCGCTCCAGAGATTGCATTCTGTGCCCCGCCGGCTGTTGCATCAGCAAAATGTAAAATGGTTTGGAAGTCACAACTGAACAACTCAGCAACTCTGAACAGCCACACTGATCCTTCCAGATGCTCCCAGATGCTCCCAGATAGGCTGAGTGCAAAGCAATGAGCTCTCAGGTGCTCTGAGACTACTTCACTGGTGCTCCTCAATGTTCTGGATGTTGTGGAACAGAATACAAGAATATCCTGAAGAATGTATGGTTGTCTTCGAAATGCTACAAAATCAAACTATTAGAATGTGCATATTTTGGAGCTATTGGGAGTATTGGCCGCGTCTCCAAGACTATTCCAGTGCATCTCAAACCTGGAGCTGTCCTCTCCAGGAGTGATTATTATAATGTTTATATCAAATAGTACAATTCAATCAACTAACTATCTTCCTCCTGCACACCTCGATTCGGGCATTATAACTTAATATACAGTCCAGTAGGTATCTAAATCCACATGATTATTTACAAGCCAGACGCTATCGATCCTATCTGATGCAGCGTTCTCTCGCACCAAATGTGCCGGTCCAACAATTGCTCTGACAGGTACAATATGCATCTTATCAGTCTCTTTGACAACCCGGATAAACCCGTCAACACAATCAGCCCAACCATGCGGATCTTTGTACTTGGTTGGAATCACCACTGCATAATCTGGAACTTGAGGACGTGATATCCATTGTTGAGACTTCTTGCACCGTGTAGGAAAGGTCGATATGGTTTTTCCGGCGGGCAGGAGCTCCTGAAATGGGAGGATCTGATTCCGAGGAGTCCAGCTGAAGTATAATACAGGAACAGAAGGAACTCGGCCTTGGAAGGTGTTATCAAGGTCACTGTCCGTATATTGGACCCAGATGTTATGAGATTCCGGCATGACCCCTTGGTTGGCATCGGTATATTCTACCTTGCAATCAAGTCCCAGATGCTCAACAGATGTAGGGCAGTGAAATGGTTGACGGTAGTACGACAGTCCATTCTGAAGTTTAATCAATATACTGTCAAGGAGTACATTCTGATCATATCCGAGCACCAGTCCACTAACTTCGTGTCCCCAGTCCTCTTTCATTTGTGAATGGAATAGCTGTCCAAAGTTGGGGATTACAAAATCTTCTGATGCATCTCTGAGTCAGGGTAATTTGATACTTCGGCACACTCCGCGGACAGGAGTTTCTCTCAAATGATTTACCTGTGGTGACACGGGGCGGAAAAATGGCTCGTCCTGACAATGCTGAAGGCGTAAAAGATGGGCTCTGCGAGTATTTTGCCGTTTATCGGCACCGGATAGTAGGTTGAAAACTTTTGCCGCGTCAATATCGTACCAGCCTTGCAGGGCAAGATATGAAAGTGTCTCTTCCATATAGTCAAGAGCAGTAGACCAGTCATTGTGCTTGAGCATCTGTCGAATGTAATTGACTTTGTTGGTAGATCGATATGCCTCTTTCACATCGCCGATAGGTAGCCTGTCAGAAAGATTGGTGGTGAAATTGTTGCCGGTACCCATTCGCCCAATTGACTCTGATATATGGCTCACGTGATGCATCTTTGGATATCCAAAATGGAGTACACACGGTTCAATGGTTATCCGGAGCTCCTGAACGCCGATTGCCTGCCACCAAGCTTCAAACTCGATCAGGTGGATGGACAATTCCTGCTTGAACTGCATCTTCTCATTCGATGTGATACCATAAATCTCTCTCTCCAACTGACTCACAATGCGGTCAATTTCAGCGAGACTCCAAGTAGTAGCTTCAGTCTCAGCATTGCATACACGGACCTGCAATTCCACACGCTTGTCGGCGGTCATGTTTACTGCCCCGTAAACCTCTTCTCCGTCAGAAGTCTTGATTTGAGCAAGTTTTTTGCCGAGTATGCTTCTGGGACCGGTTGCCTTAGTCCCGACTTCTTGTAATAGTTGTCGCTCATGATGTTGGAATAATTTATCGAAAAGCTTGCGTTTGCCAGGTGTCATTTGATGGGTTTCGCGCTCCAATCGCTCAATTGCCCTCTGCCGATCAGCCTCTGAGCATTTAGTTGCCGCTTGTCGGGCTTAATTCAGGTGCACCTGAAATTGCCTTCGTTTTGATGTTGTAACCTTTTCAGCCCCGTACACCTGAACATCCATTGCAGCACGGATTGTATGAATCGTTTGTTCTCGTAACTGATGGGATTCCGTTGCCAACTGTTCTTCCACTTTGGCCTTCACAGACTTCGACATTTTCTGATCCCGAAAGGCACCCTTCTTCTTGTAAACTTGCTTCAGTGCATTGTCTAGTGCTGTGAGGGAAAGGTCAGAGTGATTTTGTTGGCTGACAAGTTGAGAGAATTCACATAATGCCCGCACTGCTCCCATTACCGTTTCATCAGAGGCTGTTTCGGCCGCAGTTTTCCCAGCATCCTTGGAGCAGTCAAGAATTGGAGCGCAATTCACTGACAGTGTTCTGATCATGCCCCGGATCTCTTTGCCCTGGCAGGAGCTGCTTTTCATCGAATCGAATGGTGTAGAGAAGCGCTGGAGGCCTGGATATCGTGGTACTGATGTGAATCGATTGTCAAATTGATCCTTGACATTTCTAGCTTTCAGGTATTTGAGCAGCCAGTGCAATGTCTTTAACTAAACCCAGGAGCAGCTGATGCAATTCATCAGGCTGCCAAAGGCAATAGACATTGCAGAGAGGGAATTGCCAGAACTGGTTGCGGATTGGATGAACATGAAGAGTGTGCAGAACATCAATATTAGTTTCGTCAAGAAGCTCTGAGTAAACATGCTGATCTCGTGGGTCATCGAGTGCTCGACAAGTTGAATGCCCCATCGGTGCACCTTTAGGAATTTCACACATCGGGCATAAGCCATATGAGACTAGAGCAATCATGACTTGTTCTGGATAATCCCCGACCCAGGCCGCCAAAAGAGGATAACATAGTCTCTGGAATCCATCAGCACAATTCCATTTCAAGCCGGGACCAGTTATGTCAAGATTCCGGAGTGGGGTCAGCACTGTTCCAACTGCTGAATGCCATGCATCGTCGGTATTTTTGGCACGTTTTGGGGGACATGGAATAAGCCCAACGAGAATCCAGGCAGGCTTTTTTGGTGTACGGCGGATATCTTTTCGAATATTACCTATCCTGAGATACAGCGGCCAGGCATGCTGATCGCCTGAAAAATTGGTCAACTGAGTCTTGTCGGATGCACAAATGACTGGCACAATTGTCGCTCTGGCAGGAAGCTGATCTTGCGTATCCCACCACCAGTCGCCAGTGTTCATCTCACTGTATATTCGTTCACTTTCCAAGTCTGCGAGGTGCACCAGTTCAAAATCCAGGTGCGCCTGAAATGGGAGATGTGCCAAAAGGAACTGGATACATTTGAAAATATCCCTGTAGTATAATGTTCCGAAGATACGTGAATGATCTTCAATCCAAATATCATCGCCGAGCCCGAAATCGAGTTCTGAGAGGAGCTTTCGCAGAGCATCTGCAGATTGAAATGATTCGATTTTCAAGTTGTCCAGTCCTCGCCTCAGATGCTGATCGATCCACGTTTTCGTTTGCTGGCTAAATGATTGCGCCTGTTGAAAGTCGTGTGCTGACTGAAATGGATGCTATGGATTCCACTGTTCTCAGTACTTGTGATGCTTGTTGTACAATCCAGTTCCTTTGCCATATGCTTTCCCCCCCGCATTTTCCACTCCAACTACCTGCCTATGAGCCCTCGTCTTTGTTGGATCAGGGGTACATGTCAGATCAGGCTTCTGGGGGTCTATTGTTTCTTTGTCGGGAGTATCTTCAGGTGGTGGTGCACCCGGTACATTGTCTATGGGTAGATTATTAGTTGACTAGCTCATTCATGGCCATTCAGGTGCACCGACTGAACTTGAACCATGATGGCTCGGGTCGATCCCAGCCTGCAGGTGGTAAAATCCTGTCAGGTAATAGCCCTTCATTCATCGATATTGGGGGATATCGTTGATAGTGAGCCTCGAGTCGGTTCTCATCGAATAATTTCTTTTTGCAGATAAATCATTTAACAAGTTTCTGGCGTGTGTTGACCATACTCGAGAAATGGTCAGTGAACACATATTCAGATGCATCCCGATGATGCATCTTCAGGGGGTAATTTAGAGCCTCAGGGATATTGGGTTACTGTATGACATTCACAGCCGCATCGCACCCAGTCAAATGCGGGGGAGGGGTAAAATATAATCACCTTACGATCAGTTTTCTTTATAATCCAGGATATATATATCATATCCCTCACAATAATGGTGCACATCGTCTGCTGAACATTGTTAGAAAAGAAGAGAAGGTTTCTTTTGTCATCACTGCATTCACCACCATGGGCCTTAGACTACGTGATTGCGGCATTGTGAGTGATACCTGCGCTCGCGCCTCCGAGCAGCTGATAATGATGGTAGATCGTCTTAATAAAATGAATAGGTGAGTATCCTAGCTAGCTGTATGCCCGCGCAATGATCATCCAGAAGTGATAGGCTGGTAGGATGGTTGCTTCAGTAACGATCCTTGACCGGAGCGTGGATCCTGAGGAGAACAATACGTTTAGACAAGGAGCTCAATATGAAGCATCACTGTTGCTGCTCAACTCACAGGCCTCCTATTGAATGAGGTTGCAAGGTCGTACACGCACAACTTATGTTTAATATCCCTAGTCGTGCTAACCTTCATACTGGATATAGTTCTTGTTGGGTTCTGGAGATATCATATCATATCCCTTCTACAACCGTTAAAGTCATGGGAGCACATGAAGGTGAGCATCTATCCAATATCATAGTATATGCATTCGAGCATATATATAAAAAGAAAGGCGGGATGTGTGTGATTAAGGTTTCTTTTTCTCAAGGCCCAGGTTGGTTCCATGGATCAAAGGTGTAGTGAAACACCACAGTTCGTGACAACAGAATGGGATATAAGAAGCCCATCATTCCGCCGAAGGTCACTGCTGCCTGCAACATACTCAACCATACCCTGATTTATTCTACATCACATCGTACATCTATAGTAGTTTACCACCATCTGTGTTCCCAGAACATGTCGACGAAGGGATCTCCACCGCAGACACCGAATATGGCTCCACCGGTGTTAGGGGTCATCCCTTAGCAGCGATAATGATACTTGAATTATGATACAAGATGCATACATATCTACGATATGCATAACACCTATGCATGTGAACGTTCAAGTGGTCAGCAACATGCTCTAGGGCGAGAGTACATGTTGGTCGCGCGAAGTGTGGGTACTTCGTTCACACCTGGATACTATGCGGGACATGTGTGGTATTCACACATGGCAGTTGATAGTCATATGCGATTAAGAGAGCTCTTCTCCCCACCCGAAGGCGGGATGGGATTCGGAGAAGCACGTTCCGGTCTGGAGATAAGTCTTGACCTTAGCATGACGTAACTCCGGGATTAATGATGTAGGCAGTGTGCCTAGAGCGAGCACCACTAAGTTGACTCTGGTGGTCTGGATCGCAATGTAACCTCGTATCGGATACAAGCTTACGCGTCTTTGATCTACGTTCGCATAGCATCGGTTGGTCGCCGACTAAGTCTATGACGCAATTAATAACTCATGCGCATGAGGGATTAAGAGGCACAAGCATTATCACTCGGGTGATAGATATTCCAACTACCGACTCGTACGATGCAAAGGATGTCTGAGATATGGAAGATAAGTTGATATCACGCAATGGATGGCCTGATCGTTATCAGGAGCGTAACGCTTTCAAACCACACTGCATGAGCAAAATGACCTGAGGATGTTGTGGCGAGTTATTTCCGGGCGCTAAGCGGGCGTGGCCGAGATAACGCTATCATCGTTATGAGGAAGCACAGGCTATAAAGAGCCAGCGTTGGTCGAAGGAATTGGAGGAGATCAGCGAGCAAGTTAGTTTTCAGAACACCGAAGACGATCCTAAAATATTATTAAGAATTCTATCTATCTATCTATCTAAAAGGAAATAGTCGCCGCTATTTCTTCTCTAATCGAATTACGCGATTACCCTCTGTATGCCTGGACACAGACTCACACAATCTGAATACGCACTTCAGCAGATTGTAGAGTTATTCGGCAATCTTCTGTTCAGTTTACACGAGCACAAGTTAACCCACACCTACCGAGTGGTGTTATGTTTCGCACAACTCGAGAATATCGACTACCTGGTGCTACGATATCTGAACACCGGCTTATTATGATTCGAGGAATTTTCCGAGGACCTGTTGTTCGACGGGGAAGCTAGATTTATATTTACAGAGGAGACGGATTGTGGTATAGGTTTAGATTGGGAGTTCTCGTTGTTCAGGAACGAGAAGTTGAGTCTTAGGATAAGACGAGGAAAGAAAGAGATACATAGATAGGCGGCCGTACTTAGTTCAATAAATGTTGAATTAATTACTGGGACTAAAGACCCCCATAACAAACGGGTGGCCTAGTTGGCTTGCAACAGCGCCGTGACGACAATTCAGAATCCTCTGATAATGGTTCGCGAACTACCACTGGCAAAGACAGTCGATCTAGGAAACACACCAATCAATATCAACCGCCGCATGGGTATGGTTACCCTCCTTCGCAGCAGCCATTTCCAGGCGCTCCGCTGTTTTATCACCATTCTCCATTCAACATGACACACATTTCCCAACCAACCACCAGCGTAAGCCAACAATATCCAAGTTATGGGCCACCGTGGCAAAGATATGACCTCCACCAAGGCGGTTACGGCGAGTCTCGAATGGTTCCCCAGCAGCAGTTCCCAGGACGAGGGCCATCATCTCCCGGTGCACCGAGAGTGCCTACAGGACTGCTTGGAAACAATCCAGTCAGTCGGCCAATATCTTCCAGCTCTACTCCTCCACCTGGACCTTCTTCCGGCGCACCTGGGAGACCTCCCATTAGCCTCCCAACGAAACAATTCCTGCCACCTGTGGAGCCGCGGAAAACAGATATCGCAAGGATTGCAGACTTGCCACCATTGCCGGAGATTTCCTACGACGAATATGATGCAGATGATGAGAGCGACGATTCATCAAACTTGGGTGGTGCAGAGGGTAAACCCCCAGTCAGCCTGAAGTAAACCGAATTCTCTTTGAAGCAATTTGCCAAAAGGATGGGGCAGGCCAACTATAGTGTGTTCAACAAGTGGAAGAAAGTATGGGTGGCTGGGTTCCTCGAGAAGAAGCATCGGTCCATTATCCGGGGGCAGAACCGAGTGAAACAGCTAAGAGATGGACCCCTGCACTGGGAGACGGCAGTTGCAGATTTTTGGGAGACATTTCAGAGCTGGCTGCCATTGGATAATTTCGATAATGCTGAATGGATTCGTCGGCAATGGGTGGAGATGTTTTTAAAGAAATGTGCAAGCGAAATTCGGGAGGCAAAGAAAAAGGGAAGGCGAGGCAACAAGCGACAGGCGACAGAGTTGGGAGAGCGTGCGAGCAACAAGGCGAGAAATAACCTCCCACTGTTGCTATATACAACGTTCATGGTTGTGATTTGCCGTGTGTCGAATGGCAACGATATCTTTCTATCCCCAAACCAACTCCAAGCCGCATATACCGATGTGAGGCACTGGGACGAGCTGATTGAGTTCATCAACAACAACGGACGCCCGACAGAGCCATACATTCCAACGTCCAAGTTCAAGTGCATGTTGGAGCAGGCCGAATTGGACGAAGCATATATGGGATTATATACAAATGAGCAAATGATAACGGACTCCATGTATGGCCAGATTTCGTACAACTGTTGCCTTTCAAATCTTTTCAAGTTGACACTTAGACATGATCCGAATATATTTTTAGTCGAAATGAAGCGAGCTACAGGGACGGAGATTGCAGAGCACATAATTAGACCAGCGAAGGTAATCCCTGCTAGCCGTGTTAAGGCTAGATGTGCGCAATTGCTCATCATTATACATAGACATTGGAAGGTTCTGAAGAGGGTGGAAGAGAGGAGGGAGAGGAGGATGGTGGGCATGAGAATAATATTTGTATTAATGTAAGTTCTGATTGAAAGAATAGAATTGATTGTATTGCGTCCGTATATATTCGTTCCAATGATTGCTTGTCTGTGAAATACCTAACATCGCGATGAGTTTCAGGAGCGCCGGAATATGAGCCCATCTGCCCAGCTTACATCTGAGCAACTGAAAGAGATCATTGATGACGAAAAGAACACGGAAAAGGTGCAAGGGAGGTTGAGGAGCAAGTGGAGGATAGTGAGGAGGTCCTCGATCCAGCAAATACGAGCTCAGTATTGAATACGGTTCTCAGTACAATCAACAACGAATGTGAACACGAGTGTCTCGATGAGGCAGTCAGGCTGCTGAATGCTCATCCTATTCGTCAATCGACAGATGACCGGGTACCAGGCCAGAAGTTTTCAATTCCAGGCCTGGCCGGAACAAAGTTTCTGGCGCACCAGGTTTGGGCCATCTGGTTCATTGTGAGGAGGTGGGTTTGGGATACTGATATACCAGGAGCACTGGTGGCGGATGAAATGGGACTTGGAAAGACTTTCACCTCGGTTGCAGCGGCAATGCCTTGCAAATTGGTCACTGAGAAAGTTGTAATGGGGTTGCCAATGTCCATTTGATGGGGGAATACCCTTGAAGAGTGGGTGATTTTGGCGGTCAACGACTTTCCCGGCATTGTCGGTGAAGAACGAGAGTGGTATCCGCTCCAGAGATTGAATTCTGTGCCCCGCCGGCTGTTGGAGATCCAGACAACACCACCTCACGGGCATCCAACACTTGAATCAGTCCTTGAACCAATCTTGGTGGTTACCATGGCCGGAGTGGCAGAGAGCTTTAAGACCGTCATCGACGAGATGACACATGGAACCGAATTCAAACTGGTCAACTTGTTGCACGCCGAAAATGCGAATCTCACCCACGAGGATCCGAACACCAGTATTGACGAGCCGGAAAACCGATGGAATATCCACCATGTGTCATATGATACCTTAACATCCAGAGCGAAACCATCAAGTAACGGCCAACTCTCCTACTGTGCATGGAGTTTTGGGATTTTTGATGAGTCCCATCGGTACAAGACTAAAAACAGTGTGGGCTGGCACATTGCGATGAATGCTAAAATTGGATTCGAACTTCAAGTCACAGGTACACCGGGATTCCATTCACTCTATGACTGGTGCTATCAGGTGATGTGGCTGTTTTCAGGTGTGCCTGACGATCCAGAGGATGAGACTGTGAAGGAACCGCATGGTGCAGATGCATTGTATTCTGCTGTGAAAAGTTTGATGCATGCTATCCCGACTGAAGGCGAAGAAGCTCAACAGGATGCGGCGTACCGGATGATACAGATTGCAAAGCCTTGCACGATAAGGAGGTGGTCAGAATCGAAACTTGCCAATGGAAAACCACTAGTGCGGATACCGGAGGAGAATGCACACCTCATTGATCTCGAGTGGACTGAGGATGAGCAAGGAAAACTGAAGACTCTTGTGGAGAGATACACTTCGCGGGGTGCTTCAGGAGCATGGAGGGTTCATAGATGGCGGCTAGCATGTTTCTCCTTAGTGCTGGGAGACACAGAGGATCGCAACAAGCTTTCTGGACAATAGTACGATGAATGGCCACTCGATACTTGGGTGGATTCTCCGATTTTACGATCACTGAGAGAGACATTTCTGCCAATGCTTGTCAACGAACATGCGGAGTATCCCGAACCTGACGAAGATGACCCATTAAGAGAGGCGCTCCTTCCACAACAAGAGAGACACGAAAATGCTCTCCCCAGTGCACCTCGTCCACACACAGCAGTGCTGTTTTGTCCTCTTCCTGGCCAAGTTCATCATTTGAAGTGGTGGCTAACGAAGTATTTCGCGGATCATGTGGATATTTTCCACATGTATGCAGAAATGGGCAATGATGAACGCACAGAAATGCAGCTCAGATTCCAAGATTCATGCAATCCCTCTGTATTCGTAACGACACCCAAAGTGGGTGAGACCGGTCTGAATCTCACTGCAGCAAACCTTGTGGTAATACCTCAGATGTTCTGGGTACTGAACGAGCCGCGGCAGGCATTTGCACGAGTGGTCCGGTTAGGGCAAAACAGAGTACCACATACATGGTTACTGAATACAGGTCCTGGTGGCTATGATAACCGCGCGAGTGAGCTCCACCAACTCTCTGCAGTGGCCCAAATGAGAGTCCTGCACGGCTTGATGAGTCGACCGAACATCACATCGTCGATGATTTACCGCATTCTGGAGTCTCGTGATGACCACACAAAGCAGCTGACAGAGAATGAAGACACTTTTCAGTCAGATGAGCTATCATCTTAGATTGTAAGAACGCTTCATCAAGGTATGCCTCTTTAGACATTCAACCAACGTAATCTTCTTAATAGATACAAATAGTCAAAAGGTCATTTGTATGGCACACTATACTGCATAAATGAATCCTGTTTCTCTGTCATTTTAAAGCGACTCAAAGTTCTGTTGTTGGATTTGGGGTGTCTTTAATCAAAAACTTCTCGAGTGGGATCTCATTTGCGTTCTTGATTGTTATTATCAATGACTAATAAGAGATGAAGTCAATTGATAAGCTGAATTACAAACTCCCGGGCTGGCCTATCTCATGATAAATGGCCTGAATCGAATGTTGAGAACGCAACAGCGAAGGGCTTCGAATCATTCGTCTGTAGCAATTGTGAGGTGCACCGGAAACCTATGGCCACGTACACATTTTGAAGTCAAAAAAGTGAACAATGCCCAATTCAGCGACTTTAAGGCGCACCGGCGAATCCTGGCCATATGTCATGAGTCTCGTTTAGATAGATCGTGCACTGCAGATTTGGCAATCCAATTTGGCAATAAAGTAAGTCATAGTGATATTGAATAGCTGTGTCAGAATATGAGACACCAACTGGCTGATTCCGGGCAAAGCTGCAGCTTTTGCTGCCATTTGATTCAAGTTCTGGTGCACCAGAGAATTATCAGCATACGTTTTGAGTCGCGTTATGCCAGATCCAGCACCGCTTATTCGCCAATCCAATTTGGCAAGGAGACTGTCTAGGCGATATTGAGACTTCTTGTGTCTGAATTTGAGACACGGCTCGCTTATTCGTGGCAATGCCGCATCTATTGCTGGCATATGCTCAAAGTTCAGGTGCACCGGAGAGTCCTGGGCACCGATCGTCTTGACTGTCACTGCGTAATTGCCAATCCCACTCCGCAATTGACTCAGTCGACACGATAATCGAGTTCCGGTGTCAGAATATGAGACATGGGCTCACTTATTCATGGCAAAGCTGCAGCTTATGCAGGAATATCATAGTCGTTCGGGCACACCTCAGATCGGCATCCCAGAGCGTCGGAGACTGAGACACGGCTCGGGTATTCAGGGCGAAGATGCACCTTCCGCTGCTGGGTATGTCCTGGCCTATGATTGAAGTTCGGGCACAATTGAGATCTCCAATCCAGTCCCGAATGACGTTCTTGGATTGCTATGAGGTCAACTTTGGCAATCTGCGACTCATTATGAATGTCTCATTCCAGGTCAGGCACACCTCAACTGCGACAATAAGCCTCCGAAGCGCTTGTTCCCCACTTCATAGTGCTCTCTTTATTTTAGTTTGCGTCATTCTCATCATGTTTTCTTCGGCTTTGAATCAGTGGACACTGTGCACACAGATTGTCATCTCTCAAGACACTGCACATTTAGGTGCAGGCAGCTCATCCCGCTCGCCCTCTGCTAATATATCAATCTATGCTTGATCGGTATGTGAAGGCCGCCGCTACAATGCCTTTAACTGTTAGCTCCGGGTCAACTGTCCTTTGGAGGAAGGTAGCCCTGCACAACTAAACCCTAAATGCATAGATCTGGCCAATTATCAACCTCACTTAACTCGATATTGCCTAGTAGTATGTTTGGACCTCTGCTTCCCAATCCTAAAATAGCTTCTGCATCATCGAGCTCTGTCAAAAGAGCTGCAGCTCGAGAGCGAGAATCTCAACAGACAGATTCTGCTCAGTGACTCTACAAGATGGCCGGTAACTCCCGCTCACCCATGTACCGCACTTACTCAAAGAGGCCTAAGTTCTCAATGCTTGGAATGCAGACTTGACTCGATTCTGACTAAATGTATGTTTGGGCCGCCAAAACTCGTATCTGAAAAGAGATTATGTGAACCGATTTCCATCATGAGAGAAGTTCGAAGAGAGCGACTCTTGAAAGCTCGAGTGATGAAAAGACAACTTAGAAGATT
>Ga0307512_10002530_pt1 | contig 22893 bp, 25 predicted proteins | sample 14_EM_MG_FD_200267 | JGI IMG/M metagenome (GOLD analysis project Ga0307512, IMG submission 200267) | Populus trichocarpa ectomycorrhiza microbial communities from riparian zone in the Pacific Northwest, United States - 14_EM | ecosystem: Host-associated > Plants > Roots > Unclassified | place...
TGTGTGGGACACCCAATGGCACCGCGGCGCGCCAGCGGAGAGATTCCTTGACCATTGCCTGCATGTAAGGCAGATTCGGAGCATCTGCAAACGTTGGGGGACGGAATCGACCGACGACAACATCGAGCTCATCTTGTGCTCGCGTCTGTATTTCTGGATGTGCCATCATCGCCAGCACCCACCAGAGTAATGTGGTAGCAGTTGTCTCTGCGCCTGCAGTGCTGAGAAAGCAGTTCAGAATTCGTGTTAGCAATGACAGCAAAAGGACGCACTACAATGTGCCAAGGACCCAGGCGATCTCATCACGGGAGAGCCCATTTCGATCGGCATTCTTTATCAGCGATGCACCCACGCTCGGTCTTTCGGATCCTTTCGCCTGGGATACCAGCTTTTCAGGAGAGACTTGTTGGGAAAATGCAGCTTATTGGCTCACAATGTCATCACAAACGGTATTCAGACACCTATTGAACATTGCTGTATGTTGACGGAAGTGTTCAAATCCTTCACGTTTCCATCTCGCAAATCTAGGATTCTCCTGCGATAGGCATTTCAAGCATAGAATATATGGCATACGAACGTACCTTTCCGGTATGTAGATCATCCAAGGGAGCAACTCAACAAGATGTGCTCCGGGAGCAGCAGCTGCTGACATACGTTCAACAAATGTGTTGATTTCCGTGACTGTCTTATCACGTTCATCCTCAAGGGTGGGATGATCGTATAAGATAGACATGATGGCAGAAGTAGAGGAGCGTTTGAAATGCTGGTCCAAGGATTTCGGATTCTTGAGAATTGAAGAGGCGAGGATGGTGGCCTCTTTGGAAAAAGTTGGGTGATAATCACGAACCACGGCCTTTGTGAGCACTTCATGTTGCGCGCGGCGCACCCGACGCCAACTAGGAACAAAAATGTAAGTCCCGAAACTTCAGAGGAAATATGAACACCAACAGATCTCCGTATGACATGAGGACGGTGAACAGACCACCACAGAAGATTTCATGAGCAACAATTTGGCGAGGGCGATCCGAAGAAATGTTTGCGCGGCGATCGAGAAGTTCGGAGGCAGCCTTGAGGCTATTAATGACGATCATGGGCCGACCCAGGGCATTCAAATACATAAGATTTTCTGTCATCCTGGTAAACTTGTCGTGCCACAAGACTGAGCGAAAATAGAATTGGGCATACGAAAGTTTCGTTTGCAATCTTTCCCGAACATCCATCGCTTGTCCTTGAGTTGAAGGACATTTCCGAGAACTGGAAGACCTTTTGGGCCAGGTGGAACTTTACGCCATGGGCTCGTTGCATATTGTGCTGCCAGAACAACGATGAGGCACAAGATGAAACCGAAGCGTGGCGCTAGAAGTTGGGAGAGTGCAGCGAACGAGAGACAACGGAGGCCTCGATCAGCGTCAGCACAATCGAAAGCACTAATGCTAGGACCACTGGCAGGTGTGGGCGTATTAAAAGTCATTGGTATTGCTTTGACGTGGAGGAAGACCCAAGAGAAGGTGTACCGATTGCATTTCGAGGGCTTTCCAGTTGTCTTTTAGGTCCGTGTTGACGTGGGGAAACGTTGTGGAAACGTTGCGGAAACGCGGAATCTCACGGTCATTTGAAATTGATTTCGGTTCTCGCCTTGAACACGAGACAGAAGAATTAATGAAGCTTCTTGTTTCGGGCGACCCGCATATGGCAACAACAGCTATACTCAAATAGAAGGAACGGAAAGCGGCCGACGCCGACACGAAGGGACCGACTAATCTACTCAAATACGACAAGTAAGCCGAGCAAGGCTGTCGCCGGACCAAGCCCCCAAGCCGTCAGTAATCGACCAAGTCCATTGTGCTCCTCTCAAAGTAGTACTCGTGAATACTACAGGTTCTCCGAGTTACATCCGCCTCAACTGAAGTAAATTAGTACATATTTACACACTGGATAGGCATGGATGCAGCTGGATGGCCACTTGTGACCGTATCAAGGATGTCATACCTCTTCCCGAATCCCGAAGTTACTTGTAAGCGAGCGAGGCCCGAGCCGTACTACTTGACGCGAATTGTCTTGCAAGCGAACAATCAAAGAACGACTAGCTAGGGAAAAGAAACAAACAAAGGGTGGTTCGAACTGCTAAACCCGCGAGACAGGTGTCAGTTCAGTTGAGAGTTGAGAAATGGGCGCCAATGGGCGCCTAACCTAGTCACGAACCAACCCACGTGATCGGTTACTCCCTTGACTGAGTCGACTCGAGCACGAAATCGTGAGATTTTCTCTTGGAATTCCTCATCCAATTAGCTTCCAATTAGCATTCATCATATGTATATCCACAACCAGCCACAATTACTGCCTGACAGGCCTGGCCACTCCTGACGACATCACTTGCGCACTCAGCGCATTTATCTTTTCTGAACCCACACCCGTGCCCACCCAACTAAGTGCGAATACTTACGACTGGAAGCACACCTGGCCCGCTGTCATACTAGCGCCGTCGCCAACGGCTTCGAAGCCGTGGATGCTGGAAGGGTTTCGCGATGGTACCGGTATCGTGCGCATCTGCGGGAACCAATCCCATCATCACAGCCCCTTCCTCCTCGCGTAGCAATGGGAGTAAGACTTGACTACCTAAGTTCTCACCACTATCCCGTGCTCCCCTCTTCCCGCTGCGCCTACTGCGCCTCGCAGCACATCGACAAGTCCACAATATGGCTGGTGCCGTCAGTAATGGCTGCATGCGCTTGTACTACGGGTATCCGCACTAGTGAATGTGTCTCAATCGTGGTATGCGAGGCAATATTGGTCGGTTCGGCCATGTCGTGCGCCAGGGTGCGTCTTGACGGTGCGCTGGGCGTGGCTGTCGGAGAAGGATGTGGCACTGTACATGCTGAGGTAGCTGACGGGTACGTGCGATGGTCAATAGGTGAGCATCTCGGCTTGTCCCTGGGTGTTAACGTAGCCAATCCCGGAATATTGGAATCTTACAGATCGATGCGTGAGCATATATCATCCTCGATTATGATTACCTCTCTGGCTGCCTCCTCCCGACGCTTCCACCCCTATCACGTTCTCTGGCACCTGCCTACAACATACATATGAATATTTGCCTTGGTGTCCCTGGGGCAGCGGCGACGCTAATACATCTCATGTGAGTAACTTCATCAGGCCGTGCTCTGACTAGGTGCATATGGATATATGAATGTTCGCATTGGGGTCATCATACTAGCCCAATAGCAAGGTCGAATCGCCCCAGCGATTTGCCCGCGAGCACCTGCGTCGAGGCCACTGACTTGTCGCCGGATTTTTTTTTTTTTCATTTTCCCTTATTTGCTAGGCTACAAAGTACACTAGGTAGCATATATGTGTGACGAGGCAACGCACGTTTACCTGGCAATTATCATCTTTTGTTGTGCCACATGAAATCTACGTGAGACCTCAGTGTTTTAGAATGGGAACAATGTCAGCCTGTGACCAGGTGGGGCGATCCGTGGCTGACATAACACCTTTCCCCCCCAGCCAATCCCATCAAAAATTTCATTATACAAGCAGAAGATTCCGAGCAAGGGCCCAGGCAAGTATCCTATGCGATACATTGGAACTCGCGTTTCTGACTTGTACCGTACCTCGCGCAGAAAACAAGAGCACTACCTCACGCTTTCATCAACTCCATTTGCTCCGCAAGTAACGATGGTGCCTCGGGGAACCGAGGGATAGCGTTACACCTGTAAGGCACGGGCCGGCTAGAACACATTAGTAAAAAATTCAAAGCCATAATCCAAACAGGATAGGATGGAGATATTAGCGTACAACACCGATCCAAAATCGACGGGCGTTTCATCGAGCGGGACCTCCTTCCCATTTTCATCGCGCGGGCGTTCGAGCCTCACAGCCCAGAGAACCGTGGCCATACTGATGAATAGCGTCTCATTGGCCAAGTGTTTACCAACACAAGCCCTCCGCCCAAACCCGTAAGCACAGTGCCCATCATCGTGCGTCTCCACAGTGACTGGGCCTGGGATCAGACTGCCATGCTCATCCAAGAATCTCCCAGGATTGAAGTCGGCCGCATCGTCACCATAGAGTGCCGTGTCGTGGTTACATTGCCACAGGTTTGCGAGGCAAATGGTCCCCTTGGGAATGAACATCCCTTCATACCAATCGTCCTCTGTCGTGCTGTGCGGGATACCCAATTGTGCCACGGGGCGCCAGCGGAGAGATTCCTTGATCATTGCCTGTATGTAAGGCAGACTCGGAGCATCTGCAAATGTTGGGGGGCGGAATCGACCGACGACAAGATCGAGCTCATCTTGTGCTCGCGTCTGTATTTCTGGATGTGCCATCATCGCCAGCACCCACCAGAGTAACGTGGTAGAAGTTGTCTCTGAGCCGCCAGCGCTGCAATGCAGTTCAGAATTCGTGTTAGCAATGACAGAAAAAGAGCGCACTATAATGTGCCGAGGACCCAGGCGATCTCATCACGGGAGAGCCCACTTCGATCAGAATTCTTGATCAGCGATGCACCCACGCTCGGTCTTTCGGATCCTTTAGCCTGGAGTACCAGCTTTTCAGGAAATATTTGTTCGGAAACGCAGCTTATTGCGCTTACAATGTCATCACAAACGGTGTTCAGACACCTATTAAACAGTGCTGTATGTTGCCGGAAGTGTTCCAATCCTTCTCGTTTCCATCTTGCAAATCTAGGGTTCTCCTTCGATAGGCATTTAAAATACACAATATATGGAATATATACGTACCTTTCTGGTATGTAGATCATCCAAGGAAGCAACTCAACAAGATGTGCTCCGGGAGCAGCAGCTGCCGACATACGGTCGAAGAGTGCGTTGATTTCCATAACTGTCTCATCGTGTTCGTCCTCAAGGGTAGGATAATCGTATAAGATAGACATGATGGCAGAAGTAGAGGAGCGCTTGAAATGCTGCTCCAAGCCCGTCGGATTCTTGAGAATTGAAGAGGCGAGGATGGTGGCCTCTTTGCAAAAGGTTGGGTGATAATCAAGAACCGCGGTTTTTGTGAGCGCTTCATGTTGCGCGCGGCGCATGCGACGCCAACTAGGAACAAAAATGTAAGTCCTGAAACTTCAGAGGAAAGGGTGAACACCAACAGGTCTCCGTATGGCATGAGGCCAGTGGCCAAACCACCACAGAGGATTTCATGGGCAACAATTTGACGAGGGCGATCGGAATAGGTGTTTGCGCGTCGATCGAGAAGTTCGGAGGCAGTATTGAGGCTATTGATAACGATCATGGGCCGACCCAGGGCATTCAAATACATAATATCCTCTGAGATATCCTTGGTAAGCTTGTCGTGTCACAAGAGTGAGCGAAACTAGAATTGGACATACGAAAGTTTTGTTTGCAATGTTTCTCGAACATCCATCGCTTATCCTTGAGTTGAAGGGCATTTCCGAGAATTAGGAGACCCTTTGGGCCAGGTGGAACTTTGCGCCATGGACTCGTTGCATATTTTGCTAGTAGGATGATGACAAGGCTCAAAATGAAACCCACTCGGGGTGTCAGAAGTTGGGAGACTGCCGCGGACTCGGACGACAGCCAATAGTGGTGTGAGTCAGCACGGCCAAGAGAATCAGTGGGTCGACCACTGAAAGACGGCGCTGAATCGAAAGTCATTGATATTTTTTTAACCGGGAGGGGAGCTCCAGATGGGGTGACGATTGTATTTCGAGAGCCCTCTGGTTGACTATAAATGTCAGGTTCGACCGTAGAAGCCTCTCACACTGTCAGCGTAATTTGGTTTTTGTGTGGAAAAACCCGAGATAAACTGTGGAAAAATCCTTAATATTGCGTTGGGAAATGGGCATGGATTTTGTCTAGGCTTTATCAAGCTTTATCATTTCACTACCATCGCCAAGACCATATTAAAGGCTGGGGTGCCTGGTGCCTTGATTGGGATGAGAATATTATCCCAAATTTGGCGTCTGACTCAAAATGGACGATGGCTTATATTGCCTCCGATCTGGGTTATCACCCGCTCCCAAGATCTATGCAGTCCTGCCGCCCTGCAGGTTGGAACCTGCAGTAGACTTTTTAGTTGTGTACCATGTGCAAAAAAAAGCGCCATACCTCACGCCTTCATCAATCCATTTGCTCCATGAGTAAGGACGAGGCCTCGGCGAAACTAGGGGTGGCATTACACATGTATAGCACCGGCCGGCTACGAAGCATCAGTCGAAATTCCAAGCTGGGTGTGAACATGATAAGGTGGAGAATGTGACTCACAAAACCGTTCCGATATCAACAGGCGTTTCCGTATCGACCGCGACTCTCCTTCCCGTTTTCATCACGTGGGCATTCGAGCCTCCGCGCCGAGCGTCGCGCCTTTATGCAATACCAAAAGCCCAGCGCCGAAATCGAGCGCCGAGCACGCGTCCTGTGCGCGTACCAATGGATGTACCACCACGCCAAGGTCGCACGCAAAGAAGCCCAGAAAGTTGACCAGGCGCGTCGTGAGAAGAGAACGAGCGACGCGCGAGGCTGGTGTCGCGGAGAAGAATCGGGTTGATGTTCAGACGCAACGCGATCGCGAGCCGAAGGGTGGAAAGGCCACGCAGATAAAAAAAGAAAAAGGGAGCCAAGGAACTTGAGAAGGTTGTAATCAGGTTACGCACCCAAGTCGGGATTAAAGAGGGCTCCATCGAGGATGAAGAGGCTGTGTGGGAGGCGTCTGGGCGTGGGCTCAGCGAGGTGCGCGCGTCTTTTCTTCTCGTCCTTTGTTTTCACGTTGGCTCATATTTCACCCAGCTCGAGGCTTCACCAGCGGTGAAAAAGGTACAAGTAGATGCTGTCATGGCCGCGACGCAGACGGCACTCGCCACTACCGAATACTTCCTCCAGACACTCCTCACAGGTCTCACCAGTTCTTCCGCGCTGTCCTCCGATGGCGGTGGATACATGGGCCAGATTGCGGATGGCCGCCCACGACTGGCCGAGGCGGCTGCCAAGGAAGAGCTGGCTCGCGTGAAGTTCGACATGAGTAGGCGTGAGATTGGGGAGCTCGAGGAGCGGTGGAAGGCGGTGGAACGGGAGGGCAGTCAAGGCGAGCGTGACGTCAAGGAGATGCAGGCCGAGGTCGAGAGTCTGCGAAAGAAAGCGGCGGGACGGGATGGAGCCCAGAAAAGGAGTAGGCGTGTGAGGAGGCGTTGCGGAGAGCAAAGGAAGATGGGACGCGCTGTACACGGGTGCGTCTTTGCCCTCTCCTTCACACGAAGTTTTTTGTTCAACAACTAGTTGATAACGTAGGGGCGGGATGTGGTGCATTCGCGGCTTTTCCAGTTTGATTTCAACTACACGGATTCGACACGCAGAAGGTCAAGGACCTCGTCTCGTCGCTCGTCGCGCTCAGGCCCGAGAACCACGAGAAATGCACGGCGCTCAAGATCGCGGCTGGCGGCAAGCTATACAACGTCGTCGTGGAGGACGAGCGCGTAGGCAAGGACCTCCTCGAAGAGCGGCGGGATTCAGAGAAACGTGTGACATCCCGCTCTGTGGGTTTAAGATTTCCGCTGAAGTGCATGCCGCAGCCCTATCTACTGTATGTGACGAGGCGATGCACGCGTTTACCCCAGAAACAACGGTTATCACCTTTTTGTTGTGCCACATGGAATCTATATGAAGTTCAAAAATATTCTAGATGGGATGTCGATCCGTAGTATCCGTAGCTGGCATAACATCTTTGCACACCCAGCTAATCTTGTCAAAAATTTCATTACAGACAAAAGACTCCGAGCAAGGGCCCAGGCAGTGCCGCAAACTCCTCGTACACCTAAATCCCATTTACGGCAACCATTGTGATACATTGGAACCTGCAGTTCGACTCCTCAGCTGTGCATCTCGCGCAGAAAAAAAAAAAAAGGGTAATACCTCACTCTTTCATCAACTCGATTTGCTCAGCGAGCAACGATAGTGCATCAGGGAACCGAGGGATAGCGTTACACCTGTACGGCACGGGCCGGCTAGATTACATCAGTCCAAATTCAAAGCCGGATCCGATGGAGATATTCGCGTACAACAGCATTCCAATATCGACAGGCGTTTCATCGAGCGGGACCTCCTTCCCATTTTCATCGCGCGGACATTCGAGCCTCATGGCCCAGAGAATCGTGGCAATACTGATGAACATCGACTCATTGGCCGCGTGCTTACCAACGCAGGCCCGCCGCCCAAATCCGAACGTACTGTGTCCATCGTCGTGAGTCTCCACTAGGCCTGGGATCAACCTGCCGTGCTCATCCAGGAATCTCTCAGGATTGAAGTCGGCTGCATCGTCACCATAGAATGCTGGGTCGTGGTTGCATTGCCACAGGTTTGCGAAGCAAATGGTCCCCTTGGGAATGAACATCCCTTCATACCAATCGTCCTCTGTCGTGCTGTGTGGGATACCCAATGGTAGCCCGGGACGCCAACGGAGAGATTCCTTGACCATTGCCTGTATATAAGGCAGATTCGGGGCATCTGCAAATGTTGGGGTGCGGAATCGACCGACGACAACATCGAGCTCATCTTGTGCTCGCGTCTGTATTTCTGGATGTGCCATCATCGCCAGCACCCACCAGAGTAACGTGGTAGAAGTTGTCTCTGCGCTTCCAGCGCTGCAAAAGCAGTTCAGAATTCGTGTTAGCAATGTCAGAAAAAGAACGCACTATAATGTGCCAAGGAGCCAGGCCATCTCATCACGGGAGAGCCCACTTCGATCGGAATTCTTCATCACCGATGCGCCCACGCTTGGTCTTTCGGATCCTTTAGCCTGGAGTACCAGCTTTTCAGGAAAGATTTGTCGGGAAAACGCGGCTCATTGGCTCACAATGTCATCACAAACGGTGTTCAGACACCTATTGAACATTGCTGTATGTTGGCGGAAGTGTTCCAATCCTTCACGTTTCCATCTCGCAAATCTAGGGTTCTCCTACAATACGCATTTCAAATACACAGTATATGGCATATAAGCGTACCTTTCCGGTATGTAGACCATCCAAGGAAGGAACTCAACAAGATGTGCTCCAGGAGCAGCAGCTACCGATGTACGGTCGATGAATGCGTTGATTTCCGTAACTGTCTGATCATGTTCGTCCTCAAGGGTGGGATAATCATACAAGATGGACATGATGGCAGAAGTAGAGGAGCGGTTGAAATGATGGTTCAAGGCTGTCGGATTCTTGAGAATTGAAGAGGCGAGGATGGTGGCCTCTTTGGAAAAGGTTGGGTGATAATCAAGAACTGCGGCCTTTGTGAGCGCTTCATGTTGCGCGCGGCGCATGCGACGCCAACTAAGAATATCACTGTAAGTCCTGAAACTTCACAAGAAAGTGTGAACACCAACAGATCTCCGTATGGCATGAGGGTAGAGATCAAACCACCACAGAAGATTTCATGGGCAACAATTTGACGAGGGCGATCGGAATAAATGTTTGCGCGTCGATCGAGAAGTCCGGAGGCAGCCTTGAGGCTATTGATGACGATGATGGGCTGACCCAGCGCATTCAAATACATAATATCCTCTGAGATCTCCCTGGTAAGCTTGTCGTGTCGCAAGAGTGAGCGAAACTAGAATTGGACATACGAAAGTTTCGTTTGCATTCTTTCTCGAACATCCATCGCTTATCCTTGAGTTGAAGGACATTTCCGAGAATTGGGAGACCCTTTGGGCCAGGTGGAACTTTGCGCCATGGACTCGTTGCATATTTTGCTACTAGGACGATGACAAGACTCAAAATGAAACCCACTCGGGGTGTCAGAAGTTGGGAGACGGCTGCGAACGAGAGCCAATGGAGGTCCGAGTCAGCACGGCCAAGAGAATCAGTGGGACGCTCAGTGAAAGACGGTGTCGAATCGAAAGTCATTGATATTTTTTTGACCGGGAGGGGAGCTCCAGATGGGGTGACGATTGCATTTCGAGAGCCCTCTGGTTGTCTTTAAATGACCGTGGAAGCACCTCACACTGTCAGCATAAATTGATTTTGTTAGACTACGACCCGGCAGCAAGTATCAGTACACGTACATCAGCGCGCACACGTTAGTGCGCGCCCCGGCAACTGTGGCATCTCCGGATAATGTCATCAGGAATTCGGCCAAATTCTTGAGAGGCAGAGGAGGGTGGCGCGGAATTGCAAAAAAAGACCGGGGGTCCCCGGTCCTTTTTTTCAAATTGACCTCGGGTGGCTATCCATACATGGTAGTGGGTGGTTCCATATATAGTCCAGGGTGGTTCCATATATGGTCCTGGGTGGTTCCATATATGGTCCTGGGTGGTTCCATATATGGTCCTGGTTGGTTCCATATATGGGTGATAAGATAAGTCCCCCAGGGTCTCGGATAGCCTGGACTGCTGTATAATGGCAACTGAAGCCCGGCCCAATCAACCGAAGAACACAGGAAGACAAGAAAACATCGAGGCTCAAGATGCCTGCCACTTGGAGAAAGTGAAGGAAAGGGGTTTCAAGAATAAACATGTTTTTATTTTCACGTTTATTATGTTTTACCAGGGCTCCTGAACCACACCGAAAAGAGGGGACAATTACATTTTCAGGCTTGGCCTGTCTGTTATCATTGAAATGGAAGGAAAGACCCGCCCCAACATCGAGTTTGCGCAGTGATACAGACTCATCATTTTCGAGACCAAACCAATCAAGTCACAAAGAACATACGGTACTTTACATCACACAGGCAACGAGGGTGACACTCTGTCTTTCGGTGTTTCGCAAATTCATACCCGTACAATATAGGCGCCATAGATGGAAACCCATCCATTTCATCTTAAGTATATATACTAGGTCTACGGCGAGGACTTCTGAGCTACGTACCGCGTACGAAGATTCCACCATACCTCACGCGTCACGCCTTCAGTAACTCGAGTTCCTCTGCGAGTAATGATGATGCCTCAGGGAACCGAGGGGTAGCGATACACCTGTACGGGACCGGCCGGCTGGAACACATCAGTCGAAATCAATGCCGGGTGCAGACGGAATACGATAGGGATTGAGGCTCACAAGACCATCCCAGCATCGACGGGCGTCTCCGTATCGAGCGTCACCTCCTTCCCATTTTCATCACGCGGGCATTCCAGCTTCATAGCCCAGAGCACGGTGGCCATGCTGATGAACAGCGACTCGTTGGCAGCGTGCTTACCGACGCAGGCCCTCCGTCCAAACCCGTACGTACAGTGCCAATCGTCACGCGTCTCTGCGGGACCCGGTTTCAGCCGGCCGTGCTCATCCAGGAATCTCCCAGGGTCGAAGTTTGTCGCATCGTCGCCGTAGGCCGCCGGGTCGAGGTTGCATTGCCACAGGTTCGTGAGGCAGAGGGTTCCCTTGGGAATGAACATCCCTTCGTACCAATCGTCCTCTATCGTGCTGTGAGGAATGCCCAGCGGCAGCGCAGCGCGCCACCGGAGAGTTTCCTTGACCATTGCTTGTATATAGGGCAGATTCGGAGAGTCCGCAAACGTCGGGGGACGGGAGCGACCAACGACCACGTCGAGCTCATCTTGTGCGCGCTTTTGTATATCCGGATGTGCAATCATGGCCAGAGCCCACCACATTAAGGTGGTAGCGGTTGTCTCCGCACCCGCAGAGCTTCAAAAGAAGTTCATAATTCGTGTCACCAAAGACGGAGAAAAGAACGCACTACAAAGTGCCAAGGAGCCAGGCAATCTCGTTACGTGAAAGCCCACTTCGGTCGATGTTCTTTATCAGGGATGCACTCACGCTCGGTCTTTCAGACCCTTTGACCTGGAATAGCAGCTATTCAGGGGGGATTATTGTGCAAGACGGGCTTATTGGCTTACAATATCATCGAAAACGGCATTTAGAAGCCTGTTGAACATGGCTGAATGCTGCCTGAAGTATTTCAATCCTTCGCGTTTCCATCTTGAAAATCTAGAGTTCTATCGTGATTAGCGATACAAAAATACAACAGGGAGTACGACCACGTACCTTTCTGGGATGTATATCATCCAAGGAAACAACTCAACTAGATTTGCTCCAGGAGCAGTCGCTGCCGACACACGATCGATGAACCCGTGGATTTCCGTAATTGTCTTATCATGTTCGTTTTTAAGGGTAGGATAATCGTATAAGATGGCCATGGTGGCGGAAGCGGAGGAGCGCTCAATATGCTTGTCCAAGGCCTTTGGATTCTCGAGGATTGAGGAGGCAAGAATAATTGCCTCTTTGCAGAAGGTTGGGTGATAATCGCGAACCGCGACTTTTGTGAGCATTTCATGTGCCGCGCGGCGGGTGCGACGCCAACTAAGGGGGAAAATGGTAAGTCCCGAAGTTTCAGAGGAAAGTGAATACAAACATGTCACCATAAGGCATGAAGGCAGTAAAAAGATTACCACAGAGGATTTCATTCGCAACGATGAGACGAGGGCGATCGGAGGACATGTAGGCGCGCCGATCGAGAAGCTCAGCGGCAGCCTTGAGGCTATTAAAAACGAGAATGGGCTGGCCGAGGGCATTCAAATACATGATATTTTCTGGGGAGTTTCTGGTGAACTTGGAGCGTTCAAAGAGTCGACGAAGTGGACTCGGACGTACCGAACTTTTGTTTGCAATCTTTCTCAAACATCCAGCGCTTGTCCTTAAGCTGAAAGGCGTTTCCGAGAAGTGGAAGACGCTTTGGACCCGGTGGGACTTTGCGCCATGGGCTCCTTGCATATTGTGCCGCTAGAACGATGACAAGGATAAAGATGAAACTGACGCGCGGCGTCAGAAGCTGGGAAAGGGTAGCAAATGAGAGGCGGTGCAGGTGCAGGGTGGCGTAATCGAGAGTTGTGGTAGAACCAGAGGAGGGCGTGTCGAAAGTCATTGTGGGGGCGATGGAACCTTGACCTAGAAGGAACTCTCAAGGCGATTCGGAGGTGCGAGTAGTTTTTCAATGGTTTGCTGGTCGTCGGAAGCCTTCCTGGTTCCACCCACAAAAGTCAGTGCGGCATTAAATTCGGTTCCAGCTTTGTACGTCAAACAAGAAGACTTCTTGTTTCAGGCAACCCGAGTACTGTATGCAGCTGGTCCGAGTCATGCATGTCATGTTCCAAACTTCCAATGGGGATTTCCATCTATATGATTGGCCCTGGCATTGCCTAGTTAGTGTCGCAGGTTCTCAAGTTTCCCTGGTGTGCTTGCTTGATTTAGGAAACTCGGGATACAAATTTGAATGAACGAATGAATGAATGGATGGTTGACGTGAGACAAGGCCGACCTACTTCCGAGCCGAGTTCGGGGTTGCCCGGGCCACTCCAGCTAATTGTTATCGGAAATTGAACATGCCAGCGTTGTTTTTTGAGCGCCGAATGTCCGAGTGTTGTCCGTCTGGAACGTTTCTTTCCTCCTATTCCTTAAATTTATTCTTAGATCAGCCACAGCCTTCTCTCAGCCTAACACATTGATCGTCCTTGCCAAACATGCGCTACAAGTGCGTTTCTTGTTGTTGTCCACCTAAAATCACCACCACGTCCCGCACATGTGCCAACTTCCTAATCAATTTCAAACTGCCCACCTGACCAACCCTTACTTCTGAAGACGGCCTGCCTTTGCCATGCCCCAAGACAGGATTTTCCACCGCACCAGCGGAAGCTATCAGGGATGCGATAGCAACCGTTCGAATCCGATGTGCTCTGGTTTGGGCACGTATTCAAGCTCGACCTTAGTCTTCCGTGGGGGAACTGTGCCAGTACACTGGCGCAGACGTACACAAACTCCCCAGCGTAGGACCGCATTTCTATCAGCGAAGAACGTCGACGCGCAAGGCTCCGTGCTCAGGAGACCAGTGGACCCGCCCTGTGCTAAGAGGAGAAGCGAATCATGACCTTGCATCATCGTCACTTTGGTCTGTTCCCCGTCTATGGACACTCTCAGTCCCTCTTCGATCTATTGCGGGTCAAGTACGCTGACACATAACGTTGTCTATTGTTCTGGTCCGCGGTGTATGTATCGGAGCGCCCGTGACCTCTCCCGGATCCTTTCCCCTTTCGCTATCTCGCTGCTATTCTTCCCTCTTAAATTGGTCTATATTTCTCCTGTATATAAACAACACTCTTCCTGTAACCAGGAGAAAGTGCCGGAAGAAGGACCAGAACATGACACCCTTTCGACATTTTCCTAATACCTTCGGGGTTTTGCTTGCTCACCCACTCCCTCGTCTCTTTCCCTTCCCTCTTCTCGAACTCACGGGCGAGGTAACTATCTCGCTTACATTACAGCACCACGCTGAAAGCATATATCCACTGCCCATGCTCCTCCAAATAAACATGACCACTAACTGAGAACTGCAAGTTATGCACCGTAGTGAACATAATTAACCCAACGTTCTAATGTCATCCTTCTCCCTCTCTTTCTCCGCATTTTCACCACGGCGTCTCGAAGTGCCTCCGCTGTTCTCTCGTAATAATGTATCCCTTGCCTCCGGCCTGAGAACACCGACTTGTAAAAGTTTCTGGCCAGGTCCCGCCCATCTGTATCTGCCATCGCCCACATTGTCCCAACAATGCTGCGGAACCCACGGTACTGCATCGCAGCAGTGAGGTGCAGGGCTTCATCGGCCGGGCTCTCGTCCGTTAGTTCCGCCGTGTGGCAAGCCGCCAAGAAAGCAAACTCAGCATTGGGAAGTCGAGATCGTACAACGTCGAGCAAAGACAGGCGCTTGCCTTCGTAAGGCTTGAAGGAAGAGTCAAATGGCCTGCCGGGCTCGAGTAGTCCATGACACACAATATGAGCGAACCGATGGTCTCGGAGGCGCTCCAGAACGCCAGCAGGTGTCGCGGTTGCTCCAATAAGGGTGTTTACCTGAGGATTGACTGCCTGTACCGCTTGCATCTCTTCCAATGCCTGTACCATGAAGGCATCGGGCTGTAAAACGAGAAGCATCGAAGGCTTGTTGAACGTTTGTGGGCCGGGCTTGCGGGAATCGATGAGTGCGGAGAGAGATGGGGTATATGAGGGGATGTATAGGTCCATGAAATACCGCGGAGGGCCCACGTCTGATGGGATTGGCCCCATCGCGTGGAGTGGAAGCGAGCAAAAAACGGATGTTGGGCACCACCAAATGCGAGATTGCTCCGGTACGTTTAACTCGTCCAGCCTTCTGATCACGGGACGGCCGACAAGCTCATAGAGTTCCTTGAGTACATAACGTAGAGCTTCATCGTATTTATCCGAGCCGAGGCCTTTCTTCCGTGCACCCAGTAGACGACCTTGCAGTTTGTTCGCGCGCGCATAGAAGTCGTCGGATGTGGAAATGAGGGATGGTGGAGAGGCGTGGAGAAATACGACGATGTCGGATCGCCACTCGCAATGGTTTATAATGATTACTGGCCCTTGACACGCAGCAAAACGGAGGGTATCAAAGGAAGGCGACTTTAAGAATGTGTCGAGACCCGGAAGTGCTTGTATCTGCGAAATAAGCTCCTTGCGATAATCCAAAAACTTCTGCCGTCGCCTCACGAGGTGAGCATACGGATCCATTTCCTCGAGGACATTGCTTCCGCCACCAACAATATTAATATTGTACGGTGAGAAGTCCAAGGTGAGCGCCTCGAGGTCCTTGTTGACTGAGGCAAACTTTTCCGCTAATTGGGAGTCGGCCAAACGAATTTGATCAATAGAGGTCCGGAGGCCGGGCATTTCGGACCACAATAATGCTCTTCCCCGTTCGAGGGTCTCGATGGCCTGGCTGAGTCGACCGGTGGAGATCTGATAGGATGCGTATTCCAACGGCAGTGTACTGAAAGCAAGATCCATTACGACCAGTCGGGAATGCTGTTTGTCAAGGGTTGGAACGAACGTAAGAGAGGACTGCAACGATGACATGGCGGAGCCGTATGCGGTCGGAGTGGAGGGGTGCCCGAAACAACGTGCGGTATGTGCCCATCGACATGAATAAAGGGAATGGCGACTGAGGCCTGGGTGTTCATAGTTGGCCGCGATGGGAAACAGGTGCATGAGTTCATCCAAGTCTTCTCTGCGACAAAGCAATTTGAGACGGATTGATAGGAATAACAGAAGCATGTCAAGTGAGGAAGTACGGAATGGCAGCGAATGTGCAATGTCCATACCGTCTCGAGCATCTGTAATTGCCTCGTTGAGGTACTCGATTTCATCGGTGTGCATAAAGGCATGGTACAAGAGGTTGGGTAAGGCTGAACGTGCGAATGGGGCAAGTGGACTATCGGAGTAAGAAGCAAGCAATTGTCGACAATACTCGGCACCATGTTGAAAGTCCGCTATGTTATTACAATTCAGGGAGGGAAGCGGTTAGGTCTTGGAATGTTGGAACTTTACCAAATTCTAAACTACCGGATAGTATGTGACGAAGATCCATGCCATCGAAGCGCAATCCCTGAAGGGTAGAGAGCTGTCCAATGATCAAAGGACGAGCAGGATCATCAAGGGAAAGCCTATCAAGCCAGGCATAAGTGCAGGAGATCGCCTCCTCTAAATGCTCCGGTTTCCCATGAACGTTAAATTGAGTTTGGGTAAAACAGGCAGCCAACATCAACGCTGTTTTGCGGAAGGGACTCAGCGTATCTCCTGGGCCACGGAAACCAATGATTTTGTCCAGGATAACCATTCCCTGTGTGTAATCATCATCTGATGGTGTTATATTGAACCGATTGAAGAGACACTTGGCAAACGCGATGGATACTCCGTGCCAATCTGGTAGGCGGATGTTTGCCTTTCGTAGGCAGCGAACAATTTTCTCGGAAATTAGTCGCCCTTCCAAGTGCCCTTTGTGATAAGCGATAAAGTCAAAGGCTTCACAAAAGGTCATAATAGGGCTTGTTAGAAGGTTTATCGAGATGCCAGAGTCAAGGAGCTCGTCACAGAGGTCTGCCATGTCCTCTATGTCCTGATCCACATCTACCTCTCCAAGATCTAATTTAACCTGGATAGCCAATGCGTTGACAAGAGTTGCCGGGACAGTAGAGGGAAAGTCAGTGGGGACTTCATAGCCTTGTCCACGCAGATAGCGGAGGTACATAATACAGCACTTGACATCTTGGGGCTGCCTAGATTCTTCTGCACGAAAAAAAATGGCGAGCGTGAGGTAATAGAATATCTGAACAATATTTAGGGGTTGGGGGTGAATGACCCCCCGAGGAAATGGGAGGTATATCGCTTCTGTGAAGCCGAGGGTCGGTTCTTTGAGGTCAACCTGTTGCCTTGATAACATGTAGCGCATACATCTTTTCAGTGCAAGGTATTGGACATAGAGAGCATGTCGAGGATCGGATCTGGGTGATGACAACATGGCATTTTGTAAAGAAAAGATCTGTTTGTCGAGCTCATAGAGAAGTTCTGAAAAGGATATAAGATATATAAGACAACTACTGGCCAATTGACAACTCGAAAACGTTGGGATTGAATTCAAACTTACGAGGTCCGACATTCATAGTGATGATCAGGTGATAAGCCACAGGTGCTCAAATGATGATCTGGGATATGGTATGAGAAGGAAGACGAAAGTCACGGCGGAATTTTTCACAGATTGACACGATATAAATGAAACGCATGTCACAAAGTGAGCATTGCCAACACGTGGAACATCACGTGTATGGAACGAGGGTTACTTACGCGGCCCATTCACCACACGCTTGAGCCGCACACTCTGAGGTCTGACGCGATCTGACGGACTGTGAACATGATATTTGAATAGTGGGGAGAGAACCCTGACTCGTCGCCGTCAGCTGCGCTGATCGGCGCTTGTGTACTGTCATGTTCGCTGGGCTAACGGCAGGGGACGTAAAGAGGAGCGAGTCAATACTGTATCGGTTATCCTTCCTCTGGCGGAGATTGGATACGGTATCGATGGGCTGCATCCTCTTCGGGTGACGGCATGGTTTCTGGCGCAAGTACTATTGCGCACCTTAAACTGGGTTCGGAGAAAGGTCTGTTAACGTTGACGGGTGCATTAGCTGCACGGGAGGCCTTATGATGCGCCGCAATAGTATCAAGTGTATTGGGGTGGTCATCAGGTCAGAGGATATCGGATAAGGATAAGAAAGAGTTAAGATGCGGTGTCCTCGTTTTGGCCAGGGGCTGTCGCGCTCCAAATTTGTTTTACTGCTCTACCACGACCCTTTGTGTTTACTTATATTAATCCCTTCGTTCACCTCGAGGCCACCGCACTTTTAGTTTCACGTCCAGTTCGCAAGTATGGCCGATCCTGCAGTCCTCGCGCTCGCTACCGAACTCACCAGACAAACGCGGCTGTCCGACGCCGATTGGAACAAGGTTGAATCCACCGCCCAGGCGCTGGCCAACTCGTTGCGGTCGAGGAACAGTGCGGGCTCTTTTATTTTTAGTGTTGATACTCTCAAAGTCGAGACAATGCGTCGCAGATGATACTCAGACCGCGCTGGGAGGCACGCAGCTGCCCACAGTCCTGGCCGCGATAGTCAAGGACACCTTACGAGGCTTGCGAGTGCCCGATGTCTCCCACCTCCCCGCATTATACGAGACGCTTCGCGTTGGGGCGAATGTTTGCGTTGATCATGGTGCGACCTGGCACCCTTTCCATCCTTAGGTACGCACTAACTCTTCACAGACGAGAACAGAAGCCAGCTCCTCGACTCAGGATTCCTCCATGCCCTCGTCAACCTACTTGAGCGTTACACCGATCTCATCCCCAAAGACAAAGCGATCGAATTTCTCCCACTTTCTACGCCCCATCTCAAAGTCGTCAGAACGGCCATTGGCGTCCTCTTGAACGCGAGTATGGGCTACGGTACGCCCTTAGCCATCCTGGGGTTGATCGTCGGGGTGCCCTGACCGCATGCCGACACTCAGAGCCCGTCAAAACCGCACTCAATGTCGTCGAGGCGCCCGTGGCCATTTTCCGTCTCGCGGCGGCCATATACCCAGCGGGCGCCTGGGCCAAGAGCCCACCGCCGCACATCCCACCTGCCGAGTTCGACGAGTCGTGGCAGCTCCGAAGCGGTCTCTCTTCTTGGGCATGGCGCGCCATCGGCGAGCTCAAAGATAATGGTGCGCCAGCGCCACACTGTGCGTTCGATCCTCTGACCTCCCCACTCAAACCGGCTTTCTCGTTATCGCAGCGCCGGCCGTGTTCGGACCAGACGTGCTCGCTCAGCTCGTGACGCCCATTCGCGCGTACCTTCCGCCCTTCGAGACGCCGCCTCCGCCTTTCGACCAGTCAACCCCGCTCCGACGCTCGCTCGTGGCAGCTGACCTCGAGGCATTTGAGGAGTCGTGCTCGCTCATTGAGGCGCTCGCACTTGACGACGAGGACGTGCGACTTGCGCTCGCGCGCGGTACGGCGTTCCCGGACGAGCACGACGGCGTGCGCTGTCTCGGGGAGATGCTCGAATTCATCGACCGTGGCGACTACCATCCACTATGGAAGGACCTGCCTGGAGATGGCCTGCAGCGCGAGCGCACGTTTGACTTTTGCAAGGCCGCGCTCATCAAAGCGGTCGTCGAAATCGCGGGCGAAGAGAAGAACGTCGATGTGCTGTGGGACGACTCGGACGAGAAGCAGCCAGGCGGTGCGCTAGTCGGACAGATGGCGCAGTGGATCAAGACGCACAAGGACCTCAAAGATAACCACCGGGACGACCTCTTGGTCTGCGCGTCGTTGACCCTGGGGAACCTCTTGCGTCACGGTGCGTGTTCTGTTCTTCCGTCTCTCCGGGGAAGCGTATTCGAGTTTTTGCATCGCAGGCGCGCACTCTGTCACCCTTACAAGCCCCCCTCTCAGCCTCGCCCCCGATCTCGCCTCATTGTTGCGTCCGGAAACTGACATCAAAGTCAAGCACGGTGTCGTCGGCTTGCTCAAGCACCTCGCCTATGCCGCACCTGCTCGTTCAGCTCTCGGCGAGGCCGGCATCATCAAGCGACTCGTCAACTCTAATGTATTCCAACCAACCGTGGACCTGGCGGAAATGGTCCAGGTCAACGCCATAGGGGTCATAAAGCACCTGTGTGGCGGCAACGGTGAGTTTGCCGCGTGGTTATCATCCCGGTACGGCGTGCAGGAAGAGCTGAGCCGCCCCCTTTGAAAATTAGCCAATAATTGTTACGACCTGACGCTGCCGTCGGATGGCCAAGACGCCGAGTCGACAGGGCTACACCAGATTCTCACGCTCATCAAGCGTTCGGACTCGACCGCGATCAAGAGCGAGGGGACGCGCGTGTTCGTGAACGTGATCCGGACGCTCTGGCACGAGGACACCCCAGACGGGGAACAGCGAAGGGCAGCGATGCGCGCCGTCAGCTCCCCGCCCGTCGCACTCGCGCTCGCGCAACTCGTCGGGCGCAGCAAGAGGTACCCGATCCTCATCAACGAGGGAATCGTCGCCCTCACCCTTCTCAGTCTACACTCTGGTGCGTCATCGCGTTTGACTGATGTTTTGTTCACAACCTGTCTCACATGCGCTTCGAACTCTTTACTGTGGACTATCGTTTTTTTTGTAGCGAACGTCGTCCTCGATGCAATCACAACGCCGCTACCGTTGGAGACTCAGGGTAGTTCCGGCCCAGGCTCCGCAGGGGAGAGCGAGATCGGCTCGCCCGTAACCACCCCTGGCCGTGCCGCCGACACGCTCGCGCACCTTCTCAGGGGACACGGTGCGAAGGTGCCCGAGGAAGTGCGCGCCAACGCCTGCATATTGCTCGGTCAGGTCGGCCGCGAGGACGGCGTCGGCGCGGAGCGCGTGCCGGAGCTTCTCAAGCTCAAGTTGGAGCTACGACCGCTTCTCTCTAGCGCTGCCGAGTCCGAGAAAGAGGTGCGCCTGAAGGCGGCGGCAGCTGGGGCGTTGCAACGCTGGGGGTGATAATGAGACAAGAAGGGGGTTCGGAGGTGCGTGCGTATTTATGTCGGTAGTAGTTTGCTTTCTTGTATTCCTGTCGCTTTGTAGCGCTATGCTTTCGTGGACCCTATATCTTGTGCAGCTGTAGATACCGCTGAAAATCTTTCGGGGGTTCGATTCGGTTGGTAGATAAAGGGTGGTTACCGGAGAGGACAAACTGGGGCCACCGTCCTTCTAAACTCCTCACATTTTCTTGGTACGGTTCGAATGGAATGGTTTTGCGTCTCATGTCCGCATGTACAATGTATAAAACAGCTTCCTAGCTACTCTACCTTGCTTGCACATAGTCATCGATTTTCAAGAGTAGGGTCACGGTCTCCGTCGAGAGCTCGATTGCACTCGTCGACACCAGTAACGGCTGCACAACGTCCTCCTCTAGGATATTGGAGATTTGCCCCTATTTAACAAACATCGACATGGGCACTAAACGCGGGAGAAAACGGAGATGCGTACCTTCCGAACGTTGATGCCCGCATTCCGTTCGCCGAGAGCGTGACGATTGCGGAGCTCAGTAACGATCGCGATGGGGTTGAGCCCAGCGTTCTCGGCAAGTGTCGTCGGGATGACCTCGAGCGCGTCAGCATACGCTTGGAAGCAGTACGCCTCCATGCCAGTCAGGGCCTGTGCGTACTGTGACAGCATGCGCGATACGTGGATCTCTGGCGCACCACCGCCACCGATGAGCGCGCTACGAGGAAAGGAAACGGAACGAAAGTCAGCAAAGACGCGGATTTTCGGTCGTTGGTTAGCCGGCGCACCGCTTCTTGACCAGACAGCGCACGACGCAGAGCGCGTCATGGATCGAACGCTCGCATTCGTCGAGGACGAGCTGGTTGCTGCTCATCGCGAGAATGCTGACCGTGCGCCCTCTATTCTTCACACCGGTGATCTTGACAACCTTCGTCCCATCGTTGTTCGTCTCTTCCACCAGATCGGCATATCCAAGTTTATCTTCGCTAAATGCCTCGATGTCCGCAACCGGTTTGCATCCAAGACTCTTTGTGAGAAAGTCGATCTCATCACGTTCTACGTCTTTGACGACGAGGATGTTGAGACGCTTTAGGAACGTGAGGGACGTGTCATCGACAGCGTCGCGCAAGATGGACTTCTGGATGAGCAGGACGTTGCAGCCGGTCTTTTTGATTTTTTTACATATGTTGAGCAAGTAGGTGCGCCCTTCCTTGATAACTTTGTCCATTTGTCGGTAATCATTGATGACGACGGTGTTGTCCATCTACGGTACTCGTTAGATCTCGTCCCGAGAGGACAATAGTTGGCAACGAACATCAGGTTTGGGAGCACTAAGCTGGAACTGGATGAGGCCAATTTTTGCTTTTTCTATCCTTGTCGGACCGCCAGCTGCGACGACGACATTTTGGTTCAGGACAACACCGTCGATAAGTTCGGTGTCTTCTATGGTACCGCCAACCTTCTTGACGATACGGATATCTCGTAAATCAACGTTTGAGGATGCTGGCGTGACAAGGCGAGTAACAGCGGAGACAGCGATGGGTGCTAAGATGGATGAGTATTGAGAGACAATCTACATATTGTGTCAGACTAGCCAGAAAAATGCGAAATTCACAACACGCCTTGGAATTTAAGGATGTACTGGCTGCCCTTATAAGCGTCGTACGGTCGTTGAGATCAATTGGGGTCGAGATTTCGGTGAGAAATTCGACGGCCTTTGCTGATGCCCTCAGGAAAGACTCGGCGATGATTGTAGGATGGATTCCCTTTTGAAGCATCTTCTCGGCCGCACCTAGTAGACTACCAGCTAGTACGACGACGGATGTTGTGCCATCACCGGCTTCGACGTCCTGTGCCGCAGATAGGTCGACGAGCTGTCCGAATGGAATTAGTATCTATGATACTGCGATCCAAGAGTGACCGTCTCACCATTTTAGAAGCTGGATGCAGAGCCTGGATGCTTCGCAGAATAGTCGCACCATCATTAGTAACAATAACCTCTCCCTTCGACGTTTGGATCTGGAGCGATGGTGATCAGAAAGACGCGAGAAAATGTCGTAAATGATGAGACCG
>Ga0307512_10002531_pt1 | contig 22869 bp, 17 predicted proteins | sample 14_EM_MG_FD_200267 | JGI IMG/M metagenome (GOLD analysis project Ga0307512, IMG submission 200267) | Populus trichocarpa ectomycorrhiza microbial communities from riparian zone in the Pacific Northwest, United States - 14_EM | ecosystem: Host-associated > Plants > Roots > Unclassified | place...
ATCTCTTTTTGCAATATACATAGTGGAGCACGCTTGTCTTCGGAGTTGGTTGGTTTTACAGTTCAACAAATGAGACCGCCTCGTGGAGTGATTTCACCCTGACGATAATTCTTTCCTTGCAAGCTTACGATCCGTCCCACCTCAGAGTGTCTCAAATCAAGACTTGCCTGCGGGGTGATCTGTCACTCTCTGGCCGCTGGGGTTACTGATACGTCCCTTGGAAGCCAGCTCTGCCGCCAATGGATGAATCCACGAAGGCACGTTGAATCACGGGAATCGGGTATAACATTTAATCTCGGCTAAAATGGTGCGCATCACCGTGTGCCGCAGTGCTTACCCCCGAGGTGGCATCACGTTCTGGAACTGGAAGACCAAGCCTGTCAATGACCGGCCAAGATGCAACGTATTGCAACGAGAATTGAACATCCGCAGTACTCAGTACTTATCAACGCTGTGACGGAGTTCGTGACGCCTCGCCGTCCATAGGATGACTGGATGGTGATCGCTAGGCTCATCTCCATTCGTCAGCGACCCCTCACACATCCTAGGATCGGGAAAAGAGCGGCGGCGTAGTGCCACTACCCTGGAAATGGTCTTCTGAAATGACCTCTTTTGGGCATGGGGCAATCTTTGGCACAACAAAGGCGGATAAGGACAAGTCAGAGCTGCGGAGTGTAGAATAAGTGCCATTCTGAAGAGTGCATGAACCGCGGTACCTCTGCCACACAACCCCCGCACTCACACTTTCCATCAGGCATTCTCCATCTAGCAAGGAGATAGGGATTCTGGTGCATACTCATACGACACTGGTGTGAATGGTACCCCGCTTGGCGCAGGGGACAGTTTCCTCAAGCCTACACTTCCGTGTCATCTATTGCGCTCACGAAGAATTGCAGGGCACTACACCTGCATTAGCTTGGCCACCGCGCCTCCCCCATGTAGACAAAAATTTCGATTGAAAAAAAGAAACAAAAACAAAAGCAGCACATGGTCGAACCTAGTCTTCCTGGTGTTTATCTCGATGTCTCAGGTGATCACCCATGGAAAACAGTGGGGCAGCCTCCGCAATGAACCTTCATGCGAACCGCGAAATCTTCTATGAATACCATGGTGCGGTCTTAGCCATAGTTGACATCACTACTTGGCACAAACTGATCCCCGGATCACGGTTAGTGGAAATGCAAGTAGATATTCCTGCATTTTCGGAAGTAATCGACAGATGGAATTAAACCATCTCCTTGTAAATCCACCCAGGCCAACGCCACTCGTACCTTGCGCAACCTGAAACGAAGAAGGCTAGCTTCAGTGGCCCAGCAGGATTTGGATCTCACTGCTGCACGGTACCATTAACGGCCTCCTTATGGTATTTTCGTTTGCAACCACGACCAGCTGCATAGAGGACGCCAGTTCCTGCTGCGTGTCAGCACCGCCGAGCACAGCCGCCATGTGAAAATAAAGACTAAAAAGGAACGACCGTGCCCGTGAGCATCATCCGCTCGTTTAGAACCGGGGAAGAATAAACACATGTACGAATGACATGGATGACTCACCACGGTGATAGTCTGATCCTGCTTCATGCCCCATTCCTGGACGAAGCACTGGCCAACTTCGTATGTCGTGAGGACCGGCTCGTCGAGCACGGCGCCTATGACGAGGTCCGGTGGGACAGGGCGATGATGCATTGGAGTTGGCAGAACCTGATGTGGAAGAAGGCGGCGAGCCTGTGGGAAAAGCCTTCAGAGGGATGGGTGCTAGAGTAAGAGGAAGTGGGGTTTCGGACGCGACAATGCTATCAGGTTCGTGGCCATTAGGAATAGGTGAGATTGTCAGTGTCGATCAATCTGTTGTAGACACTGGGGAAGCACGTAATAGTGTTCCGTATTTGTTCACAGTGATGATGGGGAGTAGCTTGGGGTAGGCGAGAGGATGTCTGGAGATACTTCGCAAGGGTGGCAGTGATCGAGGTGCCATATCGAGAAGGTATGGGGCTGACTCCGACACGGACACCACGAATTCTAAACTGCAATTGTCTTGAAGATCTATCAATACGAACAGTTTGACGGTGCTCACGTGGTAACATAAAATTCACGTGAACGGACCGATACAGGGTATACTGACAGTAATCGCTATTCCTTTATTATCCTAGAGCCATGGCTCATTCCTGAAGGGCGGGTGACAGCAGGATGGTTTTAGATAGATGTAAACTGAGGGCGTCTTGCTCCATCTTGACCGTATCAACCTTATTCACGTTCGCGCATAAAATCTTCGCTTGCTTGAGCTCGGTAGGTGCTTCATCTTATACTCTGTCAGATCCCCAAGAAGTGCAATCCTCATCGCCATGACATGGAGCTTGACCATGGGACTTCGCACAAAGAAGCGTTCTTCGTAACTTCCACAGAAGCTGAGTCGAGAGTTGATGGGGCCGAAAAACGACAACAGCCCGGTAAAAAATTTCAACAGTGCGTCGGCAGGCTGCTTATGCAACTCATCGATGATCTCCGTGTCATTCGATGTGGCCCAGATGTCGCGAAATGCCGTGACGTCCCAGGGTGTGCAGGATGATAAGCTATTCAGTAGAGAGGATGGTGAGGAGGGTGTCGACAACGAAGGGGTCGTCAAGGGTAACGCGACGAACGACTCGGACACGCATCATTATAGGATCTCGGCAGATGCCGTTGCAGAAGGCCGGCAGGACTCGGACGGGCGGCTGTTGACGCTAATGAGTACCTCAATGAAGAAAGGGAGCACTAGGTAGGCAGACCTCACATAGTGGGGATAGGGGCTCCTTTCGTCAAGCCTCAATCCGTCCGCGAGTTCGAAGGCGTCAATCAATTTGAGATCTGAGCGTAGGTCGCCGATTTCATACATGTCGTCCTGGACCTAGCTTAAACGTCTGCTAGCTCATTACATAGAAAGCAGACTGTGGCTTCACATTTTACCAAGGACGACTGTTGGCTCACCACTGCTCCTTTGCTTCGCGTGCGTTCTTCAATCCGATGGCAAAGTTCCGAGTCCTTCCACAGGTTTAGAATGTTCCGTTTCGTGCCGAGTACCTTTGTCTCAGATGATTCCACCACGGCCTTCCAGCGATCCCATCGCTTGGAGCATGTCTCCAATTTGCATGAAAAGGACTCTTGCTATTTAAGGCTTGACCTCCCAGAGATGCAGAGTGCTGTTCTTATCACCGAGAGGAGCATCTCGTTGGCCGGGATTGCGTCACGGAATCATTCTTCATGGGCCTCTGCATAGCGGAGATTGAGAAGTAAGGTAGAGTGAGCCTGGGCCACGTAGGGGTCTACCGTGACAGTTACAATTCGCCCCTCGAACAGAGCCACCTCTTGGCTGTGTGTTTGGATATCCCGCTCGAACTTCTCCCAATAACTGATAGCCTGGTCAGGGGCGCATTCTTGGATGCGAGGTGGAGTAGAAGCTCTTGTGTCCCGATTGTCGTGAGCACCGCATACGACGCCTGAGCGGGGAGGATTGGCGTACAGTTAATGTCGACGGCATGCTTGTTACCCAAAAACCGTCCATTAGCCGGTACGAGTCATTTTGCTTTGTTAAGGAATCGGGTCAGCACACTGCCATCTATATTCGAGGTTTGTCGTCGAAAGCTGAGATATTGGTGGATTCAGTACATTTCGTCGTCGACCTTCGTTGCTTTATTGCTGTGGGAGGGTGCAAGGCGGTGTTGGCTGTTGCTGGAATCTTGCGAGACGATCCATGCGATGCTACGGTGTGAGGAAGATGCGGTGGTAGCTAGGTAACTGAAGTGCTGCAGTCAGAAGGATATTCAATGGAAATGGGTATAAGCGAATGCACGATGGCGTACATCAAAGCTTGCATCGCCACCTCGTGGCGCTCTTGTAAGACGAAGGGTTGCCCCTTGCGAGTAAGGTCGACGACAGGACGGTCGAGAATCGAAGAACCCTTGATCCAAATACACATGTAACGGTGCCAAGAAAGACTCAGACGTCGATGAGGACCTCACAGCAGGAGGGCCAGTCCCGAGTCTTTGCGCTTATTGAGTCGTCCGGGTGCGGCCTTCGTAGTTGCACCTGCCTGAGAATGAGGACCTCAGAGACTTCCACAAATTGCTCCTTGGCGGAGACCATAGCGCCGGAATCATGGAGTCTGAGGAGGACGCGGTGAATACGGTTAGGATGTATTCGAGGTGCCACCAGATGAATTTGCGGATGCTGTGACTCTCTGAGATGGTCTTGAACCGCTGCGGTCCTGCCGTCGGATTCGTGGCATATCGAGGGGCCCTTGGTGCTGCATTTTCCATGGCCAACCATGCGACGTTTGGGTCTTCGGACTCGAGTAACGTCAGGTGTTCGTGGGATATTGCCCTGGTGTTAGTCCATCCCTGTGGTAAGCAAGTCCGCCTCAGAGGGACGATGGGGGATTGAATGGTGGTGAGGTCAGGCGAGGTAATACCGATAGTCAGATACTCACTACTAAATAATGAGTCGAGCGTGCTGAAACGTGCATGGCTGCTGCAGGCTGTGTGCCAGGCGCAATGTGGGTTTCTTCTTTTGGACGTGAAACCAGCGAGGTTGATACAACGCATCAAAAATTTGATATACGCCTGCGACAACTTGTTCTTGAAAATTTCGATCACTTCATGCGGGATGCCGGATGGGACGGGATGTTCTTGTGGCCCAAGGAATGTGCCCCAATACGGAGATTTTGACAAGGGAAACCTACTTATCGCCAGAGCGGCTCCTCTCTCCTTCATGCCAAACAGGTCCTACTGTAGTTTGCAGAGCTTTAGAACGTGGCACAAAAGCTTACGTTCTCCAAACTGAAGGAAACCTTATTTTTTTTTTGGCTAGGCATGTTCGCGTGGTGCAGGATCCCGGGAATGAATTCGGAGGGGTGCATAGGACTCGGAGGGGGGATGAAAAAAATGAGGCATCAATCGCGATGCGTCAGACAGTGTAGAAATCTCCATGTCCAGGGATGTCGGAACCGATTGCACTTTCCTACGGCCATTTTGTACGCAAGAGGAGAAGTAGCGGGACTGCGGGGAAAAAGAAGCGACGGGCTATGATATGTGTTGTCATGCTGGTAAGAGCGAAGCTCGGGCCGCGCGGTCACCGTTCGTCGATATTATTACTTACTGTCACGGCGTAGGGGTCTATGCTGTGACCAAAGCGAGGATTCAACACTAATTGAACGCATGGTTTCGCACTTTTCCTTCTGTGCCCCAAGGACCCGGGAAATATCTAGCTCTTCACCTTTGGATTCGTCACTTGGAGCTGGGCTAGCGACCTCGAAAACGTGCTATGTAAACTTTGACGACCCTCTCGCTAGTGGAATTACCGCTGCGGCTCCTCGAAGTGCCATCAGGGCAGAGTGTCGTGGATAAAGGGCTGGCCAGCACTCAGGTTGTTGTTTCAATTATGCCTTGATATGTGAACGGTGGGGCCCCATTCGGTCTGTGGTTCTGTCATGTGGCGTCTTCAAGTTACCAGCTGCTGCATGCCCTGGTCTCTTCTCGCGTCTTTTCCAGAGTCGGGATGGGCATCAGCGGACATTTCGCCCAACTTAGGCAATGTTCCTCTCACTTGGTCTTAAGGGACTCTCGATGTTATCCGTGCTTTGTGTCTCGGACGCTGTTGGATGGTATCACGGGCAAGGAAAAACGTGAAGTCGGACTCCGTGCTCACCCCTTTCCTGGTCTTCCGCCAACTCCTTTACCAAGGCCGGTTCTCATCCTTGCTGCCTCATCACCCCAACAGCTAATTGACCGTACAGTGCCACTTAATGGAGGGTGAGGGTAATGAAAAGTGATGGCCAACAAGGTCTAACGGATACACCCAACGCCGGTGTCACTGAAGCCGTGTTCACACCAGCGTCATTCCGTTCACTAAGAAAAACGCTACATCAAACGTCACCCCGGCAACAAAAAAGACCGAAAGTCAAACCAACACCGTCGGCTGCAGGGGGTACATTCAGGTTCTCATATATTTTTCATCACGAAGGCCAGTCTAGGTCATCTCATGCTACTTCTGGTGAATGAGGTATGCGACCTCACAGCCGGATTTCCCTAACAACTTTTACAGGAATTTTCCCAAACTCAATCCATGCCATCCTGGGGCTGGATTTTCCGCCACGAGAAAGCAACGTCAGGCTCTTCTGATTACAAAAGGTCGTGGTAGTTGACAGTCTTTGAAATTTCTAAATGAACTGATCGGGCGCTCAGGCTAATAGGAGCGAGTAACAGATACCATTCCCACTCTGGGGGCAGCCGTGATTGGCCCAGAAAGTAATTTGTGTGACGGCTTTCACATGTTGAGGGTTCTTACTGAATCTTAGATGAGAAAGGGTGCGTATTGAACAGATGTGAGTCGATGCCACAACTTGAAGGGAATAATCACTTCACTTGTGGGTCGAAAGGGCGATCAATATCAAGTCGATAATATGAGTAACTTACTCCGAGTCAAGTCTGCTGGGCGGAGGTGACGACGCAAGGAAGATCGTGCAATAGGGGTGTGATCGAGCACAGGGAAGCCATTTCGCTCTCTTTGATTGGGGAACGAACTTCACCTTCACACTACCTAGGCGCTAAGGGTTTGGCCCTCAAGAGGCTCACGAAACTAGTCGGAGCCCCAGAAGACGCCAACACTTCTTCAAAATTTCGAACGAAAGTACATTCCAATATGCACATTCACATTTCCCGATCCGCAGTCACCACCACAGCCTTTGCCAGGGATACAGCCACGTTTCTCTAAGAACTTTCTACATGGCGGGAATGCGTGTCCCCTGCCACCCCTACATCCTCCTGCCTTGCATGTACCAATCCTCATGTGAGTCCGGCGTGTTACCACGAAGCACCCAATATCCACTTCTTCTAACCCTTCCATTGACGCCAACACAGTGGGCCAGGAAAATACATTCTTTTGACCGCGATTCGAATATCCCCATCTCGAGTGAAGGCCATCGATATTCTCACGTTCCTATGCTTCCTATGTTCGATACGGGGCAAAGAAAAGAGCTTGGTCTCGTACTCCAACGGGAAAAAGATCGTGACATCGGCACCAACGAGAGAAGAGTTGGGCACGATATAGTCTCCTATGGGTCAGGGGATGTGCTCATATTGGAAGACAACATGGGTAAGAAGTTATCTCATCACGTGTGTGCCTCGGTCCAATCAGACGTCGCGTAGGTGCCTGAGCATGGGCTGCCAAAGGAACAGACCTTCTCCGAAGTTATGAACCCCCGCCCATATGAGTAAGCAGCGATTGTGACAATAACTTGATTTCGGACAGCTGAATCGAAAGAGATCGCGCTCCTCCATGATGCATAATCTCAACCGTGATCTACCCAATCACAACGTGAACTCTCAACTCGACAAATAAACCGATTGAACAGTGTCCCACTCATGAATGTTCCAAATTCAACCAATGGTACCAGTACAACTCGGTGTTTCTACACGGACAGTGGGTAGCGTAATATCACGCCATACACGGTAACCCTCTCCGCCTTGGAAATTCAAGTAGACTGAATCTTCTTGAATAGTATGATCAAGCGGAGGTCTTCTCCACCTTCGTAATCGATCCAGCTCTGAGAGAGCTGCCAGGTTGGGGAAGGTATACCCTGTGCGTTTGGCCTAGCATATACCTGCGGCGGCTGAAAATTTGGAGGACAGGTGGAATCGGTCGGTGCTGCTGGGTGCCCGGTGAAGCTTGCTCCAGGTCCCCAGGGCTGCTCGCCCTGGGCACTTGGCTGGGGGGTAAATTTAAATGGTGAGGAACGATCACCTGTCAGACTAGTGTATATGTGGCTGACATTCATTGGCCCTGTTGGCCCGTAAGACATTGCGGGTCGGCGACCACATTCCAAATGGCTGGTAGCAGCGGCCGCATTGGGTGGGAACTGTTCACGGCGGGGTGGGCAGGTTCCAGTGCTGTAGTCGGCATTTCCTGGGACCAAAGGAATCGGGTGTCGAAAAGAACTCTGCGAAGAAATTTCTAAGCAAACCATCCGAATTGTGGGACGCTGGAATCTGATACGTACAGCATGGGATGCCCGCGCAAAATCTCGGTATTGAATATCCGGCTGGAAAAAGTCGTACTGTTTCCCATCGGGCTGTGGTGAACAGAAATGTTTGCACCGACGAATGGGCCCTCACCTGAGGCCCAAGTCCGGAGGGGCATGTCGGCTGCATCGTTCACGCCTCTCGAACTGTAAGAGGGCAGAACCTGTGTAGGTGCTGGTACGTGAGCTGACATTGTCAACGGCTTGTCGTATGAATTGTTAAACATTTCTTGATATCAGCTACGTTGGTGGGGAGCAAGATGACTTTAACGAGTTCCGTCCCGGTGTCCCTTTATACCCCTCGAACCCCGATCCAGCAGGAGCATGAGGTGGGCGGTGCTCCTTGAATCCTTTCCCCCCCTCCGATCACGACCACCAGCACGCGTTGTTGGTACATCTGGCCAAGGAGTTTTATTGAGAGTCCATGTGGCATTAAATTAAATTAAACCTATGTTTCACTGTCCGAGTCCAGTGTATCCTCAATCCGTGGTGTAGCGGAGACATCTCAAGATGGTAGTGGCACTGCATCCCGGATAAGAGGTCATGCGAGCATGGCAGAGAGCTGTTTACGGTTTCAGAAACGAAGTAGGTGACAGGAAATGAAATAGGTGCGTCTCGGAATAGTCCTTGAAATGAAGACGCCTAACCTACTGACAGATGCTATGGCTTCCTCGTACTTGGAAACATAAAAGGCAGGGACATCTTTTCCGTCCAGATGGTAGTAAAACACCGCGCAAGACTCATGATTTGACCCATCATCTAGGCAATTTAAGACACCTATGTTACTATTTGTGTGTACAAGTCAGTATACTGTGGACAATGTATACCTACGTGTAAAAAAAAAAAAAAATACAGAATGCGGACACCCCTTCCCCTCGCAGGTGAGTATTTAAGGCGTGATAACACCCGTGGGAAGGGGGAGAATTCGTCGTTTGATGATATAAGTGATGGGTCATCGACCCAGTGTTTTTCACGGAATGTGTTCCGGTGGCCATTTAGCACCGCAGATGATCCTGTGTGCGTCTATTTTTTTCTCTCTCGAATCCAGGGTAGATCTAATAATGATATCCGAGTTAACCATTTCCTCCGGAATAACCGCTCTCCTGGCTGTTGACTGATGCCAGCATCGGCTTGTGCTCAAATCTGCGGGTGTCCGTCGCAGAACACAACATAAGTGGTGTGCTTCATAGAACATGGAGAGATGGTAAGGGGACCAACCGTGAATACAACCACCAGGTGCGTTGCCACGCGGATTAGATCCAGAATAGACAGACATTCTCACCCAGCATGCCAGGCTCGCATCAAGTCAAACTTATCGTCACGTGGCGGGGCATTCCATAGATCCGGAGCGTACAGGAGCAAAGGATCACGTTCGACAGCGCCCAGGCCCGTGCAAGCCAAACCGATCGTGATATGGCTGAGAATTCCACCAGATGCCCCACTCGTCAATCTCCTGCACGACACCGAAAGCCCGAGGAGGGCGTACTGTAGATGATGCACCCACCTAAGACACTTTTGTCCCGCAGGATCGATACGTAACACTCAAAACGCAGTTGCCTTCCCTCGGCTGCCGTGCGCTGCTGCTCCTTATCGCAGACGAGTTCTGGGCCGAAAGCGCCCAGTAATAAGGGCCGTGTTCGACAGCGCTCACTTCTCAGGCCAGTATCCCATCCCAGAATCACGAGCCCTGGAGCCACCTTACAGGTGACGGGAATAATGCAACGAAGCAGTCCTTGGTGCATAAATATTGGAGCCCGACACCGTGACTGCGTGATCCCTGTGATCCCTGAACTTTACGTTATCCTTGCGGGCAGAGCCCCACCCCTATCCAATTCCTAGTTGAGATGCAAATCAGTAGTGTCTAATGAATGACTTGGAGTCAATGTCGGAGTACTACATAATACCTTCAAGTTGTCCCATCGCAAAAGTGAGGTGAAGCTTCGGCAGATATGGCCGCCTTTAGTTGTCATTCCGCTTCATCCGGCGCCATCAGAAGGAGAATAAGACGAGTATTAATACCTAGCGCTATAAGGGTGATCACCCCACTAATAGACACGTTTGAGGTTCTGTGACGAGGCGGTTCCGAGTCGTGACTCTGTCCGTATAGAATCGCTGTAAGGGTAGGTGGTGTTGATTCAATGACATGGCACGTGCCTGTCATCACCCACGTGACAAGTGTTAGTCATCGTAATAAAACATCGTTCGTCTCATCCAACCTTTTCTTTCAATTAGTCCCACGATTGATCTCAGAAAGCAACTTGAAGAAGCAACTCTCTGATCGTCAACTCAGCTCTCAGAATTTCCGAAAAGTTTAATTGTTCTGTCCTCATCTGTACCGGAATTCAGTCTTTGTGGCTCGCTACTATATTCTTGCCTTGTCTTATCCACACTCCACAGCTCTTACCCTTTCAAACTCGGCATCCCTCGGTTCGCGTCGACAAGACCTGGCAGCCGATGATAACGCAGAATGTAAGTTTACTGGATTTCTTTGCGTTTCGTGAGCCTGATTCCTGACACTGTATGATGTCTTCGATCCCAGGGTCAGTTGCAGGTCGCAATCAACTTGAACGACCAGGAGCTCGGTCACCATGGGAGTATAAAGATGCAACTCACATGCGGTCAATTGGCGTACTCCTTCATTCGGCGCCTGCTAGAATAGATGGACGAATGGTTTCACCTTGTCCTCATGGCTCTATCGAACACTATTGTCCGCTTGACCCTTTCGAGTACATCGCGCCTGCCACGACACAAGAATGTGAAGATGGAATTTCACATGTAAGCCGCTAATGATTGAGGAAACTACCCATAGATCGTCCCCAATTGCTCCGTGCATCGACAATACTTCTACCGTGATCCGTCCATCTATGGGTTTTTGTGCTCTCTGGAACTTATCTGTCTCCTTGAAACCTTGCAGGTAAATTTCAGAGTCATTTCCTCACCAGCGCAAATATTTACAAAATCCATCCCTGTGCGAGATGAAGATGCAAAGACGACCACAAAGAATTGAAGACCAGGTATGACTTGAACAGAAGCAAAATGTCGCGCAACTATTCTCCGGCTAGACTTCACTCTCACCTCCTTTGTCTGCCTAGAACCAATCGTTTTACCATGTAAGTCTCGATTTAGCGACTGCTTACGATGTCCGTGCCTGTTCGAGGAATAAAAGTACTGATTGGTCTGATTGGCCCAACCTCCCCATTCTCCCAACCTCACCCACAAAAAGGACCTGTCGAGGACTAGAACCACATACTCCGAATTCTTTCCTCTTTATTCTAGACCCGGACAGTACACGCTCGCGTGATTCAAAGTTTACAGTTTAACGACCCGAGGTTATCTCCTTCTCCTTGCTATTCGCGGCTATCCCGGGAAAGGACCCGGGCAACATTTTGATGAGTTGTTACTGCATGCTAATAGAGGTACGAGGGACTTCCTTGAGACAATGAAACTAAATACTGTGTAAGTACCATGGGGAATATAAGCTTTTACCCAGTCTCAAAATCCCGTTTGTACCCATTGTTTGCCTCATAAGTACGGATCTAATACATCCCTCTGGAGTGACGCAAGTGCGTGATGCTCACTTTCCGACCTGTGACAAGTGATTCTGACCTAGTCGCGGAATAGATTTTGAAACGGGTTGCATTGCTCCCATTTCAACAAGAGACAGCCAGGAGGAATTGATACGGCCAAGACTAGCACCACACTGTCCGACGAGGCAAAGGCTACATCAACACTGTCACAGCAAAGTTGTCAAAGGGCACACCAAATCTGCTTCCTGTGGGATGAACTGGGGCGTCTTCATCTCACCATGAAGTAACCGTACATCAGTGGCGTACCAGACGTGCGGCATGCCGTGCTTTTATCCGCGTCCTTGTGTCGATAAATACAACTAATTAGATCGATCATGCTTACTGGGCGTGCGTTGCTCCGCTCAATATCATGATAATAATCCAATTTTTAGGCACATACTCCGCCAGTACATGATGCGCCACGATAATAAAACCAAAAGGATATCAGACACGGTTGGCTGGCTAGAAGGGCACGTGTCCGAAGTTACGCACTGCCAGAGTTGTGTTTCCTTCCTCTTTTGTTTACAGAGTTACCTGCATAGTAAGGAACCCACGATGACCGGTCAGCCCCTCCTGCCGCCGCTGTAGGGCTTTGGAACAGTTCCAACACCTTTCTAGTAAGTCGAGTTAGGGTCCTTTTCTTTTTCCTCCCTAGTCACATGCCATGAGGCTGCCAACGGGCACCCTCTTTCATAGCAGTGGGTCGATCACGAGCGCGCTGATAACGGAGATAGCGTAATTATCTGGCAAGTGCCCACCTCCCCCTTTCGTGGGCATGTGTCCCATGTGTACATGTCCCGGACCCAGGTTCGCATAGCGCTTTTGGACATTCATTGTCAATTGGCATATTCATAGACGAATCAATGGTACAACGATGGTGTATCATATTATACATCCGCTGTAGTCCACGCCATAGGAACTCACGTCGATCGGACCTTCTTGAACAGTATGGTTAGGCGGAGGTCGTCGCCGCCTTCATAGTCGATCCAGGTCTGGGATAACTGCCAGATCGGGGTAGGTATCCCCTGTGCGTTTGGCATAGCGTATACCTGGGGGGGAGGGGGCTGAACTCTCGGATGATACGGCGTCTGTTCGGGCGGGTGCTCGGTGAAGGTGGCCCCGGCGGTCTCGGTCTGGCCAACGTGAACAGTCTGCTGCGATGTGAAATTGAATGGTGAGATAATCATCCTCGAGATGATATGGAACTTACTGTTACGGGCGTCGGTTGCTCATAATAGGTCGGGGCATTACCGCCACGCTCCCGAGAGTTTGAAGTGGCTGGCATATTGTAAGGTCCGGGCTCGCTGTTAGAATTCCCGTAGAGCACCGGAATTGGGTGAGGAAAGGTACTTTGCTATAAGTCCTTTAACCTATCAGAACTACGAATTTCGAGCTTAGAAGACATACAATTCGGGTGCTTGCAACGTCGGGTGCCTGTGAAAATTGTTGGTATTGAAGATTCGGGCGCGAAAATTCATCCCGGGCCTGTGTTCCGACGTGGAGTGATTGCAAAGGGTGAACAAACGCGTCTGCGTCATCAAGTAGGATCGCACCTGAAACTCGAGCGCAGAAGGGGGCAGGTTACTTGTGGTGTTTTCTACTCTCGAGCTGGAGGAGGGTGGTTCCTGTCCAGTTGTTCGTACGTGGGCCGATGGCTTCCTGTAGGAGCCGTTAAACATTTCTCTCGGGTCAGATAGGTTGATTTCGGGAAGATGAATTTCAAGCCGTTGTTATGATCCCTTTTATATCCTTCCAACCCATCATTATTTAGTGACTATTCATGCAGAAAATGTCCTTGAACGCCCCAGGCCGAATTCAATTTGCAAACACTAACGGAAGTAGTTCCCGAGTCCCCTTGCTCTTTGATCACGACTACAGGCACCAGTCGTTGGGGCACTTTGCCATGGCCTTATGTGAGGGTCACACCTCATTGGAAACCAATCGACTGGGAACTCCCCCCTGCCTGGCTTTGAGCGGCAACTGTAGCTTTGGGGCACAGCGATCCATCGCCCAAATGGATTATTCTAGAAATCATTTCCAGTAACGTACTGGCGTGAGCGTCAGTCGTGGTTAATAAGTATAACAAATTCGTACAGAAGTCCGGCGTCCGGGAGGCTTGGAGGCTTTTTGATGCGATATTACACCTCTGTCTGACAGGAGTCATACCACTTTTGATTCTTGTGGAGTAGGCCCTACTTTGGTCAGCTGGTGGCCATTAAGCGCATACGGACTGTCCTCGGAGCATCGCCGCCGCCCATTTCCCAGTATGCTGAAGTGTGAGTAATTTTACTACTTATCAATGGCCATGAATAACATACTCGCCTTGCTATTAACACCAAAAGGCTGCTCAATGGGTCCTTTCGCGGATGGGGAACCCTTAGTATGTTGGCTGTAGAGTTCTGATCCGCATTGGGGGTCGAGGAGACGTAGCAATAGCTTCATTTGGGAACGCTAAGATCGGCTAACCAGAACAGCAAAGCCGCCTCAGGCGGTCGGAGTGAAGTAATGGGGCATCTGCTTTTGCTAAAGAAGTCGCGATTCAACTTACAAGCCAGTGGGTTGTGACCTAATGGGCGCAAACGTTGGCGCAGCATGTCTGATTGTTGGGAGACGCTACCCAGTATCCTTTTGCGGCTTTTCTGGTCATCATTCCTGAGCATACGGTGTAGGGAAATGAAGCAGAGGACTGGTAGTACCCCACAAAGCGAGGTCGATCACCCCATGAACGGATCACAACTTTTGATTTGAAGAGACTGACGCGAAGTGGCGAAGAAGCCCGTTTTATTATGATTCTGGGGATCCGTATTACGTGTGCTCGACGCCGCAGAAATGTGTGAGAGGGCCTGATGGCGGACAGAAGCACTCGAGCAGTACAGTAGAATGCGGCCAGGAAAGGGGCACTTAGCTTGCACATGCAAAGGACAAGCTTTTCGGAAATTATGGTGCCAAAGTGCTGATCATCCAAGTATGCGTGCAGGAAAACACGCCTTCAAGTTTGTGACTGATCATCAGACATATTCCCTGTGAACCACTTCAACTAGTCACAGAGTGATATGAACACGGCAGTGAGATTTTTATCTTGTTGCGGGTCCAGTCAAGAGGTGTAGTGCCGTGCCGTACAACTTGAAGTTGGTTAGATTCGCCAGCCAGGCATTGCCAAATATAGCAGGTGCGGTGTGCACGTGTAGCCTCGGAAATCGAGCACTCTCGACCACGTGATGCCCCCAATGCGCCCAGCAGCCCGACGCGTCAGCCCCATCACACATCGCACGCCACGCCACCATCTCTTCGTCCTCTCACATCCGAGTTCCCCTCTTACGCGCCTCAAACCTTGCTGCCGATGACACGCGGATCGCCCACCCTTCGCTGGCCAATGCCACAAGAGAGCACTGCCTCGATAGTAGCCAATCCACATCACGCACGACGTGCGCGACACCTCGCATTGTTCGGAACCACATCTTTGCTGGGTATGCACCTTACTGTATATAGGACTAGTTTACCCTCTTCGTATGTTCCTTTATCTTTCTTTCGTTTTAAATCTCCCGCCCCTTTAGCAGCCTTCCCTCTTTTACCTTAGCCATCGGCCATCGAACATCACCGCATCCTCTTCGGTCCTGCGCCCGCCGTCGCGCCTTAGGATACAGTGCATTTCACTGCCTTCAGTTTGGACACCGAACGCTTTTGTCAACGTCGCCGCGCGGACTTGTCACCGGCAAGACCTCTACACATTCCTTCATTCTCCCCTTCTATTCAACTCGTTGGTAGTGTACCTGTATGTATTCTTCCGAGCCTGGCCTCGGCCAAGCAGGCAATCTTAGACCATCTCTCTCCTTTCTTTCCGTTTGCGTGCCATCGCCTCACGTCTCTCGTTACGCCCGTTTCGAACCCCTCCGCGCGTTCTCACTCTCTCGGAACGTAGCCCCAGCTCTCTTCTCTCTCATTCCTTCCTACCTTCGAACTCACCAGCGTGGACTTACCACCTGCGCTACAGGATGTTTGAGAATCCGAGTGGACCAAAATGTTCCAATGAACCGTGCTTTAACTGAGTTTGATCTTCAGGTTACAACCAACGTGGAAAATACATGGAAGGGCATTCGATAGGTGTGGATATGTTTGCTTTCGGAGATGAGCGTCTCAGTGTCCTCGTCTCGGAGACTGTCGAATAATGGACAATGAACGAACTGGTGATGGGTATCTTCGACAGACGGGGTGAAGAGTCAGCAGTGGGCCGCCCCGTGATGTGTGACGCTTTGTGAAGCGCTTAAAACCGGAAAAACTAGGGGTGCCAGACATACGGAACGATATGTCCAATCTATTTCCGAGGTGGAAGCGTTCGCAAAGGCAAGTCATTTCGTCTCTTTTCTCCTCTCGCCTCGCTGACGGTGTTCTTTATCGCGGTGCCATCGCATCATGGTCTCCAAGATGAAGGCTATGGGGGTGAGTTGTTAATTGATATGCACACGAGGACTCTGCATGTTTGATTCTCAGGCGCTCTTCCAGTTTCCGCCTTTCTCTTCCAGTGCGATGGCTCTTTTCTCACATTTTCTCATGAGGGCTTCCCAGGAGCCCATGCAGTTGGCTGCCTTTTGATACGTCACATTAAAGGGTATGCTGCGATAATTCGACCACACCGCCGGAATCACACCATTCCGTACATGCTCTTTCGCTCTTTCATTAAATAACAACAATCGTCTTCAGGAGTAATGCGTGAGCTTGGTTGTGATGTACTGGTCCTCGTGTCACACCCCCAGGCGTGCGAAATGAAACTTTAACTTTCAAGGGGATACGTACTTTACTGAATCATGGTTCCGGTACACTCCACTCCAGTATACTATGTGATTCTTTGGAGTGTTAGTGCTCCTTCCAATCATGATCCGGGCAGAAGGTGCGCTTCGTTTCTCGGGTCTATTCATTTCCGTCTATCAACATTCTTTCGTCATTTGTAAAAGCCTTGTCACCTTTAGAGACAGATGTCATTTTGGGATGCAGTTATCAACACCGTAAAGACACCGAGTAAAGTTATAGCCTTCACCGACCCATAGTTACCAGCGGCGGGTCACTCCATTTGGCAAACTGGGAATTGATGTTTTTCTCGTCCTACTCTTCCCTCCTCTCCTACGGCCAGCGCCGCGTTCCTCGGCCTAATACTAACTATATCTGGAGAGAATCCGTCCTTCCTAGCCTGAGGGACGGCGTATCAGACCAGTTCTTGCCATGATGGCCTCAGTAATCACGAACCAATCATGCAAACCTTTGCTTCAACCCCAACCCCCCAATCAATCTCAGATACACGTAGCTACTCCTCTGATCCAACCTCAGGATGACCAAACCTTGGGGTATTCGGTCTTCCATCTATGACCGCAATTCGATATTTTCGCATTGCGCTTTCAGAAATAAATTTCACCCGCGGGATCCCTGCTGTGTGTCGATAGTGCAACACAGAATCTAGGTTTACTAGTTTTTTTTCATTGACGATCAGTGAGCAAAATTTTGTGATCTTGGGTGACGTATTGAAGTCCGAGCCCCGAGCATAGTTGCAGGTTGCAATTAACGACCGCGAAGGATGGGCGGATGGCTCACCTTGTCTCCAGGACTCTGTCGAGCGCTATGGCCCGGATTATCTATTGGAACGCTCGTTACTACTTACACAGACCCTTTTTCTTTCCAACCAAGTCAACATGGTCGCCGCCAGCTTTCGTGAACACAATATCAGCTCAATTCCGATCCTTCTCACTTGCCTATCATATACTCGTCCTTGTCATACCCGTCCCCGGCCGTATTATCCACAGTATACACAGCCATGACACAATATTAGAATTATGTGACAATAGAAGCCCACAAGTAAGTTGTCAGTAATCGAGAATCGAGAACACCAATAAATTGTCCCCAAGACATCCGTGACTCCGTGCGTTGGCGATGCATCTACTGCTGTCCTTTTTTTTTTTTGGGTTTTGCACTCCCCGGAGCTTGCAGTCTCCTTGGAAGCCGCGCGAGTAATTTCTGTAATAATTTTCTCGATACCAGCGCAAGTCGGTTGAGAAATCCATCACCTAAGCGAGATCAAGAACCAGTCCAAAGGCCACCGAAGAGCGGACACCAGGTGCGGAGGAATATACCTGAAATTTGAGTTGGATTAGTACTGACCACAGTTGGAATAGATAGCAAGTTCGTAACAGGTAGGCGCGAATTATTACAGTGATTCTGTATCTCCGCTACTTTAGCGAGCATGGTGTAAAGCAATTTTCCAAAGAGAGCTTGTCAGAAATGTGCGCTCTGGCTTGCTCCACGGTGACCACTTCGGTTCGATTGCGCCCGAGTTGATCGGCTCATGACTTTGCCGTTCCAGTCTGTCGTGACTCACCATTCAAGCCGCGGGAGCCGTATTGACCTTCACCGAGGACGCTGTTTCGCCGTTGCTTCTCCGAGTCGGTAGGATGAACGCTTCAGTTATTATGGGCCCACAACTGCTGTTTATTTCCTGCGATGGCAAGTCATGTGGTGACAGACAGAACATTGATCTACACGGATTGACAAATTGGGCCACGGATAGTCGTATGCTGGCATGAAGACATTTTCCGTAGCAGTATGGTGGATCGTATCCATACTTGTCTCATCTCGTACAACCACATTGAAGAGACTTCGAATGTTTCGGTCGGAAAAGCTGAAACATTGCGTTGGCAATATGCGACAGAAGAGAACAGCGCATCGGAGCGAGAGTATCCCCTATCCCCGACTCGGACTCTGGCACGAAGGCGCCGCGGAATAAACTCAGATAAGCGGAGGCACTGTACTGTCATTCTGGCGCGGACCATACTGTGGGCCCGACATAGGTCGATTTTTGGCATGCTAAATGTCTGAAGTGGAAACTGCCTCGAGTATTCATGGAAACGGTATTGTGGTTGTCGGCGATTTGTTACTGTATCCAAGGCGATTGAATAGGCGCATAGCCCGAATACAAACCGCGATTGACGCGTCGAGGTATACAGTTTCTGACTAAAAAGATGAAAATGGGAAAACCATAAAAACTTTATCAAATAAACACCTAAAGAAGGGCAAGCCCCAATAGTCACACCTCGGCGGCGGATGTTTACAACTGTGCCACCATTGACTTGTTGGTCTCGCTGGCGAAGCGTGTACCAAAAATTGACGCGCGTCCGCGGTCAACGAGTCAGCAGCGCAGCGAGTCACCTTGGAGCACTCTTGGAGCGCGGCGTGAACAGATCGGCCCGGCCCGAATATCTGGTCATGTGATTGATGGGGATGATCCTTACTCCTTGCGTGGCACGGTCTGGGTCTCGACACAGCTGGTGCCACTATTCTTAGGGCGAGACTTCGCTCTCGTCTCCTTCATAGGCATAGAACCTGTCATCAGACCGTAAACCATCATTGCCGACATGTCTGGGTCCAGACAGCACATTCCATTAATATGTGTCACTATTCGGGTCTCCCCATCCTATCCCCCCCCCTCTCCCTCCTCTAATCCCTCTAAAAATTCCACGAGGAAGTCTAGAACACTTCCTTCTAGCCTCCTTCTTACATTCAGAACCCAGACAGTGCGCGCTCGCGTGATTCAAAACGCAGATGGCCAAAGTCATCATCATAGGCTGTGGTGTAGCGGGGCCAGCGCTTGCCATCTTCCTCAAGCGGCTCGGCTATGAACCCACCATCTACGAGCGGACCAAGGGATTTGCCGACGCCGGTCTCAGTCTCCTGTTTGTCCGCCAGCCTATGCTCAACTCACGTCTCATTTTTCTCTGACATTACGAGAAAAAAAAAGTTTACAGCCCAATGGACTGAAGGTCCTTTCTCTCCTCCCCGGACTGTTCGCGGCGATCCCAGGCAAGGACATCGTCTCGATGAGTTCGTATTCCACGCTAGGGGTGGATGAAGGACTCCTCGGGGACAACGACATACCCGCCGACATACACAACGTGTTTGGCTACCCGATGCGTGGTGTGCGGCGCACGGAGCTGATAAAGGCCCTCATCGACACCGCGGAAGCACAGGGAATTCCGATTCACTGGGATCACCGTTTGACCGATATCGAGCAGACAGATGGGGGCGTAAAGGCCATCTTTGCAAACGGGTTTATCGATAGCGGTGCCTTCCTGGTAGGCTGCGATGGGCTTCATAGCGCGACGCGGAAGGTGCTCTTTGGGGAGGAACCCATCACCTTCCTTGGAATGACGCAAGTGCGTTGCACCCTCTTTCCGATCTACGACTACGGGGGTCGGCGTGACCCCCCTTCTCAACCTGTAATTTTAGACGGGCGGCATCAGTCCTACCCCGAGCGATATGGCCGACCGCGCACGTGTAATCAACTGGTGCGGCAATGGGGCACACATGATGGCATATCCGATATCCAAAACCCACACCTCTTGGGCGTATGTGTATCTGGTCGTCTCACACGGGCCTTGTTAACTTTTTCAAAAGTATTACCCTTCGCGGAGGAGAAGCGCGAGAGTCATGGCGTGCAATAGATCAACACGAAGCAGAGACAATAAGGAGGACCCCAATCGCACAATGGGGATACGGTGGATCCAAGCTAATCGAAACCTCGGAGAAATTTGTGAAAGTAAGTTAGATACTACCTTGGCGATATCGACAGCCGAACTCGACTTCCATTCCGTTCTTCCAAACAGTATGGCCTGTATGACCGCCCCAAACTGGATTCTTGGCACAAGGGACGTGTCGTGCTCCTGGGTGATGCCGCGCACCCGACGCCTCCGGTATGCCCCCCTTCCCCCCATCAGAAAGCCGCGCACCTCACGCAATTGACGCAGCACCTCGGCCAAGGCGCAAACCAGACCTTCGAAGATATATACTACCTGACGCGCATCCTCGGCGCTCATCCCCGTGCCTCGGAAGACAGCGCGACGCTAGAAAAGGTATTCGCGGAATACGAACAGGTGCGCATCCCGCGGTCGTCGATGTTGATCGAGACGGCGCGAAAGCAGGGCGAGAGCAGGGTCGTGGAGGGCCTCGAGGCATGTCTGGTGCGCAATCAGCAAGTGCGCGCCTTCATGTCAGACGAGGGCGTCATGGCCCTGTACGCGGAACTCTACGGCGATCTTGTAGCAAAGCGCCCGGCGTTGTGATGCATCGGGCATCTCATCCATCAGTCCACGGGTACAGAGTACAGTTTTTAGGGTGAGGCGAGCAGCCCGAGAGTTTGGGAAATCCACCGCGTTTTTGGCCAGTTCAGCGCTTGTCGAGGAGTGCTCGCCCAAGAGAAGCTTCTTAATAGTGTGCATCCCATATTTCTTATTGTCATCTGCATATGAATATATTCTCGAGCGTGCGTTTGCATCGCTTGATTAATACAGTATTCAATCAACTCGTCGTGCCTGCAGTCTGTACCTCGCTGACCTGGAGTCTAGGGCCCAGCCAACTTCCGCCTTCCGGACATTCACATTCTTTGGTAACATAAGGTCACATTAAGGTGTACATAGGCGCTTTTTTTTTTTTTTTTTATTGCGTAAATGGGACTACCGGGTCGTACAGCCTGAGGACGATAATGCTACTAGGATCTCATGCAAGGCGCAAGGCTGGCATGCTTGACCCGTAATTGGTACAATTAATAACCCTCCCGTTTACGTCTTTATGTCCACGAAGCTCGAGGGGATGGCCTAATGGCGATCTATTCGAAAGTACCTGATTCGTAGTGGCAAACAAATCATATCAACACAACTTGAAGACTGGATACATTTCGTTCAGCACCGCACTCGGATGACTGTGACGAACCTGATGCGTGATGGCTTGGCTTGCAAGTGGGATGCATATGCATTTGCCGTTTGAGACCTGATACTACTATCATGATACGCTAGGTCGTGGTCGTTGACAATCCTTCGTGCCTTTCGTGATACGTGTCACGTGACTCACATACCATATCCTGGCGCCGCGCACGCCTCTGTTCGTTTGGCCCGGTCACTTCTGACCGAGGTAATGTTCTGTTAGGTTATGCAGTCATTATCTAACCAATTATCTATGTATGCTTTTGCTAATCACTATCACAGTTATGGGCCTGGTCATACCGAAGTCCACCCATCAAATGACCAACTCAATGTCAGTTGGCATCGCCTTCCCTCTCCTTTCGTTGTGAGGAAGTCCATACGTTGATCACCCAGGCAACTTGGCAACTTGGGCCCTTGTCAAATGGTGTCCGCGAGTGGCATATAGACTCAAACAATTCCAGCTTCGGAAAGGCTCTCCTTCGCGAGCTAGAGTGCCAATTGGCAAGAAGAGGTTACAGTACGGACTATCGGTGAGTCAATGCAGAAGAACAAGAACGCGAGGTGAACCACGAAGTCGAGCCAGGGTTCCACCGGCTGGGAGCGCCGTCGCCCTCCAGGGGCCATGCCCGTACGACATATAATCCACGCGGACATCCTCGAGTTTATCGCAACGGGGAAAGCTCCCGACTCCTCAACGTACATATCTCCGCTCTTGACCCTCTCTCAACGATCGAGGCTCTAGAATCGACGACCGAATGGTCTCCTTCTCCACTTTCCACGGCCGATTTCATTACGACTGATTGAATGACCGAGGGTGTCCTGTCAAGGCAGTGCCATCGGAACTTCGAATGACACTTGATTGACAGAACATCTCCGCCCAGTCAACTGGATTCTTTCGAGCAGTTCAGGGAAGAAGAGCGCCATCATCGTAATCAGCCTGTATGAAGCAAACGAGCTGCTTCCTATCATCCGTGAAAGTAAAAAGGTCAGGCTACACATATACGCACCACGTGTCACGTCCTGTATGCGATCCTTCTCCGACCTCACGTTCTACACGATCCCAGAGTCACGGACAGAACCGTGGTCAGCGCCCGCGCACGTAAGAATGGTGTTGAATCTATTCGCAGGGCAGCTCTACTTCGACAGTAGAGGAGAATATGAGAGTGTGTGCGCGCTGCTGGCGCTGTCGATGGCGCTTCCAGGAGCAGGATACAGCGAAATGGATGGGTTTGTGCCACCGGGACATCGTGCAGGGGCCGCGGAGCTCTCCGTTTACAAGGTGCAGGATACCTACATTGAAGAGATTGGTTGCGCTGCGACGAAAAGGCAAGGGTTACCATTTGACACATTTGGGACAAGTGTTGAACGGCAAACCATTGAGTGAGGAGGCCTTATGGAGATTGTCAACTTGATTGCTACATAGGACTGGACTTTTGTATACGTACAAGTTAAACTAGTTGTCCGACCACACACACAATGCCTGACAATTGTCTTCTAAGCGGGGGCAGCGTCTATCGTTAGCA
>Ga0307512_10002532_pt1 | contig 22862 bp, 25 predicted proteins | sample 14_EM_MG_FD_200267 | JGI IMG/M metagenome (GOLD analysis project Ga0307512, IMG submission 200267) | Populus trichocarpa ectomycorrhiza microbial communities from riparian zone in the Pacific Northwest, United States - 14_EM | ecosystem: Host-associated > Plants > Roots > Unclassified | place...
CGTTAGCCCCCACTCGGTCCTATTTTCGATCACGACGCCCACCATTGAGGTGTTCTACCTGTACTCGCACTATAGACTCATCCGAAATATAATGTCTCGGTAGTGCCACCAGCACCATAGTGGGGATTCTTTCTGGATATCATCGTCAGCGATCATTCGGTCGCAAATAGTTGGGAGGGACTAGGTACAACGCAGGCACAAAAATGACAACGGAGAATTTACAGGTGATATAGTAAACTTGCGACAATTCAAGCGAAAAAAAAAAAGCAGAGTATAAACGCACGGGCATGGGAGGGAAATTGGTTGTGTATGCGATTGTGTGTTCGGTGAGTGAATGCACTACTGGGAGTAGGAACCGAAACCAGAAGGGAAACAAGGCTCATTTCAAGTCGTAAGTGTAGCAAAAAAAAGGTAGCCAAAAGGGCTGCAACATAAAGCCAAAGAGAGCAACCCAGCGAGAATGAGGAAGTATGCATGCCCAAGGCGATTTACGTACTGTATGGGTGTATGTGGATGTATAAGTACTGCGACCGAATGACAATAGAGAAAGTATCAAGAGTCAGCAAAATGGACGACCGAGCGCGGGTGTACGTGGGCGTAACGAGTAGACAAAAGCCCACAGGTGACACCACATTACGCGTGATCATGTCCGTCAATAATACACGGACTGAGCAGGAGCTGAACCACCGACGCGGGGATCAGCGTTGTACGCATCGTACTCGACAAACTGCGGCGGCAGGTACGCGTATCCCTCAGGTCCGCCATATCCATAGTAAGGCGGCTGGGGGTACGCCGGGTATCCCATCACGGCCGCCGGGGCAGGTGTGGCCTCTGGTGGCGGGCTGGGATAAAAGTCATGTGGCGGAGGGGTCGCGGCAACGGATGGGATAAAAGCAGGTGCAGAGGCACTCGCGCGCAACGCCAAAGGCCTCGAGGTATGGGTCTGGACGTGCGTGGAAACGAGACGTGAGTCTTCTGAAGCAGAAGTCCCGTCAGGTCTGCGGATCTCGATCCGCGAACTTTGCCGAGGTGGAGCGAAAAGCGACGGATCCGGTGAGGCATGCGGCCGGTGCTGCACGTGCGAATGCAGGTTTGGGAATGGCATCATGTATACCGGTGTATGAACCTGTGGTGGCGCGGCTAGATACAGTGGCCGACCGGTCGAGAGCTCATAAGGCATGCCATTTGCATCCAGGGCGACGCCGGGGGTTAGTGGGTGTGCTGACACGGGAGCATATGGGTACGTTGAGGTATAGGAGGATGCGGATGCTGGTACAGGTTGCGTAAAAGTCGTTTGAAGATGCGGGGGTGGAGAGCGCCAGAGGAGCCCGCCCTCGGGCGTGGTAGTAGAATGCGATATAGGTGCAGGTGCAGACGGCGACATGACTGTACTGGATGTGCTGGCAGTGGGATTAGTTTGTGCAGGAATAGGTGTAGGGAGAGGGATAACAGTTGGAGGAGGCGGCTCGCGCAACTTGAATGGGTCATCAGGAGGGGGTTCCGAGGTCGCTAGAGGTTCCTGATCCTCAGTCTCCTCACCGGGTTTAGGCGGGGACGCTGGAGTGATCATTGATGAGGCAACGGGAGAAGGTATCGGTGGGGGGATTGATTCCATCGATGGGTGAGCAATTACCTCTTCTGAAGAAGACGCAGGCGTAGGTGAAGGAAGCGAGGATACCACAGCAGGCGTGGGAGTGCTCTCGGCGGGTTCGGGCTTGGATTTACCCGGAGGTAAGGACACGATGAATACGAGTTCGCTGTCCTTACCCACTGGATCACGCGGGGGGGTCGGAGGACGAGGTTGTGAGGGTTGTGCTGGGGCCTGCACAACAACCTCCGAGCACGTTCCAGGGAGTTTGACACGATACGAAGGACCGTGGCCGGGTCGAGCACGGTGAGCGGGATCCGAATACAGGAACGAGTCGTGGTGTTTTGTCCATGGGCGCTCCGGTTTGACGAGGTACCAAGTTCGGGAGGCCATCGGGGACGGCGACTCGGTTGAACGCGTGGTGCCAGGGCGGGGGGAAAGCCGGCCCCTTCCGAAGCCTCCCCCCCGTGGAGCAAAGCCAACTCGCGAACCACGAGTGTTGTTATTGGACCTTTGGGGCGGGTCCTGCCGCTGTAAGCGCTGTTCTTCACGGCGCTTCAACTCTTCAAAACCATCGTGCGTCCATGGGCGATCTACTGGTGGTACTTCCCCCTGTGGCGAGGGTGGTGCTTCACCGATCGAGTGCACATCGTTGCCTGCATTCGTATCCCCACGCCCCCGCCCGCGTCCACGAGCGCCAAAAGGACGTCCTCGGGCGCCACCCTGCCAACGTCCACGCCACCACCCAGAGAGGCTGCGCAAATTTTTATCCAGTAAACGATCGTCGTGGCCCCAAAACTCGCCTACAGTGGGAACATAGGATGGGTCGTTCTCTAATCGCTCTTGATATGCTTGCCGTGCCGTTTGCCCACGGCGCTGGGGTGCTGGCGCGGATTGAGTCTTCGGTTCAGGGTGTGAGGTCGGGGGGACGAGTAGCTCGGACGATGGTTCGGATGAGGTAGAAGGTGCCACGGGTTCAGACGAGAGACGACGAGCCGTCGGACGCTTCGACTTGGGGGCCTTGCGTTGCACAGGGGCGCGAGGGCTCTTGCCATGGATAACATTTGCGTCGAGGTCGGCAAAGTCGATAACAGGAAGGTCGGTGGCACCATTAGCCATTTCATCCGTGACCATCTCAGACCAGTTCACCGACGCCGCGAGCAATGGTGCATGATCATTACTATCCTTGCTCCCATTGATGGCAGGCGGCGTGGTACTAGGGCTGAGTAAAGTGGTATGACCATCTTGTGGTACGTCCTCAGAGGCAGGCTCTGTCTCTGAATCTGTCTCTGAATCGCCGGAGGACGAGTGGTCGTCTTCATCGGTGTCGGAATCTGACCTCTCTTCGCGCTCAATCTCATCATCGGTATGATAACCGTTTGCCCTTCCTCTCCTCCTAGCAGTTCGAGACTTGCGTAGCGATGGACGATGGTCGGAAGACGGGGTCGGCTGTGTGGAATTGAGGGTAGCAGGCATTCTAGAGATTGCAAAGTATGAGCGGGAGCGGAAACTGCGCAGAGAAGGAAAAAAAAAAAGGCCAAGGAAAAGTATATACCAGACGATGATTTTGCCAAAGAGAATGATGAAGGAGTAGGACAAGATGCTTTTGAAGAATGAGAGATAGAGGAGGGTTTGAGGATGAAAGTGTGAGAGAGGGTTCACTCTTACTCAAAGTCGAGCAGAGAACGACATTTGTGGGACCGAGACCCACCTTGGTCACTCGGCAAACACCGCCTTTATTCAAACTCAGAGAACCTGACTCATCAAATTTCTTTTCTTTAATCTACGACCAGATCTGACCCTTACAGCCTCGATTGCGATTGCGACACAGACGACAGCCACCTTAAGACCGCTCCGGTCACCTCATCCCTTGCCTGAACCATAATCCAATGCCCCTTATTCGGAAGCTCTATTTCTTCAAGCTTCCCTGTCGTCTCTCTCATCCTCGATCGCTGCCACGGCGTCCCCGTCGGATCTTTCCCTCCCCAAATATGCAACACAGGTAGTGTGGCAGGCAGATGACCTGGCAATTGCGCATCTACAGGTGGGGTCACTCCCAAATACGTTCGGTGGAACAAAATAGTGCCACTAGCCTTGTTCCTCCTCGAAACGTATTTTCGTGGTGCGGTAGTATGACAACGGGCCGTTCATATTGCGCAGTTGCGAAGCCACGTATTGGAGTTCCTAGTGTGCACCAGCAAACCATCAGCGCTCAGCCTTTTGTCAGCCAGTCCATATCAACGGGCATAAAACAAACATCATTCGTTAATGGGGGCACAGGCGTTGAACGCCTTGTGACTCCATGATTCACAATTGCTTCTCGCATGTTCCCACCGGTCATTGTATTGATCCCAGGCAACAATTCGATCGCGAAGATCAGCCGTAGGAACCGTTCCAGCTGTACCCATGCCCAGCCAGTTAGCACGTGTATACCACCTCAAACACGTAGTCCCCCGCACCTTCGCCTCGATCTCCTTTGTTGACTCTGGGTTGGCAAAATATAGCTGGTATTCGTAGTTTGGAACTTTCTTGACAACGTCTTCGAGCGAATAGTATTTCTTCGTCGGAGGCGTGAAAGGAACAGAGAGCCTGATCATCTCGAGAATGCCCTTCAATATATGGCAGAAAAGAAGGTACAACTCACATCCCCAGCGCCAGCAACCTCTCTGGATGCCACAACGCGAATCTTCCCGCAGTATAAGCACCCCAATCATGCCCGATCATGATCTAAAGTAAGACAATTGAATGCTCCGCGTGTGCAACCGAAATCCCCACGCGGCGGGCGCACACTCACAGCCTTGGATACCCCAACGACGTCCAGCAGCGCAGCGAGATCCGCGCATAACATTTTGGTCGAGTACTCTTCCGCAGCTAGCGGCTTGTCCGTACCCCCATACCCAAGCATGTCCGGCACAACAACACGGTATCCAGCGCGCACCCATGGTCCAATCTGATATCGCCAGCAATACCTGCAGGACACGCGCGAGCCGTAATCAGATATATATATATATAAAGACGTAGCGTACAACTCGGTTTTGCCCATGCGGGCAGGTGGGGGGAGTCGCATTCGGGAGAGACGCTCACCAAATGTCCGGAAATCCGTGAACGCAGAGGATGGTCGGTGGATCCGCAGCCGCAGCTACTGAGCCATTATTCGCTGGCTGTTGGTCGACGAAATGATACATTCTGCCGGTAGAGAGATGTTCGGTGCGGTGGTTGAAGCTCGCAGGGTCGGCAGGGTTCATCTTGGGATAGTAGCACGGCAGTGAGTAGTGACTTGACTACGAAACAGCGGGAGCTTTTCATAGTTGTCATTGCCGTGACTAGCGTGACTGCTCATCTCGTAATCACTCTGGTCTGAGTGGTCTGAATAGATGTACAGTAGTCACCACTCCTCAGGGCATAGCACCTATCACAGGGACCAAAGGGGTGGAGAGGCTGGCATATTTCCCAGAAACACAGTCTCATTTTTCATGAGGAGGGTGCCACTCTGTTACATCGAGTACACGACAAAAGCATCTTAAAACCCAGGGCCAAAGAGGCTGATCACTGCAACGGGCGCGGGCCCACCCTCACGTGGTTTCGTTTGCCCACAATACGCAATGACATAGTTTGACGGATGCCACGTTACCTTTGGCGAGCTGGCTAGCGCAGGCACGCGATGCATCGGCACACCCGTCTCTGTCGCGCACTGTTACCAACAGAACGCCTTGAATAACAGCCAAGGAACAAAAGAAGAAAAAGGTCAGCACGTACAATATCGATGTAACTTCCTGCACCCGCGATCGCGAGGTATTCGCCGTCGTGCGAGAAGCTCAGGTCGGAGATGGCCTGCCTGTCAGTCACAAGGGTTTAAATAAGTCAGTGAGCCTGATTCGATCCGATCATCCGCACGCACTCGCAAACAGTGATCGTCCTAGCGGCGATCCACTCGCTGGTGTCGAACAAATTCACTATCGAGTCGTACCCGCCCGAGGCGAGGTAGCGACCACGGGGATCGAGGGCAGCCGCGACACAACCTCCAACGTGGGCGGCGAGGTTTTCGCGCAGAGAGAGGGAAGGGACGTCGACGATGCGGATAGCGTGCTCCGACATGTGGGTGAGGATCACACTGTCACCCGCATGGTTGAACATCGCGGCTGATGCCGTCAGCTGCCATGCACAAATTCGTCGTCAACACGGACACTCAGGGAGGACTGGTAGGCGAGAGCGGAGAGTACGGACAGCGGCACGATCCATGGGAGACCATTGTGCTTGGGCTGTGGGGTCGTCGGGGTCTTTCCCGAAAGACATGAAGAAGAGCTGGCTCCCGGACGAGACATAGAGCAATGATTCACCGTCCGGCGCGTAGTTGATCTGGATTGGAGAGACCTTGAGCGTGAACTGTTGGACATGCCGGCTCTCTGTTCAGAAGGAGGTGAGTCGCAGAAGAAGGACAAGAAGCGCATGGGACATGCGTCTTGCGTCCCAGAACACGATCCGTCTGTCCTTCTGGCTCGAGGAGCAGAACAGTTCTGGGTGAGTGGGATTCCATGCAGCGTAGTCGACCTCATCGCTGTGCGCGCCAGAGAACAGGGATGCGGACCTCGTCTCCATCTAAAGTTCGTTCCGATCAGTAGCTCGATGGGAACCGACAACAGCCGCACAACGACGTACGCTCTTCTCTGGCTGAAACACTCGCACCATTCTGTCGATTCCCACAGCGGCTAGCTTCTTCCCATCGCAGCTCCATGCGACATGCGTGATTGGCTGCGTGGACGTGATACGAACATCACGAGGTCGAAAGGCGGAGAAGGTCGGTGTCTACGAGACAGACACTCCGTCATGGCCATATTCTCGAAAGTTGGCGGGACACAACGCGTACGTGAACGCCTCTGACAGCAAAGGTTGTATGTGGAGGAGGCGATGGTGGGCGCTGCGGAGGCTGGATCTCCTCATTATCGTTACCTTGTTGAGCAAAACTGGACATGATGATGATAGTAAAAAGGCAGGGATAACTCAGAGCATCAACTCGAATTTTATTTTAAAATTTCCCCACTGACAGAATAAAACGTGCGATATATAGTACAGGTATGGACTCGATGTCATGTTGCCGCCGTTGAACGTTGAAGCATTGCTACAGTAAAATTTTCCTGTCTTGTAAGTTACATGCTGCCCGATACTCAGGCTGTGTCTGTGTCTGCTGCGATCCGTGAAGGATGATCACGTGTTCGTGAATTAGTAATTAATAAGAGTCATGGCAAAGCTCCTTTCGCCCTTCGCCTCTCACTCATCCCCTCACCGTCGTGACCCGTCCTTCATACACGAGAGCAAAACTCCTAGCATCCTCGATAATGGCTTATCCCAAACCATTCCCTCTTGCCTCTGCTCCAAAACCTCAACAGGCGGCTTTTGCACCCGACCTTTCCGTCCGTCTCATCTGCCCGGACTGCAGAGATCCAAACCCAACAATTATCGAGGAATTCGGAGCAGGAGATCTCGTGTGTGCAGGATGTGGCTTGGTCCTCGGTGACCGCGTCGTTGATACCCGGAGCGAGTGGCGGGTACGCGTTTTTTAGCCCATTAGTTCTGTCCTCTGCGCCCCCGAGACTCAGCTATGTTTCAGACGTTTGCCAATGATGAGGGCGATGACCCTTCTCGTGTCGGTGCGGCGGCAGACCCTCTTATGGAGGGTATAGAGCAGCTCGACACCATCATCGGTTTTAAGGACGGCGGCACAGGCATTGCTCGTGAACTACAGCGCGCAGCAACGCGCTCTCAAAATTCACGTTCCGAGCGGAACCTCTTATCCGCCTTCCGTGACATCTCGACTTGGTGCGACCAATTCTCGCTGCCGAAAACAATCAGCGATATCGCAAAGCAGCTCTACAAGCGCGCGGACGAGGAAAAGCTGCTTCGCGGCAAACCACTCGACGCAGTCATCGCGGCATGCATATTTATTGCTTGCCGCCAGGCACATGTGCCCCGCACGTTCCGCGAGATCTGTAATCTCACACACGTGCCGAAGAAAGTCCTCGGTCAATGCTACAAGGCGCTTGAGCAGGCATTCAACCTCACTCCTGGGTCGAGTGCAGCGCGGGCGGGCGCCACGGGTGTAGCAGGTCCCGAAGACTTACTGGTGCGGTATTGCAATCACCTCGACCTACCACCCCATGTGCAGGCGGTATGTAAGGACATTATCGTCGCTGCGCGGGAACATGGCATCGCGGACGGGCGCAGCCCTGTATCAATCGCAGGTGGTGCGATATATTTCGCGTGCCTACTGCTTGGTGTGCCCAAGGCCGTCAAGGACATTAGCACGGTGGCGGGGGTTAGCGAGGGAACAATCAAGCTGGTGTATCGTTTATACTACGCAGACCGGCAAAAGCTTGTGAAAGAGGAGTGGATAAAGGAAGGCAAGGTCGATATGGGACGCCTGCCGGTAGAGACGGCCAAATAGTCTCCCTCCCTGACCACGATAGCTTTAGCTCGTTCTTTCTTCCCCTCAGTAGCACAATTGTATGTATACAGCACACGTAGGAGAATAATAACAGTTGAGTTGAACCCAGCAGAATTCATCGCATCGCTCACTACCGTTTACTTTTCCGTTTTTGTCTGCTATCTCCCGTGGGGGCAGACTTACGTGCAAGTGAAATTGCGCCCTCCCCACCGGAAGCAAATCGCACCGCCTTGCGCACATTGAGAACATCTCTCCCATCGCCCTCCGCATCATGTTTGGCCTTTTTGGACGAGCCGCGACCCTTCCCCAGCTGGTTTATCAGGGCCAAATTCGCACTCTTCTCCGCTTCGACCGACTTTTCCGTCGGCTCGAACTGCAGGTAGTAAAACACAAAGAGCGTCAAGGACAACAGCGTTGAAGGGGGGTAGCATAAACGCGTACCTTGCGCTTCACGCCCCTCAGCTTTTTCTCGCCTTCCAGCGTGCGATCGAACCTGCCCATGCTTGCCGTGCTCCCTCGCGTGGTCGCCAGCGTGCGTTCTATCTCGCTCGTTCGCTCGGCTCGTATATACGCTTTGGGGCTCGTGGTCTGACCCTGTTGAGCGCGCGCGAGATTCTGCATACGCTGGCGTTCGTTCTTGTCCATGCGCACCTTGCGCGCTGCGCGAGCCTCCTTCGATGGATCATAATCCGCATCTAATGTTAAAAGGCCAGAAGTTTAAGTAACTACTTGGGGGGAGAAAGAGAGAAGGGAAAAAAGGGGGGTAAGATATGATACGCAGAGGGACGCACCGGCATTTGCGGGAACCTCATGCAACCACTGCGTCTCCTCGGCCTTGTTCCTGCCCTTCCATCCCCAGCGTGCGACCCACGTCTGGCTTTCCTCATCCCACGCCTTCCTATCACGTCGCTGCGAACTGATGCCCTTCGCGCGCGCGAACCTCTCCCACTTCGTTGGCGGCTTGGGCTTCGGGAGCGGCTTGGCGCGTGGGAGTTGCATGGTTGATGCTGGGAGCTGCGCGAGTGGGCCTTCGGGCGAAGATAGGGTTGGGAGGGAGAAGAGCGCAGATACGAGGAGCTGGACGCCGTCGCGGGCGTTTGCTTGGAGATATGCTTCGCGCTCGTGACTGGGTTGTGACTTCAGAATTAAGGAATAGATGCATGATTTATGGAGCGCACTCGTAACTCTCCTTGTCCATCGCGTTTGCGTCTGTGACCGTTAAGAAACCTGCATCGACGTCAGGAGGGATGTCCTTCTCTACAAGGAGGGACTTTCTGCACAGACGCCTTTCAGTAATGTTGGATTAGAAAAGATGGTTATTACGATCTTACTGTTTTGAGGCCTGCGATGTAAGTATATCTGAGACATCCATCGTAGGTTAACTGTTGGCCGCAAAGGAAAAGAGTCGACAAAAAAAGAGGGGTCACGTGCATATCTTGATTATAATGGCGTGCGTGCAGGTACATCGTATTGTCATCTCTCCGCTCTCTCACGTCGCCTCTTGTCCAGGAGACAAAAAAGGCACCATTCCATCTTATACCCATCTGGGGGATGCATTGATTGTTGTCATTCGGTCATTGGTAAAGTTCATTGTACACAAGCCTTTGGAGGCGCTTATCGTCATTCCATAAAGGTAACAACGATGCTTGGTTCTGCACAGCACTCGATATTCGTATTTTACTTGGCGTCACCATCGCCTCCAAAGCACGAGCAGCGATGAACCAACAGCACTTGCCAAGCGCACACCAACGAATGCCGTATCCGATAGATGTCCCCTCCCCTGGCCAACGTGTCCTCGCTATCGACGCCATCCTTGACGTCATCTTTTCCTTCTCCACTCCTCGCACCATCATCTCCCTATCAAAGACAAGCCGTGCCGCGTGGCCCATCGCCGCGTCCTACTTCCGTGTGGCATACAAACCAGAGCACCTCCTGCAGCAGTTCCTCCCAGACATGGCTGCCGTGAGCGCATTCCGAACCCTGCAGGCCCAGACGGGCGTCCTGGTCTTCGGCAAAGCGGCATACAACTTTCTTGCACGCACAACACCAACAGATACGACGATGAACCTCTACGTAGACTCCTCGCACACTCCTCAGGTGAACAACTTCTTGACACAGTTTGCCGGGTACGACGTCGAGATGCGTGAGCATGAGCTCGTCTTCTTCAGGGTGGGAGAAGGCGAACAAGTGATACGCAATGTCGTGCTCCACGTCGGCCCGCCCGATTCCTTCGACGCTGTAGACAAGCCCCGAAAACTTTCAAGCGGTGTGTGGTGCACAAGTGCCCCGAGCACGCGCGACGACGGTTGATACGAGCCCGTTTTACAGATTTCATAGACGTCATCACGTTCGATGGTGCATATTCTTTGTTTCCGGCTCAATACGATGAGGAACCCAGCGAGGAGTCTGCGACTCCAGCCAAGCCACCCCTTGCGCAGTTAAGAACAACGTATCGCAGCTACTCAGATCGCTCCAGTTGGGTCGTCACTTTCGAGCAGTCACCGGTTGTACCGCCGCGACTGGCGTTCGGCACGTCCCTGCCAGTGCGCGACCCGTTATACACGAGCAGTCTGCTAGTGTCGCCGCCGCGGGGACGTACCATCGAACAGTACAGCGATATCCAGCTTTGCGGCGTCTTGTTGCGTTCACGGCTGCTCCGGCTCACCCATGCTATGTGTTGCGTCGAGCTGAGCCAATTCGTGCAGCAGTTCCTGACGCGCCAGGTGATTGCGCACCCCGGACGGTCCAATTCATAGTGCGTGCCGAATTCCTCGTGTTCCGCGGTCTCACACCGCCTATCTAAGTGTTTGTGGCGTGGTTGTACAGCTTCGATGCCGAGGTGGCGCAATTCTTGCGCGCTTGCTTCGAAATGGTAGATGTTCGCAGCGGAATCCCGTCCTACTCGGCCGTCTGGGCTTTCATGAAAGTTGGTATTTTGCCTTTGGTAGTAGTTCAGTCGCGTTGACATCAGCTTACTTGCCGGACTAGGAAATGGCCCCGCTACCATCGGACACGCCGGGCGCAGGGGGTCTACAATGGCCGGGCAGGACTTAGAAAAAGTTACTGCGTCGTGCTGGTGTACGGATCCGGGGCGCAGTATGTGCGAACACTTTTCAAGACCGGCCGCGGAAAAGGACCGGTATTGAGCGTGGATTAGACGGCCCAAGCGGCCTGAGTCGGTTGGAGCGTTACCGATGTAGAGGCGGTACGATCCAGACCGTCTTTGACAGAGGACAACAACTTGGCACCAAGTTAGTGGGACGCTTGGGACCTCAATGAGGTATGGTTTACTCTCACTTAGACGACACAAATGAGGAAGGTAGATAAATCTCATGCTGTGAGAATGATGTATGGCAATCAATGGACACTGCAATTAGTCGTGGCACCCGCATGTTATTACAAAGCACCGCGAGGCGAGAACTACTGATGCTAAGCTTGTCTAAACGAATATATGCCCGGTGAGGGTCATGTCATGGCACCCGTCGCAGAAATGGCTTTCATTTCAGAAACAAAGTTCAGGGGTTGAAAAGGTGGTGCCAGGCTATCATCAACAAGGGCTCACATGGTGCAAAAGCGGTTGGCGAAGTGTTCTCAGCATCGGATATGATATCAACGTTCTTGGGTACCAAGGGTCTCAGTTATGTACACGTCCACCACCTTTATTTCTGACTAGGGCTACGAGAGAGACGGATTGCATCCGCCGCTTGTGCTCAAGGAACTATCAACACACGACTGCGAAAAGATCGAACGAGAAGCATGCGTCCGGGTATCCTCGACCAGAAAGATAGCTGCGCTATACTGTGCCTGACATTCCTTCGCTCTCACGGATCACGACTGCAACGAAACGACTTGCACGGCATCTCCGAGCCCACGCCAGCCAGTGCCAGCGCCGGCCTCTTGCGAGACCTCCTTCGACATGTCCGAAAGTGCTTTGCAAATGAAGTTCGCGTCCGTCAGCGGCATCAAATCATCTCGCCGCGGCAGGACCTAGGCGGGAAGAGAGGAAGGGGGGGCGGATAGGGCCCAACGGGAGCACCAGCGGTTCGGGCAGAAGATTGGCATAGGTGAGCACACGAGAGGGAAGAAATGCAAAAAAAAGGCAGTTACCCGCTTGACGCGCTCATACGGTGCCTCCCAGCCGCGTGTCTCGCGTACGACGAGTGGTGGGGCAGAAGCAAACGAGTGGTAGATGCGCGTGTCGCGCGCACGGAAGAGTACATTGTCGACGCGCAGCGTGAAACGCGATAGTATAAAGATGCACGTCGGCATCACGCGCTACGCAGGCTCCGTTAAGGAGTGTACGTGTTTTGGATGGGGAACGCACTATTCGGACGAGGAGGTGCGACGCGCCGTTGTCGTGCAGCTCGTCCTCGAAGAGGGGGATCTCGGCGTAGAAGAGAATCGGGTCTGGGCGCGAGAGCTCAGCGATGGGGATCGCATGCAGCGAGTCGGTGGGTTCCCCCGGAGTCCACTGTGCACTTCCAAGGCCAGGGTCGTCTAGGCTTCCGGCGTAAGTTGTCGTATACGTCCAGTCGTACGGCTTTGTGGCGACCGTCTGTGGCAGGGGAATCTGCGAGTCCGCGCCAGTCCTGCGCGAGTAAAAGAGTCGTGCACGTGGGTGAGAATGGGAACAAGAACGTGAGCGTTGCACGAGCTGCCCGCAACTTTTTGGGTTGTGGTGGACAGGCACAACGAAGATTGGGTGACACGAAATGCGCACCGACTTTTGAGCCAAGCGTCGGCGTAGCCCACTTTGACACCCCCGTCGCCTGCCTCAAGCGGTCCGTTCTTCACCTCTCTCAGCGCGTCCTCCGCGCGGAAGGTGTAGGTCCACCCAGTGGGGCGATGTGTTATCCGCAGCAAATTGCTACCAAATGTCATCTCAGGGAGGGGTATTCCTAGGGCAGCGTGCAGCGAGTCGCAGTGGGTCGCGCTCGAGATTGGACCTGTCTCGGCTGTCACTGTCCAGTCAAAGATGTCTATCGCACGCGAATTGGGAGTTTCGGAAAGTTTATGCTCGGGTAGCGCGACTGCCTCGGCCATCAGGGTGTCTTGATATGTTCTAACTGGTTTGTACGACGTGATGGATGACAATCAATGGGTCGAACGGTTGAATCTCCGAAATTTGAATGCACTCGTGATCCGTCAAGAGTCTGATTTCGACGGCCAACTCGATTATGAACAAAGACTCACGTCCATCTTCACCGGACGCGCCCCCCCAAGATCTCTGGTCGAGCATCCTCAATTCTGTCTCTTCCTCACGTTCGATACCAGCCAAGAATATTCTCGTTCTTGGTCAGCCTTCAACTGGCAAGAGTACCCTCGTCTCTGCCCTCCTCCAAAAACCAACTGCCGACGCCAGCAAGGACGAACCACGCACAGATTTTGCATTAGGATATGATTGGGCCGATGTACGTGACGAAGGAGAGGAAGGTCTGTCCTTCGCTTGGTAGCCGCATCTGCATCTTCATTGTAACTTGACATACCATTCTAACACGCAGACGTCCTTGCCCGCTTATCCGTATACACCGTACCTTCGTCTGCGCCTTCTTACACAGCCCTTGTATCACACTTCTTGCCCCCACAGTCTGCTCTCCCGCACACTGCTGTCATGATCGTGCTGGACTGGACACGACCGTGGTCCTTCCTCGAGGAGTTACATACCTGGCTTACCTGGATTGAGCACTGGGTCAAGGGGGATCGAACTCGCGAGCTCCAAGTCATCTGCGAAGAGCACCGCGAGCGCTGTATGTCTATCTCTTCCTTGTCCTTCCGTTCGGCACCGACTGCTCGTTCACGTAGGGCAGGCCCACCTCCAGCACTACGCGGAACCATCCGCCGAGCCTCTCCCCGCAACTTCCACTGCTCTACAAGCCACCATCCTTCCGCTTGGCCCGGGCACGTTCACGCACAATGCAGCAGGAGTACCCGTCGTTGTCGTGTGCACCAAAGCAGACTTGATTGACGATACCCATGACCTCGTCGGCGCAGGTTCATCTGGGATGGGGGGCATGGTCAAAGGAAAAGGGGACGAGTGGGAAGAGCGCACAGACGCTATCATGCAGATACTGCGCACTTTCTGTCTCAAGTGTACGTGTCCTAATGATCGTCGCAGTAATTTCATTTTATCTATCTGGCCCATTACAGATGGTGCCGGCCTTTTCTACACAACACCGCAACCGGCGACACTCAATGTCTTACGCCAGTATGCGCTGCATACCCTTTTCATACCTCCCGCTCCAGCTCCCGAAAGCGCTCCTGACGGCGCGGCCGCATCGACGCGCAACCCATTTCCGTTCTTGCACAAGCCAAATACGCTCGACCGTGACCGTGTCGTGGTTCCCGCAGGCTGGGACAGCTGGGGAAAGATTGCAGTGCTACGCGATGGATTTGACGCGAAAGCGTGGGGCGAGGCGTGGGAACACGATCTCTCGTCTGAGTCTGGTGCTGATGGAGGGAGTGAAACAGGCGCACGGAAACAATACGCGACGCTCGTGCCAGACCAAGGCCCGAAGGCATGTATCTTTTTTTTTTTTTCCACTTCGTACTCTGGGGCTGACGCCGACTGCAATAGCCGACCCCGCTCCCGTCATTCAACAATCCAACGCCAGAGCAAGCCTTCCTTTCCAAAAATTACGACGAGAACGCGCGGCGCGCTGACCGCGATCCGCGCGGCATGTTCCGCAGCCCTGTGGACGCCTCTGCGCCGCCTGCTGCGGGTCTCGTCGGGCCATTAGGGTCGTCTTCATTCTCGCTACCGACAGTTGAGCGCGCCCTCGCCGAGATGGAGGGTGGCAGCTCGGGGACGACGCTCGGCGTAGGTAGGCGGGATGGCGCACCGACATCACCGATCATCGGGAGCGCGCCGAGCCCGACTGGGCAGACGCAGCACGAGGTGTTACAAAATTTCTTCAAGAGCTTGCTGAACACCAAGGACCGTGGTGGGGTGAGTCCTGGTACTTCGGCTGTGAGCCCGGGTGCGGGAACGAGTAGGGTACCTCCGACGGGGCCAAGGACATCGGGTGGTGGCGCCGGTGGTGGTGCTGGAAGTGCGCAGGCAGATGTGGGCAGTGGGACGGAGGACGGGTAAGGCGCGTGGGTGCGCACGGCAAATTCCGGTTAGCTCTCTACAGTAGCACTGTACCACAGCATAACAGTATATGATCAAGAAACGTACAAGACCCCAAACTCGTGTTCGCGATCCCTCTCCGGACCCTTCGGACTCTGCACCCACTGATTCGCAGCAAGATGAGGGCGACCTTCCGTATGCTTTCGTCTACTCTGGAATTCGAGTCGTCTCGCCTAATTTGCACACGAGTGCCACAGTGTTTCTGAACTCCTCGAGCTCCGCAAATTTCGCCGTGCACGACAGGGGATTGATGCATCCAAGCTGACCAAAGGAGATGGAAAGAAGAAGCGACGACCCAAGCCCGACGACGACGGAGACATGCCTGTTGGGGGCCTAAGGCCGGGCGCACAGGTGACGGACGACTCTGACTCCGAGTATGCCTTCCCCTTCTCCCTGATTGATTGACTCACGGAGCTATGTCGTAGCGAGCCAGAAGACAAAGCAGCGAAGATGCGTCGTGCGGTACGCGCGAACAACTTTACGCAGCAGACCAATGCGCTCGATGTCGACAAGCACATGTACTTGCTCTCCCCTGATTCGACACACAAAAGAAAAGCTGAAAGAGACACCACGTAGGATGGCATACATCGAGGAAAATATGAAGCTTCGCCGCACTCGTGAACAGCAAGCGGCGGACGCGAACACGAGCACTGGCACGAGCTCCAGTACAGCAGCGGCGGGTGCGAGTGCGGATGCAGACGCTCGACCCAGCTCCGGAAATGCGCAAGATGACGTTTTCGACAAGCTTGACCCGCGATACAAAGTTGAGCGCAAACTCGGCGAGGAGGGGAGCGTCACCAACTCGCTCTCGATGCTCACCGCTATACCCGAGGTCGACCTAGGCATAAAGTACGTCCCGTCTTTCCCTATGGCCCTTCTCTAACATCAGGGCTGGCGATTAACACTCTTCCCTTCGTCAATTAATGAACCCATGAATCCTCGCGATAAGCACACGCCTACGAAATATCGAAGAGACCGAAAAGGCTAAGCTCACGCTATCGCAGGGCCGCACACGCGACCACAAAACCCCCGACGACGAGGCACACCTCGCCGCCACGCGCTGTGGGTCTTTTCTCTTTGCCTTACGTACTCTCACTTTAGTAAATTGCCTCGTCCTTTTTCGTATAGTCTACCGCCCAGCGTTGCGCGCCAAGTCCGACACAGATATCATCCGCGATGCCAGACGCGAAGCACTCGGACTCCCGCCAGCACACGAAGAGGAAGATCGTCAGCGGGGGCCTCGGATGGCGACGGACGAGCAGGTGATGGAGCGGTTCAAGAAGCGCATGCGCAAGTGAGCTCGATGAGGGACTTTTTTTCCCTGTGCGCCTTTACATCGTGTTCTTTATTGCCGCCCGAGATTTTAATTCTGTCGACGTGTCTTCAACCAATTTTCATACATTGCGGGCGACTCTTCAGTCGATAAGACTACGCCATCCTGATCCATGTCCTTCAGAAAACGTCAATCCTGTGTGTTCTCGTGGGAGATGCTCAGGGTTATGATAACCCACGTGGTGCAAGTTCTGATGAGGCCTTGTAATCACAATCAGAGAACGTATTATGGTTCTGACGCAAATTCGCTCGACCAGCTCGACCTATTAGTTATTTAAACTCAACAACATGTTTATACATCCAAATGAGCGTATAGAAAAGTCCAGGAAGGAGTGGCAGATCAAAGGAGAGGGGTGAGGTATCAAAGTAAGCACAAGGTTCACCAATCAGAGTCCAATCAACCCAAAACAAAATAATAGAGAAAGCCCTATGATACGCGTTCAAGCCCCCTTCAAGAAAGAGCGAAATTCGGTGTGGTACGTCATCATTGCATGTGCATGCGATGGTTTTCTTCCTTTTTCACAGTAACTTCACCGTAAGGTCCGCCGAGACGCTCAAGCTGAGCGTCTTCACACCCCCAAGAAGACCACCCAACAAATTCGTCAGCGGGTAGCCGAGAAAGATACTCTTCAGCTTCTGGAAATCTGGTGTCCCAAGGCCCGTAACGGGGTCCCAACCCTTCGTCGCCTATCCAAACCCAAGAGGTCAATATGAGCCATCACATAGGCCACAAGCAATCAACGTCGGCCGCCATTCGAAAGAAGGAAGGAAAAGAATAAATAATCATGAAAGGGACAGAAAACGTACATTAAAACCTGGTGTACCACACCCGGGCGCATTCCCCGCAGTGATGTCGTTCAAGCCCGCTGCACCTTTCGAATAGAGCAGGGGGTTGAGGAAGCCCAGTGGGGGCTTACCGGCGGCAAGCATTGCGTCGTTCAGGAGCGCGACGATGGCAGCAAAGGTCGGCGCGGAGGCCGAAGTGCCACTGATCAGCGCGGATTCCCCTTGGAAGTAGATGAGGAAGTGTCGCGATTGCGCAGAGACGTCGGGATACGCCTGTGTAAAAGTACGCCGATGCGTGTGTCAATCGATCAATGCTTCTCTGGCTGACATGGAGCGGAAGGGGAGTGGACAAACGTACGCGACCAGCACTATATTATATCGGGGAGAACCAAGTTGTTAGGGCTGAGATCGAATGAGTGGGGAGAAACCACCTACGGGTTGTAGTACCCATCGTATAGACCATCAGGGAGGCCATTGAGGTACTTGTTAACAGCATCATTCTGATATTTTGGACGCGCAAACTTTGAGTTTTTCGTGTCAATCACAGCCTTTTTTTTCCCGATGTAAACTTGAACCCGATTCCTAGGAACTTACGTAGTTGCTGAAACCCCCGCCTGAGAATCTCGCCGCGACCTCTGGGATTCCTGAAGTCCCTCCCACCGCAGTAACGCTATCCGGAGGTGCGTGAGAGGGAACTACAGTAGGAAGGAAATACAACGCACAAGGGACAGCTCGATGGGAAATGTGGTAGGAACTTGGTCTGGTTCGTGCCATCATTCGTTAGGCACTGCTGCGTCGCAGGATCGGGATCGCCGTCGCCTACGCCGCCGTCACCTGACGAGAAGATGATAGATGTGCCACGACAGCCTGCACACGGGCAGAGTGAACATGCGCCTACGCACAATGTGACAAAACGTGTCTTACCAAGGGTCGCGAATTCCTTGCAGACACGGACCGCATATTCCTTGGGTACTAGAAACGATCCACAACGAACAACGCCCCCACGTCAGCGCCCATCGAGTACGAACACACGCAGCGAAGCAACCGTGCAATGCTACACCGCAGAGTAACAAGGTGGAAAGAAATATTGGTTCTCACCAGTCTGTTCGTCCTCGCCGTAGCTCGTCGAAATGGTCTGCGGTACATCATCACCTAACGACAACATAAATTGCAACCACTGATAGAACAATCCCCAAACGCAACCGTCAGCACATTCGCAAAGGAAAAGGAGTTGCACCGCGGACCTCGTCGTATGGCTCGTTCGTGTTGACAGGCGTCAATACATCCTGGTTGAAGGGTGGGCTGCCTCCGACCGAGTAAAATGTTCCTGGAGTTGGGTAAGAAAGCCCAAAGCCAATCTGTGTGTCCAAGTCGGCCTCTGGACCAGCATTGGATAGCGTTTGATCGTTTGTCCCACCTACCATGTACCGCGCAAAAGTGTCAGACCGACTTCCTGCTACATATATCAAGCCCATTGCGGGCGCACGTACCATTGACCAAGACAGTCTGGAAAGAGGAATTGACCGCGTCTGGACGCTCAGCATTATAGAACAACTGCAAATCTGCCATGTTTGCAAACTGGCCGAGGTACCCCGCGATCCCTATCCTGTTCTTGTCCGTCGCGGCCGGCTTATACCCAGCTGTTTTATACAGCTGCTGTAAGCACCAGACAGTTATCACGCTAGTGCAATTAACGCCGAGACGCGGGTCCGTGAGTGTGCCAGGAGAAGAGGGAGGGGGTGAAGGGAAAATGGTTATAGGGACACCAAGGACGTCAATATGGAGATTCGTGCTCATTGGTTTGGGGCGGCCGAAGTATGTCGTGGGCTGCACTAGTTCAATGTGCTCGTGCAGGTGCTCAGGAAGGCTGTAGTGCGTTGTACGGACGAGCATGTTGCCATCGCGGGTATTCTTCCATCGGTGGAACTCCTACACGCCATACGCAAATACAAGGGACGAGGTGAGTGTGAGAAAGGGAAGCAAGGGTGGAATGGGATCTAGACAGGAAAGGGATGAGTGGAGAGGACTGACTGTATGCAACATCTCCTCAGCTTGTCTAACAGGTACGAGAATTGTAACCCAATCGCCCGCCCGAGAGCGTTGGATCCTCTTCCCTTCTGGTATGCCATACTCGGCCAACCACGCATCAACAGCCTCCACGCTACGCGGATCTGGCCGGACGAGCTCGTCGACTTGTTCCTTCATGAGATATTGCCCATAGTGCTCGTGATCGGGATCGCTGATTTCGTACAACTGGCGCTCGAGCTCAGCGAAACGCGCTTGGGGTAGCCCGATGCGAAGGGTGATGAACTCCGTAGGAGGCGCACGACCGAGGTCAATCCAATGGCGTGGAGGCAGGATGGAGTCTTTCAGTTTCTGGACATTTGCATCCAGAGGGGGATTCGGCACCGCGAGGGATGATTGGAGTCTGCCTAGGACCAACGCAAGGGAAATGGTCAAGAAAGAAAAGAGTGGACGCATCGTTGCCGATGACTGAGTTTGCGGTGTAGCACTGGCGGAAAAGAGGGGGGCCCAGAAGGAAAACAAGGAGACCAGGAGCGGCCGAGTTTATGTACATGGACATGGGCTTACGAGCGGTTTTAATTAGACCTGCCAAGGGTGTGAACTATGAACCATCGTAATACGGTGACGGCCTTAGGCTTCCGCTGAATACCCCATAGCACTGGGAGCCCACAGGCAACTTGAGTAGGTCCGTATCGTCGTCCTTCATGTCAGAAAACACTTTCAAAGGAACGCAAACGAGGCAGCGATGGCAACGAACAGAGGTCGTATGGTTTCTAGGTCAGAACAAAGGCCAGCTCTAACTGTGGAGAGCGTCGCTAGTGTCATGGGTCTGGTAACACACTGAAGTAATACTCAGGCACCAAGGCACAGTCTTTCTTTTGGTTTAACCCAGAAATGATCGACAGGTCGTGCGAACGGTCGTCGCGTCAGCCCTGACAAGTGTCCCCGGGCCGGGCCTGACCCGCACGGATAGCAACCTTGAAGTCGTTTCGCCGCAGTACTGAACGTACTGACTGTGCGGATACCATATTCACCGCGGGATATATCTTATTCAAGATAGTGTAGAGTGTGGTCTTCTAGCAATATAGTCCGGCTTGACACACGACACTCGAAAGTTTTGACTGATGCCGACCTGAGGATGAAATTTCAAAATGGTAAGTAGCTCCGTGGACGGGGCCCGACGGGTCCAAATAAAAAACATTCTCGGATTGAAACGGATTATTTCAGCGGCCGTTCTCATTTAAACCCGCTTTTGGGAGCAAGGCCATTATCCCACCACATTATTCTGTCGTACCTCGATGGCATCCGGCGCATTACTGTACCCCCGCAGAAAGACGAAGGCAAAACTTGAAGCTTGAGTAGTCAGTAATTAATCACCGTGTTGCATGCCTCAAAATGGAAAGAATTAACCCGTTTAATGTTGTGGGTGTCAGCCCAGCTTTGTACAAACGTAATGCAGTTCAATTCAATTTCATTCTTGACCCAACCAATCAGCTGCAGGTTTTAGGATTTTTTAAACTGAACAAGCTGATGCGGAGTGCTGGATGCCGGTTCGTGAGTGTGCCGTGCCGTGTAGGCACGTATCAAAAGCCTGTTCTAAACTGAATTAGATTACAGCCGCCAAATGCCCGCAGGCACGCGGTCAGTACGGTGTCAAGTGATGAATCAAAGTGCCAGCGCTCAGCTGCTCAAACGTAAGACCCGAGAATGTCCAACGCACAAACAGTCTTCGTCAATGGTTTAAAACTGGGGGGGGGTTGAAGTCTATGAAGGAGTTTCACAGCCATTGCCTAGTCACACGTACAATGAGCAAAAGTTGACCATGGTTTCGATCTGACACTGCCAAACGGAGTGAGAAAGCCCAGCGTGGGGACTACGCACTAATCTCCAGTAACAAACCCTGGTGAAGAAGGTCACTGGTATATCGCAAGTAGTCCGCCAGTGGGTCTGAACGTCACAGCACTGTAGGAAGAAGACTCAGAACTTGTCTGCCTTACAATTGGGTGCGATGGAAGTTCAAAATAATCATGACGCCGGGAGGATTTCCGATTATTCGCATACTCGATACCGCTATTTCTCGGGAGGGGTCCTTCAGGACGCCAACAGTGTGCCCGTTATCTCACACGTAAGCGCTGGGACGAGCCGATGCGAGTGTTCATCTGTATCGGTGATACTGCACGATTCGGAGGAAATCTGGCAGCGGTCATGAGGCGTTGACTCGGATTCACGTAGCCACAAAGGCATTAGGCAAGAGATCATGCATAGGCAGGACTACAGTCCAAATCTGATCTCTGAACTACGTGCGCAACTTGAAGACACTCGCACAATGCATCGCGCAGCCTGTGAACCATCTTCAAGTTCTCCCCAAGTCAAACTAGAACGGGTTGTGACAGTCCCAGTGTGTCTATTGCAACATGGGGACCGGGCTGCCAGTGACCCACGAGCGCATCCCACACAAATTGTTGCGCACATGACCCGGAACGGGAAATGCATGGGTGAGCATGTGGCGGACCAGACCCGGAGATGACGTGACTGACGAAGTCGGTGCACGGACGGAGGAAGAGCCTGAGAGGTCCGTGCATCCGTGCGTTCCTGCGTAGGACATGTACACTTGTAGGACCATAAATAGCCCATGAGAGATGATATACTATTCCCCATTGCGAAAGGGCCATGGATATGGTAGCCACAATGTTCTTTACAAGCCGAAATTGTAGAAGGTTGTTGTCACTGAAGGAAGCCCCAAATAATCAGGGTTTTTCAGGCCACGGTGAGGCGCACCCAGCGCGTGAAATTTTTTTTTTTTTTAAACTTTGACACCGTGGGATGATGGAAGAGAAAACATCACATGATGGTGTGGCTGGTCGTTAAGAAACGACTTGGAAGCGCTGAAAGTCTGAAACCGCAAAAGTAGAGAAAATTATGTCAGGACATACTCGGCGGTGTTTGAATTCCTAGTGGTGACAACCCCATCTCCATTCTCCAGACGTACCATACTGTACTGTACATAGTATACAAGACATTGAGACGTCCAGTAACGAACAAATGAACCGTCCAAAGGCGGGGACCAGCGAGATGTTCTCATCACCTCAAGCTGTCAGAGTGACATATAGCACTGGCACATCCAAAGCCTGTATGTCCACTACAAACGCGACCCGCCAGCCTTCTTTAAAAATTTGCAAGAAGTTTCCTCAGCTTCTCGAAATCGGGCGTCCCCAAGCCTGTCACAGGATCCCACCCGGTCGTCGCCTAATTCCACGCAAAGACCACGCGTAAAATCACGTTACAACATATCACAGCGGTACAACTCACATGGAACCCAGGCGTCCCACACCCTGGAGCGTTCCCAACCTTGATATCATTGAACGCTTCAGATCCCAAGTGGTATATCAATGGGTTGAGAAACCCAAGCGGAGGCCTGCCAGTTGCCATGCGTGCATCATTTAGCAGGGCGACAAACCCGGCAAACGAGGGTGCCGCGGCCGACGTCCCACTGGCTAATGTTGAGCGACCTTTGAAGAAGATACGGAAGTTTTCCGCCTGCGCTGAAACATCAGGGATCGCCT
>Ga0307512_10002533_pt1 | contig 22862 bp, 26 predicted proteins | sample 14_EM_MG_FD_200267 | JGI IMG/M metagenome (GOLD analysis project Ga0307512, IMG submission 200267) | Populus trichocarpa ectomycorrhiza microbial communities from riparian zone in the Pacific Northwest, United States - 14_EM | ecosystem: Host-associated > Plants > Roots > Unclassified | place...
GCCGTGCGCTTCAGCTCTTCATTCAGAGCGAAAACGAGCTGAGAAAGCGACAGGCCCTTTCCAGGGTAGGTATGTACGTTCATCGAAAGGAAGGAGAGCTGACGACGTGCCACTGCCAGACGCGATCGACTCGTTCCAGTGAAACTCCCAGGTCAAATAAGTTGTGATACCTCTTTCATATTCTTAGGGTTCAGTCACATAAAACGTTATATATCCCATCCAACACCCAGGCATTACCATTGTCCACCTCTCCGCTCGTACCTCGCGTACCCACCGCACAACTACGTGAGTTCCTAACCATCCCCTTCAATCACCCCATCAAAATGCAGTGTATCGACCCATGGCTCCAGCCTCTCCGCCATCCCCACAGGAGGAAGTTTCATATGGAAACTTGCACGTTCGATGGGCACGCCCCGCGTGTGCTGTGATTTCACGAACCCTACGATGGCAGCCACACATTCCCCATTGAGGGGTCTCTCCAACGGCTCTGCGATCGTGAGCCTCTTGATTAAGGGGAGCGGATCTGGTTGTAGGAAAACCTGGGACTTCGGGGGATCAAAGAAGGGAGAGAGGAACGGTCGGAGGTCGTTGACATCGAGAATGAACTCCTCCAGAGGACCCACGAACCTGAGCAATCGCGCGACTTCTTCTGCGGTGCGTTCGAGCTGGTGACGGGCGAGGGAGTCGTGCCTATCCCGAATACGAAGGCGCTTGACGTTGCTTAGAAGAGGGTGTTCACGGACAGCCCTGGACGCCTGTGAAAAGACGTGAAAGTGCCTCTCTCCTAAGGAAGACGAGGTTTCGTTGAGGGGTTCGTATCCTGCGATCATTCTGTAACCCAACTCAAGGGTGGCAGGACCAGAAGACGAGAAGGAGAGGAAGCATGATACGATGATATCTGCGGCAGTTGTTATCTCGAGGACGACTTCATCGATTGTTCCCGCCATGTGCTGAGGACCAATTGTATTCCATGAGACCGAGGTGGGAAATACTTCTTGCGGTATCCTGTCTTCGAAATATTGCTCACGGAGAAGTGAAGTGAGCCTCGCGGATGGGCACGAAATGTGGGCTGCAATCCCGTATCCAGGTTCGTCTTGAGTCACGGAGAAAACCTCGATGTTTGGAAGAACGACGACTCTCTCCGGAGGAACATCTAGTAATATATCCGCCTCGATCCGTATATGAACCGTTTGCAGTGTGGGTGAAGCTTCAAGGAAGTCGAGTAGCTTGGAGACGTGGAACTCCGCGTTTACTGGCATCGCCGATAATTCGAACGTTTTGAGGTTTGGGAATACGAAGTGATTCAAGAATGGCACCCCTTCCGAGTGCAGGGTGAACTTCTTCAAGTTGACCGCACCGCTGAAGAGGGGTGGGGGATGGTTCACCGTTTCGGGGCCAAGCCTGCCGAACCCAAGCACATTGATTTTGAGGGTACGGAGAAGTGGGAGTGGCCCAGGAGCGACTTCTGAAAACCTCCGAATGTCCGACCAAGAATCGTAGGCGAGATGGAGGGTCCTGAATTGTTGAGCGTGAGGAGAAAGCAGCGCCAGTGTATCTGCACGATCCATGCGATCTGAGCGGACGTCCAGTGCGGACTCTTTCGCGCGCTCGAGGAAGGTTTTCACGAATAAATCGCTCCTTTTGGTTGTGAGATTCAGTTGGGACCACAGCGCGGTGTGCTGAATGAAGGTTCTGCGCCAATGACGGCATACGGAGGTGGCGCAAAGTAGGTCATCTTCGCGGGGGAGATGGGTGGGGATGATGGAGAGAACCTCCAACGGGAGGCGATTGATGAGGACGAACGAGTTCCTCCACTCGCGGATAGTCGCTAACGCGGTCGAGGTATCTCGGTCGAGCTGAGAAACGACGTCGAGGGTGAACCTACTCGTTCCAAAAAAAAGGTGATTAGCACAGCCCACCGACAGTGATTATGGTGCACGACTTACGACGAACAATGGCTGATGCGCTTCAGCTCCTCGTTCAGAGCGAAGACGAGCTGCGAAAGCGAGAGGCCCTGGCCGGGGTAAGCGTGAATGTCCATCTAGGGGGTGATGGAGGCCGAAGGGAAAGGCGGACGCTGGGCGCTGGACGTCTGGACCCTTGCCCAAGGTCGACCGAGTCGACATCTCCGTTACAGGGAATTGCCGCCTTCGCCGACCACCGGGAGTCTCGGCCGCCAGGGTCGATCAAGACTCATCGTGAAATTTAACCTTTTCGATCTCCCCCACGACCCTCGCGATGTACGGATACACGCTCTACAAAGAGCCAGCGTCGACACCTCCACGGTTGTCGCGACCGTCGACGCGGTCTGGTCCGGCGAACGGAAACCTAACGTTGATCACGTACATGACGATATCCCAGGGGTACGCTTCGCTGGGCATTGTCCACTCAGGATGTACTTGATCCCAGACGAGGATAACATGTTTGTTTGGAAGGCATGTTCTTCGTACACTAAGGTTCGTCAATCACCCGCCCTCACGATTATCAGAAGGAACTGGCGCACTCTCCTTTTCCATTTCCCTCGCCGCGCCGTGGTGCCCAGGTATGCCTACAGCGACCATCCCATCTCATATTTCCAAAAGACTACTCAAACTTCGCACCATAAGCCTAATCCTCGATGAATGTTTTTCACCTGTTAATCTCCCAAAGACGCAAGGGTCATAACTTCTCCACGGTTTAGACCCTGGAGATAAGGTAACTTCGAGTGTCCTCACCCCCTTGTAGGTTGAAATGTTTACCCTGGGGATGGGAAACTTCTGCCAAAAGAATTAGCGTGCGCCATTCTCCGTCGCCCGCGGCCACGATTCTTGCAAAAGTTGTGTTGAATTATAGCACAAGCACATCACAAACCGTTGAACTTGAAGGAGTTATCATTAGGGTGGGAAGACGAAAATCTTCCAAGGATTCTATCCAGAAAGTAAATTTATTGGTCGAGTGAAAAGGGCGGTCAAGGACCCTTGCATGCCGTCACAAAACTCATCGATTCTGAAGGCGGGGATATAAATGCTTCCTGCTTTCATTTAACTCATTGTCTCACCGTTACAGCAGGCTTCCACCTCGAGGGTGCTCACATACTTTACGCACACCACGATCGAACTATAGGGGATCACCGGTGGCTTCGGGGCCGACGAACAATGTCCAATGGAATTTGTTTGTGTACACAATCGGACCAGTGCTCCGGCAGCCCGCTGACACAACCACATGGCTTGTACTATATGGTACCTGATATTGGAATCCTACTCATAGTGGGCTCGAGTACATCGCTCCTCATGGCAATCCGCTACACCGACCCATGGCTCCAACATCTCCGCCATTTCCACAGGAAGTCCCTCCCCAAAGACCGTCAAACGTTCAAAGGGTACTCCCAGGGCGTGTTGTGACTTTGCGAGTTCCACGAGAGTAACCATACATTCCTCCTCATGATCCAGCATCAATGGGTGCGAGATCGTCAGCCACTTGATAGCGCGGAATACAATCGATTGATCCATATCTTTGAACTCCGGGAGGTCAAGGAAGGGAGTGAGGTACGAACGCAAATCAAGGCCATGGAGGATCAACTCGTCCAGGGGTCCTACGAACCCAAACAACCTCCCGACCTCGTTCGCCATACTTCTCAGCTGGATGGGTTCCGAAATAAAAACCCCGTATCTAATGTGAAGGCGCTTGATGTTGGACAGCAGCGGGTGGTCCCGGACAGCCCTGGAGGCCTGATAAAAGACTTCTAGGGCCATCTCCGCCAAGGACATTTGAAACTCGATCTCATCGTCGATGTTTCCGGAGACTTCAAGGCACAGCCTGGTGACAGTTGTGTCGGAGGACTGGAAGGTGAGGGTGCATGCGATGGTGAGGTCTTGAGGGGGGTTAATCTCGAGTGTGACCACTTCGACCGGACTTCTTGTATACTGGCGAACGATCCTGTTCCACGAAGCAACGGTGGGAAATATAGATATATCTCGGTCGGTGGTCATATCTTCGGCGTTTTTCTCGTGTGTCAATGTCGTTCGACGCGCGGAAGGACACGATATGTGGGCCGCGAGTTCATAACCAGGCGCCCCATCGTCCACGACAAGGGAGAAGGTCTGGACATTGGGAAGGATGACAACCTTCCTTTGGGGGACGTCCTCCAGTAATATGCCTGTAATGATCCTCATGTAAACTGTTTGCAGCATCGGCGAGGCTTCCAAGAAGTTGAGTAGTTCCGAGGCCTGGACCTCCCCCGGTGGCATTGTCGATAATTCGAACGTGGTAATGTTTGGAAAGACAAAGTGGTTCGAGAATGGCCACTCCTGCGATTGCAATATGAGCCGCTTCAGATTGACGGCGTTGTTGAAGAGGGGGAGCGAGCGAGGGGTCATTGGGTAGGGCAGGCGGGCCCACCTAAATTCCATGACGGCATCAATTTTGAGTGTATGGAGGAGTGGGAGTGGTCCAGAATTCACTTGGGAGAACCATCGGATGTCTGCCCAGTAGTTGTGTGCGAAGTTGAGGGACCTTATTTGTCGAGTGTGGGGAGAAAGCAATGTTACAGTGCCGACAGGAGCATTGTAGTCGGTGATTATATCGAGTAGAGATCCTTTCGCGCGTTCGAGGAGAGTTTTCACGTAGACCTCGCCCTTTGGAAGGAATAAATGAGACCATAGCGCGGCATGTTGAAGGAAAGTTCTGCGCCAATGACGGCATACATAGCTGGCACTGAAACGATCCGCCTGGGAATGAAGATAGGTGGGGATGAGAGAAAGGACATCCAACGGAATACGGTTGATGCAGACGAGGGAGTTCCTCCACTCGCGGATGTTTGCCAACGCAGTCGAAACGTCACTGTCGAGTTGAGAAACGTCGTCAAAGATAAAGCTATGGAGGAAATCGGCGTGTCATTACTCAGGACCTCGCAAGCGAGTTCACGATGGTGTTTCGCAACGTACGACGGGGAATAAGCCGTGCGCTTCAGCTCCTCATTCAGAGCGAAAACGAGTTGAGAAAGCGACAGGCCCTTTCCAGGGTAAGTGTATGCGTCCATCGAGAGGAGGGAGAGTTGGTGACTGGTACTGAGTAATACGGTACTGAGTACTAATACTGAGTCTCACACGCGATCGATTACTAGTAAATTCCGCTGATCCATTCTCCCTCGTCTAATAGATTTATGTACAGACGGTGTCGCCTTACGGATAGCATTCATCCACCAAGGTAAATATTCTGAGAGTCCAGCCCTATAAATCGTTATCTTGCTCACCCGATATCCAAGCAACACCGTTGTCTACCTCTCCACCGAACCCAGTGCACCCACCCGGCCTCGAATTCGACAGTGCCTACGACCGAGCGTGAAGGTGATAACTTGGGGCTGTCACGAATCCCTTAACTTCGAGCTCGCAAATATCCCATCACATTTCTCCAAGAATATACTGCATGGAAAATGGAATCCTCATCGTCTTCTTCAATCATCTCATCGAGATGCAGCGCAACAACCCATGGCTCCAGCCTCTCCACCATCCCCACAGGATAATCCTTCATACGGAATACCACGCGTTCGAACGGTACACCCAGGACGTACTGTGACTTCACTGACTCCACGATGGCAGCCATACATTCTTCCTTGAGCGGTTTCTCCAACCGTTCGATCGTAAGCTCTTTGATTAAGGAGAATGCGCCTGGTTGCATCCAATCCTGGAACTCCCGAAAATTGGAGGGAGGAGGAAGGACTGGTCGGAGATCGTCGGCATCGAGAATCAACTCCTCCAGAGAACCCACGAACTTGAACAATTGCGTGGCTTCTTCCGCGATGCGTGCAAGCTGGTAATGGGGGAGGAAATCATGCCTATCCCGGATGCGAAGGCGCTTGACGTTGCTCAGAAGAGGGTGCTCTCGAATAGCCTTGGATGCCTGTGAGAAGACTTGGGAGTACCCCTCTCCTAAGGAATGCGGGGTCCCGCTGTAGCTTTCGGGTGGTGTGATCACCGCGCAACCAAATTTAAGGGCGGCCAGGTTAGGAGACAAGAAGGAGAGTGAACCTAACAGGATGTCGTCTTCGGCAGTCCTTATCTCGAGTACGACTTCGTCGATTGTACTGCCCGTATACTGAGGACCGATCACATTCCATGAAACCGAAGTGGGGAATAGTTGCGACATCTCCTCTTCGGTGCAGTACTCATATACATGCGACGTGAGCCTCGCAGATGGACATGTCACGTGGGCCGCAATCCTGTAGCCAGGGGTGTCTTGAGTCACGGAGAATACCTCGGCATTCGGAAGGACGACGACTCTCTCCAGGGGGACGTCTTCGGTGTCTGTTTCCGCCGCAATTCCTATACGGACCGTCCGTAGTGTTGGCGAGGCTTCGGGGAAGTTGAGCAGCTGGGAAACGGAAAACTCCCCGTCCTCTTCCACCACAAGTAACTCAGATATTGTGAGGTTTGGAAATGCAAAGTGATTCAAGTATGGTGTCCCGGCCGAGTGCAAAATGAACTCCTTCAGGTTGACTGCACCGCTGAAGAGGGGGAGCGAGGGAAGGTTCATCGTTTCGGGGTCTAGTATTTTAAGCTCGGATGTCCTGATCATGAGGGTACGGAGTAGCGGGAGTGGTCCGGGTGTGGCTTCGGAAAATATCTGGATGTTCGACCAAAAATCGTCATAAAACTCGAGGGTCTTGAACCGCCGAGCGTGCCGTGAAAGCTGCGCCAAGATTTCGGCACTATCCAAGTGAGCAGTGCGAACATCTAGTGCGGACCCTTTCGCGCGCTCGAGGAGGGCTTTCACAAAGACACCGCTCCTTTTGGTTGTCAGGTCCACCCGCGACCACAGCGTGGCGTGTTTGATGAAGGCCCTGCGCCAATGACGGCACACAGAAGTGGCACGGAGTAGGTCATCTTCGCAAGTGAGATGAGGGAGAGAACTTCCAAAGGGACGCGATTGATGGGGGCGAACGAGTTCCTCCACTCGCGGATAGTCGCTAACGCGGTCGAGGTATCCCAGTCGAGCTGAGAAACGGTATCGAGGGTGAACCTGCATTTCGAAAAGGCGGTTAGCGCAGTTCATTTACAATAATCATGGTACACGACTTACGACGAACAATAGGCGACGCGCTTCAGCCCCTCATTTAAAGCGAAGACGAGCTGCGAGAGCGAGAGACCTTGGCCGGGGTAAGCGTGAATGTTCATCTAGGGGATGATGGAGGTCGGAGGGAACGTCGACGTCTGAGCCCAAGGTCGATCGTGTCACCCGACATCTCCGTTACAGGGAATTGCCGCCTTCGCCGACCATATTCCGGCGGGGCCAATCGAGGCTCATCGTGAGATTTAACCTTTTTGATCTCCTCCACGACCCTCGCGATGTACGGATACACGCGCTACAAAGAGCCACCGTCGACGCCCCCACGACCGTCAACGTCTACAACACAGACGCCGACGCGGCCACGGGGTAGCAGCATACTGTCACCTCCTGGGACCGCTCGGTCGACCACGACGGTGATAGCGACGGGGCCCGGAGATACGGCGAATGGAAATCCGACGTTGATCACATACACGACGATATCCCAGGAATACGCTTCGCTGAGATACCCTGGACACTGTCCGCTCGGGATGTACTTGATCCCAGACAAGGATAACATGTTCGTCTGGGACGGCGTGTTCTTCGTACACCAAGGTTCGTCAATCACTCACCCGCCCTCACGATCACCAAAAGGGGCTGACGTACCCTCCTTTTTCATTCCGCTCACCACGCCTATTGTGACTCCTGTCCGTCTACAATCAATATTATGACTATTTCATCGGTCATAAAGGCTATTACTCTGATTGCATCCTGAAATTTCGTCTCGCATTCCCAAAAGACTACCCAAACTCCGCACCACAGGTCCAATTCCTGACGGACGTCTTTCACCCGTTAATCTCCCAAAAGGACGGGAGCTTTAACCTCTCTCCGCGATTTAGACCTTGGAGGTAAAGTAGTAATTTCGACCGTCCTTACCCCCTTATGGTTGCACGAAGGGGCTGACCGAAGATTTGCCCTACCCTCTCAGGCCGAAGGAGCATCACGCGTATGACGTTTTGCACTGGGTCAAAGCTTCGTTCAAGAAACAAGCTCTGGACGGGATCAAAGACCACGACTGCTTCAACAAGGAAGCCTTCAGACTGTAAGTCCCAAAACCAAAATCAAAACACCTACACCCTCCTACCTTCCCCTTTCCTACCCTTATGCACCTGCCCCTTCATCCTCGGACCCACGTAACCCCCCTCTCTCAAACGCACACGCACACGACACGTACTTATCCGACACAGGTACCAAGAATCAACATCCTCTTTCGCAGCATTAGCGACCCAATCGTCCATGCTCTCCCAGTCTGCCTCCGCGTTGTTCGATAAAGACCATCCTTCGATGGCTGGCAAAGGCACTCACGGCATTACGTTCAAAGAGCTCAAAACTGATCAACTCGATGCGATCCGAAAGAAAATAGGATTACGAGATTGGGACGATGAGTCCTGACCTGAGGTTCCTGTGGGTGTCCTGCCCCCTTCCTCCACTTCGATCTCACTCGCACTCCAGTTCCCACCTTCCTTCTTAATTCTCTCCGCTAGCGTCCACGAGTTCTCCCGTCAGGGGTTACGTGGAGTTACGCACCCCTATGCTTGAAGCTTGGACAATGGACAGCAATAGAGAAAGTGTCACAAGACCATCTCTCCCCACACACCTCATGCTTTCCTCGCATGCATATCGTAAAGGTATATCACACAAGCACGTTCATAGGCATCACGAGTGATAATAAATTACGATCGTTCGAAAGGAAATTAAGGCATGTGCGAACCGGGTCATACTGAAGGAGAAAAAAGTGACGGACCGAGAACAAAAGGAGAAAAAAAACCCGAACCGAAATGAAACGAGGCCCCTTCCGAACAAGAATCTAGTGCCACCTATTCGTACAACGCTCCACAGGGGGGTGAATGAAGAAGAAGAAAAGACCACGATGCCAAGTCACAACGAACGTTCGTCTACACGTGTGCACGTTGGACGCTAAACCTTCCGCCCCTCCCCTTCATAAGCCCCCGAAAATGAATTCATACCCTCTTCACCCTTCCCCAAGATCCCCTCAGTCGACGTAGATCATAACATGGAAAAGCCTCCCGCAATGCTGCGGTGTAGAGAAGCCTCGAGGCTAGAGGCTTCATTCGGGGCTGCTCGCTGCTCCCCCAGCCATGACGGTGGTCGCGAGAGGGGCATACACGGTGTCGGATTCCTCATCCTAAAATCAAAAACGAAAGAAATCCAACGGTCAGCGATTGTTTCATAAGTCGGAGGAGATTAGGAGAGAAAACTCGAATAATCATAAGATAGAATATGGGCAATATCAAGAATGGTAATAAACAGCACGGTCAAACACAATGCGCAGCGAAATAAATCACAGCTGATATGCAATATGACATAGCGATGTGAAGAGATGGGGAGAGAGGGAGAGAAAGCATGCGAGAAGACATGTGCGTGATGAAGATGAGGGCGGAGATGCGGTGGTGACGATGAATAACGGAAGCATAAGAAAATAATTCACGAGACAACCCAAACTTTCATAACCATAAAGAAAGAAAGCAAAGGCAAAGACAAGAGCATGAGACGAATAGAAACAAGACATGCCATTTCCAACCGATAAAAGTGCTTGGACAACCTCGCGATCACGTCACTGTAAGGCAAATGTTGGGTCAGTTTCCTACGGGGCTGGACGTTGACCGAGTGTCTAGAATCCAGCGTAGAATCAAGGACGTTGGAAGAATGTGCGCCTTCGCTCAACGAAAGCTTGATCGAATACTCTTTGTCCGTTTTTCCTCGACCGTGGTTACGTTCATAAAGTTCGAACGTGATGTGGGACTGAGAAAAATAAAGATAATTAAATGAGTTTAATGTGAAAGATCGATGGGGGGAGAGGAACACGTACCGCGTAGTCCAGCTCGGGTATCCTTCTGTTCGCGATAGGTAGACCGGAGAGGAGGACAAGGTTGACGAGGGTATGGATGTGGCTCTCTTTGGTGAAGTAGAGGTTCAAAGAGCTACCACCGCTGCCCCTAGCCGCCTCGAGGTCTTCCACGACGTTCTTGAGCAAAGGCAACGAAGTGAGAATACCGATCTCCTCCCTGTGAAGAATGACGCGGTCAGAAAATAGATAGGGGGTTGATCGGAGGTGGGTGAAGTACTTTTCGTTGGGCTCGATACCGTATTCCTGGGGAGCGACGAGATCGAAGAGTGCCTTGGCACGAGCATAGAGCTCATGGAGTCTTCGATCCTTGCCCTGAGATCCTCCCTCCTTACCACCTTTTTCGTCGAAGATGGAGAAGAGGAAGGTGCGGTGGTGTAAAGCACAGTACTTGATCGTGTCGTACAACTCGGAAACCTGAAGACGGTGAAGTAAGGAAACGAGGCGAATAAGGAGATGATGTCACTCACCCTCGAAGGATCAAACCTCTCCTGAGGGACATCACAGAAATCTGCGAAAAGCTTCTCCCATCGTTCGCGGAAGAGCCAAGGTTCGTCCCCGCAGCACCTAGGGAAGTCATGTGATCAGTTGGGGGTCAGGGTGCGGGGTGACTTTCTCGTACCAATGGTCTTGGATCTTGTCGAGATCAAGGGTTTCCCAGTTCTTCCTCATGATATTACGAAAGTCGCTCAAAAGCTGGATAACCTCCTAAGGCAAAAAAACAAAAAAAACAACAAAAAAACAATCAATCCCGCATCACAGGTAAAGATGTAAAAGAAATACAGCACCTTGACGACTTCGACAGGCTCCTTCTTCATGCTCTTGGGCCAAGTAAGTTCAGGCCTCTTTTCCGGTTCACCAGGACGGAGCAAGATCTTGAGGCGCTTCTTGACATCATCCATCAGGTCTTTCGCGGCATTGGAATCGTCCAAGAGATCCTTGCGGACGATAAGCTCGATCGGCTTCTGCTGCGAAGTAAGGGCGAGCGCTTTAGAAGAGTATCCACTGCTGCTTCCATCGATGGACGCTCTGGACGATGGGCGGTGATTTGGAGTGGGGGAACCAGAAGAGGTATTGGTGGCGGTGGAATGGACTTGATTCAATAGAGCTGCGGAGAATACTTCGGCAGATGCGACGACGCGGCGTTCGGAGGATGTATAGATCTGGGCGGACGATAAGAAAGATCGCTTATCAAAAAGTCGCGACAAGGAAAATTTTCGTTACCTTGACATTCCTGAGGACCTCCTTACTCATAATCGAGATATCCTTGCCGAAGTTCTCTCCGAGATCCCTCGACTGATATTGAGCCGAATGAGTGAACTGGTGATAAGGGTCAGGATGGAGTGCGATATCGCTTATCGGGAAAAAACGGTACCTCTCCTCCCCATTTGAAGACGAGTGTGAGCTTGGTGAGATGGCGAACTTTGGTACCGGGCTGTTTCTTGGAATAGACGGGCTTGAGCTGGGCCTTTGTGCCGGGGAACTCGATCTTGCTGGCGAGGGCCTTGTTGAGCTGAGTCAGTTTGTTGAGATCCTCGCCGACGGCACCGAGGGTCTTCGCTTGCTCGATTGCGGTAGCGATTTGAATCAACTGTTCGCGTTCTCGAAGGATGATCTCTTCGGTTTCATCATTGAGGAGAAGAACGAAGGGTTGAGTCCATGGTTCGCCGATGGGGAAGTTGAATTTGAGCTTCTGCTTCGGAGTGCGGTCGGCGTGTCTGAGGACGGTCACGTTGGCCTTGAGGATCCAAGTGGAGGCCTCTGGGGTGGACTCTATAGCGAGAGGGCGCTCGGGCGATGAGGTGAGGCGGCGAAGACAAATTCCAGATAGGATGTCGGCTGCGTGGTCTACGTAAAAAAAAGTGAGGATATGACGAATAAAAGGGCGGAAGGGGAGAGATTTACCGTAATACGCTTCATTGCCCTTGACGAAGCTCCAGCCGTTGACATCAATAACCTGACTTTCCATTCCCCCGGCACACCTGAGCATATCAAATCCGCAGACCGTCTGTCCGAAGCCTTCGCAGATTTTAGCCGCCCAAGTTCTTTCCTCAGCTGACAGATGCGTGATGAACCTGGAGGGGGCTTAAGAACGTGCGAACCGCCCACGTGCGTGTGCCCGGCTACTCACCGGATCTCTTTTCCTTCCGGGTTCCTCCTCACCAATCCATCCACGACCGGCGACTTTCTAGTCTCTGCGTATGTGTATTCCGACCCGACTGTATAAGCCTTGATGTCCTCCATGTTATCCACCCCGACGAACTTTTCGTAGATGTACGATCCGTCCGTTCGGGGGTAGTTGAGCGTCGGGTCCAATTCGCTCGACTTGTTTCCAATCTGAAAAAAGTTGCCGTAAACACCCTGAGCGTATATAAGATGTCAAAGGTCAGAGATCACCTTGCGGAACAACCGTCGCCCTCCTCCTCCCCGGAAGTAAATGTACACATTGTGGTCCTCCCCGCTCACCGGTTTCTCCACGAACGGTTTCTCCAACACCTGACCGTCGATGATTAACGCATCTCCGTCCTCCCGGAGGCTCACTTCCGGTGTCACCTGGAACCCGCCGAGGTTGACACCGATCTTCCTCTTCATGTGCTCCCTGAGCTCCTTGTCCACCTTTGGTCCCCCGTCTCGTGACACCTCATATCGAGGTGGAGTCGGTACCCCTAGGTGATCCAGCACCCGTCCGACAAGTCGCCGGTCCCACAGAAGCGCCTGTGGTATCAAATCGTTGACACAGTAGACGTCCCGAAGCTTCGCGTAAGCTATAGCCTTGTCCAGCGGGAAGTCCGTAGAGAAGAACGAGATGAGAACGTCACATAGAGGCCAGTTCTCCACATCTGCATCGTGCACAGGGTCGTCATTTTCGTTGGGAATAGGGGGGCGGGCACGGAAAGCACTTACCGTCGTCCATGATCACTTTGTCGCCGAATATTTTGATGTCCACAGCGCCCTTCATTCGGTCCACGAGTCTCGTCAGAATCTCCCTCATCGGTTTTGACCTTGCCTTGACGTCCATGGCGCACACCCCTAGCAGGAGTGGCCGTCTTCCAAACTCCGTAGAAATGTCTGACCAAGAGGCACTCGGGGACGGAGAGGAGGCTCGGGTGACAACAGATGGAGACCTTGCCTGCCGCTCCGTTGGGAACATCGCCGCCAACCGTGACCTCGCACTGTGTGCGTCCCAGCCAGGCATGATCCAGTCGTGTGCAGTCGAAGAGTAAGAGAGCAGAGAGGCGTCCGTCTGAGGAAACTGAAAAGAAAAAAGTCCGGGATCGGAAAACCACTGACAGAAAGAAAAATAGCGAAATTGGATGCTGGTCCGATCAAAAAGTCAAAAAGACGCTAGGCCTCGGTATAGTGGGAGGAGCTGGACTAGGGGAAGGGGGGGAGTCAAGGAGAGGGGAGCTGGACGTCAATCTTTCCGACAGCCTGAGATTCTGTATATACGTATTACGGTACATCGTGTACTCCTGCCCTCAGATGTGGTCGTACGACCACCTTTCCGTAAATCACAACTCTACACCTCGATCCCCTCCAAGTTTGTACCCTGACGTCAGATCACAATATCAATCTTTGCTGTACCAATAGCGGATCCCCCTTTCGATGGATTTGAAGAAGACAAGACATACCAGCTTCGGCAATCGAACATACACATCGGTACCTGCAAGCGTTTGTCAGGCGGAAGATAAGGAGCGACAAGACCATCCGGATCCGAAGATACGCACCCCATCCATCCAAAGACACAAGTTCTAAAGATCCTCCAAAGTACCTGTTACGCGTTTCAATGCCCGTAGCCCAATAACGGACCAAAAATGTGAAAGAGAAGATCTCTCACCTCGCATAGATGTTGCTCATTGGCAATCCAATCCCAATCCTCGCGTGAACATCCGCCCCTACGTGTTGCGCGGGGTCCGGACGGTCGTCGCTGGAGGAAGGGACCGGTCTTCTTGTTCGTTTCTTCCCCAACTGCTCCGTCACCGTCGCCATCAGCCCTTCCGTGCTCTGGCTCGCGTCTCTCAGAGCTCCCAATCTCGAATCATCCAACCGCGCCGAATTCCTGGTGTGCGAGAACGAAAACAGGTCTGAAGGCGTTTTTACATTGGGAATCCCACCACCTGGTCGCCCGTCGCCAAAGCGTAGGAGTCAGATTTTCTCATCTTGGTCGAACCACCTGAGGATCGTAGGGAAAAAAAAGCACCTTGATCTGATATCCGGATCGAAACGTCATCTTTGCTTGCCGCGATCGTCGCACGGACCTCGGGAGAAGTAGTCGCGCTATGGTGGTGCGAGGAAATGGCACTAATAGACTGATAGACCTCATATCAGCAAGAATACAAACGCGCACACGACCAAAACTTTTCATATCACCCACGTTCTTCAACAGCTCGAACACGATGTATCTGTCAGAGATAATCAGAACTTTTGCTAGAACATCACAAAAAGAAAGGAAAAAAGGAAGCAGGGAATCGCGCTTACTCAAGATGTTCACGAATGTACGAAAACTCGGTATCAAGCTGCCCATCGATCACGACATTTGGTCTCCTGGGGAGCACCTTTCCGGGGTCCCTTTCCTCCGGCGATTGATTAGCAGCATCGGTCAAGTACCGCACGCAACGCTGAACGCAGTCCTTCACTTTCAAGTTCGTATAGATGATCCCTACGTGGTCTCCCCCGTCCGGATCGTGGTCTCTACCGTGGAACGCGCTCGAAAGCGCGAGGTGGTGTTCCGCCAGCACGCGCCGAGATATTCGCGATACGAGCATTCTTCTCATGAAAGAGTCTAGCCTCTCAGGGGCGAGGTATTGTGATGAAAGGGAGAGGCCGAGCGCAAGACTAGGGATCACTGGGCCACTTTTACAACGTAAGCGGTCCATAAAAAGTTCATTTTAGCGGGACGTGTGCCATCAGTGTGGGGTGGGGTTAGGGGGAAGACTTTACTGTTCGTCCAATATTTCCCGCAGGAACGCACAAAAGGCGGTATTGTCTTCAAGGGTCTCGATCGGTGGGTACTTGCGCAACCTGTCGGTTTCGTTGAGGTTCGTGGGGTAGGTCTAGACCGCTGTGAAACGTTCCCCCTCACTTTTCGAAAGCCGACCAATATAACTTAGGAACGTGCGCGGGGTTAGTGAGTGCGTGCGCGGGGGAGTGGGAGGACACCAAACAGTGGGAGCACGCACTTCATAGACCCTGGCAACCCCTTCCCTCTTCACAACGACGTAGGGTAATGCTTGCATGTCCCGCAGACGGTGTGATATCCGAATTGGCAACTCGGACCTTACATAGTTTGCGCTCTGTGCGGCGGAAGGTGAGGGAAAGTCATTAAAAATATCATACGGCGGCTGGGAAGATTGAAGCGCCCTTAACCTTGATCAACCTATCCTGAGTCATCGAGCGGCCAAACCAGACCTAGAAAAGACCCGTTTCATCTTTGTGCTGCGAGAGAAGAACGAAGGGGGCCGCAGTGCGAACCAGTTGTCTGAGTGTTAACCTTCGAGCCTCTTTCGCCGCATAGAACTCCAGCTGTCTGTTCCGGTAAAAATGGCCATAGTCGGATACGTTCCGTAGTTGCTGTGGCTGCCATGCCGCGTTCAGTTCCGACTTGCAGTGCGCCGATTTTTGAGTCGAAGGAGAACACCGGGTGATCTGCCTTTTGGCCGTTGCGGTTAAGAGAGCAGACATGAGGGTTCTCAACCCAAGAGCATCGATAGGTCGCCGAAACGGACGGGATGGTTTTTCAAGTCGCCGTACAACTTGAGGAAGCGGGGGATTCAGCTGTGACGCGAGCGCTAATCTTATAAATCTCTGCTCAGATGATGCCCTCCGACCTGAGAGCGCCAATGATCAAGTACGCCGACCGTCGGTCTCTCTCTACTCCTACCCAGTCACCAGGTCTGTACACAGTCTCTTCGTCTTCGCCCGATACCCAAATATCGTCTTCCACCTCCTTTTTCCTCTCGTCATTTTCTCCCTCTTCCTTCTCGTAAAAGATCACCTCGGCCCATTCGAAATCGCTGACCGTCACCGCGAGTGTTTTCGCACCCGGCATTTGGGGAAGCACGGAAGTCAACAGATTCGTTACCATTTCTGAGGTGTTGTCGCCTAGCAGAACGGTCACTGTGGGTAAAGGGAGATATTCTGCCTATTGAACCTCGTCAGCACGCGCAAAAAGGAGGGGCTGCAGACGAAGAGTACCTCGAGGAGTATACCCTTTACCGAACCGGTCGACATTATGACGTTCCCTACACGCACTATCCAGTCCGTACCGATCGAGAAGATATTCCCCTCGATCGTCAGCTGAGGACCGGTCGTTTGCCCTCTCACAGATCCCCATCGAGCGCGCAGATGGCTCAACAACTGTTCCAACGCGCCAGGCGGGGAAAGCGTAATATACGTGCTCTTCAGGTGAGTGGGTTTCGCGGCCAGTGAAAGGGTTTGGAGATCGTATCGTCCGGGCGAGATGGGATCATCGAGCAACACGAACACGTTTTCACCCATCGTAAATGCGGACATGGTGCGTTCGGCGGGGAGGTTCAGACTCGGTTCGCTGTTGAACGTTGACCGGTAGGACCGGATTCCTACTTGCCATTTCCCCTTGTACTGGCCCTACTCGATTGTGAGAATCCGATATGCATAGGTCGGATGAGAAGTTCGGAACAAGTGCAGCCGGAGAGATTGTGAACGGACATGGTAGTTTCGAACGATGTTTTCGACAATCAATTCTAAGCCTGTTGTGGGAGCGTTAATCCAACGGGCGAGTCTGTCCTGGAAATCAGAATAAAAATACGTTTCGCGAGGGAGGAGATGGCCGTACCCAGTGAAGCCCATGGGGACTGTGGGAACAGATGAGAAGAACGACCTCACATGATCACGACGCGTCGAGTCCAACTCAACATCATCAATCAAGTCGCGACTCTTGGAGTTTCGTTATCTCGCTCCGCAAAAACCAGGGTCCACGACTGCTCGACCCACAATGCCTCCTAAGCGGAAAGCTCCTGCGGAACCTCTACCATCTGAACCCTCTCGTCGTAAACTCCGATCGGATGGTCCTGTAACACCAGCAAAACCACCTCCAAAACCTCGGACGACCCGACGCGTTGCGGGCGCGGGACCAAAACCTGAGGTTTCGGAGCCATCGAAACCTACCAAGAAGAAGTCGGAGGCTAGAGCGACGCAATCCAAAGCCGTCGCTGGGCCGTCCAAGACTGAGAAGGCCCCGCCGAAGCGAACGACTAAGAAGACTCCGGCTGTGGATGTGGTGGTTGAGGTTACCGTAGAAGTTGAATCTACTGTGGCCCCTAAACGACGGAGTAAACCACCTGGCGTGCGACCTACAGGGGTTCAAGAAGAAGCCGCTCAGGTGAAGCCGCTGTCGAAGAAACCTCCTTCTACCAAGCCTCCCTCGACTAAACCTCCCTCAAGGACATCCACCCGGGTAGCCGCCCGCACGGCCAAGACCAAGGCCGGTCCTTCAAAATCAACCACCAAGACCACACGATCGCGCACGACGAAGAACGCCCCTATGGTCGTCGAGGAAGAGGAGCCTGAAGAAGACGACGACGACGAGGAACCAGCACCAGAGCCGGTTCCACCACGACCAACTACTCCAGTCCGACAGAGGGTAATTATGGATGCAGTGGAAATCGTAACACCGAGTAGACCGCGACAACCGTTCGCTTCTAACTGGAATACACCTATGCATCCCAAACCCAGCCCGACGAAACCACTCAGTACGCTCCCTCCTGTGATCTCCGTCGGGCCTACTACTCCTTCCCGTTCTCGTGTGTCCCCGCAGACTTCTCCAGGGAAAAAGCGGCGTCGAAATGAACGTTCCCCATCTCCGGAACCTCTCCGATTACCCTCCCCGTCGAAGAGGGTCATGCGGTCGGGTGCTTTTACCACCCCAGGGACTGCGCGGATCGCCAAGTTGCCGGCACATTATCATCCTTGTTTACAGGCTCAGAAGCGGGCTGTCATGGCTGCTCTTAGGAATCCGCCTGAGCTCGATACAGAGGGTGATCAGGATGAAACCCCTTCGACGAACGAGCTGGCGTACGATGACTTGTGTGATCTATTGACTGGGAGTGTCGTTCGTGGTGAAGGGAACAGTTGTTTGCTTGTTGGTCCCCGGGGAAGTGGGAAGACTCGGGTATGTGGATGCGATTCGCCTCTCAAGATATCTCTGCTCAACTAAGATTTATTCTAGTTGGTAGATCGGGCGTTGGCCCAAGTCTCGAACGACGTCGCTCCCATTGTTATTCGGTTGTCGGGACACATACAACAGAACGACAGGCTCGCAATTCGCGAGATTGCCTGGCAATTATCACATCAAACAGGGAAAAAAATCGCTCTTGACGATGAAGAGGATGGGGGTAACCTAGACGTCAACGAAGAAATGGATCGACAAGACGTCGCTTCTCTCCCCCCTCCAGCTTATTTGCCTTCATTGATATCAACTCTTCCAAGTCAACCTAAGCCGGTGGTTGTCATCCTCGACGCATTTGATGAATTTGCACTTCACGGTCGTCAGGCCCTGCTCTACTGCCTCCTCGATACAGTGCAGAGTTGCCGAGTTGGCTCGGGGTTGAATGGACTCGCAGTCATTGGGGTGACTAACCGGGTGGATACAATCAACCTTCTCGAGAAACGAGTGAAGAGTCGGTTCTCCGGGAGGATGCTGCGAACTGCCGGTCCGAGGAGTGTACAAGATTGGTGGAGGCTGACCAGGGGGATCTTGACAGTACCTCTTGGTAAGGAAGAAGAGGTGGATGGATGGAAGGAGCTGTGGGGAGGGAGTGTGAATAGGTTTCTGGAGGAGAGGAGCGTTAAGACGGCGTTGCATGAGACGTGGGCATTGGTAAAGGATGTGAGGTTGCTAACGAGGATCTTGGTGCGTTTTTCTTTCTCCCGTTCGCGATTTGTCTAGATTGTGGGCTGATTGTTGGATATATTCTGGAGACTACCCCAGTGTTGATGTTGTCCCCTGCCTCTCCATTCCTCACTCCGGCTAGTTTGCTCAACTCGATCGCCGAACAACGGTGTCCGGTTGGGAACTCTTTCCTCAAATGTAAGCCCAACCACTTCTAGCGGCCGCCATAGACGACCCGTCTGATCAACGATTCTTCCATGACGACCAGCCCTGCCATATCCCGCAATTTGTCTTCTCATCGCATCAGTCCATACCCAAACTGCTGGTCATGACACCTTCACGTTTGAAATGCTCCATCAACTGTTCAGGGATCAGGTACGAATCTCAATCGCGGCACCTGTCCAAATCGAAGGCGGAGGTTCGATTGGAATGGTAAAGTGCAGCCGACAAGTAATGATGGGGGTGCGTTTCTATTTTCATTTCCTCTCTAAAAATACCCTCTCATTGTGCCGACTTTTTGGGCTTTTTTTGGTTCGTAATGTCGTGATTGTGAGCAGGCATTTGAGCATTTAGTGAGCGTGAGGGTGTTCGTTGGGGTCTCTGCGGCGTCTTCGATGGTCTCGAAGGAGTTTGTGAAGTATCGGTCAAGCGTGGAGAGAGAGGAGGTTAAGAGGACAGTTGAGAAGCTTGGGACTATGAGTTTGAAGAAGTGGTTGGGGAAATCTCAGCAAATTCACAATTGACCGTGTCACTTCAAACACGTTCCTCATATTCTCTTTCACTTTCGCACGTTCTACGCAATGGTTTCGTTTGGATATGATTTGTTACAGGCTGATATCTGGTACTTCGTTTACAAGAGTCGGCGGGCACCCTCGCGATTCACATCTACATGGACATTCAATATTCAATAATCGCCGCTGTCGGCCAAAGCTCTCTCTGCTCTCCTCTTGGCTGTAGGATTGGTCAGTACAAATTGTAAGTGCGTCAAGTTAAAGGGAAGGTCGGACCTTCGTGCTTAGCTTTCTCCCTGTCGACGAAGTCGAGCTACAAACGTGTGAATTGGAAGTATGAGTGGGATGAAATCTTCGCTACGTACCCCCCTGGTTTCGATCTCCCTGTCGACGAAAGCACCGGTGAATCCAGCGCTACATAAGTGGGCGTAGTTTAGTATGATGCGACGTCGTAGGTGGTTGGCAGGTGGTGACTTACAGGAGTTCCTTGGCAAGGGCATGGTTTGGAGGTTGACCGTTTTCGGCGACGTGGTTCTCGTATTCCCTGGCAGCGTAGAACGCAGCGGCACCACCTAGAAGTTCATGAGAGAACTTGGCCTCGTGCGTATTACTCTGGTACTGGGAGATAGGTGTAACGTAATAAGGAGGTGAGGTTCTAAACGTTGGGACCAGGGAGGCCTAGTACTTCGTTGTGGAGTTGTTGCTCTTGGGAGTCTTCGTTGAACCAGCCCATGATGATAGGAGAAAATAGATGAGAAGAGGTGAATAGGAGTTGTGGTAGAGAAACGAGTTGAAACCTGAGGAGGTTCTTATACCCTTGCGGATGCCCAGTGCACTAAAAATACCACAGCGACATGCTAGCGAGGTCTGAGAATAGATCTCGGGATGATTGAGAATCATTGCGCAGGTTCCAATAATACTCTAGGCGCATGGCGGAGTACGCAGACCGTTGAACAAGAGCGAATGGGGGGGCGTTCCGGACCCCAGAATGTTGTTAGTAGCTGCTCTTGATCAGGAGGTCGCCGCTGGTCCCTCCCAACGAAGGATGAGATCCGAGAGATGGACCTAGTGAGGTCTGTCTCTGGGGCAATAAGTAAGCCCTCTGGAGCAGTGGCCGAGCACAGACACAGGGGCCGGTCCGGCCACCTGGTGGCGGTCAAACTCAAAGTCGCAGTGAATGGCAAGTAAGATCGGTGTTGTAATCGGTCGATGGGGGTCGGGGCAATTAGTTCCGTGCTCCCCTTTGACTGTATCCAACAACACCTCAAATACGAGCACGTGTCCCCGAGCATCACCCGCAGGAGACCCACCCTCGTTTAGTTTCGAAGGATGATCTTCGCATGCAAGCGCCCACCGATCGGCGACATTGATGATTTCACGTGACAGAGCGGTTGTCCCCATCATTTCTATTTCTACGTCCGAACTCTCCAACCTCACTCTTGCATCGAAATGCCTACCGGATCATCGTCCGGCAGCGGCGCAAGGTCCCTTGAGGAGCTTCTTAACGCGGATTATGTCAACAAGTCGTGCGTTTTCGATGTTGTATCCTGGATGACTACGCATGGCTGAGACAGAGGCTGGTACTTCCCCGCGATCAGACACATGGAGACGTATGCTCGTTTCCTGGGCATGACCGATAGCGAAATCAACGAAGCAGCATCGCCGGTGGCGCAACCTGAGACACCTATGTTTGAGTCTCGTCGTGTCCGGAAGGTGTCTGCCCTCTCGGACTTCGCACCGGTCAATTTAAAAGTCCGGAGGTACGCCGTGTGTCTCAGAGCTCCAGGCGAGAATTGACCGCTGGGGCCGTTCTCAAGGAGGAAACGCGGAGAGCAAAATGATAGGCGAAGGCAGGAGCTACTGTATATTCTTGTTCGGTGGCCGTTATTGGTGCGCAGCGTCCACTTGTTGGGGTGCAATTTACCTGCACTCACGATCGTCATGGTGACCAGTTTCTGATCTTTGTGTTCATCCTTGCCGAGTTTGGGTTCTACATACTGATACGACAGATTGTCAACGCCAAGGAGTGGTTGTCTGCTTGTAGGCCACCATTCATCATCAACTATCCACCACAAGACCTGACTTTCGTATAGGGAGCGGAAGGAAAGGTCTCTTACGTCTTCAGCTACGAGGCTCCAGGACGTATCAAGTAAGTTTAGTTCCCTTGCAACGAGTCTTTACCTAACTTGGACAGGACTGGAAAGATGCGGCTCACACACTTGACGAATACCTTGAGTTCGATACCTGGAAGGCGGTTGTTGAAGATAACTTCTACGATTGGAAACTTGTGAACAAGGTGCGACGGTCCCTACGAACACACCGCGAGAACAACGATGTTCGAGGGTTGTTGGGCGTTCTGGAGATGTGTGTAAGGCATAATTTTGGGGGTGTGGAGTCCGCAAGGTGTGTTACGTTCATTACGTCCGAAACCGAACATGGCCTTATCTCTCGTGTTTCAACAGGCTGTACAGCGAGGTGCGTTGAGTTGTGCGGCGACCGCTGGAATGAAAATTGATATGGAGCACCATGCCACCAAGACATTCTACGGGACCAAATACTTGATCGAATGTTAGTCATCTCTTTCGTAAACCCTACAACTGTTTGGTGACAGCAATGTGCAGCATTCATTGATGAACAAGAGAAGGCTCTTCGCTACGTCCGAGAATCAAATGCCATCTCAATCGAGGAGAAGAAACGGTTCTATCGAAGCATCAACATAAATCTGGGTGCGACAGCGCTCTGCCTTTCCGGTGGTGCTTCATTTGGATACTGTGCGATTATCGCGGACTTCGTTGTTCCTGCCGCTAATTCATAGCTCTCACAGATCATTTCGGTGTGGTTAAGGCGTTTCTGGATGCAAACCTCCTTCCACGTGTCGTCTCTGGTACCTCTGCTGGAGGCTTGATTGCTGCGTTTGTTTGTTGTTATGCGGAAGATGAACTCAAGACACTTCTGGTGCCCGAGCTGGCGAACCGGATAACAGCTTGTGAAGAGTCATTTGGTGTATGGTGCAAGAGGTTTTGGACGACAGGTGTGTCTGAATCAGAGCTTGAGGAACCCCATGCTCATCGTCGGGTTTAGGTGCCAGGTTCGACGCTCTAGAGTGGGCAAAGAAGGTTTTTGGTGGTATTCTGTCGGGTTTGGCGCATTCTGACTCGGGTGGACAGTGTACATTCTTTACCCGCGGCTCGCTCACCTTCCGAGAGGCGTACCTAAGGACAGGTCGTATCCTGAACATCTCCGTCATCCCAGCAGATCGCCATTCGTACGTTCAGACCCCAGTTCATTATTGAGGCTAGCATCTGAACAACCCCCA
>Ga0307512_10002534_pt1 | contig 22860 bp, 31 predicted proteins | sample 14_EM_MG_FD_200267 | JGI IMG/M metagenome (GOLD analysis project Ga0307512, IMG submission 200267) | Populus trichocarpa ectomycorrhiza microbial communities from riparian zone in the Pacific Northwest, United States - 14_EM | ecosystem: Host-associated > Plants > Roots > Unclassified | place...
CCCCTCCGCACATGCAACCTCCCCCAGGTTACAATCCACACTTGCATCCCATGTTCCAGCATCCTCCACAGCCACTCCCTTCGCAGCATATTGCTCCCGCTCAACCCATGCCCCGTCCAGTGTCTTCTGCTGGTCCTGTACCAGACATCAAAGGAGGCGATCCGGGCTCCCACGACATGTCCAATCCCCGCGTATGTCCTTGATGCCGTAACTCCGATATTCTTATTGACACGTGCTGTAGGCGCTTGCCAAGAGCTTTGGTGTTGCCCCCGACATCGTGTCAGACCTCAAGCTCGGACCACAGCCTCTCGACAGGGAAGATATCGCCGTTGGTTCCCATGGCCTCATATCTGGACGTGACGCCATCACGGCCGAGGCTGCATTCCAACACGATGCTAACAAATGGGTGCCCATTCCTTTGGATCGGAACAGCGTAATCGCCTCCCCAACTGCCGCCAGTTCTACTCCCGCTTTGTCGGTCCTCCTGCCAAAAGATCGCGATTTGGTCCGGTATATCGTGGATGTCTACTTTGAGCGTCTCAACTTCCATAGACCTGTCTTTCTACGTCACGAATTTGAGGTGGCCCTTAACGACCTCTACTCGGGCGAGGCCCAACAACACGATCCAGGTTTCTTATGCACTGTGTACCTTGTACTCGCACTTGGGACGCTCTCGGAGCTCAATCACCGTGCATGTGGGCTCGACAGGGAAGGCAGATCCAAGTCGGGTGGAGGTGGTTCTCCATCTTTATCTAGTGTCAATGTCAAGACCCTCATGCCACCCGAATGGCCTGAACACGAGTCTTTCTTCCAACGTGCCCTTGCCATCAAACCCGAGCTTCGAGTCATGATTAGCAGCTTGCAGGCACTCATTCTTCTGCATTGGTACTTGTACACTGAGGTACGTGAATTCTTTGGTTTACATGGCTTTTCTTGATTTTCTGATCATTTGATTGTTCCAGCGTCAAGGCCGTACGCTTTGGCGTCTTGTTGGAAGCATGGTCCGCCTTGGCATCGAACTTGGACTCAACCACGACCCTACTACACAAAACATCTTTGACGAGTCTGAGTGTCAATTGCGCATCCGTCTATGGGGAATTGTGCTTGTACACGACCGTGGCACGTCCATTCTACTCGGCCGCCCGCTGGCTATTTCACCAAATGACACGAACACGCCCCATCCCGTGCGATCCAAGTCCTCTAGACCCGATGTGAGCGAGCACTTTTTGCTCAGCCACCCGATCGCACAGATCCAGGCCGACATCATCAATTCGCTGTACAGCCCCCATGGGCAGAGCGCAGATTCAACCGTGCGTCATGCGACGAGGATCGTAAAAAGCTTGGTCGAGTTCCGCCGCCAGCTCCCGGATAGATATAAGCGGTACTTTGGCGGGACGGTGGACTGGTCGCTGGAGGAGAAGACGAAACTGGTCCAGGAGATAACGGAGGATGAAGGTCTGACGTTACTGAAAATTGGGATCGCAAGAATCTTGCTACTTCGCGCTCTCTTCTCTAACAAGGACCTAGACTTCCCGCAGAGACACAGAGCATTGTTGGACGGTGAGCTGACTCTTTCGAACCCCCTAAGTCCTGGCATTGATTTGGATCTTTAGCGATCGTGGTATCACACAACATCATTGTAGTGCATAATCAACTTCTCCGCTTCCCCGACATAGCATTCTTTGTCTCGCCAATTCCTCTACACATCGCTGCCATGGTCATCCTCTTTGGACACATGTCTCGTTGCGACTCTCTCACCCGTCAAGTTGCGCTTGAAGATGTTTGGATGGCGCTCGACATGCTCCCGTCCTTCCGTTGGCGCTGGGAGCGCAAGGAGATGAATGGCAGCCACCCACTTATTGCCACTCTCGCTGAGAAAGTTCTCGGGGTGAATCTGCGCCAAGCTGGCCCGACCTCCCATCCCGTACTGATGCCCGAGCTCGACTGGGACATCGAGGGTTCCAACTCTCCTATTGCAACCCACACCGCGGTTTCGACACCATCCCTCGGCACCGCCACTTATACTCACGGCACTTCGGGAACTCCCTTCCCTGGATCCCCGCCCATCGGACCCGCCGTTCCCTCATCTTCACGGGCTCTTGTCACTGGCGCCAGCAATGCTAACGGTGGTGCGAACGGCCCCGTTGAGACGAAGCTCGCTGAGGTCCCAGTGAACCTATTCTATCCATTCTACCCCGATAATTCACAGGTGCAGCGCAATGGGGGCCCGATGCCTTCCTCTGTTGGCGCTCCAGGTGCGACTGTCCCAACGGCTCCTGCCGGCGGGAGCGGAAACGGAAACGGTGCAGGCGACTATACGCAACTGCTCGCCGCTGCGGCACAACAGCCGTCTGGACCGTGGGGTGCGAGTGGCCGCGAGAGCTACATGCTCGAGGAGAAAGACGTTGGGGTGTCCGTGCCCATTCCTGGTGCGATGGGAATGTGGATGCCAGATCAGCGCACTGTACGGGGATACGTGCTCCCCTAGTCGAATTTATCCCCCGGTTCTTTTTCTTCCTTCACGCATTTGCGAAGCCTTTGCACTGGTATGGAGGAAGGCGGTCCTGCTTGTTGTGCTCGTAACGTCTGAGGAGAGGGAGTGGTACGTGCGCTTTTGTTGTTTGATTTCTTGTCTTCTCTCGTTTTTTTTCTGTCCTCGTGTGGAGCCATCATTTGTATCCACCCTTGTTTACGCCTCATGTCCCACCTTTTCGTTTGTTGTTATATTAGGGACCATATGTCCCTCGTCGTCCCCGTCTCCTTTGCTTGGCCTAACACTTAGCTCGATTTCCAATTCCGTATGGTCTGAATCCGAATGCCTCTATCTACGTCCTGTAAACCACGATATGCCTCTAACGTGATCTCGTCGCTCCTTCGCGACTCTACGTCTAGTTACTTGGTGTGATGGAAGGAGCGGCTGTGACTCCCATGACGTGGAAAGAGTGAGCACTCGTCACTACCCCATCCATCTATCATCGTCTATCCTGTTTATTGCAAACTTCTCTTGATAATTCTCCCTGGTGCAAACATTTAACTGACCACCGCCGCATCAAGTGCCGCGGCGAGCTTCTTGGCACTCCGGCGCACCTCCCCACGTTCGCCCATCACAGTCAGCCGAACGACTGCACGCTCGTCCCCGTCTTCGGCAGCAGCAAACGGAGAGGTAGAGGCGCGAACGAGGTCCCAGCGTCCGAAAGCCCAATTGAGAATCCACCACTGCTGCCGCCGTGCATCGCCTTCATGGTCCGAGTCGGCACCGGCGCCGGCAGCAGTTGTAGGGGTGAAACGGATGAAGCCCTTCACGCGGTACACGCTCTCTTTTGTGAGTTGGCGGAGAGCGGAGGAGAGCGTGGGCTCGTCGAGTAGTGGTAGTGGTGGTGCGCTGTGCGCTGCTGTGGACTCTTCGGGATGCAGATGCGGATGAGAGTGCGGTGGGTGGTCGCACGCGTGGGCTTTATCATGATGGCCGTGCCCATGCGCGGGTGCAGGTAATGCCGGTCCGCCGCGGAGAAGAGTGACGGTCTCCACTTCATCGTGGTGCGGCGAGACGGCTGGCGTACGCTCCGAGAGCGGCAGTGAATCATCGCCATCGCGGAACAGCTTCGAGTCGACGCCGAATATGAGGGCTGGGTCGATGGACTTGCCCACGCAGCGGATCTTGGGCGTGTGCTCGTTCAGCGTGTAGAGGTGCTCCAGGACGTCGTCGAGCGCGCGCTCGGAGATGTGTTCCCATTTATTCTGATCGGGCGTATGAGGGTGTCAGTATGAGAGAGTGGAGGAGCCAGGGGGAGCCACTGACGATGAGAAGCACGTCGGTGTATTGCGCTTGCATGCGCGCGGTGACGCTCGTGTCTTCGTAGCCCGTAAAGTTCTCCGCGTCGATGACGGTGACAATCGCGTCTAGAGATAGCGCGTGTGAAGTCTCGCGCTCGAGATCGCGGATCTGGAACGCGAGGGTCGCTGGAAAAGCAGAGCCGCTGTGGGGGTGAGGATGTGCAAGTGGGTGAGCGACGAGAAACGTCTATGGGGTCCGCCTCGGGCGCGGCGCGTAGGGGCGGAGGTCTTACGAAGACTCGATGATGATCCTGTCTGGATGGTACTTTTCTGTGCTGCGTGCATTAGAGGGGAATCGACGGAGAAAACGGCTAGGACCACTGAAGGACCCGGGTACCTAAGATTTCTAACAGTGCGGTCTTCATTTGGCCGACTAGGACGCAACACCTGCGCTTCCGAGTATGCATGATAAGGAACGAGCGCGATCAAAGAGGTTGGGACTCCCACATGCAGCCGTTCAAGATCTCGCTAACGGCAGTCAGACTGCTTTGCTTTGCCAGTTGGCTATCGACTGTAGCCCAGCATCAATATATATTAGCGTGCGAGCGTCGCGTAGCAAATATGTGGAAGTTTTAGTAACCTTCGATGTCTCCAAATTCATTCTTGAGGAGAACGACGCGGTAATCCTTGGGTAGCTGGGGAAGAAGAGATAAGATTATGGAAGTCTTTCCTGCACCAAGAAAGCCTGTAAAGACAGTTATTGGAATGGTGGAGGTATCTGAGCTTGAAGGCATGATCAGAATGTGCAAAAGTAGCGCGGCCCGGAGGTAACCGAGATGCCGGGATACACGTCCGTGCCGCGGTCACGCCCTCGACAAGCAACAAGAAGCAGAATTACATATGCGTTGCGTGCATGTGGAGCCTAGCTTGGCGTTGCCAGCACTGTACTAATGCCCCCAACAATCCTGTTGACCATTCGAGCCTCTTGGCTTGCCCGACTGCATACCATATTGTCCCTCACCGCTTTCATAGGGGCCCTTGCCATAGCCTCCTCCCTCCACTACACCAAGATTGTACGAAATGCCATCGCAGGTTGGCTAGAGGAATGGTTTCCGAGTGTGTCTGCAACGTGAGTGTTTCGCTTGGTTTGCGTTCAGCTTCAACGACTATCTGCGTTCCGAGTCTGGTCCTCAATGTTCCCTTAATTCACTTCCCCATGCTCTGCCTGCTGGTGGCATCTGGTATTTCCGATGGGGATTGTTCGACTTGACTCAAATCACGCCCTACAGGATAGGCGACTGGTACCCAGAACGGAATATCTTTCAGATCCTCATAGCTTTGAATTCTGGTGAGTCTTTGGTTATCCCTGTTCTCTCGCCTGGGGGGTTAACGACTCAGCATTCTCACAGGCCCCCGCTTCGCGGTCATTGGTTTTAGTTACTTGCTTAACCGCGCCACGTTTCCCTCATCGGCACTTCCTGGCATCGTCCTAGCGACGGGCGTACTGCGCACGTTGTCTTGCGGAGGCTGGGTCTACATAACTTCCAGCGACGACCATGATATCCACGACTTTCTCATGATTCTGTATATTGTACTCAACCTGCCCTGGATGTTTGGCAACATTCGACTCTCGAAGGGGAAGATACGTCGTCAGAGGTATATTCCTACTTGTCATAAGCTGCTCTCATAAGTCTGATTTAGTACTATCACCATCAGAGTCAGAATTGCCTCGTTGTAAGCAATGTGCCAGCAGAATTCCCCCGTTTTCCCGCTGACCAAAACCCAAAACTTACGGGTTTTTAGATTTTGGGTCACCCTTGTACCACTGATCTACTTTTTTGTGCAACACAAGGTCCATGAGATTCCTGGAGGTACGTGTTTCACTTCCCCCTGCACGCAGCATCTGAATTAGGTGCTCTGCGTGATAACCAGCATACACGCGTTATGCATTCTTCGAATGGTCCCTCATAATTTTCGACATCTTGTTCGACTCTGTCACAATATTAGATTTCGAGAACAATGAATCGCAGGTGAGCCCCATAAACTGTTCTCACGTTCGGCATGTTTCACATCACTCCACGCACAGGCTTCTTTCAACGTCTGCGTAGATTATAGAAACAGACAAAGTTCAGAGAATAGCGAAATGTACAATCCACTCCACCGTCTTACGTGAACCGAATGCTTATTTCTGCTCTTTGTTTGCCCGATTGGTTGCTCTACTCTCAGAGAAAAAACATCAACAAGCGAACCGAGCGGTCCAAGTGCATCAACATCGTCTGTTGGGGGGAAATCTCCCCTGGTACAGAACCATGCAGAAGCTCATCCTGAAACACTCTCGTCCTGTATCAGTGAACTCTTCGTCCGTTCCCGCCCATCATTGAGCTTCTTGTCAGACCTGTACTTTGGTGCGCATCTATCTCCTCCACGTTTCCAACAACAACTCATTGTGTCCAATCCGACTGGTAGCATACCAGTCTTGGACTCTGCTCACGGCACTCCCCGTTACCCTCTTCTACTTCTCCGTGTGGAAGCTCGCGCTGGCTGGCCCCGAATTCGCCACCCTCACTACACTTTCCCCACTCCTCCTTGGTTTCACATCCGTCCTATCATTCGCTACCTCTCGTGCCGGCCGTACCGCGTTGGCCGGTGCTGCTGGCACCATCGGACTAGGTCTCTGGTGGGCAGAGAATATGTGGGTCCGGCTTGCTGCCGTAATGTTTGGCGTCTCCTGTACCGGAATTCGTTGGGCCGCGGAGTGGCACTCCGACGTAGAGCGCGGGTATCATGCTATTGGTGTGTGGATCTCACGCTCTCCTTGCTACCCCGGAAACGTGGGGTTGCTGATGGACGTCTTCGTTGATGGAACCCAGTATTTTTGCTAGGTTTCATTCTCTCCTCGCTGTCCAAGCACCTTAATCACGGGAACAATCCAGGTGCGCGCCAGCTTCTGTATGTTTCGGAAAAAAAGAGAGAAGGTGGCTGAATCAATTATCAACTTGACATCCCATCTTTCTTCCAGCTTGGCCAATTGTAGATTCTGCTTCGGGTGGCCAACACACCCTCGTTCTCATCCTCGGCTTCCTAGCTCTAGTCGAATTTGGGACACGCCCGGATAAACCCTTTCCCGCTTCGCTGACTTCTGCGACCTCGATCACGTCTTCCAAGGCTGATGATCGCCAGGCCCCAGTTCACAGAGAGCACTGGGTGCTCTCGTCCATCGCGCTAGGCTCTCTAATTTGCTCACTCCATGAGCGGCTCTCCGATCCCAGCACCCTCCTCGCCTGGTCTTGGACCGGATTCCCCACAAGCGGCCCTCACCCACACATCCATGCACCACTCATGCTCCTAGCACAAGTGCTCGCCACTTTGCTCACCCTCGCGCTTTCGCCTTCGAACCCGCCGCTGATGTCGCTCAAGTCGCCCTCCTCGGCCGCACCTTCCCCCCGGACCGTGACTGCGTTCCCAAACATCTCCGCCCATCCACTTATCTTTGTGATCGGTGTGCTTTCAACTTACTTGCTGCATACACGCACCGGATGGCCCGGTTATGCCGGCGGATTACTGCACGCCGCGTTTCTGACACTCATCACACCGCCTATATTGCAGAACGCCGGTGCCGCCGCGCGAGAGTGCGGCGCAGGGCGTGTATTTGGGTTGGCGTGGATGGTCTGGGTCGTGTTCCTGTTCGTTGGCACGTTCACCGTCGCGTATGCGTTCGTTCCAGGCGCGGGACCCTTTCGAGAGCGCACGGACTTGTAAGTTGAGCCCTTCACTCGATTACTTTTCCGCTCCCGTTCCAGATAACAGGGAGTCAGCTCTAACTTTCGACCTCCAGGGTGCTTGCCGCACAGCTCACCCTCCTCGCACCTTTCTTCAACTGGCGCTCATTGTTCTCCATTTCCTCACCCCCAGCTGTATCGTTGTCGCCCATTCCGCAACTGGCCCGTCGTTACGTTCGCGGCACGCTTGCTCTTATCGCCATCGCCGCTCTCATAGGCCCGCTCAGGAGATCTGCACCAGTCGCGCCCACTCCAGCGCCTGCGCATGCGCGCGCAAGGATCTTAAACGCTGGGATTTGGACCGTCCACTTTGGCATCGACAACGCAGGGCGTGACAGCCAGCGTGCCATACGGGACCTGTTCCGCGATTTGGACCTCGACGTCGTTGGCCTGCTCGAGACAGATTTGCATGTGAGTTCAGGGTGCTGTTTCGTAGCCTCGAGGCCTCAGGGTTGTGCTAACAAACTTTACACATAAAAGCGACCGGTATTCGGAAGCAGAGACCTGTGAGTGAAACTAGCGACCTCTCAAAATAGCTTGAGTGACTGAGCTGCCTCTTTCAGGTCGCGGGTGGCGGTGGAAGACCTGGGCTATGTACGCGTACCCAATGGATGTCTCTACTTCCTATCACCGCTAATCGGCGACTAACAGTACGTGGATATCGGCCCCGGACCAAACAAGCACACTTGGGGTTGCGTACTCTTGTCGAAGGTCCGTACAATTCCTCCTCAGATGAGCTATTCTTCCTGAGTTGACGATCGCTGCTACTCGTAGTTCCCTATTCTTAGATCCCGGCATCACCTTCTACCCTCGCCGGATGGAGAGCTTGCGCCAGCTATTGAGGCCGTAATCGACGCGTATGGCGTAAACGTCACAGTCATTGTTGCGCATAACGGACAGGGTAAGCACCTTCGGTCGCATTAATGTTACCTCCGTTCCTCTGACTGACCCGGCATCAAGAGGAGACACCGCTCGACCGAGAATTACAGGCCACCGAACTTGCGAGAATCATGTCTGCTTCATACCCAGATCCACTCATCTTCCTTGGATACGTCGTCACGAGTCCTCATGCCGCACGTCGTGAGTGCTCGACACCCCTCCGGTGACCACAGAGAGCTCTCGCAAGACTACTAACCCCCGTTCGCAGCCGCTCCCTACGAAATCATGGTCACGGACGGCCGCGTCCACGACATCGACAAGGATGACATGGACCGCTGGTGTGAATACATCTTCTACCGCGGGCTCTATAGGACAGCGTACGCGCGCATCTCCCGCGGCTCGGTCACGGACACGGAGCTCCAAGTGGGTCAGTTTGCCGTACCGAGCTACGGGACGACCACGGGTGAGGGGGAAGTGCCAGAAGCTGATCGCTACCTCCGTTCGTGGAGGGAAGACCTCCCGAAAGAACATGTACGCCCTTTCTGTCTTCTCTCTCCTTTCTCATCCAGCCCATGCGTCGCTTCACTCACTCGCTCTCGCTCCCAAAGTGGTTCCCGGATGCGTACTACGGCAACGAGCACTCCGGTGGTGTGCGCGGTCACTATTACCACGTCTTCAACACGGTACGTATCTGTCGAACAAACAATAAAATTTTGTGAAGCGCGCAGGTCGGCTGACTATTGGGTGGTCGGCCCCACCTTTTCTCCCGATAGCCGCTATACTACAAACTGCCTCCAGCGTCAGCACCCGCGCCAGCATCAACACCACCATCAACCCAATGATCTCGATGGGAAGGCTACAGTAGCTGAGTGACCGGTTGGCGGTTGGGTGGCTGACCGGCCGCTGATCGTTTGGTTTGTATTGAACGTCTCGGTTTTGTGGCGACCTTTGCCACTAACTTTGTCGTTTTTGTCCTGTTCCTTGAATGGTCGCCGCGTTTCGCATTATGCGAGGCGAGGACATGGAGCACCGTTGTCCCGCGGGTCCCTAGGAGGAGGGACAAAAGATCACATTGGTTTTTTTTTTGTTTTATCCGAGAATCCCCCCAATGGCAGTTTTGCTTTGCTTATGGCTCGTGAACGAACGGAGATGGGGGTTTGATTTCCCTTATTCGCCAACGAGTGTATGTTTTATTGTTGCTGGCGTCATCCCAGTGGTCAGGTATTTCACTTCCATTTGTGTGAGTGAGTGAGGGTGTGCTGTGATACGACTACGACTACGCGCGCGAATCAAAATCAGTAAGACGCCATCCGTAATTGGGTGGTTCTGTTCCCCTCGCTTCGCTTCAAACGGTCTTGTCGAAAGCGTTTTCCTTTACGGGCTACGTAAAAATGCCACGGGTGCAACTCTGATCCTCGAAACAAAATCAGAAACAAGCATGCCATGGTTCGTCATCGGACACTGGCTGGATCCATCTTGCTACCAGCGTCCTGTTCCACGTCGCCGACCTCGTCCTCGACTGCGTCTTCGCCATCATCCTTCTCTTCTGAAGTCCGCGGTGCACCCGCCGCATGATCCTTCTCCTCCCCTGACTGATCCTCACTTTCCTCATCCTCGCTCTCCTCCTCATCCTCCTCCTCATCCTCCTCTTCTTCCTCTTCTTCTTCTTCGCTATCGCTCGCATAGAATTTATCCAGATCTGTCCACCCGCTCTTATTTGGCACGCTCCCAACAGGCGATGGCCCACCAGAGGCAGCAGGAGTAAGCACGACCATCGGTGTCGAAGGACCCCCACTGCCGATGCCAGCGCGAGGAGTAGAAGGCCCTGGCATCGCAACGTGCCCGATGGCGGTGACGGCTGCTGGAGTCGCGCGCCCGTCATCAGGCGAAACGCGGAGGCTCGACTCGACGCCGTGCTCGAGCCAGTCCGGAAGCATACGCCCATTTGGCACGTCCCGCCCGAGCACGAGGCCCAGCGTTCCTAGACGTTCCCGCTCCCTCCGTGCGCTGTCATCGTTCTTATCATCCTGAGCCGCTGCCGCCGCTGCGTCCTCCTTCCCCTCGAACAACACGACGCGCACCTGAGCACGCCGGAGCACGACGCCGCCGACGTCCTTGGCGTCTGCCGCGCCGATGCCCGGCACCACGCCCGCGAGCAGCTGCTGGAGCATTCGGCCACGGTCGCGCACGTCATAGTTGAGATCGTAGCGCGCGAGGGCGAATACGTACTTTGCGAGTTGTGTCAGCGTGTCGTGCGCCGGCGATAGGACGAGAAGTTTCGCCGCGAGCGTTAACGCCTGAAGCTTTACGGGTACAGTCTTGGCAAAATAGAAAAAGAAGAAAAAAAAAAAAAAGAAAGGGTTAGCCGAGCTCAAGTGATCGGCAAATAAGTGATGGCAACGTGCCTCGTCCCGAAGGGACTTTACGATCTTGCGGAGCACATCAGGTGCCCAGGGTGCCACGCCCTCTATCACAGCATTGGGCGAGTCGTCCGCGGCGTACTGACCAACGAGCCAAACGATGCACGCCCGTGCCTGAGCATGTCGAATCTCATCGATCCGATACGCAAGGCGTTCGACGATCGTCAGCGGTGCCGACGACGGGCCCGCATGGCTGGCTCCTGGCATCTGACTCTGAACGAGTGATTTTAGCTCGACGACGGCGCTCGCCACGACGCAGTCTGCGGAAGTGCTCGATTTAGAGGAACTGTCAGGGTAAGATGGGCATGGGAAAAACGATCTACCGTGTGGGCTCTTGATACACGCCATTAACGCATTGAGACACTGAGAGGTCGCCTCAGGGAGGGTACGGGCAATATGGCCGACCCCTTGGATTGCCCCGGCGACCAGCGTTTCATCTACATCATCCGTATAATCCTGGATACCAACGGGGTGGCGAAAGAGTCGGTCGGCTATACTGTGATCGGAGGATGAAATGGAGACGAACGATAAACTCGCGCAACAGGGCCTGGCAATTGTCAGCAGTGACGAAATTCCGCAGGAGACGCGTCTTTGTAACCTTGACTTGCGAGCCATCGTCGGCGCGAACGACAAAACGGGTATAGTGTGAGGAGAACAGGTGCTGCCAGATCACTCAACGATCTGATAAGCTCGAAATGATACAGGGACGTACCGGGGCGGTGTGCGAAATGGAGAGGATGTAAGTTAGCACGACGCGTTCGACCTCTGGCGAGACTGGAAGAAGTCGGAGTAGTGGGTGGACTATCTTGTGGTGCTGTGACGGCAGAGCAAGGTAATAGAACGCGCGGGTCACCGACATCACGACCTGAGAGGGGAAATATTTTTTTTATCTGAGTCGCCCATCGCAGGAACCAGGGATTCTCGACCACTTACGGCCGGGTTACGCGACCGGAATAATGGTTCGGCCGACGTAAGGAGCAGTTCGAGGTCCGGATCGACTTCTTCTCTTTCTTCCCCGGGGCTGTCGTGCGAAGTGGTCGGACGTGGCAGCATGGTCCTAGCGTAGCGAATCAGGAGCTCGAGGAGGTTGACCTGACCCCATTCGTCAACGTCAACAAGCACTCGGCATAGGCGCCGATAGTGCGGATGCAGGAGGTCCAATCGCGTAGGGCAGACCGTTTCGAAAGCGACGGCGACGCTACCAATGGACAATGGGGAGCGGTCGCGCAGCAAGGTAGATAATATCTTGATCAAAGAAGGGAGTTGAGACTCGTCGAGACTATGACAAACCCTTATCAGCTTCTGTTCGATACCCTCCGTGGGCAAGGAGAAATCATCGCACACCTGTAGCACTTCTGTATCGACAGTGCCGCCGTCTTGCGTACGTATGGGCTCGTATCCGCGGCACATTTCTTGATCGCCAGCACAACCAAGCTGGCAATAGTCGGCACACGGATGCCAGATAGAACGCGCAAAGCCATCGCGCGTATCAGCGGCGAACTGTCCGCGAGATCGCGTTGGAACGTATTGATGGAGAGCAACGCCAGGTCCGGTTCTGCTTCTGCGTAGCGCAGCAGATAGATGTACACGAGCTTCCGGACTTCCAAGCTGGGTGACGCGACGTTCTTGACCACTTGCGCGAAATACTCTGAGACGTTACGGCCTTTTGAGATCATCTGGGACCTTCTGACTGGGTGACGGGCGAAGGATATGGAGACGGGGATACACTCACGGCAATGAGACGCTTCATCGCCTCCAATTTTTCGCGTTCACTCCCCGAGTCTAGGTGCGCTTTGATGTTCTTTGTCTTGTCCTCGCCCGTATCGTAGTACCCTGCTCCACTGCTAGTCAGGGAGGAGAAGTCTTTGGTGCGCTCCGCCAGAGTCTCTTGTATCCGCATGCCCAGACGGGTAGCATTTTCGGTCCATGAGTTAAAATTGATACCCGACATCGTTCAGGTCGCATGCGCGCTCTTGGAGCAACTATTAAGATAGAGACTGTTGGGAACACCGAACGTTGAGCACTAGCAGCAAGCAGCCAAACTGTGAGCTGCGATGCGACGTGTCCCGAGTCCGGCCCGAGACTGACCCGACCACTTTCTTTTTTAAATTAAATCTGTAATTGTCCACTAGCGATCCCTCTCCCTCCTGTGCGCTACGCTCACCTTGCGACACTGATAGACCCCCATAACGCAGGAGATGGAGAGTCGAGAGGTACCGAGGGGTGACTGAACCCCGTATAGGAATATGAGAATTTGGACGACTTCAGTAACGCGTACCATTACCTCTCCTCACTAATCTGCACCACCTATGATTAACCACCTTACTCCCGGGCGACTTATATGTCGACGTGGGTGCACGTGTAGGGGTAGTGACCGACCCTTGGTGCGCGCGATTTTTCGCCTCGCCAGTTGCTTGCCCTTGGTGCGAGGTGTTGCAGTCATTTATTATCATCTAACCGGAAAAAGGTGATTGTCTACTCTCGCAGCTAGGGCGTGCGATAGCCATCAAAGGCTTCATGAAGAAACTTCTTCAATGTTACTCAAGATTGCAGTTTTAAATCACGGCGCCCCTGGTGAATACGGTGTGTATCTTCATTGCAGGCCCAGTAAAAGTCCCTCCATGCCACGCTTCGACTCTCAGATGGCATCAAAGCGCCCTAGTTGAAACACCGTCAAACATGTCTTAATGACGTTGATAAACTCCTGTCGTATGTGTAGCATGATACCTGCGGCGATAATGTTGTCTGATGTATTGAACTGAATGTTGATCGGTGGGGACAAATGAAATGTTCGCTTGTATTTGGAGAGAAGTCCTCTACAAAGATCAATTGAATGACACTGTAGCTCAAGGCTCTAGAGATGCAGGGAATGTGCCTTCTTCCCTCTGCTCATCCCACTTGGTGATCTGCGAATGAAAAGATTGGTAATTGCGAAATGCAGGCTAAGTGACAAGGCGTGTGACTCACCCATTCATCTAGAGGTGTTTAGATCAATATACACGGATCCAAAAAGAATTACAAAAGAGAGGACATACTGGGGCAAAGCGAGTGGTATGCACGCCTGAACTGCTTGCATGGCGCAAAATCTTCGCCTTTGGCCGAAATACACTTGAAATAGTCCGTGTAGTTTTGGAAGCTTGTTGCGTTGAGTCAGGGAAGGGGCATATTCTCCAGAAAACGGAGTCCGCTATCTTACCAGTGCTTCGTCTGGTTAGTGTTCGGGAAGCGGGCTAGGGGGTTGGAAAAAGTCAGTGACCTAGGCAAACTGTAGACGTGTCGCACCACGCACCATCAAACCCAGCGGTCTGGAGAATGTATTTGCTGCGCAGAAAAACAAATTTTAATCTCTTTTCCCGAGGAAGTGCGAATGTGTGGCCGCCGCATACCTCTGAGTTGTTTCTGCGTCGGACATTGTGATGGTGTTGAAAGACGCTTTGCCGGGGCAAAACGGTGCGAACCATCTCTGCTTAGATAATCTCTCCCTCACTCTCTCACTCAGTGCACTCGACGATATCCATGGATGCCCTCAAGGCTGAAATCGCTTCCAAACGCAAAGCTCTCGACAATGCGTCACAACGACCAAATAAATACATGCGGAGAGCTGACATAGAGAAATTGAAGGAAGAGGAAGAACGGAAAGCGCGCGAGGAGGCAGCGAAAAAGGCAGAGGACGACGGGGCGCTGCTCAAGGTGCGTTCTACCAAACCCCCTTCTTCAATCAAGTATACCACAAAGATATTGAGACGTCGCTGGAGCTCAGAATACCGAAACCACCAGCCGCGCGTCTCTGACGCCGACGTTAGCCGGCACTACGCGTTCGACCGCCTCTCCGTGCCCAGAGGGTTCCACGGGCACACCACCTCCCTCGAACCCCGGCGTAGCGTTCAACATCTCCAACGAAGAGACGATCCGGCGTCTCCGTGCCAAGGGCCAGCCGATTCGTCTGTTCGGTGAATCTGACAAGGACCGCCGTCTCCGGCTGCGCGCGTTGGAGCTCATCGAGGAGAAGGGCCACGAGCGGGTGGGCGGGCAGAACGACTTTCGCAAGGCGCTCGAGGACGTCGAGAGCGCGGAACGGCTGATGAGGGATCGCAATGCCAACTCGTCGACGGCCGACGAGGGCAAAGGAAAGAAGAAGGACGATTCTGCGTCTGGCGAGGGCGAGATTGCCGTGCTCGACTTGGCGTTGGTCAAGACGGACCCAGACAAGTTGTACCCTGTCATTTATTACGCCCTCAAGAGAGCGCTCAAGGAGTGGGGCGAGAGCATGGCCGAGCGTCCCGGTAAGGATTCACTCGATGGCCCATTGCCTCGATTCTCTCGTTGACCACGAACCCTAGAACATGTGAAAAGGACGCACCAAGGAAAACTGGCCGCTGCGACCCAAGTGCAGTCTGCGCAGTACCTCAAGCCCCTCTTCAAATTATTACGGTCAAGGGTATGTCTGCCGCGTTCTGGAAGATTTGTTTTTCCCTTCCGGTAGTGCTCACATGCCGGGTAACGTTAGTCGCTTCCGGACGACATGCTGCCACGTCTGGCGGAGATCGTACACCATATGCAAAAGCGTCAGTACCAGCGAGCCAATGATGCGTATCTCCGCCTCTCGATTGGCAATGCGCCTTGGCCGATCGGTGTTACCATGGTTGGGTAGGTCCTCGCTCCCCCATCGGGTGGCACGGGTGCAGTTTCTCGAGCTGGAACGCTAATTCGTGTTTCTCTCTGCTCCCCCTCATAGCATCCATGAGCGCTCCGCGCGCGAAAAGATTTCCTCAGACCAGGTGGCCCACGTGTTGAATGACGAAGTCAGCCGAAAGTACATCCAGAGTCTAAAGCGGTGAGTATGCTGCTCGCAATTGGATGATCACAGAGAGCAACCCGCTGATTGCCGCTTGTCAGGCTCCTGACTTTCTCACAGACGAAGTATCCCCCAGATGACGTGTCGCAACTCATGGGATGACCTGACCTGGATCTTCCGTCACCCCCGACACCTGTCTGTTTCCTAGGATCAGATTTTCCTCGCTTCCATCGGTTCGAGATTCGGTGCGAACGTTGCGTATGTTGTTTTTCACTCCATCAAATCATTTGATACAGCTGTTTATGGTATGACATAACCTTGCATCTACACGACTGTCCCCACCTATCGCGAACCATCGCGAGTTCGTCCGTCTTTTACGTGCAAATCAAGATTCGTAAGTGCGGGTCGCAACGCACGGTTCACCATTCGCGGTTCGTTCCCATGTCTATGAAAATGGTCCATCATATCATTCAGGTTGGCTTCGCCTTCTTTCCCTTTTTCTTTGGCACGTCCCCCCGGTCACGCGGATCTGCCAGTGCATGGCCCTCACGGTTGACGTGTTCGAACAGTTTTGTCCTGCTTTCGAACGTCTCCCCGCAAACGTTACACTGTGTGGTCGGAGAGATGACGATAAGCCGTAACGTCAAATTTAAACCAAAAATGACCAAAAGAGGGACCATCCACCCGGGGATACGGGTACGGGTACGGAAGCCAAAAAAAAAAAAGGATGGCGCGCGCCCGCGAATTGAAATGTGTGATAGAATTGAATCAAGTAAACTCACCGCACAGCCGCTTTTCGCTTCACTTTCGTGCGCTTTCTTTGCCGCTTCACGGGCCCTGCGCTTCTCCCGCTTTGATAATGACTCCCCTTTTGCGGAGTTTGCCGTGCCGGCACCGTCGTCCTCATCACCATCACCGCCGTTCCTGACGTGGTGGGACTCTCCCGGGAGAGTTAGCGTCGTCTCACGGTTTTCCTCGGAGAACGCAAGGTCGCCGTCTGTCTGCTGCTGGCGAGAAGAACCATGTGCGGCGCGTGCGCGACCCATTCGGGCCGTTTTGGGCGCCGAAGGAGGCGTTGGTGATGGTGATGACGAGGTGTGGGCCGTCTTTTGAGTCCGATGTTGCCTACCAGGGCGGCGCGGAGAAATGTCTTGTTCGCCTTCCGTGGCATCCTCTTCTTTAGGAATGGGACCGGAAGTTCGGTCAGGGGTGGCCTCCGGAGGATCGTTATCCCCCCCAGAGCCATCATCGACTGTGGTGACTTCGGCTCCCGCCATAACTGGGTCTTCATTACCCTCCACCTGATCCTTAACGTCCGCATCAGCAATTTTGTCGCCACCTTGTCCTAGGTCCAACTCCAGTTCCTCATCTTGCATCTCGCGTTTCAACTGCTCCACAGCACGAAGATGCTTCTTGCTCCTCTCGTGGCTGCTCCACGCCGCTTCACTTCTGAACGTCTTGTTGCAAGCGACGCACTCCCATTCTTCGTCCTCGGCACCTTCAGCACGTGCCCATTCGAGGTCTGCCGCGGCGTCGCTTGGCTCGGCAACCTTTTGCCAGTCCTGAGCAACAAAGGTGGATGTTGGCGCCGGTCTCCTCGGGGTCGTGGTACCCGACGCAGGTGCCGTAGAAGCTTGCTCGGTTGACTTCGCTTGGCGTGCGGTGTATGCCTTGTATCGTGGATCGCGCTTGCGCACGAACATCACGAGGGTCTACAGCATCGGGTCGGTTAATAGAGGGCGAACGGCGGTCGATTGTCGTCACGCGCACCCTGACTGTTTCATTGTACTCCTTCCGCGCCGAGTCTCTGGCCTTCTTGTTATCCTTCTCCATCAGTCTGGACTCGTATCACATGAGAACTGCTGCGTACGAATCGTGATGACTTGCGTACCTACCTCCGTACGTGGCGGTCGGGTGCCTCTGAGGTGTTCCACTGGTCGGTCCAGGTAAATTCTTTGGCCGTAGCAAAGTTCAGCCAGAAATTGTAGAACAGCCGTGCAGCCTCGGAGGGCCGTTCCTTGGACGGCGCGGTCCATTCCCAGGTCGAATAGCCAAACGATGGAAATTCTATCTCGACGTAATGACGCTCATCGCTCGCAAGCCTGTCGAACAGATTCCGGAATACGGTGTAGAAGCCCTGTGGAGACAAATTCAAGGTAAACGAGGCACTTTCTAGTAGAACCAGATATCTAAGGCCCGCACGTTTTCCCCGTCCGTGAAGCCCGACCATATGGAGGGGTTTAGGAATGCCTGGATGTGACGAACGGTGAGCCCACGATCGCGGGCACGCGAGGGTGCAGCGCCCCTCTTGATGTCGTTGACGACCGTCTCTGCATCCGGCTCGGGGACGAGGGCAGCCCGATGAGAGTCATACCAGGCTCGCTCCTGACGACACCAGCAGGGGTTTGGTGAGATGAGATTAGGATTATTAGAACATGATCAGCGTTTATGCTCGCCTGCTCGTCGCTCAGTACCTGTCAAGTAGTGTTTGATCGGAATGAGAGGGGGAGGGAAGTGGGGTGAGATTTCCGCCACCCTCCCGCCATACCCGACGCATCGATGTGATAATGCCACCGTACGTACCTCATACGCTTGCTGCAACGCAGCGAAGCGCCGGGTCGCACCTTCAGGGTCATCATGATTCTTGTCAGGGTGATGGATGAGTGCGAGACGTCGGAACGAACGCTGTCACAATTCAAAAAAAAAAATTAAAAATTAAAATACCATTGAACGGGTGCAGTCCGCAGTCTGACGACGACGAGCGAGGACCCAGAGCTCACCCTGATCTCATCGGCGCTCGCATTCTCGTCCACCTCGAGGATCGCGTAGTAGTCCTGGGAGGTGGTGTCGCCATCGTCGTCACCTGCCTCCTGCTGTGATCTAGATTCGCGTGCGCCCATGGGGGCTGAGTTGCTCTGTCACCTCTGCCGCACCGAAACTAGAAGGCGTCGAAGGAAAGAAGAGAAAACGTCGAAAGCCCGCGGGGATTGCTGACACTCTAACCCTTACGATTGCGATTACGACTTTGCAGGGCTACCCTGCGCAAATTAACCGGCCCGGAACTGCACGATCGTGGATCACGTGCAAGTGTCGCGACACTTCGACACTTGGCATTCGCTCAATCCATCTCAGCTCATCCTCCACCCTCCACTCGTGTCAACCTTTTTTTTTTCGTGTTCGACGCGGTCGTACGGACAGGTCGTTGCTCTCGTGCTCTCTCTCCTTTTCTTGTTGCTTGGTTGCTTTTGAAACAGCGATGTCTTCCCTCTTCGGTGGCGGCAGCAGCTCAACTTCAGCCGAATCGGCACCTTCCAAAGGTACGCAAGTCGTGATCCCAAGGCCTGCTTCGCCCGAACGTTTCGTTGTTGCCCCTGCTACCTCATCACCCCCCCAACGTTCGGAGAGAGTGGTGTAACCTCGATTTCCTTTGCTCACGTGGCGATGCAGATCTGAACGCGCGTAAAGAAGCGGTCATGGCCTCCGTTCGCAATGAACTCGCCCTTGCAAATGCCCAGGAACTCATGAATGTTCGTTGCTTTGCTTGCTTCTTTCTATTGGTGTTTCAGTCCAAAAAAAAACTCACATGATTGCGGCGTGCCCCCCCTTCTCTATCCATCACTCAGAAAACGAACGACAAGTGCTACGCCAAATGCGTGACCAAACCATCTACCTCATTATCAAGCTCCGAAGAGGTGCGAATTCAGCCCTGCTTTTCTCTCATGCCGTGAAGAAATTTTTATTAGACTAATTCCATCATTTTTTTTTTGGTATTGCTTCCCCGCATTTGCGCATTTGCGCCTCCGACCGTCTGTCCATACTGTACGTATAGACGTGTCTTTCACGCTGCTTTGATCGATACATGGAAGCATGTAAGAAAACGCCGCAGCGGCAGCTGTTTTACACAACTTTTCAAAAAACCCCACTGCTGACAAATCAATTGTATTGTTCTTTCTACAGTCAATATCGTAAGCCGCACGTACACTGCGCGTCTGGCCAAAGAGCGCTTGGACGGCCAGCTCTAAAACGGCTCGGTCCCAGTAGGGAACAAAAGGACCCAGACCCAGCTGCTGCGTCGCGACGGTTCTGCGTACAGTAGTTTGCGCCTCGTCGCGCCTGATGTTTTTAACCGAGCGTATGCCCGCGGGTCGCCGATCCTGGCTGGGTTCTAGCAATCAGTAGATGCTGCTGTTTTATTTTATTTTTTTATTTTCCCCTCTGTGGAAGGAGGGGGATTAAGACCATGTGGACCAGTCGATGAAAAAAAGATCGATCGCTGATTTGTGTCACCTTTTGGGTGGGTGCGCACCATCTCGATCGTGGCGGAGAATGATGATGATAGAACCATCCTCCAAAGAGAAGGAGAAAAAAAAAACTCAGTCGGCCCCAATGATGAGCTGACGTTCACCCAAAGCCTCGTTGCAAGCAGATCATGGAGAAGTGTGATGGTGGCGGTTTAAGGTAAAACAGCTCCTAGTATTCGGTCAAACTCGTGGACCGGCAATAGTCAAGGGATACAGGCTTTGTGAGGAAGTGTCCTGAGCACCGAGGTAGATAGATGTTCGTACGTATGATAATGTCCGGACAGTGCTATGGAACCGGTGGTATGTTTAGATGCCCTTATTATGTATCGTAGTAGAGGAAGATATAGGGTGAGGGGAGAAACAGAGAGGAGAACAAAAAAAAAAAAAAGAAAAGAAAACGAAAAATGGAGACAATACATTAGCACAGCAAAGTATGTGTGGGGGATGGGGGATGCAAGCACGCCTTCGCCTTCCTGCCTCGTCGCATCAAAAGCCTACTCGCACGCAGCTTTTTATCACTCGCCACGCGTTGCGCCCGCTGGTATCAAAGCCAATGCCAAACGGCATTCGCACGGGTGGCGTTCCGAGCATCTGTGACGATGTCTGGCGATGTCGTCGTTGATGTCGTCGTCGTCGTTGTTGGTATTGAGATTGCTGTTGGGGGGGTGATGGAAGATTGGGGTTGTTGCGTGGGCGTCGGAGCGAGTTCGAAATGCGAGTGAGACGGAGGCGCAGACGCAGGTGGTGCGGGTATAGAAAATCCGTGCTGATGATGTTGGTGATGATGATGCTGATGCTGATGCTGCTGCTGCCCCTGTCCGTGTCCGATGTACGGCGAATGTCCGGTCGAACCGGCACCACCACTACCAGCACCACCACCCCCAGCGCCGCCGGGCACGTGGGGGACGTAGTTGCCAAGATGGGACTGAGGTCTTTGCACAGGCACTTCGATCGGGTATAGGGACACGGTGGAATAGTTCGACGAGGACGACGTGGCGGAGAGAGGTGGGAAGGGGGACGAGAACGCGTTCTGGGGCGAGGACGTCGACGAGCCGTCGGTGAGCGATGATAGGTGGGAATGGGATGACGAGTTTCCGACGAGAGAGTCGCCGTATGCGGTCGCGTCCGCTGGCGCACTGAGCGGTACCTGAAGTCCACCGGCACCAGGAGGAGAGAGGGAGTAGCGCTTCGAGACGTCCACCGCCAATCTATCTCGTCTAATATCGAGGGTACCCCCGCCGAACGGCGGACGGTAGCTTTGGTGTTCGCCCGTGAGACTGGGAGGCAGAGGAACAGAGCCGTTGTTGTTGCTATTGTTGTTGCTGTGATCCATAGAGTGCGCAGAGTGGAATTCTGTCCGCACGTAGGGGGAACCACGCAGGCGGATGTCTGAGCCGGGAGTGGATTGAAATCTTCGAAGGAGGTACGCAAGTTGCACAGCACAGCCCATGAGATCGTGACGGAGAATTTTCGTGGCCTGCATCCCCTCAGTCCAGTCCGCGCAGCGTTTCCAAGAGCGCAGGGGCGGTCCACCCGCGGGATCGGTCACGATGTCCTCCAGATAGAAGAGCGGAGGCTGGGAAAGGAAGAAAGAGGCGAGGCCGGAGCTAGGTGCGGCATGCCTGAACTCCGTCTCGACGATGATGCCGAAGGGAATCTCCATTTTGAAGCCGTACCCCGACGAGTGGATGAACCAAGTAAGACAGCTCCGCGAGTCGCAGACGTACGCGACGAGGTCGTGTTTACTGACCTGTGACGATATCCGTCGCCACGTTCCGATGGTGAGGTCCGTACAGGGAATAACGGTGACGGCTATAGTACGTTGTCCAGGGGACTTTTTTTTAGTACCTCCACCCCTGCTGCGGTGGCGTGTGACTAGGACTCACGCTCGTTCTCATGGATGAGACGTTGCAAATCTGCATCGTAACCTTGAAGTAAATCCGGCGGCGTTGCGGGCGGCGCGGAATCCGTCCTCCCCTTTCCCTTCCCATTGAGCAATTTTGCCTTTGCGCGCCTGTGTGCCACAGTGGCCCGCTTGCTTTCAGCGATGGCTGTGGTTTACACAGGAGAGAGCAGAGTGGCGGCTCACCTATTTTGGAACCAGATCTGAGTCTGACGCTCCTGCATGCCTAGCAGCTCGCTGATCTCTCGTCTTCGCGCCGCCGTCGGACTCCTGTCCATGCTGAAGAATCGTTCCAGATGCACGAGCTGATCCGGCGTCACCCGAGACCGCTTTCGTTTCTCCCTCTCAGCACCGGCGCTCCTGCTGCCACCTGCCGAGACGCGACGCTGGTTAACCTCGGGTGAAGGTGTGGCCTCGGCTTCCACACTGGGAGACACCGTGCGGTTGCTCCCGGATCCTGGCAGCACTTCGGGAGACTTTGTGACGGACTCGGATTGGGGTGAGGACATGGGCGATTCTGTGGGAGGGTATTCAGGCTCTTCACTGGAGACCTGCTTTAGGCAGGAGGAGAGATCCTGTGTAGCGTGGACGGCGAGATGGAGAGGATGGTCGTTGAAGCGCTCGTCCCTGGCTGTATGGGGGAGTTTGCAAAGCCATACAGTCAGAAGGGGCCCCTTAATCGTGTGGAATTTGCGCCCAGCACTCACGTTTCATTGTAGGGAAATCCCAAGTTGGCTGAAGGGTCAACAGGGTTACAGCCAGGTTGACGAATTGAAGGGGGAGAGGGTTGGGGGGGAAAGAAATCAGGAAAGGCAGATGGAACAAGCCCGCAGATTAAGCTGGTCAGGAAGAGAGAGTGGAGAGAGCCTCGCAGCAGACGCCAGCTTTACAGTGAGCGGTGCCAGCTGTGTGGGTCGTCTGGTCAGGGCGCGTGTGCGAAACCGATGATCGGGATGGGATGGGATCTCGATCAGATGACTTGCAACCCGACGAGTGAAAAAAAAAAATA
>Ga0307512_10002535_pt1 | contig 22860 bp, 25 predicted proteins | sample 14_EM_MG_FD_200267 | JGI IMG/M metagenome (GOLD analysis project Ga0307512, IMG submission 200267) | Populus trichocarpa ectomycorrhiza microbial communities from riparian zone in the Pacific Northwest, United States - 14_EM | ecosystem: Host-associated > Plants > Roots > Unclassified | place...
CGTGAGCAGCACCCCGTCCTCATAGCGCCGATATGAGGGTGGTGGAAACGGTCCGCATGAGGCTGATTGCCCATCGAAGAACTACCGCAGACGTATGCAAATGGGGCTAGGAACCATGAGCTGGGTGGTGTTACGCCTCGCCCTCCTCTACACGTATTTGCGTCGTCCGAGAAGGTGCTTCCTACCCCTCACCCCGTTTTCCATCTCACTACTCTGCGCCGTCCGTTCTGCCAACCGCCAACTGCGGCTGCGTCTGTCTCGCCCCGGGCCTCTGTACCGGCTCCTTCTGAGCCTGCTCCAATCGTGGGAGCTTTGACCCCCACTCCCGCCGTTCCTGCTTTCTGCATCGGTACCTGCGCCGCGTGCTTCCGTTCCCTTCACTGAGGAATTATCCCTGTGACCACACCCTCGCGCACCGCGGGAAGAATGCGGTGATATTATCGAATTACTATAGTTGCTTCCGTGTATCTTCCCGAGTCATAGCTCGCTTTTTACAGTAGTAAACTGGCTCGAATGCGGGTCTATACTTTCAAGCATCCTTTGTCCCTCTTTTCTTGTTGTCCCCTTCTCGTGCGTATCCAGCCCGTCCTTCTTCGCAAAGAGCGTCCTCTCCTTCCTTGCCTCCTCTCCTGGGCTCGTGACCCATAACTCCTTTCTCCTTTTAATCAATTCTTTCAATATCTGATCTTTCCTCTCAATCTCCCTCGCATGAACGTTATTTCCCGTGTCGCACCAGCCATGAGAGCGAAACATGGCAGTAAATTACGTAGTGGCTTTTGGTGCGTCGGTCACAATTCTATTGGTTCACAGAAGAAGGCACAGTGGGAAAGATCACAAGTTGGTGTGCTCAAGTGGGACATAAGGGATGCCCCTGGTGGTTGGAAAAAGTCGGGTTTTGGGGACGCCGAGGTGCGCCAATACACCTCCCTCTCACCTCTGGAAAACTCGAAATCGCAATATGGTTTTGAATAGTGCACAGAGCATGAGTTGCACACCGAAGTTAACTCAAAACTCGCCTGTATCCTCGATCACTTGCTGGCTTTAGCCCTTTTCGTGGAAATGTGCAGCTGAAGTTCGTCGTTGAAGTTGAATTAATTGATAGTGTCAGGGGTCCGTGCTACTGCATTACCATATCACGGTGTGAGTGTAATACGTAATTAAAGCCGCGACAACACACCTCTGTTTATCGTGGCATCGTATCAGCCAATGTGGGCTGATTTACCGCTGCGATCATGGACTCTGACAAGTATGTCTGATATCCTCCCTATGTGCTACTATAGAAGCACCTAGTAATCTCCGTTTCAACATCTCCTAATTCCCGTTGGCAGTCTTCAGACTCCTCACTCGCAACCAAGTGATTGTTTCACCGGCGACTGCTTGTCCTACCCAACGTCCTCAGCGCCGATGATTGGGGGCCCAAACTCTGGAGAGGGCTTTATACACCACACAAATAAGCGACCAGTCGAAGACAGCAGTGAGTGGTCAACTTCTGGTTCATTGTCACTGTGACCGCCGACCACTAAGTTTGCACCGCGGTATAGGCCAACTTCACCAACAGCTGACAATTGGAATGCTGACCGATGATGTCCTCCTAGAGGTATTCAAACTCTATGTCGATGAAAGGCATGTCAATTACTGGGACTACCGTCATTTCGATAAATGGCATACGCTGGTCCACGTGTGCCGAAGATGGAGAAATCTGGTGTTCATATCGCCACGTCACTTGAACGTGCAACTCCTCTGGAGACCCAAAAGATCTGTGGAAAAGATGCTAGATATCTGGCCAGAATTACCTATATGCATATACGATTATGGCTTCCGAGTGGTGGCCACAAACAATGATGTTGCCGCACTCAAACTCAATGATCGAGTGTCTCAAATCCGCCTCTTTAATTGTTCGGATATGACATGGGAAAGATACGCGCCGTCAATGCAGTATCTATTCCCTACGCTGACACATTTGTGTGTTCAGCCGTATTCTCCAATCGAGGAAGTAATTTCCGATTCGTTCTTGGGCGGATCGGCACCGTGCCTTCAAGACCTCCTCTTGGATTCCATTCCATTTCCGGCACTACCAAAACTACTTCTGTCTGCCACCAACCTTGTCCGCCTTACGCTCTGGAATATTCCACATTCGGGGTATATTTCTCCCCAATCGATGGCCACTTGTATCTCCGCGCTGACTCGGCTCGAATCACTTTCCCTTACATTCGAATCACCTCGATCTCGCCCAGGCAGGGACAGCCAAATTTCACGTCCACATACACCCACTCTCCACCCTGCTCTCACCAACCTTTGCCTCGGAGGTGCTCCTGAATACTTGGATGACCTTGTGGCTCATTTCGATGCCCCTTTACTAGAGAGCATAGTGATAACATTATTCCATCAGGAAGTCTTGGACATCCCGCAGCTTGCAAAGTTCGTCCGTTGTGCAGAGAGGCTCTCGGTAATCGATCAAGCAACAGTCATTTTTGGCTCTGATAGCGTCAGAGTCTCTATCACACTTCCACCTGAATCACTAGTAGAGACTCGGAGAGTTGATTCTAATACTCTCATGATCGAACTTGCATGCCTTGTGTCAGATTTACAGCTTTCATATCTTGCGCAGGTCTGTTCCTTGTGCTTGCCCACCCCCTCCCCCTATAAATGCCTTAAAATCCGCTTCAATCCACGTGTTTACCCACATTGGCAATATGCCAATGAGGAATCTGACCCCCAATGGCTGGAGCTTTTATGCCGTTTTAACATCGTGAAGGAATTATACCTATCCCAAGACGTCGCTTTCCCTGTCGCACAAGCCCTGAGAGAGCTCCCAGCGGAGCGGGTGCCAGAAGTGTTACCGGCGCTGCAAACGTTTTTCTTAGCAGGGCTCGAGTCATCCGGACGTGTCCAGGAAGCCATGTCTGGATTTGTCACCGCGCGACAGCTCTCTGGTCGCCCTGTGGTTATCCGCGCTTGGAAATGAGAGGTGTGGCCAGTAGGAAAACGAGGAACCGAATCTTTGGGGAGGGTCGATGATCGGTAGGTGCTTTCCGCTTTCTGTTCCATACAGTTCTGATCTTATCTGCTTACCGCCAGTCATTCTCCATTACGCTTGTCTAACGTTTAGCTGCTGAGGCACCAGTTACGCAGTACTTTTTTGTACCATCACCGTCATCGATCTCGTTCCATGATAACATGTCGTATTCGTTTTGGGCTGTGTACACATGACTGGCATCTTTCATGATTCTACGAAATACGGCGTGTTTATTTGACTTGGAATCGGGTGCATCATGTTCTAGTTGCTGTGGCGTGACGGTCCTGCTTCTGCTCTCCTTTCCCCATCATTTTCCCCTCCCCTCTCCCTCTCCGCCCTGTTTTCCTCATGTACATTGTATTGCACCGAGATATCAATGACCATGTATTGTCGCGCGATGTACTCACACCTACACTGACTGTGCTAATATTCGATGCAGAGGACCTGCAGGTGTGCCTGCGCCCCACAAGAAAACCTTGGAATGCTGGTGTGAACGAATAAGGTGGATGCGATGCTTCTCGGAGCTCGGTACCTGTCTACGCTCACCGGTCGTTAGATATCGTTGCAAATTACACGCCCCCGCCTCCAAAAAATCATATCGCCCTTCGGACAAGTGTTCAGACTCACCCTTTGGAATTCATTCATCTGGACACGCCAACCATGGTTTCCCATTTGTTTAGTTAAGATCGGTGTTCTATGAGGCGGAGGACTACTTGAAAGAAAATTAGTAAATATATGTTCGCACGTTTGATACATGTCCAGGTACTAGTCATAATAGGAGAACAGGTAGATTTCATCTGTCGCCGGGTACTACAGCAATAGCTGAGATCGGTGACGCGCGCCCAGTGTAACAGGCTCGGGTACTAAGGTCAACAAAATCCGCCTGTATCGGACATATAATCTGGCGATGTGGCTTGGGCATCCAAGTTGTGATCGTCTTCGACATATCAAAAGGCATACCATGTGCCATATGGGCTACTGCCTAACGGTGAGATGGACGAGCCATTTTGGGACACCGTCCGGATCGCGACTATCTGCTGCACCTAATTCCAGGTCTCCGCTCACAGGGTCATGAACGTTACCGGTCCTGAATACACGGCTCAAAACGAATGCGAGATATCACGGAACTTGAACGAGATCTATGACGAGGATGGTAGCAAAAAGGTACAGCTTAACCGGTGTCTCTGGAGCCAAACAAGTATGAATGAGAATAAGTAGTAGTTAGCGGATGAGATCAAGCGTTTATGGAAGGGAAAGTGGAAAGCGCATGTCATTCATCAACCACTCGATCCTTTTCCTTATTATCCAGAAGGAAACTCTCCCTCCCAATTGTAGATGGACACAGGGTGGCCGGAAAGCTGTCGCGCGTCAGCAAATTCAGAAATCGCTTCCTTCACTGGTCCAAAAGGCTCGAGTCCTGATATGGAAACAATTTCCAGCGCTGGTAGCACTTCCGTGACCCGTTCCGCTGGAAGCCCTCCCAGGGCTCGTGCAACTTGGAGAGCGACACTTTTGCATAGGCGCAAATCCTTCACGGTGTCAAAAGGGTGTAGAATGTTTAGCCATTGGGAGTCCGGGTCATCTATCACGTCTTGCCACGTGGTAAAAGGTGGAACGAGAATGTGGAGGCATTCAAAAGGGAAGAGGGTAGGCAAGAACGATGCACAGAATGGCGCAAGATATGAAAGCCGCAAATACGATGACTCGAGGTATGCAGGTTCGAGCAAGAGTGTTTTAGGATCAAGTCTCCCTATTAGTAATTCCTGTAAAAGCGTGACCGAAATGTGGTCAGACCCAAAGGTAACTTCTGCTCGATCGACTAATGAGAGCTTGTCTGCACGACAGACGAACTTTGTCAGCTCTGAAACTCTTACAACTTCCTGATAGAATAATGTCATCACCATACTCTCCAGTGAAGGGGAGTCAATTTGGGCCACGAGGTCCTCAATGTATTCAGGAACACCCTGGAAGCGAAGATATGTGAGAGCAGGGAGGAGAATGTGTCGCGGAAGCGGCGGTCGGGCCACATGGTCATCACATAGAGTAGAGTGCGAGATGCGCTAGCGTTTGACATAGACAGCTTGCATGGTCGATTTTAGTACATACCCCAAATCCTACATCCGTCGAGTACCCCGTTTTGCATACTATACAATCCGGACATTTATACTTCGCAGTTTCCGCTCACGTTCCCCTCAGTTTGTGGTCTATTCGTGCCCAACTGAGGTGAGCTTCATTACATTACCTTCGCGTTTATTACCGTACTTACAGTATGCAGATCGTTATCTGCACAGGTGAATATATCATATAGTTTGTGGTCTATTCGTGCCCAACTGAGATCGTTATCTGCACAGCCTGCCACTCACTCCTTTGCGCTCGCGCTCGCTTGCTGCACCTTTCAACTCTCGTTGATTGCTACAGAATGCGCGTGGGCGGAGGTGGGAGTTGAATTTCTCTGTCTGGGAGAGATTGAGGTGATCGGAATGTAAGGGAAAGTGATTCAAGCCGGGTCAGCGCGGAGAGGCCAGTGGCCATTGCTTGAGGAGAAATATACCCAGAAGGTGGAATATCGTCGTGCCAAAGGCGGACAAGGTTGGTGGAAGAAAAGTAATTCTGGTAATGTCGGAAATGGAAGTTTAATTAAGTGGAGGTCTTGTAGACATGGGGCAGATCCGCCCAAGAAAGAATGAGAAATTGGATTCTTGATTGGAAGATATGGCGAGACCGACAAATGCGTCAGCGCAGGAAATGGATGTTGCATCAGTGACGCAAATGTTTCCCATGCTGAAGCCGAAGTCTTCTCGAGGCGGATTATAGACACTCGATAATTGAGGCTGAGTGCGGCAGCGGCATCGTCTTCAGCCTCGTCCGACGGGTAACTGAAGTCGTGTACGTATATGGGTAATTCTGGCCAGATATCCAGCATCTTCTTTATCGATTTGTAGGGAGGTATGAAGTAGAGCTGCAGGTTCAGGTGACGTGGGGATGTAAACGCCAGATTTCTCCATCTTCGGCATACGTGTACCAGAATACGCCACTCCTCTGATGCGGCGTGACAGAAATACATATCATCAACGAAGATTTTGAATATATTGATGAGGACGTCATCTGGGATGGTTCCGATTGTCACCGGTTGGCCTACACCGCCTGTACTTAGTAATCACTCTGTAAAGGGACCAGCGGTTGACCGCTCACTGCTGCCTTCGACAAATTGCTCATCTAGGCAATGTATCAGGTCTTCTCCCGAATTTGAGCCAGCGATAGTCGGCATAAGGGACTGGGAGGTACGGTAGGGCGAACAGTTGGTTAAATGGCTACTTGGTTGTGGGAAGAAGTAGTCGACGGGATTTGGAGTATGAAACAGAGATTTATTCGTCACTGTTTCTTTTCAATGTCGCAGCTGGAGGGACTTGAAACGTACATGTCCGAGTCACAGATTTGATTTTGATTAAATGATATGATAACGATAAGTGATAAGCGATAATAAATATGACCAACTTCACGCTACATATAACGTAATGTACTCTAGGTACTTACGTGAGCCGTCCCACTGGCCCGTGCACGTGACGGCATTAACTCGAACTCGACCGAACCGTGAACCGAAAGAGGAGTTGGGAAGTCAGGCTTGCCGTCGCAGTGACGACTACACCGCCCATATCGTTGAGTCTCCAGGCGCTCCAACAAGCGACCCAAGAGCGGCATTATACTGATTTCTGGTGAGGAGAGCTTCTTCATTAGGACAGAGATCCTGTAGTCGTAGGTTAAGCGACTCGGACTTGATTTTGAGAAAGACCCTTCTCTGAGCGGCAATCGAAGGTTTACTCTAACATTACATTTGAGGTGCTTTCCCTACGATTATCCATGTGACCGCCTGGCCGTTTCAAGATAGATTACGCGAGCGTATGCCCCATGTGCGTTGAGTGGAAGAGTCGCCCTAGTGAAACAAGCGCCATTCAAATAGGGAACCAGTATTCTAGGCTACTCACCAGCAGGACATTTGAAAAACACTCTGAGGTGACCATGTCATGAAATCGGCCATGCTTGAGAAACTTGTCTCCACGACTCATCGATTTTGAATTCAAGTTCTGGGTCGGCCATCACCAGCGCAAGGGGGCCGAGGCCGAGAAAAAACCATGCACTCACGTGCGCTCTGCATGTGGCACGTGAATATGGAAACCTCATCCGGATGCGGCCCGGGTAAGACACCTCATCAGAAAACATCATCAACTAATTACTCCCCCGTCATCGCTTAATGTCACTCCTCCTACCTCTCTTACCGGCAACTCCTCTTTCTCTTATGTCCCAGGATACGGTGCTGCTCCGCGCGGGATTGCTAGTGGCATCCCTTTGCATTGCTATCAATGCTATGCCTCACCCACTGTAACAGAGGGATCCCAAATCCTGATACTTAGCTCTAGATTATCCCAGATAATCTTGAACTAAGAATCAGGACTTAGGATTGAATGTTCTTGTTCCTGCCGGCGTATCCTATCGCTTCTTGTAGAGACAGGATGCGAACGCTCGGACAGGTGGGAATTTCCCAGTTTGATGGGGTAGCCCACATCTCTCCCCCATCGTGGGCAGCGTGAAATATCTGGGAAAAGGAAGCCTGAATTGTGTCCGTGGTGTGAGGATGGAGTGCACCGGAAATTGAACAGATACAACGTTAGGAGCTCTTGCATTGGGTCGAGGTCTTTACATCACAACCTGTCACGCAATGTCTGCCTGTTTCAAGATCGAGAATGCCTGGGGAAGTATATATCATCCAAATAGAGGACCCAGCTCTCTGCTAACTGTCAACCGTTTGATTCAAGGATCGCCCAAGCGTTGGATTACGACGGGCTACAGTAATACAGGGGAACCTACAAGAGATAATCCTGCACCATTCGCTCCCAGACCGTGCTTATCACAGCCCTTGTGTCACTACAATCCCCACCCACGATCACGACTGGCCCAGTCCGTGCTTCCAGGGCGCGAAATCGGCGCATGATCATGTCCCCACAACGCCACGAGTCTTTGGTCAGGACGATTGTGATGGCGAGGTTTGCCATCCATTTTTCACACATTTACAGCAACTTTATTTGGGCTACTGTATGTATTGACATACAACTTCTTTACCAATCGGCATGGGACAAGAAGGGCCCAGGAAACGAATGCGACTACGACAGACAGCAGCATGTTGAAACGGACATAGCCGATACGTGGACCGAAAGTAACGGATTTAAGAGCACATGCCAGTGATCGGAGAGAGGCGAGATGACAATGTCGTAATGAAGAGATAGTGACTAAGGAACGAGGTAATGCCGGAAGGATGAAGGCTTACATATGGCAAAGGTGCCGTTGAGTATGTGTAATGATCTGCAGAGGCAACTCTGGAGTAACACGATCACAACCCATACCCCTACTTCAGACAGGAGATGGCTACGGCCTGGTTGGGCGTGCCGCTCTGCGATAGCATAGTGGTTCCATCGCTCACGGCGAGGCGCAGGTCGGCCGCCAGCATACATTGCCTGTCACGACCTGCAAGACATCGTCATTTCTGCGCGCAAGTGGAGGCTTGGCAACGCCGTGATGACAGGGACGGCGCAACATTGCTGCTTCTACCTTCTGTCGTGGCGATTAGGGTGTGTATCGCAATAAAGAGGTCAGGTGCGCACGCGGAGGTGTGTGTGTGTGCTGAGGGAAACAATGTGAGGAGCGTACTCCAGAATTGTTCCATTGTTTCCGGTCTGTCGCACTGCTAGCGAGTAAGGAACCGAGAAAACAACAATAGTGAGACGACATTAACATGATTGGAGCTGTTGAAGAGCTCACCTTCTATTAGAGTAGCCCCACGAATGTCCCATGAGATCGCTTACGGATGTATCCATTGCCCAACCTGTCTTGTCCCTATCCCTCAATCTACTATCTATCTCCACGGCAAGCAGTTCTTCTCCAGACCACTTGATTGCGCTGACACCCTCGAAGAAACATCCGGCTCCCTACACATGATTGACTGATTACGTCTACGCGATTGGGGTACCCGCTGGTAGCCCAGTACGTCACAACCCTCATCTCACTATTTCCAAGGAGACCACGTCGAGAGAACCAGGTCAGGTGGCTAGAGAGCGATCTGAGGACGCTCATAGCACGCCAAGGCGGGAGTCGTCTACTTTCCGACTCGCGGCACACGCCGCGTATCTATGTATGGTAATGCCGTTGCTAGTGCACGATTGGACGACCTACGTGATAACGTAGGAGTCCTATGATCTCAGAGAAGAAGGAAGGAAGCCCATGAGGGCCAAACGTACAGACTTTGGCGAGATAAAAGCCAAAAAAGCTTCAGGTTGAGAGATGCCTTTCAAAACGTAGATACCATTCACATAAGAAGTTCCTGCCGAGGGCGACGGATCTCAGCTCTGGATGAGAGTGCCGAAGGGGAAATCGACAAGTTGGGGTGGATGTATCGAGAAACGCTGCAGACAATCCCAGTTAGGAGTTTACGCTTGGCAAGGCGGTCAGGCTTTCATCAAGCGATTTAAAATATTAATTAGCCGGGACTTCGGGCACACGTAGCGACATGGCACAAGTCCCGCTGGCTCGTATGTGACAGCAGGCCTCGCCAGTGGGACTTGTGCCATGTCAACGCCGTTGAACGTTTTAAGGTATGAACGTTTTGGACCTTCATTTCGCAGCAAGTTCGGTGTTGCCATGCTGTGCGGCAGCGGCGGCAATACAGTACAGAATGTACTGGAAAATATGCTCTAAGCAGTGGGCTGAGAGAGAGACCGAGTGACTGAGTCAGCAAGACGTGTGAGTCAGCCGCAGGCCCGCAGGCGGCGGGGCAGTATTGGAGCCGAAGTGTCGGTTCAGCCTATGTGTCAGAACGGTCACGTGCAAAAATTGTCAAAAATACGATGGAAAGGCGTCATCCTTTCGTGCTTTCATCAGCGGTACAGTCAGAGGGTCCCAGCCAAAACCGCGTATAAAAGGCTTGCTTGCGCAAGTATGACGAAATACCATCTACCACTCTATACCACCTTGATCCGCACTAAATACCATGGCACCAATCGCACTGGGATCCCCCCTCAACCGCCCCACCCACCTCGATGCCCCCAAGAAGCTCGACCAAGTAGCACTGGACGGCTTTGGCACCCGTGCCATCCACGTCGGGTCTGACCCAGATCCGAGCACTGGCGCAGTCATACCCGCCATCTCTCTGAGCACGACGTACAAACAGGAAGCCCTTGGAAGACACAAGGTACGCTTCGGCGATGAATCGGAATTCTGACCGTGCTGATGGTGACCCTGATTAGGGATTTGAATATTCGCGATCGGGGAACCCCAATCGAAACGCACTGGAGCGGACCCTGGCTTCGCTCGAATCTGGCGGCGCATACGCCCTCGCCTTTGCTTCGGGTTCAGCCACAACCGCCACCGTTCTTCAGTCTTTGGGTCATAACGCACACATTATTAGCGTCAATGACGTGTACGGGGGTACCTTCCGTTACATGACTCGCGTTGCAAAGGAGAACCAGGGTTTAGAAACAACATTCCTTGACCTTGAGACTGCTGACGAAGACCAAATTTATGACGCCATCCGTGAAAACACCAAGGTATGTCCATTCTGCTTGAATTTTTGTCCATCCTTCTGAATCTGTGCGGCCCCAGCTCATATGGATAGAGTCTCCTACCAATCCAACTCTTCGTTTGATCGATATACCCCGCATCGTCTCTATCGCAACGGACCACCCGTCACGTCCGCTAGTCTTGGTGGACAATACCTTCATGTCACCGTTCTACTCGTCACCCCTACTCCAAGGTGCCGATATAGTCCTTCACAGTCTCACAAAATACGTCAATGGTCACTCCGATGTCGTCATGGGTGCCATTATCCTTCCCCAACACCACATCGCTCTCCTTGAACGCTTCACCTTCCTTCAAAACGCGATCGGTGCGGTTCCGAGCGCGTATGATTCTTGGTTGGCTCAGCGCGGCGCCAAGACGTTGCATCTGCGGATGAAGGAACACGGGCGCAACGCATTGTTGGTCGCACGAGCACTAGAGAAGAGCCCCTACGTCAAGGATGTCATCTACCCAGGCCTGGCTTCCCATCCACGACACGAGCTTGCACGACGATCGCTTTCGCCACATGCGTCACGGTTCGTCAAAGCAGAGTCGGAGCACAACCCAGATGGGTCATTCCCATATGGCGGGATGATCTCTTTCCGTATCCAGGGCGGACTCGAGGAAGCTCAGCGCTTCTTCAGTGCGACCCGTCTGTTCACACTGGCGGAATCACTCGGCGGCGTCGAGAGTCTTGCAGAGTTGCCTGCTCTCATGACTCACGGAAGCATCCCTCCGGCAGAGCGTGCCAACCTTGGAATCGGTGATGACCTCATTCGTCTGTCCGTCGGTGTAGAGGAGGGTGCAGATCTTGTGTGGGACATTGAGCAGGCACTGCGTGCAGCTGTCGAGGGCACGCCTAGAGCGTGACGTATGCTCTGTTGAAGTAGAGAATGATAGACACCTGGTTTTTACATACAGGGGTTTGAGTGTAGCATGGCTAATTAGTAATGTGTAGTGCCGTAGAGAAAGGCAATACCCCTTCTCGTAGATTTGTTTGTACCTTATTTATCACAACTTGCTGATATGTGTCTCGATCCTGAGGCGTGAGGTGTTCTAAGGCGAGCTGGTGAGCCTATGAAACGTTGCCCATATGGGGACCGTGTTCTCGTCATGTACTATAAGGCTGCAATCATTTCATTTCACACCGCAACGACCCTGAATCCAAAGAAAGAACACGACTAGAGTAACTGGTGCCAAGAGGCCAGATGGGCAACTGATTGTAGTCGGGCGCGACTGCGCGGAGCTTATCGAGGGAAGATCATGCAGAGCAGCTAGGATATAAGTAGAATTAAGGGACAACTGTAACGGCATGGACAAATTTTGGCTGATGGATGATGGAGGTGTGGTGGAGCAACAGCATTACACGTAAACGAACTTCGTCACCTGTCCCCCTGAGAACAACGAAAGCCGCCACTAGTTATTGTCTTGGTATGTATGATACCGATACCAGAGCCAGAGTCGGCCCAACTCAGAGGCAGGAGGTTGCTCTTGTGCTATGGCGCGCACCACTGGTGTCTTTTTCCATTGAGCAATGCTGAGACGCGTCATAAATTTGTTGCGGGGTGTGTATGTGTCAGATAGTCCAGAAGCAGGTCTACACGGATTCGTCTAGGCCTAGAATAGGCGAGCCAAGTGCCACTGGTCCTGAGAAAGTGGCGTGCGGATGCAATGCGCGTCTCATACAGCTCATGGCTCGCCCCTGCCAGTGCCAATTGCGATTCAGCTCTCAGCGCTAGTCAACGCTTTTGTACTCAACTAGAGTTCAAATGAAAGATGTTCGACAGGCCATTCTAGCCATTCCTTGAGTGGGTAGATTCAGTGGCGTAAATGATAGAAACACTCCAGGCAGCGCATACAGACATGATGAGAAGACGTACATACAGTACTGTCTCGTCGCTAACGCCCATGACCACAGGCCCCAAAGACGGCCCGGGTGGCCGGAATAACCCACACCCACACACTTTCCACAACCACAACAAACAGAGGCAAACTCAAAGACAAAGACCGCGACACCACGTGGACACCGAGCTGACTGATACCAAACTGTGCTGATGAAGAGCAAAACAAAAAGCTTTCCGATGTGTCGGTTTGAGGGATACAGTCGAAGCAAACACCCTCAGGTACTGTGACTACCTTTTCTTTCCTTTTGCCATGAACCTCAAAACGACATAGATGGAGTATGCTAAGAGAATGTTCTGGGCGTCCATATGTAAATTCATATGGCTGTTGCGCAAGAGTTGAGCCAGATATCCAAACGAGCCTGAAACGAGTTATGTCCGATTGTCGGAACCCAGGGATAGTATCACCCTTCAGCCGGCATATCGGAGTCGGATAATCTCAAGCGTGTTTGAGCCACATTCATGCGAGAGCGAGGGGGCCCTTCCGTGCTTCGTGGGCTGTGCGGTCAGATTGTTTAGTCAATTATATAAAGGGACCAGTGGCGTGTCGCCGAATGCGATGAAATATAAATCACCATACCATACCGTCTCGGGCTTGATTCTCACAGATCATCATGTCCTCAGTTGTTCCAGGCATCCCCCTCGACCAACCTAAGCACCACGACGGCCCCAAGAAGCTCGACCAGGAGGCGCTTGGCTTCGGCACGCGTGCTATTCATGTCGGTTCCGAACCAGATCCGAGCACCGGCGCGGTTGTACCTGCCATCTCTTTGAGCACGACGTACAAGCAGGAGGATATTGGGAGAAACAAGGTAGATATGGATCGGCCAGGGACCGAAATGCAAATGGAGCTGATGGTTATTATCTGATTAGGGGTTCGTATACTCGCGTTCGGGAAATCCCAATCGACACGCACTTGAACGAACACTGGCTTCCCTCGAATCCGGTGGCACACATGCACTTGCCTTTGCTTCAGGTTCCGCTGCCACTGCCACTGTCCTGAAGTCCTTGGGTCATAACCCACACATCGTCTCCGTCAATGACGTCTACGGTGGCACTTCCCTTTACATGACTCGTGTCGCAAAGGAGGATCAGGGATTAGAAACCACATTTCTTGACCTTGAGAATGCCGATGAGGGACAAGTCAATGCCGCCCTCCGTGATGATACCAAGGTATGCCACTTCGACTTGCGTTTCTATGGGCCCCTCTGAACCCCTCCTCTCCAAGCTCATTTGGATAGAGTCGCCCACTAATCCAACACTTCGTTTGATCGACATACCACGCATCGTGGCCATCGCAAGGGCTCACCCTTCTCATCCCCTTGTCTTGGTGGATAACACCTTCATGTCTCCGTATTACTCGTCGCCTCTGCTTCAAGACGCCGATATTGTCCTTCATAGTCTGTCGAAGTATATCAACGGCCACACCGACGTCATCATGGGTGCCGTCATTCTTCCCAAACATCACACTGCCCTCTACGAGCGTCTGGCCTTCCTCCAAGACGCGACTGGTGCAATTCCGAGTGCATATGATTCGTGGTTGGCGCAACGCGGTGCCAAGACGTTGCATGTGCGAATGAAGGAGCACGGGCGGAATGCGCTTTTGGTCGCCCGGGCACTCGAGAAGAGCCCCTACGTCAAGGAGGCCATCTACCCGGGCCTAGTTTCGCATCCACGATATGAAGTCGCGCGGCGGTCGCTTTCTCCGCATGCGGCACGGTTCGTCGAAACAGAATCGGAACACAACCCAGACGGATCGTTCTCGTACGGCGGGATGGTATCATTCCGCATTCGCGGCGGGCTCGAGGAGACTCAACGCTTTTTCAGTGCCATCCGTGTGTTTACGCTTGCAGAGTCGCTCGGCGGCGTCGAGAGTCTCGCCGAGTTGCCTGCTCTCATGACTCACAGTAGTATCCCTCCTGCAGAGCGTGCCATGATTGGAATTGGCGATGATTTGATTCGTCTCTCTGTTGGTATTGAGGAGGGTGCAGATCTTGTGTGGGATATTGAACAAGCGCTGCGTGAGGCTGTCGAGGGCACGTCTAGAGCGTGAGCTTTACTTTGTTGGATGCATGTCGAGGGGTTGTAAGTTGCATCGGCATCGCTTTTTGTGATTTTCAGTACAGTACTGCAGAGAAAGAAATACCGCTTGATGAATTTTGTTGGTTCCCCTTTCATCGCCTAACACGCCGACACGGGAAGACAGGGGAGCTGAGTTCTCGTCAGGTGGTAAGAGGCTCCAATCGCATCACCTTAACGACTCTCCACCCAAAAGGATAACAAATTGACAGTTCATCTAGCGAACTGGAGTGATCTCACTAGATTGCAGAGATTTCATCACAGAGCAAGGCGGGACCCAAGACCGTTACACTTAAACGAATATTTGTTGCAAATCCTTGAGAAACCAAGGTTGTTACCAGAATCGTCAGGTATCATACTAGAGTCCGAATCAGCAACTACCAGTTATTTTCTGTCGCGTATTGCCGAGAATAATCTGGTCACTGATTAGTCTGTAAAAGCCTTGCGGGTCTCGCACGTTTTGTGTTAGAGTGTAACATGTGTCCCGGACGTGGAGTCCGCGCGAGAGTTCGAAAGGGGACGTAAATGAGATGCTGGTGGGTACGGGGAGGCGGATTGGCGGTTGCTAATCGCGCGACCGCCGGCGGGGAGAGAGAGTGTGTGTGTGTGTGCGTGTGTGTGTGTGTGTAAGGCGGAACGTGACGGCGCAGACCGTGGGCACGCGCTGCTTCAACGGCACGGCAAGGGAGTTCGTAACGGGCGTAAAGCTTGAGGCGGCGGGCACGCGAGCGGAAAGAGGGGAAAAGAGCGGTAAAATTCCGTGCTGGCTCTGGGCCAGGCAGCAAGGGTTATATACATGTGCTATATGCGAGGCGGTGTTCTAGGATAGAAGGAGAATAAACGAACGTATGAAGGAGTCCTCAATGACTCTATAAATGGTATAATCTGTGTCTCCGGCGAGGGTGTGGATCCGAACAGGGACCCGACTGTAAGCTGTCGCGCGCGTCGTGCGTGACGTCGGAATGACGACTGTGGAAGAGGCGCGCGCCTGTGGCGTCGGCCAGCAATGGTTGGGCAGTTCGTGTGGCGTTTGAGGTGCGACGGAAGGGGATTTGAGGGGGAGACAAGGAGGCGAGGAGATGGGGCGAAGGCAACGGTGACGCGTCGAATTGGCGAGCGCAGAGCCCGTCACGTGGTCGAAACAGGCCGATTGCGTTGCCATCTCTGGCACACATGTATCAACGTGTGCCACCCATCAACGTCACCACCTTCGTCCGCATAAAAATCGAATATTAACAGCATCATTGATGTCATTCGTAAAATGCTTCTGTTCAGCGCAATTCCGAATCTATCCCGATTACGTTTTGTTTGTGATACAGGGTTTATTTCGCAGATTCCTTGTAAAAGTATTCCAGCTACACCTGGACTGTTTAGTCCATTCTGGGTTCGGGGATATCGTACGGGACTGGAGCACAGAGATGGTAGCAAAAGTAAGGCGATTGGGGTTCCAGAAGTTAAACGGAACCCTGGAAAAGTCGAGTGAAAGACGATGTGATCTCCGTATCAAAGAAAGTGTATATTCGTCATTACCGACCTGAGCACTGACACAGATCGGCTGGACATTGGGAAGTCGTTGGGTAGTAACTCTTGCTGAGGAGTTTTATAGTGGATAGCTACAGAATTACCGGAGAGCTCTCGGGTAGCGACAAACTGTCCAATCACTTCCTGGACACTGTCTGATGGCTGGAGTTTCTAAGAAAAGATTTTGTAGAGTAGGTAACGCTCCTATTCCTACTTCCCCGACGAGCTGTTGCAGAGCAGGCACACAACGTAATGCCAGCTCCTCCGATAGGTATAGTTCGGTTACAGCAATAAATGGGAGTAAAAGTTCCAGCCACTGGGCGTTCTCAACATCGTCTCGCAAAGGGCTGTATGGCATCTCGTCCTCGCGGATGTCGAGGCGTTCTATGGAGATAGCGGGCAATGACCACCCACAGACCTGCGAAAGGAACGAAAGTTGCCAGTCTGTACCGTGGCATGAGACTCCCAACAAGATTGAGCCAGCCTGTGTGAAAAGTATAGCCTCAACATTATTCTCGGAGAAGAATATATCCGCGTGATTGGGGGCAGTGAGCTTTTCTGTGCGACCGATGAACTGGTGTAGTTGTGTGACGCCAAAAATCAGCTGATTGAAGAACCTTATCCGGAGTTGACATAAGACGGGGGCATCGATCCGCGCCACTAGGTCTTCGAGGTACTCGCATACCCCTCTGAACTCCAACTTGCTCAAGGAAAGAATGATGACGCGTTTGAATGGAGTCAGAAGTTGGCTTGGTTGACCAGGGCGAGACCGAGGGGAAATGAAGCCGAAGCGAAGTGTTTCAAGCCTGGTTAACATGGAGAGGCAAGCGACCATCGCCTCTGGTGAAACGTACCCGGCATGAGGAGTACTGGGACCCAAAATTCCTAACATGTCAAGCTCGACAAGGTGGCTTGTAGATAAAAGTAGTTTTGTTAATGCCGGAAATAGAATATCAACCAAATGCAGCGTTCGCAGACGTGGGGCAGATCCACCTAAGAATGAGTCGGGAAGGACGAGGATCGGGTCATCGAACAGACGGATGTCCAAATATTCCAGCGCCGGGAATGGCTTCTGCATCGCCGCCACGAATCGTTCCGATTCTGGAGTTGGAAAGCGCCATAAGGAGATCTCACGTACACGATCATTGTGCTCGAGGGCAGCAACGATGTTATCTGCATGCTCCAATGACACCCAGGGACTTTCCGACACTACGATGGGCAAAAAGGCTGGCCAAATATCCAGCATCTCCCTCGCTGGTTGCCTTTCTGTGCAATCGAGACGCAATTTCAGACGACGTGGTGACGCAAAGACGGTGTGTCGCCATTTTTGGCAAACATGTATCAGCGTTTGCCAAGCACTTGTGTCTATGGCGAAAAAACCGGCATCATCGACATAGAAGTGGAATATTTCCAGGAGGACATTATCCGGGAATGTTCCAATCGTCACGTTTAGCGGGTCTGTGCCATGTGTGATCCAAATCGGCAATCGTCCCAAAACGCGATGCCCGTAGATGCTCACCGTGACCCACTGTGGCCAACAACTCCTCCGCGACGTCCGCTGTTGTATTTGAGTCGTCCGAACCTGACATCAAAGAGTTGTACGTGGATAATGGTTCGCGATGGCACTGCTTGTCTACTACGAGACTTGATGACTGATGCATGCCAAAACACAGATCGAGGTGCAAAGGTCAGGTTCAAAACCAGAAATAGGGATACACTGACGTACTTTCCAGAGCTCGCGAAGAGACACTTGAATCAGTGAATCAGTCCGAAGGAAGTGATGAGTGGAGCGCAGGTCTTATACAGAAAGCTGCAGACTGGGATGGACTATTCATTACGTACATGACATTACAAATACAGTAATCAGAGGCAGGCCTCATCTTTTTTCAGTACGGTATAGGGTACTGTATGGGTTATTTCAAGGACGTCACAAGAGATCATCGATCAACGTCCGGTCAAGAAACCGCAAGCTGACAAGCGCACACACTGAACGCATCCTACTACTAACAAAACGCGTGTATTCGCCATGGAAAGGCATGGAGTGATTCTGTCCAACCTTCCTTTCATACATGACCCCTCTCTATCTCTTGGTCCTGCTTTGCCTTGCTGGCGTTGATGTCAGACACCCTGCTGGCCGTAGTACCGGGGTGAGGGCTAACCGAAGGTACAGCCATTAACTGCGCCGGCTGGCGCCGCAGTGGCTGAACGCTGTAACTCGGACGCCTGGGGCATGAGGGGCCAGCAATAAGCAACGGGGACCCCCGCAGTCTCCGGCGGGTACTTCATTTCCGAATGGGGGGACCTTCGCTGTTTCAGAGTGAGACCAACGCAATAGAGATCGGGGAGGACGCCGCTGCCGGTCGTCGTCGTCGTCGGCCGTCGACCACGCCTCTGTAGGAGCACAGTTGGAGTCGACTTCTGTCCCTTTCAAAGTTGTCTTCGATGTCGCAGTCCATTTCGCCTTCCTCTTCTTCCTCTTTCCCACCGGTTCTTTGGTCTTCGTGCGTCGTGAATCGCCTTAAGTCACGAACAGACACCGTGTCAGTCGTTATTGTCATAATTTTTGTGTGGACGTGGACAAAGACCACAACAATAGAATAAGCGCCGATCACGAACCCCTTTTGGCGCTCTTGAGGGTCCTATAGCCCGCCACGGATGCGGAATAAGACCATCCGGACATACGGGAATGATTTGTCTGGGTTGTGTTCCGATTCTTCCTCGACGAACAGTGCTGCATGTGGGAAGAGCGACCGCCACGCGACCTCGTATCGGGGGTTGGAGCCCAGGCCTGGGTAGATGACCTCCTTGACATAGAGAGATTTCTCTAGTGCTCGTGCAACTAGCAATGCGTTCTTCCCATGCTCCTTCATTCACAAGTGCAACGTCCTAGCGCTGCGTAGCGCCGACCACGGATCGTACGGGCTCGAAACTGATGTCCACCGTCTGCAAGGATCAAGAGGATATGGTACCGTGGATTAGATTCGACCGATCTCTTCATGCGTCGGTTCGGATGAACAGTGTGACGCTACTCTCAACCTAGGAATGATATGGGTGATAGAAGAGTGGAGGCGGGGCCTTCCGGCTGTCATTGTTACTGGTGCTGGTGAGCAGATTTTGTTGTCCCGTCTCTGGGAAATGGGGCTGTTACCAGTTAACGGTATCACTGCCTCCAGGATCTGGGCCAAGTTCCGTACGTGACGACACGCTCCGACTCGGACGCAGGATGCTGTTCTGCTCCACTTTATCGGTCGTGTCCGTTTCGTATCGCCGAGACACGGGGTATCCTAAAGACCGACCAGCTTGAAAACTCTAGCCGGTATATTACAGTTGTGTTTGTGTTTGAATGTAGTGGTCACTGGCAGATGTGTGCGATGTGATGTGATGACTGTGTCGTGGCACGTGGACAGAAAACGCGTGTACGACTCACCTCACCGCTCCCCTGTTACCTTAATCACGAGTCAGCTATCGGCATCCCCTCGTTCCTCTTGCTGATTTCGGGTTATCCCCGTACACGATCGAAGCTGTTGAGTGTAGACTCAAATCGGTGGATTTCCGCGTGGCGTCGTGATATTCAGGAGTGATTAGATCTAGACAAGACGAGGGTCGCCGAGCCAACGCCGTCGCACAAAGTGAGTCGTCTGCCCTTCTCAGCACGAGAGAGAGAAAATGGCAGCCCTTTTACGAAAATGTACGCGGGATATCAGTCGAAGATGTTCCTTACCCTCGTGGAGACGCGCACGCGCTTGCGGTGGAAACCTAGTACATGACGAAGGTCTCCTAGGATAACGATCTCTGCGACTTTCACCGCGCCCACCTCCTTCAGCTACACACTGTATTAACGCAGCCCTCTTTCTCTTTCCCCCGCAGCACAAGAAAATCGATAAACTCTCATTTCCCCTCTTCCCACCGACCCCTCTTTCAAAACCAAGCCACGATGGCGACTGAGAACAGTCTACCCACACCTCCATCAGCATCGGCATCTGCAACTCCAATACCAGCATCGACCAGCGCTCCGGCCGCCGCATCAAGCTCGCAGACCGCCGACCCCGCCGCCACAGCTACTACTTCCGCTGCTGCTGCGACCCCGCCGCCGGCAGCAGGGCAGCCTGCAGACGCAACCGCAAGTGGAGCGACCGGGAGCGGGACCGCGGCGACCCAGCAGCAATCGCAGCAATCGCAGCAACAGCCGCCACCGCCGACGCCAGCAGAAATGCTTGAGACGGTGCTGCAACAGATCGTGTCCTCGAACGGCGGTCCGGCGCTCGCGAACGCGCTCCTCAATTTCCTGCCCAACCCCGAGGCGCGCGAGATCGTCTTCGTGAGCACGACGCCCGCGGGCGCGGACCCGCTTGAGGCGCTCGACATGGCGCAGCACACGATTGGTATCCTCTTCATCCTGTGCGTTTTCTTTGCCTTTTTTTCGAATATATGCTTGAGATTGTTCTACTTATCGTTGCTTAATGTCGTTCCGCCCTCCTCTCGGCAGGTCAGCCCGTCTAACATCCACGACGACGACTGCACCTGCAGTGCCGTTCGCATACGTTGAGAACTTTTGTCGAAATTTCAATCCAGAAGAGGCTCGCCACGCGCCTGAACGTGGTAAGTGACAACACTTGTTGTCCCGCGCAAGTCCCTGTCGGAAAGACTTATGTTTTGCGTTCTGATGTGCTTCTTTCCCTTCCTTGCGCCCAGTCACCTCGCTCGCAAAGGGGATCGTCCAGAGCGCTGAGGCATTGGGCCGTGTGCGTTGTTCTTCATCTCCGTTTTGCCCGTATCATTTACTTGATGATCTGGGCGCTTGCTTGGTTGCCTGTCTGGAAATTTGACAGATCAAGGCTGCCATTCAACCGCTATACGACCTTCTGACGCGATTCACCCCCGATCTCTCTTATCTGACACCTATTCACCCCATTTTCGTCACGGTGGGTGTCCTGCGTTTTCGTTGGCCCATGAACGAATCCCTGATGCATGCATATAATAGGCTTGTGCCACAGCACGCTTTTTCAGCGCTGCACTGCCTGTTCTGGCCGTTCCCATCTCGCAGATCTTAACTACCTTGTGCCCAGACCTTCGTTATCAGGACCATCTGGTCTATCATTACACTGGCGGTATTGTGCTCGCTGCCCTTAGGCGATACGCGGAAGCAGCCGAGTTTTTCGAACTGTGTGCGAGCGCTCCTGTCGCCGGACCTACCGGAGGAAATGGCGGCGGGCGCGGACCTTCGCAGGGTCCAATGGGAATGAGCCTGGGTGGCATGGGTATGGGAATGGGCATGGGTATGGGCATGGGCATGGGCATGGGCATAGGAATGGGCATGGGCATGGGTATAGGTATTGGGATGGGCTCGTCCGGCCCTGGAAACAGGTATGCGAACCTCGGTTCCTCAGAACCAAGCGTGTTCCAGGTGGAGGCAGCGAAGAAGTTGCTGCTCGTACAATTGATTCTACATGGAAAGGTGCGTACGTGTACTGGCGTCACGAAAGGCTGGGTCGTGATACTGTATACAAGACTTTGTCTCTCCCGAAGTACACACACCAGACGGTCTCCAACTTGAAGGGTACCCCATACTACTCGCTTGCCAGAGTTTACCCCAACCTCGAGCAAGTCCACTCGATAGCGACAAAAGAGAGAACCTCATTCATTGCGGTACGTGACCCGCTTTACGGATGGATCTGTATAGAGATGTGTTGAATTCTTGTATAGGACGATAACCTCGGCTTGCTCAAGCTAGTCGTAGAGAGGGCGCCTCGATGGGCAATCAGAAAGCTCACGGAAACATACCTGACCCTTAGTCTTACTGAAATCGGGCGTGCGACAGGAATTGAGGACGCAGAAGTGCGGCGGATAGTCCTTAGCATGGTGCGCATACACAGGCATTAAACCAGTGTCTGCACCATCCCATCGGGAACGTCCGCCTGCGAATGTTGGCTGATATGGGCCTTGGCAGATCGAGGCGGGCGAAATCGATGCGAGCATTGACGCCCATGGATCGGTGACTTTCGCAGACGACGAGCCAGCAGCGGTGTCAAAGGCAGAGATCGACGGGGCGCTACGGGTGGCCCAGGAACAGGAGCAAGTGCTGCGCAGGCTAGAACGGGAAATTGCAAGAAACAAGGATTACCTACAGAAGGTGCGTGTTGGGTCGCATCCGAGCATGCCTACAAGACTAAACTCCACGGGGCTTTTATAGGCAGTGCGAAGCCGGGAGGAGGGCCAGAGCTCGTCGAACACGTCTTCGAATTGGCCTTATATTGAAGAAGAGTTGTGGGCGGGTTCACCTGGGAGTCGTTGGGCCGACGAGTCGGTGTACTGATCATCATGAAATGGACGGTATCAGACTGAGATTTGTGTACAGAGAAAGATGTTCCATAACGAGATTAATGCGTCGTGCTCTGATTGATTAGAAAGAGAACGTAGCTTGATGACCCTATTGTGCTTACGAGGTCAGCTCGGCGTAAAGTGCGCGGGGAAGTGTTCCTGTGGGAACAAGGCGCCAATCTGGGACTGCTTGTCATCAAGTGAACCCAGCTTATGATGTCGAAAAATGGTCATCGCTGAGTCATCAAGCGGTCTGATTATAGAGCACGGTCAGAGCAGGGCTGATTATCTCATTTTGCGATCTGATCGAAGGGAACGAATGCCCCAAAGGAGAAATAGATTACGGTAGCAGCACTCCTTCATAGGCAGTAAGCGAGATTTTGATTTTTTTGCAACCCAAGTTGCAAACGCACCGCGTAAAAA
>Ga0307512_10002536_pt1 | contig 22847 bp, 22 predicted proteins | sample 14_EM_MG_FD_200267 | JGI IMG/M metagenome (GOLD analysis project Ga0307512, IMG submission 200267) | Populus trichocarpa ectomycorrhiza microbial communities from riparian zone in the Pacific Northwest, United States - 14_EM | ecosystem: Host-associated > Plants > Roots > Unclassified | place...
CTTTTATGTCTTCTTAAGTTACTCTTGAGTATGTAGCTATTCTAGGCCAGCTTAAGCACATAATGGGTCATGATAATGGATATAGATACATCGCCATATAGAGGCTGCTCAGCCCTCGCACAGGAGGCGCGCGGCGTTAATACCCATACGTTGAGACATATTTGTCACCTGCCACTCGCTACCCAGCCCATCACGAAAGAGGCCACACTCAACCCTCATGGAATCTATCACTCCCTCACGTTTCAGTACTTCGCTCTGGGACTAGAATTCAATTCTGTAGGAATATACGGAGTGCTATGTGTTCCATACTCCCTCTAGATTTCCGTCTCAAAATCGAGCTTAAGTGGCCGTGCCTATCCATTACACCATATCCAGCCACTTCCCGAACTAAATTAGAGTAGTAGAAACCTTAATCCCCTCCTCCCAGCCCCCCACAAAGCAGCAACAAAAAAGAAACGGCCCCGCACAGATTCGAACTGTGACCTCTAAATATACTTTCGATGTAAACTTTAAATGTTAAGTAAATCTCAAATATACCCCACGCGTGCAAGCCATTACACCACGCGGCCCTTGGATGCTACTGTACTTGTTTGACTCGCCGATGACCTGAAATTGGAGTTTGGATGAGACTTTGAGCAGTCAAACAGTTTCCTCTCCTTTTGTTAAGATTTCGATAAGTGACGACAAGTGTAGAAATGTCTTGATAGGTCGGATTTGGATTTTCCATCAACGCCGTCTGGGCTCCATTTTGTCTGTGATCCGAGTTTGGTCTCCATCGCTGTAGATCTATTTAACGTCCAACAATGTCCTCACGGAGTCCCAAGATGTAGCATAGGTGTCTGACAGTTATATGACTGAAAAATTGGCGAGAAGGTAGCCAATGGGTTGGACTAAATTCAGTACTAAGGCCGGGGACCCAAACCTTAATTCTCTACCACCAAAGGACAGAAAAAGTAATGGCCCTGCACAGATTCGAACTGTGGCCTCTTAAATATACTTTAGATAGCAGTAAATCTCAAATATATCCCCTAGCGTGCAAACCACTACACCACGGGGCCCTTGGATGTCTGGTACATGTTTGGCTTGGATATGACCTGAAATTAAAGTTCGTTATGCAGTAAAAGCGTTATGTTTGTCGATAAGTACAAAAATGCCTTCGAGGTTTGATCAGAGTTCAGATTAGTTGATGTGATCAGGGTTGACGTCCGTCTGTAGATCGCTGTAATGTCCCGGTGAATTGTAGCCAGATATAACATTCCCTCTTGCAAAGCTGTTTCGGTTCTGGTTCCATCAAGTAGGATCAATCATTTGTCATTCGACGAAGGCGTTGGTGGCCATGTTGCGGAATTTGAAGGCGAAGAACATTGTTAGCGATGGGCTCGGGACAAAGAGAATATACCTGCTCTGCCGCAAGATTGTCAATAAAGTCAAATCACACCACTTAATTCCAAGAGAAACAGAGTGTTCGGCCTTAATCTGGTTGCCGACTGCCAGGTCCTAATTGTGACTGACCTTGGTAATCTCTTTAGTGATCCGTTAAGAGGGATATCTTCATACAATCGGCCATATGATGCAAGCGCTGAGTGACACAATTGGCAAAGAAATATCTCAATTGGTGGTTGATGTATGTTGGGGCATGACAAGAAGTTGCAAGACACCGACAATCATCGCCTTCACACGCTAAGATGCCGTCTAGTAACTACCAAAATAAACGAACAAATCAACAAGCGCCCACGAATCAAACCCAACTTCCATCCCTGTCCTCGGAATTTCCTCAACCTTCCCAGACTGAAGCTCCTCAAAGCCTACCCTATTCGAGATACGCGAGGTCGGCCGCTCGCTCTCGCTGAAGGATACGAATTCGGGAAGACTTCGGGAAGACTTCGGGAAGAATACCTCAAACCCTACCAAATGCGCACCCTCTCACCTTCAGTCTGACTGATTTACTCTCCAGTATACCGGTTAAGAGCTAGCCGAGCACTATCGTCGTGCCAGTAGATCCTTCCCACCGAAGATGCAATTTCCGTCCTCGCCTGCCATCGAGGGTAAACCGCTGCAATAACACCAAGTTTCCATCTCTACGGCAGGACCACCGGCAACGAGTTTGATCCGCAGCGTATACATAACCGGAAGATTTGCTATTCCTCCCACCGGTCAATCGCCATACAGTACTTTGGTAGTGGACCCAAACCCTAATCCCACCCACCAGGGACAGAAAAAGGTAATGGCCTCGCACAGATTCGAACTGTGACCTCACAAATATACTTCAGATACAAACTCTAAATAGCAAGTCAAATCTCAAATATATCCCCTAGCGTGCAAACCACTACACCACAGGGCCTTTGGTATGATACGACATTGTTTGTCTTGAATATGACGGAAAATTAAAGTTCCGCGCTGCAATTTACTGGAACATCTGACACCGACGCCACAAACGAAGCGACTAACATTCACGAGAGGCACAATTTCATCCTAGTGAAGGTTCTGAAGCTCTGTACCATCCCCGGTGAAGCGGGCTACAGCTGGGGTCTCTTCCACACACATTGCCAATCTCCCAATGATTCTCATCGGCAATGTTAGAAGGCACTTCAGCAGACGGTAAGCAAGTCATGTATTCAAGTTTACAATTCACTACAAGGAAATATGGTAATACCTACTTGTTAGGCGGTCTCTGTTGTGCACTTCATATGTGGATGGGTAATTCCGCGGGTGGGGCGCAAAAATGCAAAGACATGGTGGCGTTGGCATCTGGTGAGGGAATGCGACGACATTGGGCTCGTCATGTTAACTGTCTGAGGCTTGTCATATTCCAGGCCAGGCTCACCATCTCACTCGGTTTTGTCCTATTGTCCTAGGTAGTCGTAAAGGACTCAGTCAGCGACGATGAATGGGAGGCCAAGTCACGAATAGGCTACCAACGACGCTCGTTTGTTCTACCGTTGATCGACCAAAGCATCCCATCAATCTGGCGTCATTTCAAATAATCCTACCTGCTCGGTGGCTGTGATGGAGGGTTATTGGTGGAACGACTGAGGGTTTATGGGGGATGTGTTGGTCAGCACGGTGCAGAATTGAAAGCTACTTGGTGTCCATCTGTTCAACTACTCTAAACCCCTTTCCCCCTAACACACCCACTGAGGACAACATCAAATATGAAGGACCTGCAGCTGTCTTCTCGTCTTTCTGATTGGTGCTTGAGTCCGTTCTTTCAATTAGAAGCCATCAAAGGATCCAGACTTGTTTGGAAGCAATCTATCGTTACCTACCGCTCAGAGTCATAAGTACACCCGTCACTGCCGGCGAACTTTAATTCTTAACGTACCTTCACGACATAAATACCACCCCCTCCCCCTCTGTTTCCCTCGTCTCTAAGTATCACCCCGCGTTTTCGATCGGTTACCTCGAAACCGTATTGTTTATCCCCGTGATGCCTATAATCGCTGAGGGAGGCCGGTGGCAAACCCCGTGCTGCTATCGACCCAGTGCATTGGCCACACCGATGATCTTTATGTAGCTGGGTGGGTGCATTGGTTTCTCGCATTCGCAGGAAAAAAGCCCTTGCGAGAGGTAGCTTGAAAGGGCTCGAATTTTTTCTTTCTTTCTGGACTTTAGTACTACTTATGGGCTAAGGTGTGGATGAGTGTCGCTCGTATAGCGCTGTCTCTAGCTGATGCGAAGCTTGATCTTTTTTTTTCGTTGCTTTCCTTGCCGTTGGCGAGGGGGTGAAGAAGAATTGTGAGAGTGTTATACTATAAAAGGATGGTGTGTTCCCGGGAACCTTTGTGTGGACGTAGGTAACTTCAAGCCCACTAACGGCGCCGTCAAGTTCTGTATTGTCGGTGCGCGTGCTGTTGTTGTTGTAGCTAAGGATTCGAGCCGTTGAAGTCAGATTCGGGAGTGGTGTACTGTCGTCATCGCCATTGCTACTGCGTATGTACCGCGACTTCATCGTTTGATAGGGGCCATCTCTCTTTGCCTCAGAGTGCGGTACACCACCTCTCTTCATACAACCTTATATACCTCTAACTGCATCTCACAATCGTCTGTTTCTTTCGGCCATTGTTTCCTGTCTCTGAAAGGACCTTCATGGTCCCCCGATTGCGTCCCCCGATCGTCTTTTCTTTCGACTATTGTCTTCTATGACTCACTAAAGGCTTTTATCTACCGCAAATTGAATCTCAGTACTACACCACCCTATCCATCTGACTCTCTGACGAGAGCCTTCAGCTATCTTACGACTACCTTGCTCTCATCATTCTGTCACTCTCCGACGAGGACACAGCAGCTCATGACACTGACCGCTGTGAATCTTCGCAGAGCAGCCAGACATTGCGCCACCATGCACAGCTAAAGCCATCAATCTACTGCCTCCCACACTTCGTCTTGGAGCCGTTCGTCACGGCGTTCGTCCCGCACATCTTGTACGCGTCCTCTTCGTTTCTCACATGCTTCTTTCTCCGCATGTTTCAAGGCAACTAGCTACCTTACAATAGACTGGCCTTCATCTCAAAGGGCTCAGAATCGACAATAGTACAGCCATCGAGGGGCATGAGGTGTCATGCAGCTTCTCAGTTTATCAGCCAATAGAGTAGAAGCTGACTATTATCAAGCCCACTACAACTACCTCGTACTCCTACTATCACTGTTACGGAAGAGAGGGCGGGAGAGAGGGATGTGACCTTCAGCAGGGTTTATTCGGAACAAAAACTCGGTTGTAAAGTTGCTATTCCTATTGTTTGTACTATCATCACTCAGCTTTGACTTTTTACTGCATCTACAATGAAATGCTAGGATAGACACGCAACCCGATTAAGAAACCGGACAGTAACCGGCCTTCTTTGGGCCCGTCCTGTGAGCTGAACAAACTTGACCGTTTCTTGACCAAATATCTTCATGGACACAACGATACGCAGCAGATTAGCTACTTTTGCAGCTCCCATTCAGTACTTCGGTGGTGGACAAAACCCCAGCCCCTCAAAACCTTAATTGCCTTGCAGTGAGCAAAAAAGAAACGGCCCCGCACAGATTCGAACTGTGACCTCTAAATATACTTTCGATGTAAACTTTATATGTTAAGTAAATCTCAAATATACCCCACGCGTGCAAGCCATTACACCACGGGGCCTTTGTATGAAATAGTACTTGCTTGACTTGGTTTTGCTTAAAATCAGAGTTCGTGCGAGTGTCCGAGGTACTGGATTCGCACGCTGCGTCCACAGTTAAATTTGATAATAGATTCCGAGGTGAAATTGAGCGGTGTCCTACCGGTTTCGCGGCGGAGGCTCAGAGTTGGGACGTTTGTTTGGATGATAGCAGGTCTAGGATAGGCGACAGATGGTCCACGTGTTGCTGGGGGTGGGAGTTGTCGAGTGGGCTCTAGAGGTGGTTTTTTCTTATTGGAGCTGGGGTCTCACTACAATCCCGCCCCCTCAAGTGACTTTGTTGGCTACATCGAGTGAACTTCTAGCAGTAACGACGACCACCGCCCCGCGTACGGGAAATGACCCCAACAACACACGCAAACACACAACTCTACCAGCACCACACTCAGCGTGACGTCGTTACGGATGTCGTAACATCCCTGGGACCTAACTTCGTTCAAAGTTGCTTAAATCCACTCTTGTGCAACTTCAGCGCCTAAAGCTACTCTTCGCAATGGATCTAAGTACCTATTACTCGACTCCGCGTATGGACCATATGATAATCGCTGACAGAACGGACTCTATTGGGCAAGAAAGCTGCATTTCATATTTGAGTCAAGTACCGCAGCCGGAGATCAACTATCCACCATAATCTTGATCACGGTGATATTCGTATTCTCCAAATTTCCAACCATACAGCGTCTTCTACATCATGTCAACTTCATCTCATATGCTACGTTTCAGTCTTGCCCGAGAATAAGCGGTTGTGTACAGATATTGAGTTGTGGGTGAGACGATCATAGGTCTTAATACGTCACGCCATCTATAACAAGACTCTAGAGTACGGAATATTGTAATTTGAATGGAGGGAGAAACTACGACGCACCCTTGAATCAACTACACATTTACATTAAACGATCCTTGTTAAAAATTCCTCTAACCCCGGATTCAGGTTATAAACCCCTTTGTTCCCCTCTTTCTCACCTCTACAACATCCTTCACATACTACACCATCAACCGCCTTCGATCCTACTACGACCTACCACATATCTTCACCAATCACACCATAGCAAGATTCAAATCTACACCAAACCTCACAAACACCCCTCGTTATTAACATGAGTTGGTACTGTGCTTTTTGCGGGGCAATGAACCCTGGTGCTAGCAGATATTTCACACGATGCTGCCGATCTAAGACGGATAGTGGGTACTATAAACCTGCACGCCCTCATAACTACGAAACTAAAGATTCCACCTTCCTGGATACCGAGACCTCAACTGATGAGGTACGTATTATACTTCTACTTCCTAGCCGCTAATATCGACAAGGTGTAGGCCGTGCATGTGAGGTATTTGCTGTGAAAAAACTGTTACACGGCAGATACAATATCTTAGTTGCGGGGATCTCGATAGTTTCTTGCATATTGATCGTAGTGTCATTTCCCGACCCGTTGTATTTGTAACATAATAATTTATGTTTGGATTCAATAATGTGGGAAGTTAAAGCTGCATGTGCTCGTAAACCAGGATTTGGCTCTTGAGTTCTGAGGCCGGACCTTTAGGCCGACGAAAAACCCGGGAACAGGTTGACTATCTTCGGAATTAAACTCCACCGGTGATACTTAATATCGCCAGTGAAACACAATCACAAGCTCGTTTCAGACCACACGTCAAAATACGATAACGATCGATATTCCGAAGAATTGTGAAAATCCCAGATCTTCAACCTCGCCGTGATTATCCAAACACCTCTCTAGCCGGGGGAATTCACATTTAATGGTGTAAAAGAATGAGGAAAATTGAAACAAAGGAAATTAAAGGAAATAGTGAAAACATGTTCATCTTTTCTCTTCGTCCTCCTCGCAAGCCGGAGGTCTATGCATGCTAGTCTACCACGTGGCAGACGCGTGGGCTAAGCCGCATCTTAACCCAACCTTCCTTGCGTTCAGTGTCCGCATCATGTAAAATCCGGTTTTTCACCTTCAGCTCGTCGATTTCTTTCTTGAAGGATTTTATCTCTTCTAGGACCTTGGTATAGTCCTCTGCTTGCTTCCCGGCAATGGTGGGGACTTTCCGATTGTTAGTTCAAACTCCCAGGTTGGAGATTGGTGCGGTTGGCTCAACATGCATGGTTTCTTTCTTGTACACAGATTCTTACTTCAACCAAGCATTCCACCAATCACACCTGCTTGTGAAGAGCTGACGCGACGCGCGAATCAATATTTTTGGCCTCAATATCCTCTTTGTGCGAGTGAGGATATGGCACTTTAGCGAGCAGTGGCACTTCAAGATCTACTATTCTCGTGTATAATGTGGTCCTCTCTTTACCGACTTCTTCATGGAGCTGTCTCATGGCATCAATTACGGCCCTATGACTAGGACCAAATTCTCTTGTGTCGGATCAACAACAACAATATTTTCTTGAATCTACCAAACTGGAAGAATTTGTCTCCTCCCCGCCTACATTCTCGTCATCAGATGTGAAAAAGGCTTTGCTGAACGCCTTCACTATGCTGAAACCATTCATTTTCAAGTAGCTCAAGACAAACAAAACTCTTTCCTCCTTTTCTTCATCTTCCCATTGTATCAGGGGCTCTAACCCACGACCTCCAGCCATGCGCTTCCTGAATTCCGCGGAGGATGCTAACTCCCGAAAACCTCCATTGCTCGCAACACACCACTCAGAGCTAACATACGACTTCGAACTGCTCATTGATTACTTTATCTATTAGTTCTGGGTCCGGAGAAATGTTACTATGCTGATCTGATAGCCTTTATACCGAGCTCGCCTCACCTCCCAACCTAGTCTTCCATCTGGCTGAGAAGTGGACATACCACAGCAAAGATTTTGTTGCCGCGCAATTGCCGCGAGGTAGAAACACAGTGTCTTTCCTGTCTCTGGCAATCATAACCAGTACATTATCGCCTGACATTTGTTACTCCATGTAATCTCTGTCGGCAGCCTCGTTTTCCATATATTCGTTGCCGTCGTCCTCTGGAGTTTTACGCGATAGTAGTCTCCGACCTCCAAGGAGTAGTACTTAGCTAGGGGATTTCGGAGTCAACTAGATCGGGTATCTGAAAATTTTGGGTTCTGCATACAACATGCGGCGTGGAGTGGCTTAATTGAGCACCAGCCTGGCAGCGGTGCGCCGAAAGATTTGAAAATTTCCGGGATTGGTACTTCGATTACCGGACGGGTCGTCAGAGGCCTCGAAGTGGAGTGTTGACAAACGAGTTCGAGGTGCAGATCGCACCATTCGCAGCAGCGATTGATATTGGACTGAAGGATCCTTCGGAGCACGTCTGAATGCAAAGGTAGCCTCCATCCTGATATCGATATTCCTGATACTCACCAAATCATAATACCATTGTTCAAAACAGAGCGATGCAGTTTTTACCATCTAACGCTGGTTTATTAATAGGTAGATCACCGAAGGGAGTTTCTGTGCTCATACCGACCCGACCAGGCCTTGTTTGACAAGGACTGCACTGCAAAAGCCGGAGTAAGAATGTCCAAGACCTTCAGGACTGGAAGATTAATAATGCAAGCGAAACCGAAACGCAAGACCAGAAGTGCATGAAAAGTGCTGCCTCGCAAGGCTCGTTGGGTGTTGAGATTCCACGTGGAGTTTTGGTAAGATGTTGAGAAGTGAAGAAAGTTTGTTATTCTGCTAACCCTCCACTCCCAGCCCTAATATTCTCCTCCAAAAGTAACACAATCTACGCTGTCTACTTGCTACACCAGTAAGCAGTCCAGGACATATCGCTTATAAATTGGCCGTTTCTTTTCGCCTTCTGCAAGTACTCATCCAACATCAAATCCGAATCTTCAATCCTACTACTGCACAATCACAACCACTACTCGCACCTAACCAAAATGACCGCACCAATCAACCCCGAATGCACAATCTGCATCGCACCCCTTTCCGAAGCCACTACTGTGCTGGTCCTCCCCTGCAGCCACTCCTTCTGCAACACCTGCATCAGGCGCTGGCGAAGGCAACGTAACGGTCACACATGTCCTCTCTGCCGCACAGAAATCAGCTCTGTGTTGAACAGCTCCCGGAGGGAGGAGGGGGAGGACGAGGACGAGGAGGAGGAGGAGGAGGTTAGTTGAACCACCACTCTGTGTGTTACAACATACTAATGGGGTCCAGATTGCTGGTGAACCGGAAGCGGAAAGCGATTCCGACTCGGATGAGTTTTCTGGTGACGAATATGACGACGAACATGACGAAAACGGTAACTTGGAGGACCTGATCGTGTTCCACAACTGGGACCACTCTCCCAGCCATGGCCCAGATTCTGGTAATGGGCGACTAGGTTCGGATGACAATAGTGCTGAGGGTCGACTCAGCTATCACTCCTTTACATTGTCAACAAGACCAACATTGCACTCTCTACCGCATATTGCGGAGATGAGGCAATACTTACAGTCTAACGCTTTTAGTGCGAGGAGGCCAGTGGAGAGTTAATGATATTTATGTGGTGACTGCGTGTGTGTTCGTATTTTGAGCTGTATATATGTGAATATATTTTACACTAAGTTTACTGAACGTCACGAAATTGTTGAGGTGTTATGTGGACTTAACTTTACACATAGGATCACTCGTTAGGAAGAGAACGAAGTAGATGTTTGGGATAGAACCGCTTTGGTTGATATATCTGTTTATCATCGTAAATCATATCTAAGTTATTCCATACATTTCATTCTGCCCACACAGCGCACCAGAGACGAGGTGCAGCATTACCAGGATCAAGGCGCTAACTCAACCCCACCACCCCACCAATCTCAATCAGCGTTACACCGCCCCACCTCACAATTAGTCGCGGAGTACTGCCTCGCAATGCTCCACTCTTCCTCCGACAGCGACAGCGACTCGGACCCGCTCCCTCTCCTCCCCGACGAACCCGCCGACTTCCGACCCCCTCCCCCCGCCGCAACAAACACAACCTACACCCTCATCACGCCCCCCAACGAAACCCTCGTCCTCCGTCTCGTTGGCCACAACCCCCTCTGGGGCCACCACCTCTGGAACGCAGGCATAATCCTGTCCGCCTACCTCGAGCGCCACCCTCAAATCTTCCGCAACAATACCGTGCTAGAACTTGGATCCGGCGCAGCCCTCCCGTCGCTGACATGTGCGCTCCGCGGTGCCGCCAAGGTCTGCCCCCTTACCCAACCCCGGGGAGGAAACCAGGGCTGATAAGAGGGAGGACAGTAGGTGATTGCGACAGACTACCCCGATGCGCCCTTGATCGATAATATCCGGCACAACATCTCGCTACTCCCCCCGCACGCCGCTGAGATCAGTGCCGAGGGCTATGTTTGGGGGAACAAACTTCCCGCGTCGGTTCCAGCGGGCGGGTGTGATCTGGTCATACTCTCGGATCTATTGTTTAATCACTCGGAGCACAAGAAGTTGTTATCTACGGTGGTGGAGACAATGAGGAAGGATGGGGGGAGGGCTGTGGTGTTTTTTACGCCGCATCGGCCGTGGTTGTTGGAGAAGGATTTGGAGTTTTTGACGTTGTGTGAGGAGGCGGGGTTAACGGTTGTGAAGGTGCTGGAGGAACTGTTGGAGAGACCAATGTTTGAGGAGGATGAGGGGGATAGAGATTTGCGGAGGACGGTGTTTGGGTATGAGGTTACGTGGGGAAAAAAGTAGATGGATAGATGAGTAGACAGATGAGTAGAGTGATAGATGAGTAGAGAAAAGTTTTTGGATTGTAAGATGGTTTAGAGAGGCGTTGGGTCGCTCCTGTTTGTGCTTGTCGAGATCTCTTTCGTCGACTAACTCGTTTTACTCTCTACGGGATTTGTACTCGAGTGGTCAATGTGGGGATAGAGCTTATGGAATACTTTATGGGGGGTTTGATTAAATAGGTAAGCATGACATGAACCTCATATGGGGCTATCATCTTTGACAACCTAGTTGGACATGTTTTCCTCACTCCTAGGCTGTTAGGTATTTTCGGCTATCACAATTGTTGACCTTACAGTCCATTGTAAGCTTTACAGGTGTATTTGAGCGACAGCCTAATGGCCTTTATGTCAGCCTGTTAGGTTTGTTAGATTGTCAAGAGATGGCCGTTGCGGCAGGCATCGCCGTAGCGGCAGGCATCGCCGTGGGAAGCTGGTGAAATCTGCAGCTCTACACTGTAACCGAAAAAAAAATTCATCACAGCAACACCCCCTACTACCGACAGGTTGATGTCAGGTTGTTAATCCTATTAACCTAACCACTATGCTAGCATTACACACTACTGCAAGCCTGTCAACTCTACCAACCTTCCCAGACTTTGTGCTGCTGTCAAATCAGACAGGCTTACATTTTGGTGTTGCTAACAGATTAGTTTTCCACATATCTGCCTGCAAATTGAAACTGCACCACATCAACTTAATACTACATGATAGCCTCACGTGAGGCTTATGTACTTATTCGAGCCCCCTCGTAGTGTAGATTATTCCATTGTTCAATCACAAGTACAACGAATTCCCCGTAAACAAAGCAAAACTTTTATACTCCCCCATCTACCAAACGCCAGATAGTCATCCCAAACAACTCCCAACACCTTCTCAAAGCCTTCTAAAAACCCTCACAAAATACCTCATATTCTCCAACCCCAACGGATACCTCAACCCCGATCCCACCATCTGTCCATTCACCGTCTGCGCCTGCGGAAGCCTATACCACCTCGCCTCATGCTCCACAATCTTCTCCCACTCCTCACCAACCAAAGTATGATCCAGCAGCATCCCCATACTGAACGTCTTCTCGCCAACCTTGACCATCGAATAACTCCCCGCGCTCTCAAGCACAATCAACAAACACCCCTTATCCACCAACCCCGCCAGTCCCAACAACATCTTTGTCGTCGCAGCCCGACTCTGCGTGTACAGCTCATTCGTTGTGAACAACATCGAAATCAACCTCGTCTCCCTCGGCACCAGCTCCGCCAGGTCTGCCGCAAGAACATCCGCCCGCACAAAGTCGGCAGAGAATATATCACCGGGAAGAAACGACTCCTTAATCCCACCGTGTAGCTGCTCAAACGCCTCCCCCCAATTGGCAATATCAACCCCCGTCATATGCAGCCGTCCCGTGATCTCCTGTGGCGGCGGGGCATCAGCCCTCGGTTCCGGCCTCGGCAGCAACGCCTTCACCGCTGCTGCTGCCGCAACGAGCTCCGCACCCGCCCCGCCGCCAAAACATACAATCTCTGTTGTCTCCTCTCTTTGCGCAACATCGAACACCTCCTTCAGCTCCTCGCACAGCTCAAGAAACACGCTCCGGTAGCACAACGCGCGGCTGGGACTCCAGCGGACGATGTACGCCTGTAAATTCTGGTGTTCCCCGAATGCGGCAGCGTAGTCGCGGTTAAAAAGGTGTCCTTTAACAGTTTGCAGAAGCGAATGGAGGTCGGGACGGTCAAGGACGGAGGAGAAAGTGTGTTGGAAGAGGGTGAGGATTTCTTTTGAAGCCACGAGGTCGGGCGGGGGTTTGGGAGCTGTTGGGAGACGCTTTGTTTTTGTAGGTTGGCGCTTCTTGGGGGCGAGCTTGGGGTTGGAGGGTTGGGCGTGGATGCGGACGTCGTCGGCGGCGAGGCGGTTGCCTTGCTTGGGTGCGCGGTGGGACATGGTGGTGGTGGGTTGGAGGTGGAAGGGCGCGCTAAGCGGAAAATGTGGATGAGACTTTATCGTCACGTGGAGATAAGTGCACCAATATGCGTATCTCCATTTGGCAGCAATTTCTTTCTTTTCAAACATTTACGAGCCCTTGCTCAATTTAAGTCAAAACAACTGGGACACGATATCCCTTCGGTGGATAGATGGTTCCAAGAAATTAAAAGGATGAGAATATGTTTGCGGCGGCTGGAATGTGAATGAATAGTGAACCCATTCTCCGGTACACTGAACGTCGAAGAATGCGAGAGGATGGGAGTATAGAATTACTGAAATCGTTGTGTGAGACGATGTCGAAAGCTTAGAGCCTAGGATGCACGAACCTATGAGAGTCCAGGCGAAGGAATAATCTTGAAAATCAAGGAGCTTATCGGTGTAGGCAACACAAATTCCGGTGACGCTGCTGATATCTGGAGAATTGGTTATTCGGCCCACTATATTTGACTTTACTGACGGCGTTGCACTGAGAATTAAATGCTGCCTAGCTAGCTAGTGTTCGTCGCGAGAATTTGGTTCGCTTCAAATTCCTTTATAGAGCTTTGTGTACACGTTTGATTTCATATCCGGTGCCCATTATCCAGTTCATTCATCGTGAGGCTATTCACTAAATAACCTGCGCACCGTATCCCCTAATCCCCTCCGCAAACTTCCAGCTCTGCTGCTTCAACTCGATATTCTTCCTCCACTCGATATCAACGTTGTCGCCCTCGCCGCTGACAATTGCCATGGAGTATTTATTCATACTCCTTGCATCTCTGTAGAACAATACTTTCATGCACTCCTCAACCACCTCGATCGCTTTTTCACGTGTAATATTGGCGACCGCCGCTTCATCGGGTGCTATACGGCGGAGCAACGGGACGGCAAGGTGTGCGCCGAAACCGGAGGCAAGTGCAGGTGCGGAGAAGGTTGTGCCTAAGAGATCGGCGGAGGCGAGGAATCTGAGAGCGTTAGCAAAGGCGCGATGACTCAGAGATGAGGTTAAGGGGACTCACGGTTGTCCATCATCCCAGCCGGCTACTATCAGCACGTTCCACAGGGGATCAAACTTTCCGCGCCTCGCATAGAGAACACGTGAGAGGTAGCTGTACACATGTTTTGCGCGTAGATGGTGGCCGTCGTTCTGATACTCCTCGGTGATGATGAGGTTCTCGAGCTGCTTCTCGAAGAGGAACTGCATATCGCTAATGTCGCCGGATGCCCCGACGATGGTGTGCGTGCCAACTTGCCGGAGACGCTCGATGTCGGTGAAGCGTGCGAGGGAGCCGTAGGAGGCTGTGAAATGTTAGTACTGGAGGTGGGACAGAGGGGAAGCAGAGGGTGGAGGGGAAGGACCAAGATTGTCGGCAGCAATCACCACACCGCCATTGAATTTGAGCGCAACCACAGAGGTACCAGTGACGACGGGCGACTGTGTATGTTGGTTCGGCATCAAGGCGGCGAGATGCGAGTAGTCGTAGGCACCGTAGATATCATCTCGGGGCTATTTCCATCAATATGTGGGGCAAGAAGGCAAGGGTGGAGACATACGCGGCCCCAGGCTTCTGGAAGGTGGTTCATGGCGATTGTGTGGATGGCGGAGATGGATGGAGGTGCAGTTGATGATGAAATGGTCGTGGTTGGTTGATCGTAAAGGTGAAGTTGAGAAGTGAGTTAAGTTAAGCTCTAAGCTCCGAACCACGTGATACTGCATAAGTGCAGAGCCGCATGGGTCATTGCGACGACCACCCGTATGGCTATGGTAGTAATTGTGCAAATTCTCGAGCTAGTAGAAATAGTATACAAGTGATTTGGCTACTGTTCAATTAGTGTTTAGAGAAAGTGTCTGTTTGGGTTAATTTTATGCCCAGCAATAAAATACCGGATCGAGAAGAATCTGTCTCCTGGTGAATAAATACCCATTTCGCTCCTCTTCTACTATTTTGTGGAATTCAAGAAGTTTCCGTTAGTGTGATACGGTTAGACTTGCTGTAAGCGTGGGGTAACTAGCGGCAATTGTGGAGGTATTGGTATGAAGCATGACTCAAAGCAGTATCGAACTCTGGCCCCAGCCGCCCAATACGTATATAAGTAAGTCTTAAGGGTATCCTTAACGAATAAAGTCAGATATAATTCTAGGTTCGAGATCAGAAGTACGTATTGCAGTATGTAGATTTGTATACAACGAGTTCAGAACAGCACACATTGCGTTGGAAAGCTTTTCGTGTTTATGGTGTTGAATTGGTGTAGATATAGGTTTTTTGTGGCTGTTGGTACATTCATGTCACAGTGCTGTCTTGAGTAACTGGTTCTGTTTGGTGCAATGAAGCACCAACTATTGAAACGGGGTGTCTCTATCCTCCTTTTTATACCGCGGTTTCATATATGCAAGTTGACGGATCTAGATGGACGAACCTATTTCCTTGTCGTGAAACTTAGATTCTAATGTCAAAGGTGCTCTATCGCTTTCTTTATTTAGTGTTTGTACCTTCTATATATTGGGCATGAATTGCCCCGATTATACAGATACGTCATGTAGCATCACCCTTGAGGTGGCCGGACTCGAATAGCACAGCCTTGGGGTATCAATAGGTGCGGCTCTATGAAACTCACAATACTCTGCAATGATGCACCGCTTGTTTGTTCTCTTTTTTTTGGTGTTCAGGACGGCTCAAAGTGAGGAGTCCATATGCATGGTAGTGACATTCTACTCCGCTCCGCAACCGAGTTGTGGGCTAGGAATACGGCAGTATATTTTAAACCTCTCCTATGGTTCACAGATATTGGGATGAGATTCAAGTAGGTTTATGTCTTTATCCCCTACACGCCGTCTTATTTCGGGTTTGTTGCATTTCCTCTTTTGGATGCCGGTCGATTGATTTGACCAATAAAACGGCTCGAGCCCGACACTGATCAATCAATGAGCTTACAGGGCTAAAAAGTACAACAAATTCGAGAAAATCCGGCGTGTAGGGGATAGTACATATTCTCCTGCAGAACCCTCTGAGAAGAAGATAGAAAGTTCAGTGGTCAAATGCATTTCCCTTTCTATATCATTCTACGGTCAAATCCCGTGATATTGTAGCTGCTGAGAATTATTGAGCTGTGGGTGTGGTTCTTGGATCTAGGGCAATCCAAGTGCCTAGGGCCAACTTCCAAGTAGTTCTGAGGGCAGCCTTAAGTTTCTCTACAGTCCTGTGAAGCAAAGTGCGCGCCCAGTGAAAGACCCGACATCATTGGCATTTATAAAAGCAGTAAAGAGCCCTCGTTCAACCCGACGTCACGGGGTCAACCCTTCTTCCTTTATAAACCCTCCTTCTATACCCTCACCCTCTCTCCTTCTGATCAACCAACTTCGCTTCTACACAACTTACCCTCAACAAAGTCTCAAATAATTTTTCTCAATCTTCAACAGCTTTAACACTTTCACTAACACCGTATACACGATGGGCTGGAAGTGTACGTGTGGATACTTCAATCCAAATGACACCAACCACTGCGGCAAATGTGGTAAACATCCTTGGAAACGCTGTGAGTATAGCTTATCTGCATGTTATGTCCTTTCAATGTTGTGGTTATAATTAACAGTGTTTGTTGTAGCTGCTCCCAAGCACAAGACCGGGGATTCTTCTTCTACCCAGAACTACAAAGCCTCTGAGGAAATCCACATTGCTAACAAGGCCCACATTGAAAAGGTTTGTTGATACTATTTACATATCCTACCAAGTTTATATTAATGGTATTGCAGATGTGAATGCTCACCACCTAGCCTCTGATACCGAATAGGATCAACGAGTTGTAGGCTGGGTTTGTTTACATATTCCGAACTCTGTTTTCGCTCGGGACTGTGTAATCGGTGTTTTTTCCTTTTATTGTTTTGCGTGCGGGGATTCGGAATCGGTTCTGTAGGTTATAATGGTTGTTTCTGCGTTCAACCTTGTACACAACTTTTACTTGCTTCAATAATTCTCGCCCAATGAAAATTCTTTTATAGCTTGAAACTGCCCCTTAAAGTGACTTCATAGCCCTCATACACATTTTGCCTACCGTAATATCTGGCCTTGTTTGGTTGTGCGTTGGGCAGGAGAATTAAAGTATGGAACAGGTTAGGGTTTTAGGACTGTTCCGTGATTTTAAGATTGTAAGGTCCACACAGTATCACCCGCGGATTGTAATTGGTTGCTCGATTGCCAGTGACGACGCTCCAACACGGGAACATTGAAAAGAAGATGAAAATCGCTGCTCAGAGCAGAAATAGATTACTTATTAGACATCAGTATTCGCAGCGATGTTCAAAAGAAGACTGGGAGAGAAGGTATAATAAGACCGGGTACCGTACCACAGGAGACGCCTCCGAATTTGAAGGATGGAAAATCTTTTGAACTATAGTTTATCGCTGCTTAACCAGTATATAGAGGACAATGCACACCCAAACTAGAGATCGTCATAAACAAAAAAAGTGTCGAATGAAGTCTATTAGTGGCAAGAACACGAGAATCCCATTAGTAGAATCAAAAACCACCAGTCAGTCAAGCTTGCCACCATCCCAAGCTACAGCATATTCATCTATCTTAAAATCTTGTCAGCACGCATCTCTAATTAATCTATTAGGTTGTCTAATAACCTTGCTCTCGTAAACCAACAATCCGTTTTCCGCCTAAAGCTTAAGGTGAGTGCTCGAGAGCAATGAAAGCGCCGAGTGGTATCCTCCAGATACAGCACAAACTTCAACCCAGCACAGTGAGGCTGTAGAGATCGCATTTGGATCCAATTTGACATGGTTCAGTCTCCAGCCGTGTTTAGATTTTATTAGCTCCGACCTTTCATTCCTATGGTCCAGCGCGGATCTCCACAGGGTCTATGGTAGGCACATCGATGGAGGAGCACTTGCAAGAAATGTCAGTATTTCCAGGGCTACTGTTACTCCGTTAGTCTACATTCATGCTGAGGTTGTGGACAAAAACCTTCAACTCCCAACCTCCCAAAACCCTAATTTCTCCCCAGATTGAGCAAAGAGAAACGGCCCCACACAGATTCGAACCGTGACCTCTAAATATACTTTCGATGTAAACTTTAATTATCAAGTAAATCTCAAAGATACCCCACGCGTGCAAGCCATCACACCGCGGGGCCTTAGATGTTCTAGTATTTGTTTAACTTGCCTATGATCTCAAATTGAAATTTAGTACCTGGAACTGCATTTTCGTCCTCGTATAGTACCTTCTATGATGCACAGCAGAGGGGATTTGATCCTCCTCTTAGTTGTACTCCAGCCTAACCCGACGGCGGTAAAGCGTCCAACGGGTGAGCTCTATTACACAGTAACTTCCAATTGCCGTCAAAGAGGGATTCTTTTGCGAGATAGGTGAACGTTGTTTTTCTGACAATGATCGTACCAGCTACCGCGAAGAGATACGGAGCAACCGTCGGTAACCGTCTTTAGTGAGTCATAAAATTGTAAAGAGACGCAAAGGACGATGGAGCGCTGAACGTGCGTGGTGAACACTGAATTCACCTCTCCTTATCATGAAGGGTAGTAGATGGTTTGTCGAATCTCGTAAACTAATGGTGTTGTAGATCTTGCGGAGGATTGTAAAGAGTAATCTGCAGAGTTAAGATTAGCTCGGAGAAGGAGCGGAGGGACTGACAATTTTACGCTTTCCATTAGGGATATAAGGTTTCGTTTAAGGGAATCGTTGAGGAGAGCATGTCTGGGTGAAGGCATTGGTTTAGTTTGATGACACCCAAATGATAAGTATGTACTTACACTGTGTGGGAAGAGCAGCAACTTAGAGGTGCAAGTACACATCCATATTATGCGGAGTAGTTTGTCTTACGACAACTGTAGTCAACCTGACTTCACACACCAGTTCCTAGCCATCCACCCATCCACCCTCTCCTACCATCTCGAATTTGACACACCGACACTAGCAATCCCCACAAACCCGACAAACGCAAACATGCTAACGAAGGAAGCGCCCTCACCCCCCGTCACCACCTCTCTTTCCCAAAACAAGCCTGACTCCGAGATCGTTGCTGGATCTCCACTCACCTCACTTGCGGACAAGCCAGACTCCGAACTCATTGGATATGAGCATCTAATGAATGCTATCTGCTATCAACGCATGGAAGGCCATGGATACAGACCCAATAGAGATCGCCCAGCTCAAGCTACTAGGTGATGAGCTGGTGGAGAAGGACATAGCATCCAGAGAACGCAAGGCCAGTAGAAACGGGGAGAATGAGGGAGGTTGTCCTACAAACAGTGAGTTGTTTCCCGTACCTCTGCGGGATGGAGGGCTTATCGGGTGCAGGTACACTGACGATCACGCCAGAGCTGACCAGGGCGAAGATGATGGTGACTCGTGGGTCAAGATGGACTTGTTCTCTTTCGAAGCTAGTGGTAACGGGATGGCAGTATTCAGGACGAAAATAAAGGGAGGCTGGGGCCAGGGGCCCAAAGTAATGGTTTGGAATGATGATATATTGTCATGAGTCTTACTTCAGCATCTGTGACGGCTAGCATCATGATTACAGGCGAGATCTGCGGACGGGGGCAGCCTTGAAGTTCTGAGTGAAGGTTGCGATATCAACGGAACAAAGAATATAAGCTCGCCTTAGTTGCATTCCATTTTCTACGTTAGTTTTTTTAGTCTGGGTTATCTTCCTGGAGTATCCAAACTATCTTTTCATTCTCGGACTTAGAGAACATGTCGACATCTTCACATTCGTCATTCTCGCCTGTACTATTTCCCCACCTTATACTCATCATATCCTCTTCCTAACGTCTTACACTACCTCTATTACAACTTTTAACACTGTGTTCGAGTTTTTCGATGATATGAGGCCAAATCATGTCGAAGATCTACTCATAGAAATGTATGGGCTTTTCGTGATGCCGTTTCCGTATGGCGCCACCGATCGGCTTTCGTGGTCCATGTATGGTGACTTGTTTATATTCTACGTGTTTCGTTAGTTTTTCCGTTACCTTCTAGGCAGTTGCACGGGGAGAAGACTTCACAAGTGAAGGAACATATAACGCGGTGACGGGTTCTTCGTTGTGCACATGTAACCTCCATTTTTGGGACACATTCACTATCATAACCTTCTACAGCCCCTCATCATTCTCTTGTTTCACCCGAAATCTTGCTGGCAAACGAAACAAGATAATATTCAAAACAGTAATCTGCGATCCCGAGTAACCCTAACTCATACCTCGAGTGATCCCACACGAACGTCTGGCAAACGCTACAACAGGAAGGGATAGCGTTTTAAAAATTCCATCGACGAGGGACTAATAGAAAAACCCTCAGAGTCAAGCTTGATCACTAAACCACTCTTTTCCTCCTATCGTGTTTCCATCGTCAACAGTTTCGTCTTCCAACTTTCGCATTTCGTTCACAGGGTCATCTTCCCACCGTAAAGCCTCTGCGATTACGATGTCTGTGTCGAATCTCCAAGCTCTTTCCTGCGATGGTGATGAGCAAACTTCAAATCACCATGAAACCGTCCAAACGTCCGAGAAAAGTACCTGCCATGATCCCACTGATGATGACTTCTCTAACCAAGTGACCCTTGACACCCCCCAGTGTTCAAACCAAGCTAACACCCAAAGGTACCTCCAGACGTGACTACACTCGCGGCCATAATCTCATGCTTCCCGTATTATTACTCCCATCTGGAGGACTGGGTACATGAGTGGGAAGTGACGGAAGAGCCGCAGTGGTTCTGGGAGGTCGTAGCCGTCGAGGCAGATGGATGGGAGATCGTTGTTGCCGATGAGTCTGCTAGTTGTAGAGAGTGTGTTGTGCTTCCACTATTGCTGTACTGCTGAAGAAGTGTTAACAGAGTGTCGTAGGAACTAGGGAGGGCGAGTTTGGTTGCGGTTTTGGTGAATGGTGGTGAAAACGGCGGGTGAGGTGGAGGCGTAAAAGTTTGTTTGCGTTGATTTCCTTGTCGCTTCTTGAGATATCTTTGTCGTAGTCTGGATTCTCTCAAACTTCGCAAGCTCTCTTATTACCGCTCTGTTTTGTGAATGGGGGGTGAAACTGCGAAGTTGTTGCCGGGAAGTGTGTGCCGACGATATGGAGGATGGCTGGGATACTGCGACGAGCCTCCTTGGGCCGTATTTCTGGTGTCTCGGCGATCGACAATAGGTTGAAGTGACTTCAATAATGCTGAGTTAGTGTTGTGTTTGTTCTTATTGAGCGAGGCGAGCGAGGCGATGTGTTTAGAGACAAATTCAAGCGCTAAGCTGGTCTGCTGTTGACCTCTAACTTCCTATAATCTCGCAAACTTCGACTGCTGCAACAACAAACAACAAAATGGCATGTGCTGTCCCACAAGGTGTACATACGTCCTTAGACCCTTCGGCCCGCTGTTAAGAGTATTCACGGACAGAAAATCCTATTCTCTCCATGCGTGCTGACAGCTCACAGAAATGAAACTAACCGTCAAACTCCGTGGCTATGACGCTCACACCACTATACCACGGTCTAAGCCACGCGCAACTCTGCAGTCGACAGTTTGAACCGTACGCAGATTCTAATGAGAACTAAAATGATTCACGCGTCCCTCCGCAACGGATTTCTTTCTTAGTAATGGATATACCTACTTTGTGCCTCACGCCGTATCTTAATAGACTAGGAAAGATCTACTTAAGATACGCCTTCGACAGAAATATCTACACGGCACAACTAGTCAAGTAGTTGGAACACTCCTAAGGCATTGGTACAGCAGCCACCAATCTCATACCCCCGAAAGAGAATGTCAGCCTTCATATATGACTCTGGTTGGAGTGAAATGAGGAGGGAGGGAGGTAGTCAGAGAAACGGTGACGCAGATGCAAGGTCGATCCAGCGTGTCTCGGGCAAAGCGTTGGGCATTTCACAATGTAAACGAATTCGATATTGATCGACGATCGTGCAGTGGTTTCAATAAAGATATATAAGCTGAATTTCAATATATAGACGGGCCTTTGTGCGACTTTTAGATAACAACTTCGCTACCACTGTTGTGCTTCCTCGGAACTCCTTATCCAAGACTTGGGGACATCGCTAGGATGACACCGTATCATCTTCTACCGACGACCTCATGTTTGGTGTCTTCAGGGTTCTTAGATTTATTGGGAATTCAGCGCCCCTTTAACAGCACACCTCACCCTCAACCCTAACTACACTGGAAGGTGATACTAAGTGAGGGACGGTCATTCTTTGAATTCAAAGGGCGTCTCCGAGGCTAGATTGGGGAAGAAATTGTGATGCAAATAACAGAGATGTAGTCTCGTATACTGGCAAGCCTCAGACTCTGAAATTCATCGATGCAAAAGAGTTTCGACACTGGTAATGGACCTAAGTTACATGGCCATTGTGTTTCTTCTTCCTCATATGATTACATGTAGTAAAGTCATTAAAATGAATCCCTTGCCATTAGTGGCCATGGTTGGGAGTGGCCTGTTAAGATAACTTTGAAGAGGACTGGATCTCTCTTTTTGGAGCGTGACGGTTGAGGGGGCATCATTCCCTCCATTAACAGTGTAACGCATAGTCTTCTTCTTTCTCCTATGCGCTGACATCTCACACTAAAGTACATATGACAGGGGGGTATGTGCTTCGTGACTTTCACGCGGTATCTGCTTTGGTCAAGTTTCATACTAAATCCTGTAATTCGTGGGGATAAAATCCAAACAATTGTGTCTTAGTCTAGGGGATTCTGAACTCTCATTCTCTGTATATTTGATCTTATCTTCGTTCCTTCAGTAGTAGCCTTTAAAAACAACAATGACCTAAGAGCAGGTGACCAGCTTCCACCATCGTACTCGAATGTCCTGGAAGAAGTAGCATCCAAAATACGAAACTACCATTTCCAATCCAGCCAGCGGCAGCAGATCTTCCAAAGATTTGGGATTTCAATAGAATGGCAAGTACCGCACATCAATGATTCCACCAGTCCGGACGGACCCGGTCTGGGGTAGGGCTTGGTCCGGTCCGGTCTCACCGGAAGGTCGGACTGGACCGGGCCCCAGACTGGCAGTCTTG
>Ga0307512_10002537_pt1 | contig 22840 bp, 20 predicted proteins | sample 14_EM_MG_FD_200267 | JGI IMG/M metagenome (GOLD analysis project Ga0307512, IMG submission 200267) | Populus trichocarpa ectomycorrhiza microbial communities from riparian zone in the Pacific Northwest, United States - 14_EM | ecosystem: Host-associated > Plants > Roots > Unclassified | place...
ATCATGATTCGGATCCACTCACACCTGGCAGAGATGTTTCTGGAGCCATAGTGTTAGGAATGGTTCTGGACCTTTACGTCGGGTGCAGGTCGAGGTCCAAACCAAACCATTTCCAAATTGGCGGTCGTGGTCGTTAATAACCCTGCAATGCCCACGCGGGGAGGGTTCCAAGGTAAATGCCCAACCCGTCTGAATTGAGCAGGTTGTCAGTGGGTCGCCGAGCGCGTTCATCTATAGATTCATATATGGCTCTTGAATTCGCAATGTGTTAATAGTATCTTATCAAATTCGTGTATTCAGCAACTAACTAGGTGCTTTTGCTTGTTGAGCAGATTACAATATCGAGTAATTTGCAATGTGTATTTCACCATCGAGATATGGTATTTTGCCCTAGTAAGGCCATCAATAATAGAGTTATGCACCCAAAGATCCGCAGTATGGCTTGAGTGTGAAATTTGCAAGTTCTAACACTGTTGACGCTCGGTTGACGCTCATTTTCCGAATGCCGCAGGGATCATGTCCCTGTTGCTCTTGCCTGTACAGGCTGCCTGCACAGGCTGCCAATATCTCTCAAATGGATGTCTGCAACCAATTGGAAAATAACTTACTCAAGATGCCAATCTAAAAACCGGTGAAACTCTGTTGATGCTCATGGTAAGATAGGGCGGTGACGGTGTTGCAATCTCTTTTGCCAATACAAGTGGCACATACGAACGTTATGCATAACACCAACCAAGTCCCTCCTGATTTACGGTTCTTACAAGAGTACAAATTGTTGTCGCTCCATTGATGCTCTTGCTAACAATGGGGCGGTGACTGTGTTGCTATCTCCTTTGCCCATAAATGCTGTCAATATGACTGTTATGCATAACAAAGACCAAGTCACTGTTGAATTACGGTACATACATGACCTGACATCATTGACCCTCCGTTGACCCTCATGCTCAGAATGGGGCAATGACTGTCTTGCTATCTCAATTCCGAATAAAAGCAGCCAATACGTCCGTTATACACAACCATGACCAAGTCACTGGTGAATTGCCGTACTTAGAAGACCATAAATTGTTGAAGATCCTTTGAGGCTCATTTTCATGTATTCTCCATTGAACATTTGCTGCCGTCGATAATTCTTTTCATCCTGATTCGACGTTAATGGTTGGGTTTCTGCCAGATCGAGACTCCGCTTGGGACAAAGCAGAGCAGCGTAATCACATTGGACCGTTCACTCTCACATGACCAAAAATGATCTATCATGGCAAAAGATTCATTGCGCACACTCTACATCTATATATGAACCAATATTCTCCAGCTACTTCTTACCATTTGCCAATAATACATCTAAACAGAATCTCTCGGTTCAGCTACATAACGCTTGTGAACCATGCCCACATTCTGTCCTACTTTTTCTTCCCTCCTTGATTTCTCCGCGTTTCAACTGCATTGACTGTTACTAACACCTTTTGAGACTGTCTCTTTGACTTCCGTCTTGGCCGAACCAATCCGGGCAAATTTCTGGAGGGCGTCACATTCTGCTGCTCTGGGCATTCCGGATCGTCGATGCCATTGCTGTGCTCTATATTGGATTCATTGTCCACTGCGCAATCCTCTTCACTGTCAGTGGGACTGCCCAAGTCACCATCTCAGTTTAGCCAATCATCGGTGTCTGAAATGTGTTCAAGTGTGCTATGCTCGTCGCTTTTGACTGGATGACGGTTGATTGTTCAGATTTGCCGGACATTTAGAATTTGAGTTCTTCCTCCAGGGAGGTCCTTTGCAGACTAATCTGGTGCCAGAGGTGATCTTTCTGACAATTTAAATGCAGCCGCACCATCATGTTGAAAGAGTGACCAGTATGTTTTGACGATCTCTTCCATGTCTCAAATGTATCCTACGGCCGTCATCTGCTTGTCTTGAGTGTGAGATTCTTTCTGGGTAGCACATAGGTTTTGGCTGCCCTGCCACATCTCCAAAAAGTCGTCAACATTGGCCATTCTATGCAATTTCCATTTCTACACCTCTTTCTTCATTTCCTAGTCGCTATCTGTGTTTGTGGTATCCAATTCTTGCTCAGTGCCAGATAAAATCCCTTTGTTGGCTCGAGCAGACTGCATTGCAACGACTTTTTTGCGAAGTGTCTCACTGGTGGTTTTTGACTGCCTCCAGCCAATAACATCTTCGCCAAGAGAAAAACTGGCCTCCACTCCGACGTGATGTGTTATGATAGAGAATATGTCATACGCCGCAGTGGAGAGATTGATGTACTTCGAGTGCTGTTCTTCCTATTGGCGCCAACAATCAGTTATGTGCGCCATTCAAAATGTACTGCTAATCTCCATTGGGTCGGAATGGTGATCATTGAGATTTCGAGTAATTTAGCCCCAGTTCAGTGTTGCCTCAGGCGGCGAATTCAAATTGAGCCTGGCGAGGGTTACTAACCAGGCTGCGCGATCGCTTCGTCGGGGTGTCGTCTCAGCCACATTGTTGGGCGGTGAGTATTCCTCATCATCGCTGCACAAATACTATTGATCAAGCAATGTTTGATGAGACCCTGCCACTGTTGCAGAGGGGACGAGATTGCTGCTGGGTACAGTTTCAAGTTGATTGCCCACTACATCTCGATGATTGGCGCAGTATTCATCCTCCGCATACTTCAGAATGGCCTCTTGGTATCGTGTAGTGTAGGGTATCATATCTCCAGGATTACTATCCATTCTCTTGGCCCAGTTTCCAAATGATCGCAACATCCGGAAAGGATCAAGAAGGTGGGAGGTAATTCCCCGCATGCCTGTCGTTGGAGTTACATCTGCATAGGATTTCGAAAACTTCTGTCAAGCAAACTTGACAGCGAAGAACATGTCTTCATTTGATTGAGTCTTCTTCTTCGCCAAAGCCTGCATCATGCCATCCTTATGATGGAACATGTCATTGTACATGGTGATAACATGCTGCAATTTGACTGTATGCCTCTTCGACATCCAAAGGGTCAAATATTGACATGGCCTCAATACTTGCATGATATACTTGATTATCGCCCATTCATCCTGAGTTGTGAATTGCAGCCGGTATTCACTATATTTTAGTTTTTGAAGCCACTTGGGTGTGAATTCCTGTAAACGGTTGGCACGTTCGAGAAAACTCCAGCGTAGAGTTCCAACGAATCTTCATAGCCATAACTGGATGTACTGCAATGCGGAAGGTGACTTTTGAAAAGTCAATAAACTCTTTTCGACGACCAGGTGTTAGCCTAATTAATATAACAAGCACTCTCTGCTATACGAAGGTCAGCTTCAGACCTTTCAAAGTATCATGAAATACGTACTTTCTCAATTATCTTTGCTCAACCTGGTCCCATGCCCGCCGACATATTGATTCCAGCATTGCCCTCTTTTCGAAGTCTTTGACTCTTCCCAACGTCTATGGTTTCATTCCATCCAAATTGCTAATCGTGCTCATGGGCTTCCCAAGACTTGGTGTGGCCTTTTACCATGAGCCTGCTCATGAATGCACCCAAAGTGAGCTATATGACTTGCGCCATTCACGGTAGGTGGTTCCTCAATGCCGGCCACTCGATTCGAGAGGCCTCAAGTGTTGATCGCTGCTGGCATGTAATTGAGTAGTGTGACGAAGCACTGTCAGTTGTAATACCAAGCAAACAGCTGTCATTCAGCTCAAAACAATCAAGCACATCCTTCAAATGTACGGCTAGCCTTGATCCAGTACGTTGGCCCTTGACCTGGCATCCTTAATCATCTGTCAAACTGGGAACTGAACAGGTGATCAACCTTGTCGCAAGCGATTCAAACTTGACACAATGCCAAATTTGCTGCCATATAGTAAGCAATGACCAACGTTATCGCAAATTTGTTTGTTGATGTTCATCCGTCCAAAGCTAAACTTACTTTATTTCATAATGGCAATTGAATCTTAATTGCTTCCACAGTGAGTGCATATTCCCTCCAGCTAATGTTACTAAGGGTCGTAGGGGACGGTAGCACAATGTAATCCTGTAATGCCTTATATGACCATCGTAGCTCAAGATTTGAAATAGCATTTCATGCAATATTTGTGCAAACAAATCCTAACATGACGTAGTGATTCCACATCTCTTGGTGAAATTTGGAAGTTTCAAAGTCCGTTGATGCCAGTTTGGAACGTTTTTCTCTCATTTTCGTTACTATGGATCAAACTGGATATGAAATATGATTTTCCTCTGGCAACATAGTATTGTTATTCCTTGACATCCTTGCCTGTTCAGGATGACCAAAGCTGTTTCATCCACTGTTGAACTAGTCAATTAAGTGACCTCCAACTCTGTTACTTTGTTTACCGTTGCGATGTGAGCTTTTGCCCACAAGTGTTTCCCCATTGACCTTGTCCCAAGTTCTGATGGATGGCCAAGGACTTGATGCCAACCGATACATATGATTCCTGGGCTGCCGGTCTCCTCCATTCCACTGTGTAAATAGAATCTCCACGAAGGAGCGAGTCTAGAATCATTCCAACCAATAGGCAGCTTCGAGCGTTCATGCCAGCCCACCAAGCATCGAACCTGACTTTCAAAGTAAGGTCCCTAAAATCGCAAATAAAGACACCTGCATTTTTCGAAGAGATCATAACTTGGAGCAATGAGGTGTTCAAAGATACTTTATCCGATATGGCGCTAGAAATTTGGAAGCAGGGTAATCCGCCTTGAAAGACTGCCAAAAATAACGATATAGTAAAGCAGACTGCGCGTTCTTAAATAATGACTTTGCAGCTACAAGGAAAACAATCAGATCAGTAAGAGATGGCATGTGTAACGGCACGGCTGCACGTGACATTTCCAGGGCCGGGTAATGGCCATTTGATATAGTCGGCTCGCCACGAGCCTAGATCGCTAGCGATAATCTTACCTATACATCTACACCGATAACTCTCACTCGAGTCCACGTTTGCAACCATATCCACTCAATTACTGCACGTGAGCCTACGTAGTCGAGCGCAGGCGTATGTGCCTTTACACTATTATCGCTCTTCATTAAACGGATATGTTTCGCTCATGGGATATGCGAGTTTACCCCTATTTTGACAAGGAAGAACATGAAGTCATTAATTAGAAATCCACTTTGAGATGAGTCTAGAGGGCTGCTGATTACACGAGCGATGAGTCTTAAGAAGTTCATCCTTCAATCAAGTCATTGACGGCAGCAGAGATGATTCCGATGATCCAATGGCCACTGAGACGCGTCACAGCCAATATCGACAATTCCTACGAGTCCTGCGAAACGAGTCTAAAACCCCCCCCAAGCAGATATATCACATGGGATCAACGGTGACGATTCCCTACCGACCGCTGCAATCAATTACAAATTGGCGGAGGAGATGCAATTACGATCCCGTTGCCCTTTAACCTGTCGATTCACCAGCGAGAGCCATACACGAAGTTGGAGACTATATCAGAGCCAACACGGCTACGTCAGACCAATCACCACGCTGACGAAGCGCCCTCGCGGTTACACTCGCCTGAGTCGAGAGGACTGCACCGGCATCTCTGATGGTGCCTCGACGGCCAGGACGACGTACGAAGCGTAGTTATGGGAGCGCCGAATGAAGCCCAAATACGAATGAGAAGCAGTCTACCGGAGATGAGCGCTAACAACAATTGCGCCATCGAAGTACACCCACGGAGGAGATGCTTTGCCAGAACAAACGATATGCGCCTTGAAGATGAAGTACCCTACAATCAAATCACATGATGAAACACACCTACGAAGCGCACTCACGGTTACACTCCACCGAGTCGAGCGAACTGCACCGGCATCCTTGTAGGTGCCCCTACGGCAGAGAAGATCTGTGAAGCGCAGTTATGGGAGTGCCGAATGTAGTCCACATACGAATGAGAAGCAAACCTACCGGCAATGAGCGCCTATGAAAGTGATGAAAGAAGCCCACTTAAGGAGGAGAAAGAAACCCATTTAGAGAGAATCATTGCACAACGCGAAGTGCACTACTGTTGAAGTACGCCTACAGATACATTACTTGAATGCAGCGCCATCGACGAGTCAAATGCGCCTACGAAGATGCGGAACCTACCAAGAGAAGATATGAGATGAAAGATATGAGATGAACTGCGTGCGTGTGGTTCGAAAGCCATCATCCGAAACTCTAGGACCTGCCGAACTGTAACAATGGTGAGTACACTGGCGTTCAGGGAGACAGAGGTCAGCGTTCATAATCCCATGTACGGGCGAGGGATATGATATGTATGCTTTCTAGCACTGAGCTACCATTATGAGGGGAGAAGCTGGAGATATACTCATCGCAAAAGTGATTATTGTTGTACCTGAACCCTGGTGGCTCGCACGATATTATGAATACACAACTCGGTCAACCCGAAGGGAGAGGTGTTAGCAGCGTGATGCTTTCGGCCACAATTGCTGATCTGCATGCTAGTGAAGAGGTTGCCGTGGCTTTCGCTCTACGAGTTGAGGATTGCATTAGATTGCTGGGAGCTACTGTAGAGCGGACTTATGAGAAATGTCAATACCCTCGTATGCTGGATGAGCGAGCAGGAGCAGGGCCGGTAGTTACGGCAGATGAGGAACCCACCTCGAGTATAGTTGAACGACTGGGATTGGCTCGCCAAGTCACGAAGGGAGCGCTGCGTGCAATGGTCATGCTCCCTTGTGTCGGGCCGGCGGTACCGCGACTCCTGGATTTTCCCCTTCACCGCTTCTATCCTATTTGATGACTTTGGCTAACGCAGATAGTACTGTTAGGGGGGTTCAATAACCAAAGTATAGGTACTTTAACGGCCCTAGATAATGTTCTTATCCTGATGCTTGAGAATGGCGATGCGACTTTGGCTGAGGGATGTGAGCTGTTCCTATCAGATTCAGGATCGCCCGACAACAATCAATAGTTCGATGGCCTCCGATAGGATCCTCTGGCCAAGGACACCATTGACACTCTCCTGCTATCCTTCATCGTCGTAACTCAGAGCTGTCGATTCCTTATGTCTGAGTACCAAAGATCCTAAGTCTCTTAACCTTCTTTTTATTTAATCTACTAGCTTGGCTCGTCTGTCAACCAATTGCTTTGCTATCTTGCTTAGACTGTTCGAATAAGAGCTCGTAATTCTCAATCACCTCGTTATGGATATCAGTTTCCGTGGAACTTATTGACTTTTCATGCGAAACACGGACCTTGTTGCTGGATTCCCATAACGTCGCAAGTTGACTGGAATGTATCTGCTAAGTATCAGATGCTGCCGGGGCCTTTCCAATATTTCCTTGGACTTTGAGATTATCAAGGTAGAAAACTAGTCTTTGTTGTACACCCATAATCAAAGATAACCACCATATACTTTGTGCCAGGAAAATAAACAGATTTTTTGTGTCGTAAGAGATTATCGTCTCGAGGGCGTATACAATTATGTCCTTATCGTCTTCAAAGGTGATGGTCATTCGTAGGGAGATGCTCATAGGTGCGGGGCTGCCGCTACAGACAGCTAATATAATTTATATTGAATAATAGGTAGGTATAGGTATCTTGAAAACACAATAATATTTCAGATCGTTCTTCGCTGGTAGGTATCGATTACTGTTTCACTGCAGGAGCTTGTCATTTGCATTGCCGGAAGAATGTGACCTCTTTATAGAAACTTCTCGGGATATTACGCATACACACCCACATTTCCTCTCCATGATTTCGATAGCAATGTGATTTTCATTTTACATTCCTTATCGTACGCATGCATGCTTAAGGCAAGTCGGTGCAGAATGCGCATGGTACAGATTCCCACAGATCCCCAAGGTTATCGTGTGCATGTAGGTGAGATATTAAAGAGTGACTCACCTGTAAAGAATCAGGCCACACCCGCACGATATCACATATCAGATCATAACTTCAACTTGGACAGCTCACTCTGGTATGGTACAGTAATCGGGACTAACTGCCGACATAGCGACAGAAGCTGCGAGCAATCAATACTGTAGTATAGTTGCATCGTAGGTTTATGTGGCGGCCAACCATTACTATGCCAATGTAGATAAATGACCCACACACATATCTGTGCTTCGCAGTTGCCATTCGGTCATACGTCAATGTGTGAGGATGCTCCCGGCCTCATATCATCAGCCAGCGGCACAATCCCTGAATCACGTCACTGCTTAGGCCGGGACTGTTCCCTTCTGGCCGGGGAGTGCCTTGTACCCAACCTCAGACACGAGATTGGGCTTAATATCACACGTACTGGATTGCGACTAACAATGGCCGTGGTTGCTTGGGGAACTCCTTTGCTCTATTCGATCAGACGTAATCCCGCTAGAATCAGGTGAATGAATCTAGTGGGGAATAAGACACTCCCCAGGATTGTATTCCTTTCGATCTGGTAGTGATATTGCATCATCAAATCAGCTTCCTCAGCGTATGCTTCAATGAATCCGCCAATCCGAAGATTACCCAATCGAGACGAGTACCACTCATACCCCGCTAAAGGTATTCATGACTGAATGTTCTGAGGATACCTAGGGCAGGCGTTTTGCAAGCCAGATGAACTGAAGTCCACTGACAAGTACCCATCATTGCTTATCTCAGGTCTCATATACTGTGTTATGGGAGAACCCCTAACAGGTACAGATACAGAGTCATACAAGCGAGTCTGATGTCTGGAGCACATTCTCATAGACAATTGACAGCGGTGAAGCGCACTTCGGAGCGCTGGACAATTCTCAAGATGAATGTTCAGAGCTTTCTGAAATGATTGCAGATGATTGATGACGACAGATGAATCACTAGAGAGAGAAAACTGGTCGAGTTCATTATACTACTAGATGGAGGTCATGTGAAGTTATACCATTGTTGAGATCACTGACAACTGAATCCATGGTAAGAAAGTTGTAATTGAGCTCAGAGATGCAGAGACATGATGTACCAGCGCCATATATCCACCGACTATGATCCAGATCACTTTTAAGGGTTACTGTATGAAGGAGATGCATGCTAGAGGTACAAAGACAAATACGATTCAGAATCCGTCTCCGGAATACAAAGCTACGGAAATACAATGCCAAATGTGATGGCGACTCAGCCTTGGTGATCCCGGCTTATCCAGACGCCACTGCAGAGATCAACTTCGCAATCAACACTGTGTAACGGCAGTCATGATGAGGTTCTCGGCAATGGCACGGACGTATCCAGGGCCGGGTAACCGCAACCTTATATAGACGACTGGCGATAATGTTATCTATCAACTACTCGATTATATTACCACATCCACGTGTGCAACCGTATCTTCTCATATACTCTCATACGCGGCCATATACGGATATAAGGCCTTACGCTATTATCACTCTTAATCAATTCATTACGTTGCGCTCACGGGATCTCGCGATTTACCCCTTTCGACGAGTCGCTACAAAATAACGTGTTTCATCAATAAACATGCCTCCAAAGAAGTTTATTAGAACTCAATTGCGCGTGGCTGACATCCATGACAGTGATGACACTCTGCAGACAGCGGCATCGATAGGCGAACGCGCTGCCCCAGCAGTTTTACCGGAGGCCGAGATTGATGATGACAATGATCCCGACGATGACCTCGGAGATCAAGGAGACCAGGCTAGCCCGATCGACAATGATATTGGTGATCTCCGTTCCCAAATTACTGATGAGGATCGTCTAGACGTGGCGACTCAAAACCAGATGATGCTGGAAATGCTGCTCCGAAATCAAGCCCAGTGGAAAGCCGAACAAAAACTGGAACGGGCGAGGATGGCGGCCGAACGGGAACGAAAGGCGACCAAACGGGATCAATGGGCTACCGAACGGGCCGAACGCCCCGAACGAAGCATCACCGGCCCAAGACCGATTATCTACATGATGGTTGACCCTGTACGGTACTGCGGTGGTGCGCAAGAGCTGGACCGATTTCTGAACGCTTTACTCTCGAATTCTGACTCCCACGGCCACCTATTCACACGCGGTGGACCCGAGTACGTCAAATATGCGATCTCTCTTCTGGACGCCTGGAGCAATCCCCAAAACCCGGCACTCAGTCAGACGGCGATGACAGACCCTTCGGAATGGGCGGGCGACCTATCTGCGGAATCCGGCCCATGCCTACAAGACTTCGACCTCATTTCACAGGAGATAGCCAAGGTTTATGGGGATAAGGATCGACGTCGCGTGGCGGTGAATACGCTCATGCGGGAATACATACAACATCCACAAGAATCGGTCAGAGCCTATGCGAATCGTGTGAAAGCTAATTGGAGACAGGCTGGGTGGAATCTACAGAAGCAGGAAGAAGTCCTCTACGATATTGCCTGGGCAGGCCCCCACAACTCTCTCAAGAACAAAGTTGGACCGATGACGCCCGCATGCACCAGATTTGACACCTTGGACGAGTTCTTCGATAAGGCCGCGGCCTCGGAAGTTACACATGTTCAAAACAAGAAGCCACAGCAGCAGCAACAACAGCAGCAGCAACAGCAGCAGAAACAGCCTACAGACTCATCTTCCAAAGGCGGCAAACGAGGATACCGGCCATCCATCTCAGAGCCAGCCGACAGAACTGGCGGCGGCAAGTCCGGCCAATCGGGAACAAACAAACACGGCAAGTCAGCTGGCGGAGGACAATCGTCACGCTTAACGCCAGCCCCATGGGTCTCAACGGATATCTTCGACATCCGACGTTCTACCGGCAAATGCTTAAGATGCGGATCTCCGAACCATAAGGCGAGCTTCTGCCCTAAATACTCACGAGGAGGTAACCCACCACAGCAGGATCAGACATTAGCTCAAAATAGGGACGGAGGACACCAAATCAAGCGACAGAAGTCTTTCGACAATCAACAGCCAAAAAACTCACAGGCCTCTCTCGGCATCTGGCCCGACGGGAGAGATTCGACGAGGCGGAATTGGGTTAAGAGAGGTTGGCAATCCAGACTTTGATGGCGACGATGGACAGCATACAACCGCATCGGATCGCTTTGAAGTCAAGGGTGTTGATGGAGAACCCAAAAGCTCACATGTCAAGTCTGTACTTCTGCGGCATATCCAGACCGGACCCGTCCCATATTATGCACAAGGTTTTTATAGGAGATGGAAGTGGGGAAATGCAACGAGTGTGAGCTCTCATCGATTGCGGTGTGACGAGCATCTTTATGACACCAAGTCTGCGAACACGGCTAGGTCTAGCGGACGAACCAGCATACATCACGACCCTAGGCCTCAATGGCCAAGTAATGGCTCATGCGAGCGAGAGTCGAAAGACAACGTTCACGGTTCAGTATATGGAGCACTTATCACCGGTTCAAGAATCGGAGGTGCTAGTAGTGCCCATGCGGGCTTACGACTTGGTTTTGTGATTGCCCTGGTTCCAGTCCAGGAATCCTGACGTCGATTGGCAAAGCGGTCGACTTTTGGGTCTGCAAACCCCAAGGGGAGCGGAAGTGGTGGCAGTGGATCGGGTAGACCATCAGAAATGCCCCGGGAATGCACCAGGATCTACGGCTAGGGACGAGGCGTGTTCCGAAGGAGGCGGCAGTATCCCACATATTCAAATATTCGGAGCAACTGCCTTTGACGATCTACTGGCCTGTGACCAGGATGTCGGGACATTCTTCCTAAGAGTGGGAGATTGTACAGGGCTGCTGGGAGCGACCGTGGAAGGTATCACTGATGGTGAGTGAGATAGGCCCCAGGCGCTGGATGGGCGAGCAGGGAGCAGCGGCGGCAACAGCTCGAAAATGGTTCCCAAGGGTATACTTGTGTAAACGTTGCCGGACCACCGAGACACGAAGGGAGTACCGGACTGCGGGGCTTGGCTCTTCCATGGGCGAACCGTTTCAAACCCGGGCTCCTGGATAGTCCTTCCTACCGCTCCATATATATATATCACAAATTGAGAACTAACGTTTGCACATGGAGCCGGCACAACGACAAAGATGGTGCCTACAGACGAGGGAGGACATATCCCGGCCATATACCGAGATTTCGTGGAGGTTTTCAGTAAACCAAAGGCGGAGACACTTCCCCCGCATTGGTCAACGGACCATGCAATTGACTTGGAGCCCGGCTATAACCTGCCATATGGGCGGATTTACAACCTATCGGAGTTCGAGTTGAGGACGTTAAAGGATTACATCAAGGCAAACCCAGCCAACGGGTTTATTCAGCGGTCATCATCGCCGGCGGCGGCGCCAATTCTCTTTGCAAAAAAGAAGGATGGAGGACTAGGACTTTGTGTCGACTACCGTGCGCTTAACAAGGCGACGGTGAAAAATTGGTATCCCCTTCCGTGAATTTCAGAGATGCTTGACCGTGTGCGGGAGGCCACGATATTTACGAAGCTGCACCTCTGGGGTGCATATCACCTTATCCAGATCCAAACAGGCGATGAATAAAAGACGGCTTTTCGAACCTATTACGGCCATTTTGAATACCGGGTAATGCCATTCGGTCTAATAAATGCACCGGCTACGTTCCAGTCCTATATGGATGATTGCCTACAGCCATACATTGATGACTTCGTGGTATGCTACCTCGACGATATACTCATCTATTCGACAAACGAGAAGGACCACGGGGAGCATGTGCGTCGAGTGCTGCACTGACTTAAGGAATTCGGCCTCTATTGCAAAGCTGAGAAGTGCCAATTCGGGGTTTCAGAAGTCGGCATCCTGGGGTTTGTTATCACTCCCGATGGAGTCGGCATTGAATCAGACCGGATCTCCACAATTGAGGACTGGCCGACACCAAAGTCAATTAGAGATGTCCAGGTGCGCCTCGGATTCACGAATTTCTACCGAAGATTGATCCGGAAATATGCCAAGGTGACTCTTCCGCTTACTGAACTACTAAATAAGGCAGATAAGGCTGGCGAGCCACCAGAAGGCAGACCTCGACGCCAGAAGTCAAAAAACCGTGGGAAAGTCAAATGAGAATGCACGCGGCAAGCAGAATTGGCATTCCGGAAAGTGAAAAGGACCTTCACCGAGGGACCGATCCTCCAGCATTTCGATCCGGCCAAGCCGATAATTCTTGAATCAGACACGAGTGGATTCGCGATAGCGGGCATTCTCAACCAGTACGACGGTATCAGGGTTCTCAGGCCGGTCAATTTCTACTCCCGGATGTGCTCTTCAGCTGAACAGAATAACGACACGTATGATCCGGAGCTATTGGCCTTCGTGGAATCACTAAAACAGTGGCGACACTACCTCGATGGCGCCAATCACAAGGGTTTAATTCAGTGCGACCACAAGAATCTCGAATACTTCCAGACATCCAACGTACACTCCAGAAGACAAGCTAGGTGGTCGGCAGTTCTTTCGGCTTACGACTATGTCATCGAGCACCTCGGAGGCAGCAAGAACCCGGCCGAAGGCCCATCCAGACGCCCCGACTACGAGATCGGCTATGAAAGGCCTGTGGCACGCCTATTGGCAACCGTCTCAGTGGAACCATACAACGTTCTCATGCCAGTATTTATCGCGGCCCAGGCTACCGACCCTTTGACTGCCAACGTCTCGGCGAAGCTGGTCGACCAACCAATGATAGAAGGCACAGATACCGCCAAAGAGGAGAGCTAATGGAAAGTCGTCGCAGGAGTCTTGACTTACGAGGGGAGGATATAGGTTCCAGCGGTCGATTCTCTACGCGGAAAAGTGATATGTCTATTCCATGACAACCCTGAGTCCGGTCATTTTGGAGCTCTTAAGACTACTGAGCTGGTATCTAGGGATTCCTACAGGCCAGTAATGGACTCGCGTGTACGTAAGTATGTCAGCGGCTGCGAAGTATGCCACCGAATCAAAGCACGGCGGCACGCCAGGCACGGGATCAACATGCCCTTGGACACACCATCACGGCCATGGGATGGCGTCACGATGGACTTCGTCACCGACTTGCCAGAGTCAACGGCAACAGGCTACACCGCGATTCTCGTTATCGTGGACCGACTGACGAAGATGGCAATCAACCTACCGTGCTGGAACGATATCGACTCGCCGTAATAGGCCCGGCTCTTCTTTGAACACGTCATCTGCAAGCGCGGAGTCCCGGACAAGTTAGTCACAGATCGCGGCACCCAATTTACAAGCCGATTCTGGACCCGGGTATGTTCTCACTTGAGTACTGACCATCGGCTCTCGACAGCCTTCCATCCACAGACAGACGGGCAGACGGAGCGTCAAAACCAGACCATGGAGCAGTACCTTCGGGCTTTCTGCAACTACAAGCAGGACAATTCGGTCGAACTCTTGCCGCTATCCGAATTCGCTTACAATAACGCGATACACGCGTCGACGAGGATGACTCCATTCATGGCAAAATATCACTACCATCAGGTGATGCAGTTTAAGGCCCCGAAGCAACCATCTAGCCTGAATTCGGAAATCCAAGATGACGCTTTCGCAGCTGGCTTGGAGTAGACTCATCAAACCCTTGGTAAGAACTTGCAGGGGGCTCAGGCCACTCAGACGAAATACGCCTGCGGCAAAGAGGTTGTTTTCGAGGTTGGAGAAAAGGTCTGGCTTTCAATGCGGCACTTCTGGACGCCAATTCCGTAAAAGAAGTTGGATTACAAACGGCCAGGACCGTACACGGTAAGTAAGGTCATCAATAAGAATGCTTACCTATTAGACCTTCTGTATACGATCCGGAAGCACAACGTTTTCCACGTCTCGTCGCTCGACCGCCATTCACCTCCTACGGCCCGCCAGCCGCCATCTGGACCACAGCCGACGGTCGTCGACGACTCTGACCAATGGGAAGTCGACCGGATCCTCGACTCGAAGCGGCGCTACCGGAAGCTCCATTATCTCGTACAATGGGCGGGTTACAGTTACGCACGGACTAGCTGGGAACCTGCGGAAAATCCCGGGAATGCGCAGGAATTGGTTGATGAGTTTCACCGAGAGCATCCTAGGAAGCCTCAACGATGATTGGACTTGGAGGAGTGGGATTGGACATTTTCTATGGGGTTGTACTTTCCTTATGGATCTCGGGCCGGTATAAATGGCGTCGGCACGGGTTTTTACCATCCACCACTGGAGGTGGAGTTTCCCTTTGCACCTAATCCGCCGTGAGGCTGGTCATAGAGCACTGATCAGTTGTGGGACTCATTAAGTCGTGCGGAGGCGTACACATTGGTTTTGTTTGTTTTTGTATGAGGTTTCTCTTGTTTCTATACGTATGTGGCAGCCCAGGGGGTCTGCTCCTAAAGGGGGGGATGATGTAATGGCAGTCATGAGTAGGTTCTCGGCAATGGCACGGACGTGTCCAGGGCCGGGTAACCGCAACCTGATATAGACGACTGGCGATCTCTCTGAGATCGCCAGCGATAATCTTACATATCAACTACTCTATTATCATACCACATCCACGTGTGCAACCGTATCATCTCATATACTCTCATACGCGGCCCTATATGGATATAAGGCCTTACACACCGTCAGAAGCCGTGTCAGATTAGTCGTTGGCAGAGCAACGACTTTGAAAAGACAGGGGAATAACAAGACCGTAGTCAAGAACCCCTACCTCGAACTATCAACATACAGGAAGTGCTGGAACGATGCACCGCGAAGTACATTCACCAATAGAGACGGCCACTGCCTCGATGCACAGCAGGGGAAGAATTGTCAAACATGACGGAGGGAACAGCGATGATCTTTCCGAGATATTGTGGATCCACAAGGGCGGCTCTGCCGTTTCCCCATAACGGGTCCCACACCGTGTGATGAATCGAGAAGCCCACTCGAGCAGAGTTGACAACCGTATCTGACAAGGTATGCACCGGATAGGTGGATGGAAGTCATTATGCGAAGCGAGGTCAACAGGACACCCGAATGTCAATGTACGAAGAACAACCGTTGCAGTGAGGTCGAGATTGAGATTGAGGACATTGGGACGTCTCATACCACAGTAAATCAGCAGGCAGAGAAAGTCAGGGTAGTCACTGGACTGAGGGCGACGCAGAAGAACCACCGATGCTGAAGGGGGATAGTCTGCAGACAACCCGAAAGCCGAGCCGAATTATGTGTGGAGTAACAGAGATCACAATTACTAACGCGAATCATGATTACACCGCTACTGAGCCAGGAAGGCCACCGACAAACGATCTGATGGGAAGACTTCGACGGGGCAACAAGTTTTCAACAGGGGGAAATGACCATCTCTACACAATCAAATCCTACCAACAACTCAAACACCCACCAAGAGGCAATCTATCAAGACATGTACCGAGAGGTCAACCTGCCAAGTCTTACCGAGAAATGGACAAGCCCGACTCGAGCCAGTCCAGCGAGAAAGGCACCGAGGTGTCTACCTAGTCGACGAAAATTCCGCTGAAGCGGGCTATCGAAAGCGCAACCATGAAGTCGACCGGAGAGACACAGAAGCTGACTTCCAATGATGAATATCCAATCAAGATGAACATACGAGTCAATGCCAAGTACCAATGACTACTGGCTCCATGATATACTCTACAGAGCATGCACAAGCACTGCATGACGGCCCAAGAGAGCGCAGGAGTGCTTGAACTTTGTAAGTCTAACCGTGTTAAAGAAGCTTATGTGTCAGATGTCTACAAATGAGACTACACGCATTTGACGTATATGAGCGATAATCATGGATGGCTACGACCTATGACGGCAGCGGAAGCTCTCAACAATGGCGAGTCGGCAGCGGAAGCTCCCATCAATGCCGAGTCACGTGTGGAAGCTGTACTACCTTGACGATTCCGACAATGAACTACGCTGAGACACGAGCGATTGCAGTGATGGTCGTTGGAACCTGGGATCGAAGGTCGAGATATTGAGACGGGATCACTTGTGGATGTTTCGTGTTTCTCTGTTCTCTCCTTCTTTTCTTTCGATCTTGGCCGGGTACAAATGGGGTCGTCCTGTGTTTTTACCACCTTCGCAGTCAGATAAGTGGAGGTGGAGTTTCCCCATGCACCGGATCCACCAAAAGGTGACCCTGTGCATTACTGATCGGTTGTGGGACTTATGGGTTCGTACGATTGCGCACGTGGAACAGTTGTTGGCTTGCTTTCATTACATTGACTTCCTTTCCTACTCTTGTACGGGATTATGCACCCCACGAGGTCTGCACCTTAACAGGGGGATAATATAATGGCAAGGCTGCACGTCACGTGTGCAGGGCCGGGTAATGGTCATTTTATCTAGTCGGGTAGCCACCAGCCTAGATCGCCCATGATAATCTTACATATACATCTACACCTATAATCACTCGAGTCCACGTGTGCAACCATGTCCAGTCAGTTACCACGCGTGAGCCTACGTAGTCTAGCGGAGGCGTACGTGCCTTTACAGCTCCTATATTTGTGAAGATGAATACAAGAACGGATTGCGACGACTTACCGTCCAAAACTGCATATAGGAACAGCATACTGCAGTGTAGTGCTGCGTAGCATACAGAGCCTTAAGGCAGCATGGGTGCTCAAATGTGGGAGGTAGAAACAATATTGTCACTTGCATTGTTCCCAATCGACGCTGCGTGTTAGGGGGGTACTATAATGCTAAGTGTAAGTACTTAGGTACAGCCTTAGATCATAAACCTTCTTGTATCTTTTATTCATAGGGAATGACCCGGTTCCCTTCACTAATCTTTTCCACAGGATGCAATCAATAGTCTTATTGCTTCCTGTGCAATCTCGTGGCCAAGCCCAACGCTGACACTCTCGTGCTATCCGTCGTCGCCGTGGTTCAGATTCTTCGATCGATTCTGTCTGAGTGGCAACTGTTTCAATTGCTCGGTGCTTCCTTGATGTTTTCTCAGAACTAGCTTTGCTGTGGATTCCCGAACATGGACAGAGCGCTTCGCTAATCTTCAAATCCCGCCTGGCTCGAGTCTTCCAATCAAGCTCTGACTCCCTGACCAACTTCTCGCCATGTTGCAACACCTGATCCTGTAACTGGTTCTCTGCGGTAGTGCAAGTAATTGAACCGTCACAACTATGTTCATTACTATCGACAATCCCCAAGCTGTCAGGACTACACTCCCGATCCTCAATTTGCGCCAATCGATCCAGATCAACCCTCGTAGATTCAATAACAGTGCCCGCCGGTTATGAATTCAGCTCTGAACTATTTCGCAGATTATCAATATATATGACTAGTCCTTCCTGCAATCAGATCTTTGAAGATATCCACCAAACGGTTTGCACCAAACAAATATACTCATTTTCACTGGCGTAGGAGATAAGCTGTTCGAGGTCGTATACAATTACGTCCTTATCGTTTTCAAAGGTGATGGCCATTCATAGGGATATACCTATCGGTGGGGAGCTGCCGCTACAGAAAGCTACTCAATTTTATATAGAGTAATAGATAGGTATTAGTATCATAAAAACACTTTAATATTTCAGATCGTCCTCCCCTGGTAGGTATTGCTGACTGTTTCGCTGCTAGAGCTTGCCATTTTCATTGCCGGAACAATGTGACCTGTTTATTGAGAGTTCTTGGGATGTTACGCATGTGCACCCATATTTCCTTTCCATAATTTGGATAGCAACGTACATTGGGTCTTACATTCCTTAACGTCCCCAAGCATGCTTAAGGCATGTCGGTGCAGAATGCGCTCAGTAGAAATTCCCACAGCTCCCCAAGGTTAACATGTTCATGCAGGTGGGATCTTAACAAATTACTCTCCTGATCAGAATCAGGCCACACCCGCACGATATCACATACCAGATCATAACTTCGACATGGACATCTCACTCTCGTATGGTATGGTCATCGAGACTAACTGCTGAAATAGCGACACAAGCTTCAAGCAATACATACTGTAGTATAGTTGCATCATAGGTGTATGTGGCGGCCAACCATTATTATGTCGATGTAGATTAATAAAGGACGAACATTACTGTGCTTCGCAGTTGCCATTCCGACACACGTCAATGTGTGACTATGCTCCGGGCCTCATATGATCAGCCAGCTCCATAATCCCTCAATCACGTCACTGCTTAAGCCGGGACTGTTCCCTTTGGCTGGGGAGTGCCTAGTAACCAACATCAAACAAGAGATGGGGCTTAAGATCCCACGTACTAGCTTGCAACTAACGATTGCCGTGTCTGTGGTGTGAACCCCATTGGTCTGTCCGATCAGACATAATCCCGGTCGCATCAGGTAAATGACAGCAGTTCGGAATAACACATTCTGCACGATTGTAGTCCTTTCGATCTGGCAGTGTTATTGCATCATCAAATCAGCTGCCTCAGCGTATGCTTCAATGAATCCGCTAATCGGAAGTATACCCAATCAAGACAAGTACCACTCATAATCTGCGAAACGTATTCATGACTGAAAGTTCTGAGCATATATAGGGCAGGCGTTTTGCAAGCCAGATGAACCGAAGTCGACTGACAAGTACCCATCGTTGATTTTCTCAGGTTACATAAACTCTGTTAAGCGAGAACCCCTAACATCACCCCCTTCTGTAGAATCGGTGACCCAACGTTTGCTCCGTCGTAGGAAGTGAACATGCTAGCTTCAAGGGGCGAAAACCATTGTAACAGGCCGCTATATTCCCCTTGACTTGATAATTCGGCACAGCCCCAGCATAACACAAGTATGGTTCTCTTTATCTCCATTCATAGTTTGCCAACTGCATCATGTCGTTTAACATTCGTCAAGATCATACGGCTTATCGTTCGTCTGCATCATAATGTGTAATGTTGTTCAACAGTGTCGGGTTTATCGGTGGTTAACATCGTATCGTTCATGGTTCATCGACATCGTATCGTTAATCTTTCTTCAACATCATATCGTTAATCGTTCTTCAACATCCTATCATGTATCGTATGTCGTTAATGCACATTGTGTATAATCTTGTGTAATAGGTTCCGTCTCTTTCATCCAACTCGGAGACCTCGATACCCGTGACTTCACCCCCATCTCTAAGAACGGTGACCCAACATTCCCTGCCGTCTTTGCGATCATCATACAGCAAGTTATTCCTATTACAAGGAACATTAACCAACTGCTCGGATACTTGTTGCAATACCACACATAGCGTGATCAGAATAACTTGTATTGTAATTCAACTATATCAATGGTACATATAGACTCATGATCATTTACCCCTTTGATGTGATCGCAGGTAAAAATAAACATACATCCATTTACACCAGAGGTTGATGTGAATACCATACTCGTGCATGGATTTTGTCTTGCCTTTAACATTATTGAGATGTAATTCGTCCACTCTCATGTTTCATTTATGCGCAGTTTTGAGGCTGTCAGCATATCTTACTCTGATCTGTACGTACAAGCTGTATCTCTGAATGCTTTCGGAAATATCTCCAAATGTACAAGAAACATTCCACACGATCGACTCTCTTCGCCGTGACAGTACCACCCGCAAAAGGGTCAGAGAGTACAATGTAGAACACGCTCAATATCATTCCGTTATGTATCCTAAAGGTTTGACCCATAACGATACATGTAATGGTTGACAGCTCCAGTCAGGCTGGACTTGAGCCAACTGAACAAAGTTCTAAGGTATTAAGAATAAGCCCTTCTATTGCCATCGCTCACTACTTGCCTCAGTATGTTACAACAGATAATGGCATCTTAAGTTCTTGTATACGAGAGTACCTGGACATAACATATGTGCGTCTCTATACCGTGTGTAGTAACTAATCATAACTGTAATAACATTCTAAAATACGATACGAAGTACTTAGCTCTATTATTTAAGTAACAGATTCATAATTTTTATGATCCTGATCATAACTGTAATTATGCCCTAATAAGGTATCATAGAATACTTAACTTCATAAGGTAGTTGGATAATTATCATATCTATCATTTACTTCCGATCCTTTGTTGATAAGAATTCCTGAAGACATCATACATGACATTATTTTTTGTATGTCGAAGATGATTCGAATAATAATGAGAATACCGAGAACATGTCAGACGTCCACGTTTCTCCTTGTCGAAGGTAATTCGAATATTGATGAGAATACATCAAGACATCATACATGTCCCCGTTTCCCCTTGTCGAAGGTAATTCTAATATTACTGAAAATCCCTGAAGACATCATACATGTCCTCGTTTGTCCTTGTCGAAGGTAATTCGAATATCAATGAGAATACCTGAAGACACCATACATGTCCTCGTTTCTCTTGTTGAAGATATTGTCGAAGTTAAATGTCGATGACAATGCGGAAGACATGACCTCAATCCCTCTGCGTTGGAGACAAAACCGAATTTCATTCCTCATTTACACTCTCTAATCTTATACCTAGTCATTTCACCCGAAGGTTGAAGTCCCCACTCGTATATGTCGAAAGTACATATCAGCTATTTTATATCAAGATTAATCAGTTGATCCGAAAACCAAAATATCTTTTGGAAGAATATCATCAACACTAGCTCCATATAGCCATGGGACATGGCATATGCAATTCTGGTTAATGTAACCCCAGCCTCCAAGGATGCTCATTACGTCTGATGATATCACATTCTAAATCTTAATAATTATTTTTATTGTTGACCTCACTTATTGAGGCCAACTTTATCCATTGATCATTATCGTCTGATAATATAATAATGTAATATCGTTTCTCTTTTATTGAGGTAATCGAGTCGAAGTGAAAATACCTGATAATACCATAACGTATTATCGTTTCTCTTCTATTGAAGGTATTCGAATCGCAGTGAGAATACCTAATGATACCATAACTTATTATTGTGTTTCTTTTATTGAAGGTAATCGAAAAGTAATATCCTTCTAATTCCCAAGTGACTAGGTAACCTTTTACCCACATCTTTTTATGACGATTCTCCGGTCGTCATTTAACAGAATCACTTACAATTCTTAAAATTTACAGTAATAATGCCGTAGTCATAACCAAAGATAAAATCTATGAAATAATATTGAACATATTAATAATTGAAGTCATATCTGAAAATAATAAAAATGAAGAGACATGCAACCCTAATATCGTAGGAATATTCAAGCAAAGGTAATATTATCGGAATAATATCGAGGATATTAATTAATGGAATTGTAACCGAAGGCCGAATATCGAAGAAATTTATCTTCAAGATAATATGCAAAGGGATCATCGACAAAGTAATATCGAAGATATTAATTACTGAAATAATATGCGAAGGTAACATCGATGAAGTAATATCCAAGATATTAATTACTGGGATATTATGGGAAGTTAATAGAGACGAAGTAATGTCGAAGATATTAATAAACATTAATTATCCAACGACCGTGGAATTGGTGGTGGTACCATTAAAATGTTGCTTCGCACCATGGTCTTTTACATCAACTGATGATCTTTGATAACTTCATAGAAGTGACATCCTAGACGGCTTAAAGCCACTATCTCATAGTCTGCATTAACAACAACTTGCTAGTTGGACGGAATCCCTGAGCTCATCGTCGGACTAATCCTCGAACGATTCTCGTGAATCAGTTTGCTGTGGGTACCTCTTTGGTCCATATAACGACCATTCATCATTTTCTTCCGATTCCTCTTAGTTAGTGTTAGCAACGGTTCAGGACCGTCACTTCGGGTCCGGGTCCGGGTCCAAACTGAACCGTTGCCAAATTGGCGGTCCGGTTCGTCAATAAACCCGAACTGCCCACTCAGGTACGGTTCCATGGTAAATTTCCAACCCGTCTGAATTGAGCGGGTTGTCAGCGGGTCGCACGGCGAGTCCATCTATAGATTCATATACGGCTCTTGTATTTGCAGTGTGTTAATAGTATCTTATCAAAATGAAGTTTTCAGCAACCATTAATGAGCTTTTGCTTGTTGAGCAGTTTGCAATATCGATTAATTTGGTATCTGTGTTTCACCTTCAA
>Ga0307512_10002538_pt1 | contig 22838 bp, 36 predicted proteins | sample 14_EM_MG_FD_200267 | JGI IMG/M metagenome (GOLD analysis project Ga0307512, IMG submission 200267) | Populus trichocarpa ectomycorrhiza microbial communities from riparian zone in the Pacific Northwest, United States - 14_EM | ecosystem: Host-associated > Plants > Roots > Unclassified | place...
CCTAAACATGTACGCACAGACCACCCTGTATTAGTATATAAGACCTGCGAAATTGAGCGAACAGTCCTCAGACTGTTCTCTTGTCTACCCCCATCATTGAGCACCTCAGCCTTTACATCTCAGTCCTTCTTTGTCATATCTCTTTGATCATCCTTTGGATCGATTACCTCTACCTCAAACATCAAGTCGTTGCCCACTGCTCGCCATAAACAGTAGTAGGTCTCGACACTTGTGACTTGTTTGTTGATTTGTTGAGTTGTTAATCGTTCCCACAGTCTTCCACATGCTGACCAACAGACTAGGCGCGCATCTGAAGCGTGTACGATCAGGTGATTGTGTAGCAACTTGTGATCACGTTGATGACCAATCCCTTGGTAGGTCATGTGGTACTTTCCCAGGGTCATGTGCTTGTATATCACATGATCTCAAAGTTGTTGAGATGTCATGTGATTGAACACATGATGGGTCAGATGATAGTTTCCCAGGGTCATGTGGTTGAGGAGTGGATCCTACCATGTGACTATACTTTAGCTTAGGGGCGGTTTTGGAAGGACTTGGACTTGGGATTCTTTGGATGCATAATGTCATGGACTCCATCCTCAACAGGGGACTCTTCTGGATATGGATCAGACATGGGGCTATCAGAGTTATTGGAGGCATTCTCTAGCTTCTGGTCGACAAGGTGTTCCATGGATGAGTACTGGTGAGTATGCTGGCTCCAGGGGATTGGAGGCATGGGCCATCAAGGGCTAATGGCTGGAACTGGCAGGTGGACTGCCTGATATGGATGAGGCTCTGGCATAGGGATGACTAGTGACGGGGCAGGCACTATTGGCATGACTGGTGGTGGGACAGGTGCTTTGGGCGGCAAGGATAGTTCTGGGAAGGCTAAGGGGAATATGATGGTCGGGGATGGTTCTGGGTTGGTTCTGGGTGTTACAAAGGACAGCAAGGCTGCCAAGGATGATAAGGGTAGTGAAAATTTTAGGGGCAGATCATAACAGTTAGCCAAGTTGTGGCAACACTAGAAGGCTTCGCTCACCCTCCTGACAACCTTCATGTGCAGGGAGGCTGCCCTCTTGAACAGCCACGCCCATCCCCATTGCTATGCTGCCCAACATATTGTCTTCCCTTGCTGTCCCCTCTCCAAGTGAGTAGGCCTTTTTTTTGTTGTGTTCTGACCTCTGCCACCACCCCTCCCACTGCCAGCATCCTCTTCCACCTCTCAATTTTTGTTTATGTTTCACTTTTGTGCCCTTGGATCCTAGCACTATTGTGCTCCCATCTAACTCAGGTGCAGAAGCTGTGTAATCTTTGGTCCATACATGTTTTTGTCCTGTGTATGTCAACAAGGATGATGAATAAGTCACTTAATTTAGTATAATTTTAATAAATTACAATTTATTTTTCATATTTAACTGCATTTGAAAATGAGTGAAAAATAATATGATTTTAGGTGATAAAAATACATTATTAAGGTGCTGAAAATCCACCATTAAAGTGCTGAAAATCAGCCATTAACATGTTGAAAATCAGCCATTAACATGGTGAAAATCAGCCATTGAAAGTGCTGAAAATCAGCCATTAAAAGTCTTGCAAATCAGTCATTAAATGGCTGAATCAGGTGCAGATTCATGGGAATTTCAGGTGGTAAACTACTGAAATTCAGGATGCTCCATGGTTGGATTTCAGTAATTTTTTGGCTTAAACACAGCCATTTTTCATCATTTTTTCACATGTTTTATCATCTGAAATTCAGTACCTCTGGAGTTTACAGTGCAACCTATGCATGTCACATCTTAAGCTCTTGGAGCTTAACATTCAGCTTACCAGGCTGGCTTCTAGCCAAGTCTAGTAAAGGTAGACTCTTTAGCTTCTAGTAAATACTCAAGGCAAGTGTTTACATTATATAGAGTCTTTGCATAACAGTTACTAAGTTTAAAGACCTTATATAATATTTCAAAAAATACCCTTTCTAAAGTTCAAATTTTAATCTAGCAGATAATAAACTCAAGTTTTCTTAGGCATCTATTCATGGAACTATTGCTAAATACTCTAAACACTTTTAAAAAGATATTCCTTTTTTTTTTGCAAACCAATGTTGCCTTTTCTCTAGATCTGCAATAGACTAATATATTATCATAGATATGTCTATTATAAATATAACTACATACCATGGGCCCACATAGCAGCCCCAACTTGATTTGAAATTGAAAAGACCAAGCCAATAAAGGGCAGAGTTTCTAAAAGTGCAGCAGTAAAACCAAAAACTAGAAAATATTTTATTAATATAATAATAGGTTAAACACTTAATGCTTACATTGATAATCCCACTGATGTTCTGCAATAAAAATTACAATTTGCTCCTGTGACATCTTCTTTAAATGGAAGTACTATATAGAAGTAGATTAACAGAGTAATGATAGATGTAAAAGGTACAAACAGGTTTATGCAGATGCCGAGCAGTGTCCAGTGCTTTAAAGGCTGCCTTAATAACCAATCCAGCAACTGGAATGACATTTAATGACATTAGCAACACTATAGTCAGTTGTGTATTATCAGTGGACATCTTAAAAAAAATGTTCACAAACTCACAGCACTTAATAGCAAATCTAAGAACTTTGCCCTTTACCTCCACAAATCCTGCCCACTGGTTAACATCAACCTTTGGTGGTTGGTCCCATTCTTCAATATATGGTTGCCAGAATGTGGGTCCTTTGGCACGAGAAGTAACAGTTAGGTCCCATGCATGTTTGCGAGCACTGCGAAGGTTGTGCGATAGAAAGAAAATTAAGATGATTGTAAGTTGGGAAGACAAGATCACAAGTGTGGCCCCTGAACAGAACACGAATACAATCAGTAATGGGACAAACATGAAAACAGAAGAGATGACAAACATGTTGGGACATCGAGTGGTGGCCTAAACCCTAGGATGGTGTCGTTCGAGTGACCAACAACACGCGGAGAGCTGAAAGTTACAGTGCAAATAAGACCTGCAGAGGGTGCAGCGAACAGTCTCACATACTTTAACCAGAAGGTTCTGACAAGCCCGCGTTGGACCGAAAAGGTTAGGAATGACTACGGTGCATGGGTAAGGTTAGCACTTCTGTTTGAGCAGAAATCCGAAAAGCCATAACATACCCAGACGCTACCAACAGCAATGCCCCTCAAGAAACCCCTTCGACACATATTCCAGACAGGAAGAAAGAGGGCCTTGTCTGACAGGAGGCGGTACACGCCAACGATGACATATGATGGAGTAAAGCAAAGTCTCAGGGTTGCACTTTGCAGCGAGTCAGGTACATCCACGCCCCTCGGGGGACCTGAGCCCTCAGATGGGTCACGCGCGAAAATGTTCTCGCTGTCGAGTACGGACTGTGACATGATTGTTGGAGGTAAGGTGTCGGTCAAGGCTAGGTAAATGAGGCCGAGAAATGGACCAGATCGACTTTGGGTAAGGGAGAACTGAAGATTAATATATCCCTAGAGTTAGTTCGAGGTTATATGGAGCGAACCGAAGGATAAATACGATTTCAACGGTGTTGACACTCAGCCGACGTAGAAGCAAGACAACGAACCACGGACCAGACAACGAACCGAACGCGAATGCGCCGCAGGAATCGGCCGAGCATTCCTCCAGCCACTGGCACTTGCTTCCGATTCCTATCGTCATGTCCGAACAGAACCCAATAACGCTTGATACAAAAATATTAGAAACCGCTGCAGATATTCGCGTGCTTGATCACCAGGGGGGCGAAGTCCGCTTTGGCGATATATTTGCTGACTCGAAGACCGTCGTTGTATTCATCCGTGCGCCCACCACTCCTGGATGTACTCATACACGTCTGTATCTGACGGCTCCGTTTGTCTAAAGGTCATTTCTTCTGTGGGGTGAGCTATGGGAACATTTCTAATCACTGCATCTCTGACTACGCTGGACCTTGATATATATAGAACTGTATGGTGCGTGTTCGCTTGTCACTCTCGACCAGTAATTATAACACCCATATGGGTACCGTAGCAATATGTCTCCCAACTCACCACCGTTCGGGAGGATGCCCTTAAGGAAGTCTCTACTCGCATGGTTTTGGTAGGCTGCGGAGACTGGAATTTAATTGAGAACTACAAGAGTGCGTTTTTTCCTCACCCTATAATTGCGTCTCGACTTACTCTCTCTGCTCCGCACCTACAGGAGACTCTGAATTCAAAGGAGATATCTATGCCAACCCAGATAGGAAGCTCTATGATGCTCTCGGCATGATCTCCAACCTCCAGACTACACCCAAGGGCGAGGAGAAACGGAGTTATCTCAAGCGCGGTCTCCTCGGCACCACCCTGTCAAGCATTTGGGTACGCTACCCGCTGGTTACGCAGCCTTCCCATCTCTGAGCACTTGCACATCCTCGCAGCGCGGCCCTTTCAAGAGTCCTTCTCATATCGGGAAACAAGGAAATATCTCGCAGCTTGGTGGAGACTTTATTTTCGGGCCAGGCACGGTTTTTTGTTATCAAAACACGAACACGTCGCGCTGATCGTGGGTCCAACGTTAGGTCTGACATGCTCCTATCTCTCTCGAATGAGGCACACAGAGGACCGTAAGTCTTGATCTAATGACAGCATGTCTTCCTCTCACCCGTAAGTGTAGATGTTGAAGTTGCAGAACTTATGAGAGCCGCTGGCATCACCTACCCCTAAACGCTTGCATTTCAAATAAAGGGATTGGCCAGTGACAAGATTCGATGTGACCAAGGTATCTACCCTCTGCGTACCATATTTTGTCAATCGCAGGCTTCTCGTAAACATCACGGACGCTTTCTTCTCACCTGCATGGGAGATGTCTGTGTGCTGTCTTGGTTGACATTTTGCGTCAGACTTATGAGGCTACATGGCCATATTAAGTGGAAAACACGAGCTTCAGCGGCACTGATCCCCGTTCCGGATGGACAACATGGAAATCCGCGGACTGGAATACATGGACCTGGCGTCAGGTCATAGTAACGTAGTCATGGACACCTGCCCAAGCAGGGTATCCAGTCTGAAAGTTGAGTGGACACGTTCGGCATCTATACTTTGGGAGCATTTGCTGTAGGTGGTGCTTTACGAGCGTGTTGTTAACTTGTTGTGGATATACCAAGTAAATACTGTTGTGAATTGATGGCGGAGGGGAAACAGGAACCAGGCTTAGTATATATTAGGAGGCAGTAAGATGGATGTGGAAAGTGTTCAGTGTTTACGTAGGTCTCGCAACCCAGACCAGTAACGGTATGAATGACGTATCAGGCTCGACAGCCGTTCACGTTAGGTCGAAGTTCGATTCGAAGGCCAATTCTCGTTGCACGCAGTCACAGTTTGTCCGAGTCTAAACACCAAATGCCCGCTAGTGAACTGCATCGTTCCGCAAGTGGCAACCGGCGACGATTCGATCACGAGATTGAACTTTGTCCGGCGTGACGAATGTGTTCATCCAAGCTCGACGCCGCCAACGCGCACGGAGATTTTGAGAGGGAAAGGGGACACTTCAGAGTTTGTAATAGGCGGTACCGCACCGCGACCTTTCTCGGAAGAAGTGTGTGTGAGCATCGCGCGAAGGCTCTTCGTCAATGTCGTGGCGAGGTTCTTGTTGAACTGCTGCCGCTCTGATCGACCAGAAAGAAGTTATTTAAGATCAAGACCTGTTAGTGTACGTGGGGTCAGAAGTGGGCCGTACCTTGTTCAGACTTTGGTTGACGTATTTCGGCATTGATAATCCTGGTCAACATTGTCAGTGAGAATGTGGGGCCGTAGTTAGGCGTTATACGTACCACTGTTCCCATGCAACTTCCTCCTGTACTCAGCAGGAACGGAATAAGTACGGCAAACCCCAGGAAGTGGACGACAGACCTCATACGTAGTTATCCCGAGCCACGCCTTTTTTTGATCTTTTTTCGAAAGCGTAACCGAAATCTTGTGCAATTCGAGTCAACCCTCGTGTAGAATAGTGCTTGACGAACCTCCCCCCGCTTGAGCGCCACGTTCTCCAGACCCTTCCAGAAAGCATCCACCTTCTCTTCGACGAGGCGTTCCATGGTCGGATCGGCGACACCAGGCTACCAAACGGCTGTTTGTTGAGAGGAAGTCGTAGCATCGATGGAGCAAACACACCATAGTAACGTCAAGCACCTCAAATGTTTGCGGTTTGACCGTACCAAAAAGGCGGTGGAAGAGTATTGCATGGAGAAGGGCGCACAAGATCTCGCGAGTATTCTGGCGATCAAGAGCCTATTCGGAGGTTTACTAGAAACATTGTCTAAAAGAGTGAAACTCACGATGTCTATCGTAACGGTGGCGTGTGTGTTGTTCATGGCGCGGTAGAATCAGGGACAAGATATCTCCAGTAACAGTGACAAAAAGTTCCAACACATAGTTCCTTTCCTAAAATGGGAGCATGACAAAAAGATAATCACGACACCAGCAGGATTCGAACCTGCGCTCCCAAAGGGAAATAGATTTCTAATCTATCGCCGTAACCACTTGGCTATGATGTCTGACAGGATGAACATGCGCATTACGGATTACAAATTGGTACACTGAGACCAAACACAACACACGCATTAAGATTCGTGATAGTTACAAACTCGTAAGGTAATCTGAATAATACAAGCCACATAGAAACGCCTCAGGATTCGGACAACAATCAAGTAATCGTGAATCTGTTACCTTCATTAGTTGAGGTCTGCGCAGAGGACGGTAATGATACGCACGCATCGGAGTGCCAGCTTTCGCCACTTGTAGCCGCTTCCGCGCGTTCTTGGGCTTTGGTCACCCAACCGGAAGGATGACCATGCTCGGGTAGAATAGCAGAGTCGCGCTTCGCAACGACCTTGAATTGACTCTTACGCTCCACGCTCCTCGCGCTGACAGATTCCTCGCCATCCTCTCTCTTACCTCGAAACGCAGAACGTAATACATCCGTCCTAGAACTGTCAGGGGAAGCGCGGGCCTCACACACGCGATCCCGTACCGCGACGAGTTGGCCGTCGACGTATTCCATGCCAGTCGTAATTGCGTCTGCGACGGCCTTTTGAATTTGCTTCTTGATCAGAGCTGTCGCCAGCGGACGAAGGGTTTTATAAAGAATGTCATGCTTCGAGTCACGAATTGAAAACTTGAGCGAGTCCACTTTCACGCGGACGCTCTTGACCTTGAAGACCGACGACTTGTCTTTATCAGCAGAGACGAGATGAACGGTGGCCTGCAACCTCGTCAGCGGGGGAGGAGTAAAAAAGAGGAATACGAACTGTAAGCCCCTGCCCACCGAGTAGCACGTCCGCTAATCCCGAATCGGTTAACTTTGGGATGCCGCTCTTCTTGCGGAAATAGAAGGCGACATCACGCATATCCGCTTGAACATGTCCAAACGTCAGTGTAAAGTCGTGATGGCTGACATCGTCGATCGTATTGTAAGGTGAAAATTTCATAAAGTTGTGCGCCTCAATTGATACGATATTCGGGAACAGGTTGCGACCCTGAAGAGTAAGATTTTCGACCACCAGGTCCAAGGAGTCGTCTGTGTACTCAATACGCGGAATGGGGATGTGCCCAACCTGCGAAATGGAATCAGATACCGACCAAAGCAGATCTGAAACAGAAATTGCGTACACGATCGACGATTGAGGGTAGGATAACCTTTCGAATGTCCATCCAGAGTTCCGGCTTAAACTTGAGACTGCCTTCACTATCGAAAAGTAGATCACGAGTGAGACGTGCCCAATCGTCGCCAAACCGTCTGTTGAGTGGATCTTCACCCATGGCACTGAACCAGGTACCGATGGAATCGAAAAGACGATCGAAATGAGCCTTATACTTCTCATCATAGAAGCGTCGGCCAGACTCGCGGACTTCACGACCTTCGGAGTTGCACATCGGCTCGAGCACGTAGCCGGGCTCCAGCAGCACCTTGCGTGCATAAGCATCGACCGCCTGGAACCACTGACGGAACTCCGCATCATTCTTGGCGTCGTCAATAAGCTGGTTTATGGCATCGATAATGATGTCCATGCTCTTCCCGTTAGCGAAGCGCTCTAGCATAGAGCGTATCTGAGTCGTTGATGTCCGAAGGGCATCATCCTAGGCAAAACAAACGGTCAGTAATGGTCACTGGATCAATGTGCCTCGGACATGACATACAGATAGAACAGTACTTCCGGCCTCCTTCCCTTGGCCAGCGATGTGCCTGCCATGTTTTCCATACTCTTCGAATATGCCAAGAAGCCAGAGAATGCTCTCTTGATAATCGTTGTGTTTTTGACACTCCAGAATGGCCTGCTCAACGTCGTCAACGCTGGAGCGAGATCAAAACTTTAACTAAGTTACCTTCTTGATACGGTAAATGAATTGATCGCGCCTGTCCTCAGGAAAATAATCTTCCACGAGAACTTTACGACCTTGCTCAATTTTCTCGCGAGCAACCTCCTTATGTTCGTGGGGGACAGCATCAGACAAACCATTCTAAGACGGGTTTTAGTAATAGAACTGTGCTACACAGCACTGACACTTACCTTGAAATTCTGCAAGCGGCCTGCGAGGCCAGACTTTTTGGCGCCAGCATCCGTATCGCCATCAGTAGCAGCCCTGTTAAGCTAGTTAAACCTAGATGAGAGGACGTCGGTGACGAAAACATACTCTACAGTGTCCTTTGCCTCAGCCCTCGCACGCTCTCGAACCTCGCCCGCAGCTTGCCCCGCGGACCGCACTTGGCCCTCATGCTCAACCTCCGCCCCCTTAAGCGGGTGGTGGCGGACGACCGTATCAGATCCTGGCACGTCGAGTTCGGCAACGGGGGCCCCGTTAGGACCACCAGCCGTTTCGAACTGATCTGACGGAGCCGGTCGGTCGATGTTCGTAAGGGCATCCTGATTGGGGCGGACAGTCTCCGCCGCGTGAGAGGCAGTGCGAGCTAGGATGTCGCGACCAATGACGGAGAAGTCAGAAAGGATTTTCCGAACTTCAGAATTCGTTGCAATGAGATTGCCTAGAGTACGCAGGTGACGGCCAGCTGCATCGTCGAAGTGTTGAGTCCACGCTAAAAGGAATTTGAGGACACAAACCTTGGCGACTGTCATCTTGAACTTTCGACTTGTCGACTGGCAATACTTGGCTGGGATCCTTCCTCGCGTTGGCAAGGTCCACGCTATCGGTTCTCCACATAAAATTCTGAAACAATTCGTCTGCGTTCTTCTCCTGGACAATCAGACGAGCTGTCTCGATGATGTCGCGGCAGTCTTGAATGAGCTTACGACCCTCCGGGGAAAGCTGGCCCTGATCCACAGGGGAGTTGTCAAGGACGTATCTGAGGGCAGAGTCGATCTGCTGATTGGAGGGATAACGCCCTTGGCGGCAAGCCTCCATGACGCCGTAGAATCGGAGCTGAGGGAAACAGACTTTCAACGAAAGAAAATTAAATACGAAACAGCAGCAGCACCTTGCGGTCCACATCAGCGGCCTTCTCCTGCTTATTGACGGGAACAGAGACGGCGTTCTTGGCGGGATGCTCTGTGGTATCTTGAACGGCGGTTGGTAGAGACATGTTGGAGAAGATATGAGAGGGGCAAAAAGCCAAGCGATGTCTATATAAATCGAAACGCAGAGAGGGAAGACGTCACTTGAAGAGGGTACGCCAGTTTGCATTCCACAGATTGACGTCATCACTGGCAGAAAGGTTCCACCCATGACGGGTGTGCACTTTGCAATACTGTGATATTGCACTCCAACCAATTGGATGTACCGCACCAATTATTATCCACATTTACATATCGTCACGTGATCGCTTCTTAGTCAAGGTAGGTATAGCCTATTCACCAGAGCCCGTTTCCTCAACACCTTCTCTTTCCAATCTCTCTCCAGCTCCGTGATATCCCAACAAGCAGACACATATCTTCTCGTAGGCGTCAGCAGGGATCTCCAACACCCAGAGATAAGAGTAGGAAGGTACGCACCGCCCGCTCAACCAATCCGCTTTCCCAGCCGCCAAATGCAAAATAAGCGCAGATGCCAACTCCAACTTGTCAGGGAATAGCTCAGCCGGGAAACCAGAGCCCCTCGCGATGTCCGTGAGAATTGAACCAGGGTGGATCGGGAACGCGCGCACATTTGGGTGCTCTGCATCATCATTCTCAACCAAAATCTCCCGAGCGTTGGAAGATACCAGAGGAGGCCTACCCATGGGAATGAATTCCATAAAACGTGTGAGGGCATGCTTTGAGATCGAATAATCGCTCGCCGCAGGAATGCGAAGTTGCGAAGAAATGGAAGATACTGCGATTATACTCCCTTGGGACTTTTCGAGGTGTGACACCGCATACCTTCCCGACCGGTAGAACGGTGATTACGACAGTACTTCTGAAAGATGGCAAACTCACCGGACAAAGTTAAACACCCCGCGAAGATTCACGTCTATGGTGTTCCACCAATCATCCGGGTCCGTCTGCGAGATGACTTTTATCAACGGGTCAGTTAGCCCTCGAATTTCAAGCGATGGGAATACACAACGCACGCCTGTCCGCTGCACGCATCCTACCAGCTGCCGTCACAAGTACATCGATGCCACCGAATAGTTCAACCGTACGTGCTACCGCCGCCTCGGCTTCCTTCGGGTCGGTCACGTCTAACGCTATCTTCAGCACCCGCGCCTTTGGCACCTCCTCCAGGATACGTGCTTCCACCGCTGCGAGCTGACTTTCGTTCCGCGCCACTAGTACCACGGAAGCGCCAGCGCGTGCAAAAGTGTAGGCAGCACCTTCACCAATGCCCCGTGATGCTCCTGTCACGATGACACATTTGCCGCAGAATGTTTGCTGAGCAATGAGCTGTGATGGGTCAATGGCTGGGTAAACGCTATAAACATTTCTTAGCTTCCTGATACGAAAATGGGTGAGTGACAGCTCAGAATTACTCGTGATGACTGGTAATCGGTGGCTCTTCATCTTCACCTATCATTTGCAGCAAGAAAGGGCCGGCATCACCTCTTTAAAAGGACAGTCAGGATTGGAAAAAAATAAAAGAGGTGCTCCTACGTGGAAACTTCTGGCATGTCTGGCGTGATTACTGTATTGTACGTGTCCTTGAAGGCCTTGCTGACGGTTAGTACTAGTGCGCCGCAGCTATTGCAAGCATATATCTGGGATGCGGTTCCTGGGTGCGATACCTCCCAACCAGAGAAAGGCCGATTTATAGGCCAATCGTGTTGCAAGGGGTGGACTAGACTGATCCGGTTAGCCTATGTTTTGTATAAGGTTACTGTATGGACCAGCCATTTAGGTACCAGTGAGATTGGTTTGGCACTGGGCTCCGTGTGTGTCTCCAAGTTCCTCGGACACGGATCACCACTGGCCGTTTAAGCAAGGAGTGAAGACAATGCTCACGCGATCAAACATAATTCGAAAATGGCTTGTCCGTGTCTGTTGACTGGAATGAGAGACCGCTTATTAGGGGTCAGGGCAATGTACTGTATGCAGTGAGGAACAATACACGCGTAAGCGATGAATGAAAAAAAGGCAAGCTTTGAAACGGCGCTTTGCAGCGGCGGAGGAACCCCAGAGCGGGGCGGCTATTGTAAGTTACGTTCTGAAAACTCAGATACGACGTCAATGCTCCGAGGCCTTGGCATGTGCCCCTATCAATTGTTGTCAGAGCACCACACAGGGAGATCAGCGCCCCGCAGATGTGCTCCATTTTGATCGATTTCACTGTAGATCTAGATGGGGTGCACCTTACACAACTTTTCTGTGTCGCACGGTTACAGTACAGTCCTTGAAATGACTAAAGTAAGAACATTTCAACCTCCTTGGCGGTGCAAGAGATAAACTATTGCTAAGGTCAAGTAAAGTCGTACAGTGGCCGGCATGCAGACGTGAGGATAGCTGCCCGAATTAATGGTACCGTAGCATTCGTGGTATTGAGAATATGTGGTGGGTATTTTATTTGAGGGCTACAGTTCCAGGGCCCAGTGCCGTGAGCGCAATTTGTGAAAAGGAAACCGCCTTTCGCTGTTTCAATATGCGATACTCAAAGCTGCACACCCCTGGCCTTGAAAGATATTGACACGCGCAATACTACGCAGTTGCCGTAACCGAGACTGGAACCTGTTCTGCGTCTTGTCTAACTCGTTTGACTTCGTCATTGTCCGCAGGCCCGCACATCCGCTTCGAGTGCGGAGACTTTGTCACAGTCACAGGAACTCCTGTAGGTGAATTTGGATGCGCGAATAGTCGCTCAAGAGGAAGCGACTCACCTTCTACTTGCTTCGGCGGAACAGGGAGCGGCCGCACATACGGTTGCGCCACCCAGTGTGGAAACCCCTCCATATCGGTATCAACCACCCCTGCCTCCTTGGCGTCCCTATCCATCCTCGCTTTCATCTCCCGAACAATTTCGTAGTAAGGTGTGAGATCCGAGCCACGGAGTTGTCCAAGAGCGTCCCGTAAGTCCGTCTCGCGTGAGAGTGCAGGCCGCAACAGCTTGAACAGGTGTCCCTTAATCCCACTGGGCGGTGTGGGCGTCTTCTGGTTTGAAACGATGTCCAGGTATTCGAGTGCGAGGTCTGCGTGTGGAGGATGTAGCCCTCCAGAGGTTAAGAAAGTCGGAGAAGGCATGAAGAGCGCGACATTGTATAGCAAGCCTTCCGCGGACATAACAGCGTCCGCACCAGTCTCGGTGAGGCAACGCTCAATGTCAGCGTGCGTAAGAATGTTACCATTTGCGAAGACGGGTACCGAAACCGCCTCCTTCACAGCGCGTACTGTTGCCCAGTCGGCTAGGCCCTATGACACACATTAAAACTCCACTCAGGCGAAGAACAAAAGGACATGCACACAGTATTCTGACCGCGTTGCTCACGCGTCCGACCATGACATGTCAGGATCTGTGCTCCAGCACGCTCAAGCATCTTCGCATATTCTACGGTCCGTTCCAGCGAATCGAACACGCGGAATTTTGCAGTGACCGGTATGGCTAAGTTCACATGCAAAGTGTTTACTAAATACGGGAGAGTCATGTTAAGCACAGAGTTTCAACAAATGGAGTGTTTAAAAGAAACGCACTAAGTTTATAAATCAGATCCCATTCATCTTGCAGAAAGCTCCCGTAATGACCTTTGCGTGCGATATCTTGCGGACACCCCAGGTTGATGTCTACCGCATCGCAGTGGCCCTCCAATGCCTTCGCCGAGGCAAGGAGCTGATCGGGATCATTCGCACAAAACTGGATTATAAGAGGTCGGTCTCCGGAACCCCCTTCCTCTCCAGATATGGTGTTGAAAGCGATTTCACGATAGCCATTGCGCTTATTGTTCGCATACATCTTGGCGTTGATCATAGGGGTATATGCCAGCTAAAAAAAACATGAAGTCCAAGAATTACGTATGAGAGTTTAGCAATTCACTTGAGCACCGTAACGTCTGGATAATGTCCTCCAAGCCTGCATCCGATCAACTGTGAGAGGCCAGGTACATCGAAATCTGACATCACATCACTCACAAGCTCGCTCTGGTCTACCATCGGCGCCACAACGTATCGAGGGCTTCCAAGGACTTCCCGAAAAAATTCATAGCCTTGTAACTTTTGGCGCATTGGGATAATATTATGGATACCACCTTCCCTTGGTGCGCGTAGTGCGCGATTTATAGCCCAGAGTATTTTGACGAGTCGAATGCAAAGTATATGATAGAAACGGCATAACCCTAACCAGAATCCACCAGTGTGAACCATTCGGCTATTCGGCTTCAACGTCCGAGGAGGTCCATCACGATCACGTAAAGGTAAATAGGGAGCAAGGATAGGAGGAAGCAACGTCGTTTCTCGATTTTTTTCGAGATTATCATTGGGGGGCTGCTTATGCCCGAATCTAACCTTTTATTAGTTCGAAAGCGAAGGGTCGTGGAATTCGCTACGGAATCACCAGCGCTGTCAGCCCCTACGTACAGTACTAGTAGTACTAGTGCTCGCCCTTCCTCAAATCGAGCAATTCAACGCGGAAATATCTTACAAATATTGATTCTCTGCCTGCATGTTCTCAGTAACATAGGGGTAAACATGCCTATCCCGCCATTAGCCTACGCATGCAACAAATGCTCGTCCATAAGCCTACAATCTTTCTTCATCCAGTTCCTTCATTCGAGAGTATCATATGCGATCTGTACAGGTACCATATACGCGTACAACTCGATGACCTCATGGAGCATTGACTGCCACAACCCCTTCTTTGATTCATCATTAAGTTCGAGTTCTCACAAGACTGGCCCCCCACGCCACGATTGTGTGATGTAGGATTGAGAAATTCCGAAATAACTGTTTATACACGCTAGTTAATACAGGGGTTTGAAAGTGGAAAGTGACAGAGCGTCACAAACAAAGACGAATGTCCCTTGCCCATCATCAAAGATTTCCTGTACTACAATCCACCACCGCCAAGGATATACTCTATCGCCGAATGTACGTTTCCGCCTGTCGCAAGTAGTGCGCGCACATTTTGCGAGGCATTGGTGAAGCCCATATCTTGCAATTGCTTAAAAAAAAAAAAGAGGTGAGACATGTCAATCTAAAAGTGGGCGCGATAAAAGTGCGCACTTGGAGTTGAACCTGGAACCGCTCCTCAGGAGGACGTGTATCTGCAGGAGGCGCACCGCTGGGTGAAGCTCCACCACTAAAAAGGGGACCTCCCGCGCCGAGGAACTGCAATAGCGCGCTTGGGTCCGCACCGAAAGGATTTGGTCCGAATGGATTCGGAGCTGACGCCGTGCCACCAGGCGTAGGGGCACTTCCAGGTGTTGCGGGTGTCGTAGTAGTGTTGGGGGCTGACGGGGCATTTGGATTTCCTGGCGGGGTAAAGGCTGATCCTCCAAGCGGGCCCTCAAGTGGATCAAGGCCGGCACCGCGCATCATCGAGGCCATTTGTAACATACTGCGTAGGGTCTCGGGGTTCGACCTGCTCAAAGATTCAGCATGGGAAGACAAGCTGAGGTGGAAGTGAGATGCCAACATCATTTGTCGGAATCGTTCGCTCTGGAACATCTCACGCGCATGCGGAGCCATAGAGGCATATTGAGGATTGAGTGCCAGGGCTTGCTCCAGTATGGCGGGATTTGACATCAATGAGGACATCTGTTGCAGAAACTCGGGAGAGTTCATCATTGACTGCATCTGTGCATTTGTTAACATCCGTGATAAACTGGTGAGATAGGACAAACGCGTACCATGTTGGGGTCATTGGGATTGATCCCCATATCCGCGAATGGGTTGAGACCAGCCATAAGCCCATACCCCATATGGCTATTCAGTTGAGTGAGTGGGTCGTGTACATTCTGCCCGGTCTGCATGTTTGGTAGAGGCTGCGCAGTCGAGGATTGAGCCGACGAGGAGGTAGTCGTCGACCTGACAGCGCCTTTGACCATGTGAATGGTATGGGAAGACTGAATTTTGTACACAGAAAGCTGGTCGTCATCCTGTACGGGACACCATCCCGAAGGATATATATCAGCAGGCAAAGTACTGATGACGCAATCGGACGTTATGGTGCACCTTCAATACTCTCCCTATAAATGCCTCATGAGCGGTACATAATGAGAACGTGGGAGTCGAGGCACACCAGAGTATATTAGCCGTTGGCGATCCGCGGGCACATCAGACTTGTCTGCAATAGCCTGCTTCAGGTCGGCGACAGTCTTGTCGGTGCTTATCGTGAGTTGAAGCTTGAGCTCACTGGGTCCTAGAGGCTTGTTAATGTAGTCCCTGGCTGTTTAATTCGGGTAAAACAACAAGACCTTTAACGTTGATGACAACCTCGGAGTCGGACATGAGGGAAGATGCAGAGACGTTTGTGATCACCCCATTTCGCACACGTCCCATGACCCTAACCCTAGATACCCACAATCGGACATGACATGAGATCATTTCATTTCCTGGCCACGACGGGGCGATGATGGGCACAAGATCTTATCAGCGGCGATTTCTGTCAGCTTGTGGGTGAAACAACCCCCACGAGGGAAAATGGATCTCTAATCCCTCCGCTACGAGGCTACGAAGAACAGATCTAGACAACCATGATGCACCTCGCACGAACAATGATTTAGACTTATGGAAATAATACTTGGGGTCACAACCCTTTTGTGTCAAATCCGCTTCTTCGCTGTGGCAGGCGTTGTGCAACCAACCATCAATACCAGCACTAACCACAAGTGCGAGGCGCAACGTGCGAAACAGAGTAAAAGTTCAGGGTAGTGGCTGACTTCACATAACCCCCCGCGAGGCCTGGCTTACTTCTGGCGCCAGATGGGGGCTCGCAAGCCAAGTCAAAGGTCGTCGTGCCGCAGCAAGAATAAGATCGACCGCCTGATCATCTGAATAAGTTCAAGGGATGTTCCACCACTACACTCAAGGACACATATCGCCTGCAGATCCGAGTCTGACTGGCTTTACAAGACGGACGCGATGGCCTCAATCTCAAAGAGCCCATCACGTGGGATGCGAGCGACCTCGACTAATGATCTAATAGAGCGCTTTGAGTACCGCTGCTTAGCCATGGTCCACTGGACGCCGTACACACCTTGCGGGTTTATGCTCACCAAAAAAATCCTGATAGATTGAGTTGACTTTTCCAAAGTCATTCATGTCCTTCAGGAAGACCTTGGTGACTTGGTCAATGCCCCTAACAAGATCCATATTTACGAGCGCAAAGCGTAAACTTGCGTACCGTTGTCTTGACGACTTTCCCAACCTCGCTCCCGCTAGCCTCAATAACAGTCTTCAAGTTTTGGAGCGCCTGGTGAGTCTGCGCTTCGACACCGCCTTCGACAAATGCACCAGTGTTGGGATCGAAGCCGAGGCACCCAGAGACGAACACAAAAGGTGGGCTCACAATGGCCTGGCTATATGGCCCAATGGCTTGAGGTGCATCTGCGGCACGAGGTGATCGCGGCATGAGAATCGGCGTAACACGAGGGGATGGGCAAACACACTATCGGTAGAGACCTTTCTGAGCGAGGGATGTGTGGTCATGGTGGTCATGTTGCGTTTAGCCAGGAAGAACTTGAGTTGGGTCGAGATTGAACAATATCCGTGGTTTTTGGATGCGTGTTTGATGAAGGAAGGCTGGCGTACAAGACAAACGCTGAGTCGTATTGACATCGATCACAGTAACAAAACAGGTCTGGATTGAAATCAAGGACCCCGAATCGGCCTCGCCACGTAACTTCTGAATAGTGATAGCTATCACCCGGGGCCCGTGCCCGTCGGAGCACTCCCAGATCGCCGAATTTGTGTTCGTAGATTTGTTGCATCTGCGGCGTATGATTCAGATATGTATCATCTCACGCTTCACCTTCATGTTGTCGGGAAAAGCGTTTCAACACCTTCATACCCACAATTCATGTGAGCAGATTGTTTGACAACACACTCGTCGACGCGTCGTGACTGGATGAAGTCGTTAGGGAAGTCATTTCCACGGGAGCAGCCACAGGCAGTTTCTACTGTATCTCTTAGAACCATGCGTGTCCTCCTGGTGTGTGTAAATTCGATCCTGTCAGACTAATGTAGCGGGCCACCATTCCAGGCACTGGGTAAACCGGGCCGAGTGGGCGGGCAGGGGCAGCTCCGTGCGGGAACATTTCTGTCAGTCCAATACGAATACGGTTTGAGTCGCATCCGTTGCCATCCTTTATTCGACTTGTACATTCATTCTTCTCTCTCTCTCGAAATCTCTCATTTGTATAGTACTGTATATTGATGCAGCGAGTTTGGTCGACGTACCTTGGTCCAGTCGAAGGTCAAGCCGGTCCAAAGACGGCCCGTCCATCAGTGAGCCTATGGGAATTTTTGGTTTCCACCGCCTAAACGCCCTGACCAAACTTCTTCCTCACTTCATCACCGTCACCGGGCACCTCTCTTACGTTTCCCCGTGCAACTCGATTCGCTCGCTACTTTTTTTAATTTTTTTTTTTAATCCCTTGATGCCTCTCCGTTAGATGGACAGCCTTTCGTACGTGCAAATACCGTTTGTGGATGGACGTTGTTGTTGATCATCATCATCATTATCCCCGGATATAGTCACTCTCGCCGCCCGTCGTCCATCAACTCCTCTGCCAACTCGGCATATTCCGCTGCCACTTCCACTCGTCATATCCTCACCAACATGAACTCCCAACTCGAGCCCCCAACCCTTCCCTTTGCCCCGAATACCTCTGCACGTTTGGGTTCTCCACGTACAGAATCGCCACTCCTTCGTCCACAGTCCGTTCATTCGCTCTCCATCAACTATCTTCCTACCAAATTCTCAGACGCCGTCCTTTACAATGGTCTCAAGAATCGCGGCAAAGGTTTTCACCTCGGTCCGAAACGTGGCGGAGGGCGTGAAGCCTTTCGCAGTGGTGAGGCTCGTATGCCAGGAGAAGGGGACGAAGACTACGATGGCGTCCAAGGGAGCTTTTTCGGCAAGGAGGGTGGGCGCACCCGTCCCCGCCTTCGTTGGAACAAGTTCAAGTGGACACTTTTTTTTTCCAATCTCCTTGTGGGTATATTTTTGCACCTTTCTCCTTGTTCCCCACCGCGTCGCGTTGGACAGACATCGTATTTTTAGGGCGCTTGCTGATTGCCTTTTTTTCCCCTTGTTTCCCATCTCTTCAGTTCTCCGGATATTCCCTCGCAGGCACAATATTTCTGCTTTGCACTTGGTTTGACGTCTGGAAACATGCCGACGTCGTCCGAGTAGGAAACCGCGACGAACTAATCGTCTCCACCATCGCTGCTGCCTTTGGCATCATCACGTCTGTTATCGGCTGGGCCGGCATCCTCCTTAACAACCGCTCCTTCCTCGCCGTGTACACCTTCTTCCTTTGGATATGCTTCGCCCTCCTCGTAACTCCGGGGTATATGACCTTCAAGCGTCGCAATTTCAATCTCGACGGCAAGGTCAACTCTCAGTGGGGGCAGGATTTTGGCCTCAGTGAATGGCTTCGTGTTCAGAATCAGCTCAATTGTTGTGGCTTTTTCTCCCCGTTCGTCGAGGCTGCAATTTCCCAAGTATGCTTCTCGCGCTCCGTGCTTCCGGGGTGCAAGGGCCCGTATATGAATTTCGAGCGTCTCGTACTCAGGCGCTGGTACACAGTCGTCTTTGGCCTTGTGCCGTTCCAGATCGCAATTATCCTCGTCGGGCTACTATGCTCGAATCACATCACATACCGCTTTGGCAAGGGCATGATGCCCAAGGCCTACCGCCTAAGCATGAACTCGATGGCAGTTATCATGGACAACTATGCTAGGTACGCATTCTCTCCATCCCCTCGCGAAATATTTGGCTCAACGGTCTACTAGCCAATTGGCCGAGCAGTATGGGGAAGACGTTGCCAGCGACGTACTCGCTCGCTCACGCTCAAACTTACAAATTGATGCGCTTCCGGCGGAACCCTACGCATCTGGCGCGCAGGCCAACTCGTCGTTCAATACATTTAGTACCAAGCAAGATTCGTTCCGTCGTGCGACATAGCGAATGCTGACTTGTTTGATTGCTTACACGTACGCGACATAGACTTGGACATTCATTCGCTCATTTTCTTTGAATGCGTACCATACCCCATATGTATTGTGAACGGTTTCATAATACTGGGCCCGGAACCAGTCATTGTATGATATTGTCAACTCGTCCTGTGCTAAAAGTTAGTCTCGCCGTCTCGCCGGCTTACACCCCTTTGATATTACTGCGCGCATGTGATCATTGTTGTGTGTACGGGCTTTAAGAGTGTTGTAGAGGGGACTCGCCATAGCCAGAACGAAGGCCGGCTCGGCCCATGCACACATAACGCCCGTTGATTCTTTTGACGCAAACTTCTGGTGTACATTACGTACTTGGGTTACGCACGTCTCTAACGCAGTACACGATACCATTTACACCCTCCGCCTTCTAGACGGTCCACCCCTAACATCATCACACGACAATACCTCTCATGGTGCGAGTAGCGATCGTCCCGACATTTCTGTATGGTTGTGAGTGGTAGGTCATGGTCCGGCAGAGTTTAGAATTCGGAACGCACCCTCAGGCTGTTCGAGACCAAGCAACGCCAATATCGTCGGCGCAACATCGCAAAGAGCGCCTTCTTCTTCGCCATCTTTTCGGTCTTTGTCGTCCATGAACGTACAAACCGGCTTGGCATCCTTCGGCCTCGCGATGATGAACGGGACCTTGTTGGTCGTATGCGCCGTATGCGGGTCGCCCGTCTGTGGGTTAATCATTTGCTCTGCATTCCCGTGATCGGCAGTTATGAGGAGGGTGTAGCCCGCCTCTTGGCACGCCTCGTAGATCGTACCAACGGCCGCGTCTGTGTGGGTGATGGCCTCGACAGCTGCTTCGAAGACGCCCGTATGGCCGACCTGTGCACATCAAGACCAGACGGTATATTGTAACGTGTAATCACGACGCATGAAACGTTGGGTGGGACGGAATAGGGAGCGGAAATAGTGAACGCACCATATCTGGCGGTGCGAAGTTGCACATGACAAACTCGTGCTTGTTGGTCTTGACGACTTCGGCGACTTTATCGGCGACACCCTGCACACTCATTTTCGGAAGCTTGTCGTACGTCGCGACTTTGGGCGAATCAATCATGTGCCGTTCTTCTCCCTCGAACTGCTGCTCTACACCGCCGTTGAAGAAGAATGTGACGTGCGCGTACTTCTCGGTCTCTACGCTCACGTACGAAAGGCGTTGGATTGACGGCGGAAGGGAGGGCAACTGATGCACATGACAGACCTGCTATATGCGCTTGCTTGATGCTATGTTTCGAAAGCCACTGGGCGAGCACGTTTGTCATCGCTTGAGGCGGATAGGCAACCGGGAACGGGAATTCGGAATTGTAGCGAGACATAGTGGTTATGTGCTGTCAGGGTCCTCAGGTCCCAACATAAATGAACGGTGCATAAGAGGAAGCCTTACAAGATCCTTTGGTATGTCGACCTCGACGGGTTTATCGAGCTGACCAAGTACGGTACTGATCTCCCGCATGCGGTCCGAGCGATAGTTAAACAAGAATAGGGTATCACCGTCTGCCTGACATGAGGCAATATTAATAGTATTGGCGAGGAAAGTACGCACCCTTAATCCGACCGGTCTCCCCATTCACGATGATTGGCTTCAGGAACTCGTCCGTCTCGTCCTTCTCGTACCTAGCCTCAATCGCCTTGACATAGTCGCCGCCCTCCGTGGCCTCGCCTTTCCCATGCACGAGCCCTTCGACGGCAGTCTTGATGCGGTCCCAGCGCTTGTCGCGGTCCATGGCATAGTAACGTCCTACGATGGTCGCGACCTCACCAATGCCGAGCTTCCCGATGAAGTCGCGCAGATCGCGCGCATAGCCAGCTGCCGAGCGCGGCGCGGTGTCGCGCCCATCGCCGAGAAAGTGGACGTACACATGTGGCACCCCGACTTCCTTAGCGGTCTCGAGCAGCGCGTACAGGTGCGTATTGTGAGAGTGGACGCCACCATCCGATATCTATGCCCGCCAAGTTGTGAAGTGAGTCGCGATGTATCAGAGAGCAGCGCGGTGAGGGGATGAAGGGTGTGCCATACGAGACCGAGAAGGTGCAGCCGTCCGTTAGTAGATTTGGCGCGGTTGAAGCTCTCGCGGATGCCATCGTTCTTGTGGAATTGGCGCTTCTTGATCGCAACGTCGATCCGGACGATATCTTGCCACACGATGCGCCCCGCGCCTATATTCAGATGACTATGCGCCTCCGCTGTCAGCAGAACCTTGGGAGTGATGGACAGAGCAGTGGAGAGGCAGACCCAACTTCCGAGTTACCCATGAGCCCATCGGAGAGACCGACTGCAAGCCCATGGGCAACGAGCGTGCGGTACGCGTGTTCCTTTGCGATGGTGTCCATGTTCGTTGTCGTGCCTGCTTCGATGGCATTGCCCTTCATGCCCTCCTCGGGAGCGACACCCCAACCGTCATGAACGCTATCCCGTTATAAAATCATGTCAGGATCAGTGGGGAATTCATGTGAGCGATACGATTACATGAGACAGATCTTGTCCTTCACTTGAACCATCACTATACGTGAGAGAAAAAAAAAAGGGATGACGGTCGTGATGGAGGGGGTGATTTGGGTTTGCCCTACTTATATAAAAGCAAGGAATGCGTTGATGCGTCTGCTCGGCGTTACGCTCTCCTCGGCCATTGGCATAAAACTTGGTTTCTCTCTCAGCAATGTTTTTTTCACTCTAGTACCTGGAATATACCCGGGTGTTGAACGGCAAATTCACTTCCAAAGGGTCACCTTGCCATTGAATCGGGCTCGTAGTCGGCTAATAAATGCTGCGAGCGCAAAAGGCCACACCCACACACAATCAGACAATCAGCGGGCCGAAAAATAAATCCATTCCCATTGATAAGCGCCAATCTTTCGTATCCCGAACCTTCAAATCGTTGCGGCGGCGCAAGATGTCGCCTCGCAGGACAGACGTGGGAAAGAGCTCCGGTGGAGGACCGCTTCTGTCTGTCTGGCGTGAGCTCGACAACTGGCAAAGCCGGGAAATGTCGGAATATCTTCCACGAAGCCAGCGGGACTGACCAGCCGTGCTGGCAGCGTCCCGAGATATTGACAGAGTGGGAGATCATGTGGGAGATGTTCGCCAGACAATAAGGCACGTTAGGTGTGTTTAGATTGATGCTCCAAGCTTTCGAAGCATTCGTGGGTGGAAGTTGATTTAGAAGAGAGTTTATGCCCCTTCACTGCACCTGTTTTATTGCAAGTCTCAGAAGGTACACCAGAGATACAGTAATGGTTTCAGTTATGGTTGACTCACCTCATCTCCTGCTG
>Ga0307512_10002539_pt1 | contig 22829 bp, 35 predicted proteins | sample 14_EM_MG_FD_200267 | JGI IMG/M metagenome (GOLD analysis project Ga0307512, IMG submission 200267) | Populus trichocarpa ectomycorrhiza microbial communities from riparian zone in the Pacific Northwest, United States - 14_EM | ecosystem: Host-associated > Plants > Roots > Unclassified | place...
AAGATTTCCTTCCGCCGAGCGGCCTCTCTTCAAGCGCCTCTCCAACTGCAGTGGGTCGGTAATCGCAACCTCGGGCTCCTGACCGCTACTCCTAGCACTACGCCTCGTCCCAGGAGCGTAAGGGTTTTTTGGGTCAGCAACTTCGGTAACTTGCGCCTCCTTCTCCTTCTCCTTTTCCGCTTTCTCCTTCTCCCGTTGCTTCTTCTTGTCCTCCCTTCTCTTCCGTTCTCTGACAGCCATTCGTTCGCATTCTAAGCGGAAGGCTTGATCAAAGTCGTTCAGGCTAACCTCCGTTGCGGTCAACATCGCCTGGGCTCTGTGTAGTCGCTCAAGGTCGTCAATGGCGCAGACTTCGGAGTTGTGCACGATTTTCCGGATGTCGTGGAAGAAATCGAAGGGGGTGAGATATTTGTTTCGATATAACTCGATGTGCACACGTTCCAAGTCCATGTTGTAGAGGTGGGGCTTGGGAGGGGGGGGCGGGGGCTGTTCGACGACAATGATGGGTTCTTGGCCCTCAACCACATGGCCGTTGATCTGCGGAGGGTCAACGGGGACCATCTCCTGTATCTGCTGCTGGTGCTGCTCAACGATTTCGACAGTGCCATCAGGTCCGGTTTGCATCTCCACACTATCTATCTGGGTGGTGATGGTTTGAACCTGTGGCTCGGCAGGCTGCTCAGCGGGCGGTTGGGGTTGCTCGTTATGTCTGTCGAGGTCGTATTCATCCTATGCACAAGCCTTAGTATTAGGTCCAGATATAGCAGACGATATGACATACAGCGGCCCTCTTAGTGAACCTCTTGAACTTTCTCTTCAGTTCCGTGAGGATCGGTCCTAATCTCCACTTCAAGAGTGTGATTACCCTCTGGTCGCCCTCCTCCTGAACGGCTAATTCTGCCTCGGACAATTGCCTAGGCTCGACCGGGGGTGCAATAGGCAGTTCCTCCAACACCCTTCGCCTGCGCTTGATGCCGTCGGGGAATTGATTAGGTGGCCGGCGTGCATCAGCGAGGATAGAGACGAAGAACTCGTCACGTTGCTCGACGGAGGGTTTCGTGATTTGAACCCGGTTATCCTTCGTTGGACCGAACCAGGCACGAACATCACGAGGAAGACTCTTGAACGGCCCATCCACTACAGCAAGAAGCAATATGGGGTCGGAAGGAGACAGAGTGTCGAGCATAGCTCTCACAGTGGACCTTGACGTTTCCGAGACCGTAGCACACCAACCCACCAGCGAAGGAATATAGATCACCGAAGGCTGGTGACGCTTGGCCTCGACAAAGAGTTGGACGATGCCTGCTTCCACAGTCTGTGAAGAGTCAGCACTGGGCGAAACCACAGAAGATTGTATAACATACCCTAACCGAGTCGCCCAACAAGGTGCCTAGGTCGAGCGTCTGAACGTGATATCCCTCTAGGTGATGGAGGATAGCAGCAGCGACAAAAGTTTGCCCCATCCCAGGAGATCCGTAGATTACGACTCGGGGGCGATATACTCGTAATTTCTCCATCGCTGTATAAGAATGCATCAGCCACGAGTAAAATGACATTGAACCGTGAAAACTGACTCTGCAACATCATCTCTCGATCAAATGCACCGTCCTCACCAACATCATCTTCCCATTCCGCTTCCTCCAGCGCCGTCCTCTTCTTACTAACAGGCATAACCCTACCTACTGCCTCCTTCGCAACCTCCAATACAGGAGAGAGCAACGGGACGAGCTGTGAAGGTAAAGGCGAAGCCGCAGAAGAGGCGGACCTAGCCGAAGAAGGTACCAACTCTATCAAACCACGTTCAGTGACGCCCATTTCGAACGCAGAAGCCCTTACTCTTAATTGAAATCATGAAATCTCGTAACTGAACGTCGATAGTTTCTGGCTTCAACAGCAGCCGATCTGTGGACTTGTATATCTGTGGGTACCTTCGTTGAACAGCATTAAGGGCGGCTTCGGTGCACAACGCCTAAATAACGGGGGAAGTACACGTTAATCTGTTGTCTACCCCGGACACAAGATCAAAGGCATACCCTTAAGTCAGCGCCACCGTAGCCTTTGGTTAGTTTAGCAAGTCCCTTCGCACGAGTTTCTCCTTCGTCCCCTTCCCAACCATGCCACTTCTTCGTGATGATCCTTAAAATCTTTTCCCTTGCTTCCAGTCCGGGGAGGGGGAAGTAAAATTCTCTATCGAATCGGCCAGGACGCCTCAGAGCAGGATCGACAGCGTCAGGCCGATTAGTCGCTCCAATCACAACCACCTGCCCTCGGCCATCCATACCATCCATCAAAGCGAGAAGCGTTGAAACGATGGACGCATGAATCTGATCTTGCTTGGAAGAACGGACAGGTGCAAGACCATCAATTTCATCAAAAAATATGATGCTAGGTTGGCAGTTTCGGGCTTCTTCAAACAACAACCGAAGCTGCCGTTCGGCTTCACCGACCCATTTCGACAAACAATCCGCTCCCTTGCGCATGAAGAATGCTGAAGACAGGAATTAAAGGAATTTTCCCACAAGAGGAGGGATCAACACATACAGATCCCTTTCCCGTTTGAGCGACAACTGGCAGCGAGGGCACGGGCGAGCAGGGTTTTGCCCGTTCCGGGTGGTCCATGGAACAAAACGCCTCGCGGTGGGGTCAAATTAAACCTTTGGAACACTTCGGGGTAAAGGAGTGGGAGTAACGTCATCTCCTTCAACGCGTTGATATCTTGGGATGGTTTAGCGGGATCATCTACGGCCCATACATTCAACTTACGGTCGTCAAGACCACCGACTTCTTCGAAAGTCACATTCTGGTTCACACCAAGAGGATCGGCATCTGCAAGGGCTGAGCGGAGGATGAATTACGAGGCTCAAAATCGTAGCCAGATTGGAAGGGGACGTACTGGCATTTCCAACTTTACCAAGGTTAGAAGGGCCACCTGACCCCAGGTCACCAGCCAGGAGACCGTTAGGGCCACTTCCACCAGAAAACACTCCCCCTGAACCAGAGGCGGCGGCAGCAAACCCCTTGTTGCGTGGATTTCGAGATGGGTCATCGGAGTCCTGGGGACCAGAATCAACAAAAGACAACGGGATCCCGGTGTGAGGAGGAGCGTACCGAATCGTCTCCAGGCAGACCCATCCATCGGCCGAGTTCTGCACCGGTGGCACTCCAGCCAGGGCCTTTGAATTTATTTCCGCCAGAGCGGCCCTTGTTGCGAGGAGATTTCTTTGTCGGCTGAGCCTGAGCGGAAGTGATATTGTCCAGCATGGAGACAATGTCATAGTTCTTTTTCGCGCGCGCGCGTAACCCGTATCCACCGCGGTCTTGCTCCTGTTCTTCTTCAGGGCCCTCCGGTTCAGGTGGAAGTTCTGGAGAAGTGACAACGTTGTCGAAAGAGATATCGTGCTCGCCGGTCCCCGACGAAGAATCATTGACATAGACGTCCTCGTCATCCCTGTTCTGAGTCGGTTTCTTTGCCTTGCGCGCTGACTTGCTTCGTGCGGATTTTGAGCTGGGCTTGTTGCGCCCACTACGGGTCTGACTCTGAGAACCACCTGCGGCAGGGTGCCGTCTGAGTCGAGAACGTGTGCGGATCCCAATATCTTCTTCGTCCTCACTGGCAATAAAGTCTTGGAGGTTTCCGGCAGCGCGGGCACGGGTGTGGTAACGGGGAATCTTTCCGTAATCATCGTCCTCATCTTCGAGCTCCATCTTGGGAACTGATGCTGGGACTTCCACGTCCAGCTCGCCCTCAGCGTCGACGTCCTCTGATCCTGATTCAACGTAGGTCTTTCGAACGTACCGCCTGCCTCTCGAGCTGTTGGTGTACACGGGCCTTGGCGAGGGAGGTTGGGTGGGCTGTGCCTCCTCGATGTCCATATGGTCCTCGCCGTCGGTTTCACGATATTCGGATCCCGATTTATCAAAGTCGACGATGGGGTGCGCCCTGGTCCTGCGCGTCATAGGAGGCAGCTTGATCTTGAGCGAATTCGGAGAGTGGGTAGCTGGATGTTGAACGGGGTGGTTGAAAGGGTTTCGGTCGAATTGGTCAGGCTGCGGCTCGCGGTAGTGGAATAACTCGAAGGGATCTGGAGGGAAAGGCGGTTGCATGGGAGACGGGAAGGGCAAGTCGCGTCAGGTCCGAACGACGCCCTAATAAAAGGCAATGTCGCGATACAAGGGTTTCGACTCAAAAGCTACCGCTGCCGCTCCCGGTCGAGCACCGTCGTTCAACGTCGTTGGCGTCGTCGCCGTCGATGGCAAAGATAAGAAGAACGTCGAGAAGGAGGAGGAGGAAGAAACAAAAGAGAAAAAAGGATTCTCAGCTGGTGGGAGGGTCAGCCCGGCAAAGGTGGTCGTGATCTCCTTTTTAGGAAAGTCTCCAGATTCTCGCTCAGCCAACGCGCGGCCTCTCTCTTCCGTCAAAAACCGGAGAGACGACGGGGAGGGTCAGCATCGCTGTGTATCCTCAAATTCGCGTCCTTGTCTTCTTCCAAAGGGCGAGGAGGAGGTAAAAGCTGTGACATTCGGTGAATTTTGGGAATTTTTTTGGACTTTCGGGAAGAAAAATCAGAGGCTTTCGCCAGATTCATTGCTGTTTCGTGCTCGGCGAGGATGGGGGGAGGAGAGAAAGGAATTTCTGACGACGCTCTCCCCGTTCCTCGTCGTTGTGCCTCCTGCCTATCAGCCACATGTTCGGCATCACCCGATCACAGCCGATGCCGCATCTCCGGCCGGATTTCAACTCGGCATGCGAAGTGGCTCTGCCGGGTTTCTATTGAACTACATGCTACTTAAGTGTTCGCACTTCCTTTCCTTGATTCTTCGTGGCCAGGGTGTTCAACGCTCACAGTCGTGCTCTGACACGAAACACTACATTGAACTCAACCGACCACAGATAGTAACACTCGCCGCCACAAATTGTGTCTGAAGATGTCGATAAAATTTGGTGCATTCCAACACTCGACTAAGGAAAGCGTGGGTGGAGATATACAAAGAAAACGTCCCAAAACGGGGGATGGAAAAAATTGAAGTAAAACTGTACAACAAATATGCATATGATTACCTGTATACTCGTGATGGTGAGGAGGAAAAGGAGGAAAAAAGGACAAGAGCGAGAAGAGAGGAGAAAGAGGCTTGGAGAGGAACTCGCTGAGGGAAAATACTTGAATATTGACTATTGATCGATGTGAGGGAAGTTTGACGGATGAGCGATAATGGGAAAGGATGATGGGGAGAGAAAGGGAGGATAATGGGCTAACGTTGATTACCAGAAAAAAAACATCGTTACGATTTAGGAGCCTCGCAAACTCTGCACTTGTCCGTCGCACTCGTGGGGTTCATCAAGTCGCAAATCTTACACTTCCACCCTCCACTTTCCGAAGGTTGCTTCAGCCCAGCCGCACCCCAGTTGAACCCTCCCCCAGTTCCACTGTCAGATGTCGCGGTCGTGGTCGTAGTTGTCGAAGGCGCCGGACCGGATCGAGCGTTGAACATGGACTCTGCAGGCTTGGGCACTCCAAACGAGAATCCAGATGAGGTGGCGGAAGGTGACGAGGTCGGGTTGTAGGCACCAAACACGACTGGTCCTGAAGGAGGAGTAGGCATAGAAATGGTATTCCCTGAACCAGAGCTGGGGGAAGATGCGCCTGGCTTGGGGGTGTCACAGACATTGCACTTTTCTTTGGCCGACGCTGGGTTCATCAAATCACAAGTTCCACATTTCCACCCCTCCGTGTCTGTCGTAGGAGGTTTCAACCCTGCCGCACCCCAGTTGAACCCTCCTGTGGAAGTCGCAGTCGTCGTCGTAGAGGTACTGCCCGGGTTCCATGTAAGAGGAGTCGAGGGTGGTTTCGGCATGGAGAACGATGGGACGGCGGAGGACTTTTCAGCTCCGGGTTTTGGTGCTTCACACACCGTGCACTTCTTGGTGGCAGATGCGGGGTTCACCAAGTCACAAGTTCCACACTTCCAACCCTCGGTGTTCGTCCTTAGAGGCTTCACTCCGGCCGCACCCCAATCGAACCCTCCAGGGCTGGAACTCGTGGTGGCAGTGAAGGCTGTCGTATTCGCTGCAGTAGAATTGGTGCCGAACAAGGGCGGGGTAGAGGGAGGTTTGGGCATAGAGAATGAAGAAGATACGACAGGCTTGGTAACCCCGGGCTTGGGGGCATCGCACACGGCACACTTCTCTGTCACAGACGTAAGGTTCATCAAATCACATGTCCCGCATTTCCATCCATCCTCCTGCCTTGGAGGAGGTTTCATACCAGCTGCGCCCCAATTAAATCCTCCGTTCGTAGTGGGGGGAATAGTTGTTGTGGAAGAGGCAAAAGGAGGAGTCGAGGTCGAGGTTGGGGTCGGGAGGGTGGTAGTGCTGGTGCTGGGACCAACCTTGTTGGCGTTGGAGGGTCCAGCGGAGATGGAAGAAAGACACCAGGCATCATCCATGGAGGTATCCTCATCAGCAAACCCTCTCACTTCCCTCTCTGCCCTCAACTCCCCAGAGCTCCTTCCCTCTCTAATTGTCCTCTCGGGAAGCGTGAACGTCTCGGAAGGGAGTTCGGAAACGGTAATCGAGAGGACCTCAGCCTTGGCGTCCTTAGGAGAGATAGCAGTGGTAGGGGACACCGAGGACGCAGAGGAAGCGGTCTCATCTCTATCAGCCTTGATGCTGAACCGCAACTTCGAAGGCTCCTTGGGAGCAGACGACTTGAGATTAAAGAAGGACCTTCCAGTGGCGGTCGGAGAGATCGTCGGTGCAGATGATGGAGAAGCGCCGTTGAGGCCAGTGGTCTGTAACTGAGGTGGATCCCCGGGTTCAATGACTTCCGAAGGGCGAAGGAACGGCTGCGAAGGGGGCGGAAGATCGTCAATCTCGACGATCGTAGGCTCAGTAGGAGCTGGAGCCCTCTTTTGTTTCTTTGGTAATGGAAGTTCCTCTTCGTCCTCGACCTCTTCAATAGTGACGGTCTTGGATCCGTTGAGAGCGGTGGACGATCCGTTCTGGAAGGATGGGACCGACGATTGTCTTGGGGGTGGGCTGGGAGACTGTGAAGGGGAGTTGATCGAGCCGGTCTCAGAGGACCCGTTGGCGGAGGCAGATAAGCGAACAGGTGGTCGTGACCTCTTACTTCCCTAATCGCGTTAATCCGACCCATTAGCTCCCAGGTACAGGTACACATGAAAAGCATCAAACACACCTTTGGCAGCGTGGCCTCAATAATCGCTTGGATTGATATTTCAGGTTGCTTCTCCTTCTCTTCCGACGAAAGCTGCCTAGATACTGCCCTAGGCTTACGAGCAGGCTTCTTTGCCGGGGGCTTCAAAGTCTTCACCGGACTGGCGGTTTGGTAGGGGTTGGCGATGTCAGGCTTTTTGGGAGGGGTTGCCTCACGAATGAGTTCTGTCATGAATGCAGCGGCCCTTGATGTTTTGGGGGCAGACGTGGGAGAGGAATTGGGAGACGGAAGATCATCCTGGCCCCAAGCTTGTCGAAGGGGAGAAGAGACGGCGGGGGTAGTCGGCTTGTTCAGCCTCGAGGCGGAAGTATTTATTCCATTCACCGGTGGCTTTGACTGAGGAGGCCCATTTGCTGCCACGTCCTTCACATTAGGCACACTGGTGCTCGCAGTAGCAGGGGGACCGGCGGTAGTTGGTTCAGCAGAGGACCGACGACTGGCGGAGGACTTCTGTGGAGACGAAGTCTCTGCATCCTGGCCAACACGTCTCCTCTTCGAATCACTCTTTGCCGTTTCCGCGGGGGGAAGCTTGATCTTGTTCCCAGAGCTAGGTGATCCGAACGCAGGCGAGTGATACCGGTTGCGGCGTGCACTTCCAGCACCTTGCCATCTATACGCTCCGTTCGGATTTTTGGACAGTGTCCTGGCTGGCGTTTTCGGTGTTTCTGTTGTGGGAGATATGGTGGACGAGGAAGCGGTAGGAAATAGCGAGCTGGTGGCTGGGGAATCCGCACGTGATGGGCTCTTCGAAAAACGGAATGGCTGCTGAGTGTCATCTGGAGACAGTAGAATAAGTGACTTGAACCTCGGCGAAAGCGAAGCGTGCGTACCATCAGCGCCATCGATACTGTCCTGAAGCATGGATACTAGGCCAGCGATCTCGACCGGATTGAGCGGTCGACCTTCACTCTGCTCGAGATATGTCTTGACTGCGTCGATATTTTTGTGGGGTGAGGTGGAAGATTCGGGTAGAGTCGTGAGTTGTGGAAAGGAAGGGCCAGCAGGTGGGCTTGGACCGTTAATAAAAAAGTCTGGTGGTCGGGCTGCTGGGGGTGGGGGTGGTTGGGCCGGTTGGGTTCGAGGCCCGAACACGTCGTGAGAGGATTGCTAAAAATGTATGAGACGACGCATCCCTAGAAATAAACGCGAACTAGTGGACGAACAGATGACTGATTTGTGTCCAGTTCATCCTGGGAGATTTCTTCCTCAGTTTCTTCCTCAGGTTCCTCCGAGTGTCTCGACCGGAGAGGGTTAAAATAACTAAGGAACCCAGCAAGACTCCATCCGAACTATAAATCGGAAATCAGCAGCGAGCGGGGAGAGGGGGTAGAGGCAAAGGTCCACACAGATTTCTTGGATTGTTGGGACGGTTTCGCGTTTCGCGTCTTCTGGGAGTAAGGTGAAGCGTGTTGGACACGGGCGAGACGACGGTCGGCTCGTCTGTCGGCGGTCATGATCGCAGCCAACGACCGTCAAGGTGACTTGGTCGTCTATACCTGCGTCGAGCGAGCGTCGGTGGTGTTGGTAGTGCAGTGTCGGTTTGAAAGGGAAAACCAAGGGAGCTACCCGAGTGGCAAAGCGAGTCTCAGTCTGGTGTCACGGCCTCGGTCACACGCATTCAGCCTTGCACCGTCTCAGCCATGACACCGCAGAAAGTGGTTTCTACCCCGTACAAGCTCATCGATGCCGACCCTCATGCCTTTCGCGTCGTTTCTTACATGAGGCCCTCTGACTACGCCGTCTGGGGTGGCGCTACCGCCGCCGCTCCTGCCACTATGTACCTCTGGGGTGAACATCTCGAGATCACCCGAAACGCCGACCGGTTGACTGACCGCCATGTTATACTCTATTAGATCTCGCCGAGCCCTCAAAAGCGAATCTCAAGGTCCCATTGCGTGTTGCAGGAGTTTTCGGTTTTGTTGGTGGATTTTTGCTCGCGTACCAGAGGTCGAGTTGTGCGTCTATTATATATCAAACCCACCGCATTTTAAACCTTTATTATTTCTAGTCCGATTCTGGGGATGGACAGAGAACGAGCGTGAAGCTGCTCGGGACCTGACCGAGCTTCGGGCTAGGGCTCAGAATGGCCTGCCTTTGTATGGCGAGTCTGACCAGCCGGAATGGGTTCAGCAAGCTGCATACAGCAACTCTGCCTGGTCTCAACTTAAATTCCGTGAGGCCGTCTGCCCAACTTTCAGGAATACACACTTACCCTTGTTACTGTTTACAGAGGCCTTCCCCATGTTCGTCCCCGTCCAACCAGCCCTTGAGGAATTTTCGCTAACCGATACCCCAGGTTCAACCTCGTTAATCACAAACATCATGGTACAGACGAGTCTCAATACAAGGAGTAAATGCACCGTCAGAGTGCTACATAATATATGTCTATACTCGGCCTCGTTTCCGTCTGTGTTGTTGCTCCCTTTCCACGCTCGACTCCTCACTGTTCTCTATAAACTTGTGGACAACGCCCTGCCACATTGTGTCGTTAATCGCCTTGGCTTTCCCCAGTTGCTCTTTGAGCTTGGCTACTTCAACTTCTAATTCCTCCACCCTGGCATTTGTTGAAGCCGGTGCACCTTCTGATTCCCCGCTCCTGCCGTGGACGAAGAAGGCGTAATCTTCAAGAAGCTCCTGTTCCGAGTATTCAAGGTCGTGCGGCTGCACGCAGAACACGATCAGATCTCGAGACATTGATGAATCTAAGTTACTTACGCTTCGCACGGCAGGTAACATGATTGTCACCTCATGGGTGTCCCTCAGCTTCGCATCCTTTATTCGCTGGAAAGGGAGAATTGGTCTGACAGGAATGACGTCCTTCGCGTCCGTCGCCCCGTTGACATGAAGGTTCAAACTAACGTGACCGACGAGATCTATTGGCTTGAGGATGGATCGTAGGAATGTAATCGCGCCCCCCTTGTGAGAAGAGATTGTCCGAAGCAGTTGGTGTGAAGCAACATCGTACAAGTGAACTAGTCCACCTTGGGTACCAACGAGGAGGGAAGAACCTGTCAGTGAAATTGTCATAGCCGTTACCTGTTCGCTGCAGAAGGGCGCGTTTGTTCAGAAATTACAGGGACCAATTGCACCCTAGTACTTACCCCACAGAAATCAACCTCTTTTTAGTTGGACCAGTAGAACCGGACTCGTCCGCAATCCGCATTGGATCCGCTGCACCTCCGCCTCCGATGGCTACAGCGAACCTGTCCTCTCGTTGAGAGAATAAATTGACTTGGTGAATCGACCCATCGGACGAGGCCGCAAAAAACAATCGCTCGGACGTATCCCATGTTATCTTTGCAATCGCTTTGGGGAATTGGAATGTCGAAAGAAGTGTTTGGGTAGACAGGTCCCAGATTTTTACGGAATGGTCGAGAGACGATGTCAAGACCCGGTTTGCTGGAAAGGTACCAAAAGAACACACAACATCCGTGATTGGTAAAGTATGGTCTGAGAGTGTGCAATACGGGGTCGCGAGTTCGTTTTGGAGGTCATTGTCAACGAGCCTACGAGAGAACGGTGAAAACGCGTCGTATCAATATTGTGACCACAGGGGTCGTACCTTGCTACGGACCACACGGACAACGATGAGTCATCACTTCCGGAAATCAAAGCTACACCATCAGGGGTGAAGCGCAAGACGTTGACCTGTCGGTAATGGGCATCCCAGGCGTTGAATAGGATTCCTGAAGAAATCTGGCTCGTAAATGTAGATGCAGAAGCCCCAGAAGAAAATTAAAATTAAACCTTACCTCCCAAAGATAGATTCTCCCTTGACTGGTTCCACCTGCACAATGCGCTCCCCGAGGATCGACAGCGATGCACGAAAGCCTTTCAGAGAGCACGATCTTGAGAGCTATTTGATCCTATATGGCCTGCATTAGCCAGCTCCACTGACTCAGGCCCCTTCAGGTGCACCTTTTGGTAGTTGTACACGTTCAAGATTGATTTGTCTTGCTGAGCCGACAAGATGAATCCCCCTTGACCATCCCTGGTCTCTACGAGGTCAGTGCCATGTGTGCCTGTGTTCGTTTGCTTAAAAGTCGCAAGTGCGGCGCCGGTGCGAATGTCGTGGAAAGTTATTGAGCCCGTGGAGGTGGAGGGAGACGAACAACAGACGATAGTTTCCTGTATCTGCTGTGTCTGCATTTTTCGAAAGCCGGACCGAAGCCGTGATGGTTCTCGATCGCGGCAGAGGTTCGAGTGACGTTTATTTTTCACAAAATAATCAGTAGCGCCGGCAAGCGGCATTGCCCACGACCGGTGCAGTCAGCTTTCAAGATTTCATTAATTCCTCTGATCGCGGTCATCGACCAAATCACTTTTTCGTTTTGTCACTTTTGCTGGGGGACGAAATGGTCTTTGTAACCTATGTACGAGACGCTTCTTGAGCGGACATCTCTTGATGCGAAATCATGGCATAGCTGCAAAAGGCGTTTCGATTGAATTTTGAAATCAGTCAGGAAGCTCTGTCTGTTTAAATCTCTCTTAAACACGCAGCAAAGTCAATCTAAACTAAAAAGGACATGAAATTAGAGCCAAAAGTTGATCGAACAAAAAACGAGACCCCCTCCCTTACGGTCGTGGGGATTATTTCCAAACGGTTATCAGGGGTTTTTTTTTCTTTTGACGTGGACAGGAGCAGACGGATCCGTCCGCTGATGCCAAGACTGAAAATAGCGCCAAAATCTTGGCTTCGATCTGCGACTGTCTCGGGGTCTACCGAGGCTGTATCTCTTCCAGGGCCATGCTGCTGTGTGCGCTTGAAAATCTCTGCGCTCTGTGTGAATTTTTGAAAAAGAAATTTCTGCAGGGAGGGGAGCCGGGCGCGGAACGGTGCCAGCCAAGAGTGAAGCGAGTTCTTGGCTGTCACCTATGTAATGACTTGAGCTCGACCGATTATTTCCCCTCTTTCTCAGCCACCACCGTATACCCTCTCCTGTCATGGCTGCCAACTGGCAAGTACGCGCTCTTGTCCTCCTTTCGCTCGTTTTCAACGCTCTCGCCATTACTCGCTACATCCCCGACGGTCAAGAAACTCTCTTTGGTATACAGCCCTCTAGCACCGACACAAGCCCGGCCTCCACCTTCACTGGTTCTGCTGCTTATGATCCCCGCACTCTCATCCCGCCTACTCCCCCCACCGACCCTCCTGTGAACACCCGTTTCGCCATTCAGCTCGTCAATGGAGGCATGACCAACCTTTCCATACCCCATAATGGTGCTTTCCTTGGGTTTTCCATCGAGTTTTCCGTCTCGGGTCATGTCTGTGAGTTTTCTCTCGGTTTGTACACGGGGTCGAGCGTTATGTTCTTACCTAATCGTTCTCAGTGGGTCACAACGGGTATGATCTGTCTCGTGCTGATTCTCGATCTGCCATGTTGACCATCACAACACAGAACGACCGTGGCTGTCCCCTTCCTCAACCTGATGGCTAACCTCCAAGAGCGCGGTGGCAGAGTCACCATCCGTGTTGGTGGGAACTCCCAGGAAACCGCCGTTATGGTTGAATCCATCCCAGATGGTGGTATCCTCGAGAAAGACAAGGCCCATGCCTACAACCCGGTACGGTTGTTACCATCTTTCTCTCCCAACCTAATTGTTTCCGTAGACACAAACCCCTCCCTTGGTGTTTACCTCCGAGATCCTGTATATGATGTCCAACATCAGCTCTCTGGTCAACGTCGATTGGTTCCTTGGTGAGCCTTACATTTGGTGTTCTTGATCTCGGTATCCCTCAATTCCCGATTTACAGGTATTCCATGGAACGACACCACCAACTGGCGGATGGATGTTGTCCAGAAGGGCCAGGAAATTCTCGGCGACAGGGTCATCGGTTTCCAAGCCGCCAACGAACCTGATCTTTTTGTTGATCACGGTAATAGACCCCAGGTATGGCTTACTTCTACCCTCAGCCTACCGCGAAGACACTGAGTTCTTTTTCAGGGATATGGACCCGCAGCCTACAAAGTGGAAGTTCAGGGCGCTGTTGACACCATGCGCTCCATGGGTCTCAAGACTCAAGGCCAAATCATTGCCCCCAATGTTAACCGTGACTGGACTCTGGATGATGTCTTCAACACCAACTTTTTAGTCGACTTTGCTCAAGAACTGGGCATCATTACCGTTGAAAAGTATGTGACAGGTTATGCACATCTCCATCGATCTGACCTTTTGATTTAGGTACCCTTCCGACAACTGTGCTGCAATTTTTAACACCGGTGAGTTCAACATTTGTCCCGCGGGAGTGCCTGCTGACCGCGATGGACATAGGTGGGACTATTCGCCAGCCCCAGGACATGCTTCCCACGTACCTTACCCACAATGCCGCTGCCAACCTCGTCCAGCAATTTACCGGCGCCTCTCTAACTGCTCAACAAGTCGGCAAACCGTTCATGATGTTCGAGACTAACACTGCTTCTTGTGGTGGTTTCTCCGGAATTTCCGATGCATTCGTTGCTGCGTTATGGGGGTTGGACTATGGCTTGACCATGGCTTACAACAACTTTACTGGCGCCCTCTGGCATATTGGTGGTCAAAACGCCTACTATAACGCCTTCACGCCTCCTCCTACGAACCAGTCTACGATCCGCCAGTGGACCGTTGGTGAGTGTGCTTGTTTCATACCGTTTCATCGTTTGCTCAACTCCTACCAAGGGCCGATGTACTACGCTACCCTTGTCATGTCCGAGATTCTCGGCAGGTCCAACCAATCTCAAGTCATCGACCTTGTCGCCAACGGCGGAGACCCATCGACTCAAGGCTATGCCATCTACCAAAATGGTACCCCCATGAAGGTTGCCCTCTTCAACAACCTGGATGATGATACCGGTGCTCACGACCTGAGCGTTGCCATCTCTGTCGGTGGTGGTGAAACTGGCCAACCCGCTAGTGCACCTGCCTCCGTCAGAGTCAAGTACCTTCTCGCAGAGCACGTTACCACCAAGGGTAACTTCACTTGGGCTGGCCAGACCCTTGGTGCCAACTTCCAAGCCGATGGTCGTCTCCAAGGCGAGTTGAATGTCGTAAATGTTCCTTGCGACGCTACAACCAACACTTGTACCGTCACCGTTCCCGCCCCCGGCTTCGCCCTCGTCTTTTTGAACGACCAAGCTTACACCGACTCTACTCCCTCCGGTGAAACGATTACATTTGCCACAACCGCTGGTACTAGGACCCTCAACACCGCTACCATCGATCCGAAGGTGTTAGCGACCTCCAATGGACACAGCGGAAAGGACCGTACCGATATGCGCAGCACCAGTAAAGGGAGTAGCCCGAGTAGCTCCTCTACATTGAGGGAGGGATTGGTGAATGTTTTGCTGACCGGTCTTGGGGCCGGTTTTGGAGCTACTCTTTTTGCATTTTTGTGAATGATATAGTTCAGTCTTTCTTGCTTTTAGTGGACGGTTTAGTTGGGACTTTTTTTTGTTCTCTACGGACCCTAGTTGCTTTTCAGTACAATCTTATCGTGAACCTGCGCGCTTCTGACCCACTGAAGTTTCTTTGGATGAGCGACCGTGAGAACTCGTGATTCGACCTTTGTGGACTCGGGCCGCCTGGATGTTTGTCCTGTCCATAATCAAGGTACGGCCAATTCCACTGGTCCTCTCGCCTTAGAGGTAGAGGAAGAAGCCCGGAGTTCATTCTCTCTTGGGTAGGATACCGTCGCAGTCAAACCGCACCAATTCGGTATTCCCGTGGACAAGGCGCTCATTAACGAGATCAACACGATTTATGCCAATAAAGTCCTGCACGATGTCGGGTTGTGCATCGCTGTGTTTGATTTGGTCGAAGTTGGGGAGGGGAAGGTGAGGTATGGAGATGGGTGTTTGTGGTACAAACGTGCGTTCTTCTACTACTCATGCCTCTTCATGCCTCAGGCCCCACATCTGACGTCGGCTGTCCTTATTTTTTTCCTCTGATAGTTACGTTTAGGATGGTCGTGTTTCGACCATTCGTTTCGGAGGTTATAATTGCCAAGGTCAAGTCTTCGGATGAGGATGGGATTAGACGTATGCTCGTCTGGCTCCTCACTATGTCCTATCTGCCCTAAACCCATCTCTGTTCCCCATAGTTTCGGTTGGGTTCTTTGATGATATGTACATTCCATCAACCTACCTCCCCGAACCGTCCGCCTTGTACGTCTATGCTTCTATTTTCCACACTCTCTCCCCACTAATTCATTACCTCCTGATGCTATTGTATGCTCTACCAGCGACCCAAACGAACGAGCACACTTCTGGCTCCCCTCAGCCACAGACAGCGAGACCAAACCAACGGTCCACGACATGCTCGATTCCCAAACCACTGAACGCATGTACATCGACGCAGGGGAGATCGTTCGTGTTCGAGTAGAATCGGACGAGTTTTATGATCATGAGCCTGGGCCGCCACCTAAAGCTCTCGAGGGGGTTCGCGTCGCGAGGGAGCAGAAGAAGGCGCCGTATACTATCATTGTGAGCCAAATTAGTTTTTATTATTATACGCGAATCGGTTTGACGGGTTCGCTCGCGTAGTGTTCTATCGCAGAACAAGGGCTTGGACCTGTGTCGTGGTGGAAGAATGCGGAAATTGAGACGATGGATCAAGACTGAACGTGATTCACATCTTCAGATCGTATCTCTCACTCAATGGTTGTTGGTTCCAGAGGCATGGAGAAAAAAAGTACAATAGAACATCTGTGAACGTGTCCGATGGAAGGGGGGTGGACCTTTATTTCGGGTGGATAGCTTACAGACGGAATGTTTTAACTCTGGAGATCGTCGTGAAACATTCAGCGGTTTCTCACTCGCCGCGCCCAAGTTTATCGAGGGCGGCGGTTCCCTGCTCGAACCACTCCTCACGAGATATCCAGAACTCGCTCCTGTTCTTCATAATATCAGCCAATACCGCTCCTCCCAAGAACACCATGTGCTTTCGTCGTGGAGGGTCTTCGATCCTGATCTTGAATTTCTATGAAGAACATGTTTCCGTCAATAACTCACAGAAGAGTTGCTATTGACTAAAAGCGTACGTTTAAGCGCGTTGGATCACCTTGGAGGACCCGCGTGAGGTACAGCTGCTTCATCTCCTTTTCTAGACGGGATGGTAGCCCGGGGTACATACTTGAACCACCGGAGAGGACGACATGTTTGTACAGTTCCGTTCGGATGTCGACCGCAGCGGATTGGATAGTAGTGAAGAGCATTTCTGTGAGGGGGACGTTGGGTATTGAGCTTGAATGGGGGCAGAAATTGCTTACCGGCAACACCAGGTTGCTCGACGTCTATGAGATGTGGTTGGAACATGCATTCTGGTGCCTCGAACCGCTCTTGGCCGATCTTGATGATACGGCCATCGGGTAGCTACACGATCTAATCAGTGAACCCGCAACTCGCGGGATTATCCTGAGTAATCCCACCGTATAGCTTTCCACGAGGACAGTTGTCTCTTCAGCAAGTCTCGTGTCGAGGTCCAAGTCATAGCTAGAGAGAACTCGGTCATTGAAAGAAGATTACAAACTTTTGATGATCCTTACCTGACGTAGCATAACTTCTCTTTGATCTCTCGTGCTGTCTCAAAATCGGCAGTTCGGTTGAGAGCATAACCCCGCATAAGCAGCAGCTTGATTAGATAACGTGTGACATCACGACCGGCGATATCAAGACGACGTGTGAGGTGGGGAAGTGCAAACCCGTCGTATACGGGGACGATGTGCGTTACACCGTCACCAGAATCCACTACGACACCGGTGGTAAGACCTGACAAGGCTCAGCACGACTGAGGTTTCTCGGGCAAAAGAGGGAGTGGGCTACCTTGCGCATATAACGTCAGGACCGCCTGAATGGCGACATAGACCCCGTCAAATCCATAGTCCTCAAACATGACCTGGCACATCCGCTGCCGATTTACTTTCGGGTTCATCGGCGGTTCGGTGAGCAACACTTTCCGACCTCTAGGATCGACCTTCAACTTTTCATCAAAAGTGTAATCCCACAAGAGCTTCATATCCTCCCAGTTCCTGACTATTCCGTGCTCCATCGGTTGGGTCACCTGAAGGAAGTTTCTGTTTTCTGCGGCTTCGTCTCCGATCATGATATCCTTGATAATGGAGTTTGTGTTTATACGTTCTTCCGCGCGCAGAATTGGTCGGCCGACGATGGAAGGGAAGACTGCTCGTGCGCGATACATTTGGTGCGTTCGGTGATCAGCCGATGTGCGTTGGCACCCAATGGGAAAGATGTGGGATGCGCACCATGTTCGGGAAAGTTAGAGCCTGCATACCCAACCTTGACAAACTAAAAGAAGAGGTCAGGTCAAGAGTTCCCAGGCGGAATTCGTGTGGAAACGTACACCCGTTCCGTTATCGACAACGAGAGGGACGCCTGTGTCCATGATGTTATGCCAGTGCGCGGAGAGGAGGAGCGTGACAGATTGAGACCTGAGGGGTCACATCTAGTCACAGGTCACCAGTCCCGTCATCTCTCGATCGTGTTCCGTCTTCTCCAGACTCCATCCTCCGCTTTTGTGTCAGTGAGATATGGCTCGGGGTGTCGAGGTCATTGCACCGCTACCCAAGGTTTCTTTCGTGAAGGTCGACGATGACACGCTCTCCAAACCTGCGGGAGTAGCGGACAATGCGGTAAGGGGATTCGGCTGTGAGTGCGTTTCTGTTGGGTTACCGATGGGTTTGATCTCATGCGTTTGTACCTCAGATAACGATGGTTCCGAATTTCAGAGACCAGAGCATTACATCCGGTACAGTGGTATGCAAGCTGCTGGTTGGCATGTCTAGACTCTTGCTTACGGTGTCTAGAACCATTGGAGAAGGAACTAGCTGTACAGGTCGAATATGACATGGATGAACAGGGTAAGTTTGTAAAAGAGTGTTGGAGAATACCCTTTCACGAACGTTCCGGGTAGATATGGAGTGGCTCGACAGCGTGAATGCCGAACGGAAGAAGGAACAGGCGGATCGAGTGTCCTGCGAGACTTTCGAAATTGTTATGGACCGTTTGGAGAAGGATTGGTTTGATCTGGTGCGCTCGAATCATACACACTTCCTAGCGTTCGCACTTGAACTTTGTAGACAGACTAAGAACTTACCGAAGCCAGATATGGCAATGCCTTCTGAGGATTCGACCTGCGCCATTTGCGACGATTCGGAGGGCGAAAACACGAACGCGATCGTGTTTTGCGATGGGTGTAATCTTGCAGTACATCAAGATTGTTACGGAGTCCCGTATATTCCTGAAGGTCAATGGTTATGCCGGAAATGCACCGTCTCACCCGAAACACCGGTGGTAAGGTTGAGAGTGCCTCGTTCTAAGAAGGTATTCTGACGTCTTTCATCTCGAAGTCATGCATTTTGTGCCCGAACGAGGGAGGTGCATTCAAGCAAACCGTACTTGGCGATTGGGTACATCTCTTGTGTGCTATCTGGATACCGGAAACGCGAGTTATGAATGAGACCTTCATGGAACCCATCACCGACGCGGACAAGATACCGAAACAACGATGGAAGCTCGTACGTTGCTTCATTGTCAGAACCTTACCTTCGACCAATATTTCCTCCATAGAAATGCTCGGTGTGCGACATACGGGAAGGCGCGTGCATTCAGTGCAGCAAGTCCTCTTGCTTTCTCGCGTTCCACGCGACTTGTGCTCGGAAGGAGAGGTTCCTTATGCCTATGAAGTCTGCTCACGGCTGCGATGCTCCTAGTCTCACATGTTATTGTGAAAAGCATCTCACGGTTAGTCCTCGCTCGCACGACGCGTCGTTTGATGTTACTAACTTGTTCCCAGAGAGAGCAACAGGCGGTCAGGGAGAAAACCCTCGAGGCGGAACAGGAGAAATCCAGCCACAACGATTCCTCTCCGGCTTCCAAATCCGCCCGCGCATACGCGACGACATATACCTCCGGTCCCCCTCTGGTCCCCGCTTTGGTCGTTGACAGCGTCATGCAGTACATCACCAAGATCAACGTCCGGAGGAAACTGGAGTTCGTTCTGCTCGTTTGTAAATACTGGGGCTTGAAACGAGAGGCGAGGCGAGGCGCTCCGTTGTTGAAAAGGCTGCATCTTGAACCTTGGACGGCTTCTAACTCCGGCGGTGGATCTAGTAGTTCTCAAGAGGACAACCTCCAGAAATTGAATGTCAGTATTCATCTGCTTAACTCCTTGGTGCCATTAAGCCTTTGTTTTCTAGTATTTGAAAGCTCTCCGTCAAGATCTCGAAAGGCTACGGATCATCGCTGATGTTGCAAGAAAGCGAGAGCTGAAGAAGGCAGAACAAGCTTGTATCGTCCATGATGCCCTTGCGAGTTGCTTATATCCACATGAAGACCGCCTTCGATTTGTTTTTGACAGGATTAGCGGGTGCGTTCGCTAATTCCATCGTGTCTGCGCTATGGTTTACTCGACTCTCAGGGCCGATAAACACGAATATTTCAAGAATCCCGTCTCCAGGATTGAGGTCCCTGATTACTATGAGAGAATCAAAAAGCCTATGTGTTGGTCGGTAATTGAGGGGAAACTCGAGCGACACGAGTACTGGGATTTGCAGACCTTCAAGGTTAGTGTTAATTTGCTGCGACTTCTGAACCACCCCGATTTACTCGCCCCCAGGACGACATCACCCTCGTGATCGACAATGCGATAAAGTACAACAAATATGACACGCAGTTCTACAAGGTTGCAACCAGATTAAGAGCGATGTCCAAAGTGGTGCTTCCGCAACTCAACGACGTAATTGTCCCTCCCCACCTTCAAGGGCCCGCACCATCCTTCGAAGTCGACCAAGAAGAGGTCGACCCTTCCGCTCAGTACGCGGAGGCTTCTAATCGTCTCGGTGATCTGGAACCACCTCTGCGAAATATCGAATTGTTGTTTTCGGACGAAGCGATTCGAGAGCACGAGGATATGGAGTTTCTTCTTGGTGACCAGACTCCTATTTCCGCGCTTGTTGCGTACGAACTCGGTGTACCGAGGCGGATAGAGCCCTCGCCTCCTCCGTCACCTCCGCCACCGCCACCACCACCTCCTCCCCTGCCTTCCGCTTCTGCCCCGGCGAAAAAGAGCAAAGCGAAGGGGAAGAGTAAGAAAGGAGCGAAAAATCCTGTGGTTCCTATGGATGTGGAGCAACTCATAATCTTGGATAGTTCCCCCGGGTTCCGCGTTCACGTACCAAGGATCCAAGTGAACGAAAACGAAGAACTTGTTGCTGGGCCTTCTATGACCTCGATCCATGCCGGGATAGAGAACGAGCACCTCGACGCGGGACCAGCCACCGAATCGAAGGGGAATAAAGGCAAAGGCAAAGCGAAGATTAACACCGCCCCTACCCCAACTCATATCCCCATCCCTGGTACAGGTCTAAGCGGGTTGGAACATGAGTCCCACCCTATTGAAACCATAGACAAACAACAATCATTCAAGATGTTCAATGAGGGTTGGATCTTACCTCCTGACCAAAAGAGGGGGGGAAGAGCGAGAGTAGAGCGACCGCCTCCCCCGCCGCCGAAGAAAAAGAAGTCACGTACGTAAGGTGCTCTTTTCGTTGAAGCTTTTCCTGACCTGTTCCTCAGCTGCTGGCCGACCCCAAATACCGAAATCTCCTCCCCACCAACCGGTGGAATTACCGATCCCACCTCCAACAGAACCAACAGAGGACGTAATGGATGTTGACGTGGAGTCACAACCTCAACCCCAACCTCAACCTCAACCTCAACCTCAACCTCAACCTCAACCCCAGATCCAGACCCCCCAACCATCTCTCACGCATTACGAGACGATGTCTGATACCGGTCTACCTGTACAGTCCATACAGGAGAGCTTTGACAGTCGAGGAAACCCGATTGTGATCATTGAAGAACTGGACACACCTGCGACGAGGAGGGAGAAGACTAGAAAAGCAAAAGCTGAAAGAGCGCGGTTAGCGGTAGAGACGACCATCCATATGATGGCTGTCACAGAGGCATCGAGCTTGGGGGAGCATGATTATGTGGCAGCCCCAGCACCTATTGGCCCCGTGCCACATCTCGATCAAGAAGAAAGCGACTTGAGCTCTCTCAGTGGCGACAGTGATGAGGCGAGTAGAGATGAAGAGGTTCAAGCATCCACATCTACGGGACGAGGTCGAGGTCGAGGAAGAGCTCAAACACAGGGTAAAGCTGGTCAACTCAAGTCACCCGATCTCGGAACTATCTCACTCCCTTCCGGCGAGAGGTTGGAGAGTGGGACACTTGGTATTTCCTCCCACCAGTCCTGCTTTTGGAATCGCATCTGACGGGAGTTTACAGTTTGGGCGAAATATCTCTCGTACCCCTGGTGGAGCGCTGTCGTGTATGATGATGACCTGCCGGAGATTCCGAAGAGCGTTTTACAACAACCTCATAACAAGACAGATTATCTTGTGAGGTTCTATGATAAATCTGATTTGTGGTACGTGCATCAACAACTTGACGCAGAATGTGTCAACTTCACTTCCGTTCTTTCCAGGGCGTGGATACCTCCGGACATGCTCAGACTCCTCGGTGAAATAGATGGTGAGATTCACTGTTTTCATGCGGGTTTTACCCCGAGATTCCAACTACTGGTTTGTAGAACTTGACCAGGATATGCTTGCGACAAATTCAAAAAGGCAGAAATGGAAGTCTGCAGCCATCAGAGCGGAATGTCGACATTCGTACAAGTAAGCATCCCAACCAACCATATGGATGTTCATGCCTGATCACTTTCATTCCCACAGGCGAGCGATGATGGAGAAAGAAGATGAAGGGGTGGGAGAGGAAGATGTAGAGGAAGATGAAGTTGATGCTACGGGTGAGCCTGGCGGTCCAATGGATACAGTCATGGCCCAAGCTCAAGAGAGAGTGTCACAGCCTTCACAGCAAGAGGATGAGATGCAGGATGTGTTGATGAAGGATGTTGAGACACTTTCAGATGTTACTGATTTGAGCAGCTCACCAGTGTTACTGTAAATGTTCTTGTACTCTTTTCCTTGTTGACAATGAGTAGCACTTGACTCACATCTTGACTTGTTTCTGTAAGGGATGGCATTTTTGTTGTCTCCATATAAGTATTGTACATAATTGTCTACTGATACTGTGTTTATGATTGGTCTAGGGGGTAGGTGTTGTTCACACAATATCCTTTTGTTTCAGATGAATATTGATGGCATTAATAGTCAGCAATTATCAATACAGCAAAATGACAAGGTAATTAGGCCTGGACTTATGGGCTGGATAAATGCTAACTTGATGTTGGTGTAAACCTTGCTTGCCAAAACTTTTTGGTTGTTTAATTAATGTTCACACCTTGTGGAATTAGTCTCAGGCCCTTGTCTTGCATGTTCAATTGGTGTGGCTTGAGTGGAGACAAGTATTATTATTATGGGTGAGTGTGATATATGTAGTATAATTTATGATTTTTAAAAGGATGTGAATAGAGGGAAATTCAAGCGGCCGGCAGTTCACAAATGAAACAAAACTAGTTGCGCAAATTTAGCGCCCACGCACCACCCATACAAGGAAATCGAGGGAGGACCCGGAGTGCCAATTTGAAACGATGACATCAGAATCTTTGTAAACACTACTTACACTGGGGGCGAAG